>ERZ761602.6979-NODE-6979-length-12262-cov-4.337266_pt1 | contig 12262 bp, 7 predicted proteins | sample MGYA00512165_ERZ761602 | MGnify/ENA primary metagenome ERZ761602 (study PRJEB28899, sample SAMN02445085) | bioreactor sludge metagenome | biome: EBPR sludge; isolation source: Thorneside wastewater treatment plant | place: Australia: Brisbane, Thorneside... | reverse complement strand
GTCTTCACCGAACCGCAAGCGCGCGTTGCCGCCAGCGCGGCTTCTCGTTGATCGTCAGCCTGATCCTGCTGGCGCTGGTCATGGTGCTCGGACTGGGCTCGATGCGCTCGGTGGCGCTGGAGTCGCGCATGAGCGCGGCCAGCCACGATCGCAATCTGGGCTTCCAGGGCGCGGAGACTGCGCTGCGCGAGGCCGAGGAGCGCGCGGCGGCCGCCACCGCCGGCAGCTTCCCCAACACCGCTTGCAGCAACGGCTACTGCGCAATGCCCGCCGCGAGCGCAGCCGCGCGCTGGAGCGACGAAGCCTTCACCGGCTGGCGCAACACGGCGGCGTCGGTCTCGGCCGGCACGCCAACACCTTCGGCCATCGTCGAGCGCTACGGCGACGGCGAAAACTGGACCGCCTGCGGCCAGGAGATCCCGCGCCAGCCGAACTGCCGCACCCCGCGCTACCGCGTCACCGGGCGCAGCGCCGACGACGGCCGCGCCAACGTGATCGTGCAGTCGGACGTCGCCACCCATTGACGGCCGCGCCCATCCCCTTGCCGCCACCTGTGAAGGCCCCATCCATGCACCAGACCCGCCGCGCCATTCACTGCCGCGCACCGAGGCCCACGACGCGCCGCGCCACCGCCCTCGCGCTGACGCTGGCCGCATGCGGCTTGCCCGCAACGGCCGGTGTGCCCATCGGCAACAACCCGCTGTATCTGGTCAGCGGCAAGGCCAACCTGCTGGTGATCCTGGACAACTCGAACAGCATGGACGAGGACGCCTCCGGCGCAGCGGTGGGCAGCAACAGCCCGGACAGCAAGTCCGAGATCGCACGCGGCGTGGTGCGCAACCTGACCACCACCTACAAGAACCGGGTCAACCTCGGCTTGATGCGCTACAAGCAGAACACGCCTTCGGACAACTATCTGCACAACTCACCCTACGACGCCAGCTACGACCCGGCGACCTACGACCCGAGCTGGACCGGCGCACGTGACAGCGCGACGCACAAGCGCTTTCGAATGCCGAACGTCAGCTCACCCGGCGAATACGTCTACTACAACGTGGCGCTGCCGTTTTACGCCGGCAGCAGCCAGGGCAACCGCTATTGCTATTCGCCCACCGCGAACGCATTCAACAACGGCGAGAACCCTTCAAGTGGGCCGTGGGACAGCTATCGCTGCTTTCCGACCAAGACCGGCACCAGCAATGCGCTTCCCACCTGGAACAACGCCACCTCGGAGGCCGCGCAGGGCTACAGCGGCGGCGGCAACAGCTATACCTTCCACCCGACCGACAGCGACTTCGCCCAGGGCATTCTCGACTTCGGCAAATTGATGTCCTGGAACGTCGTCGGCCGTACTTGGCTGCGCAACGACTCGCCCGGTCGCGGCTATCTCGAAGTGCCGATCAAGGCGCTGGACACGACACAGGGCAACACGATCAAGGCCAAGCTGGCCTGCAACATCCCCGGCGATCCGTCGCCGTGCACCTCCAGCGGCATCAAGAACGCCGGGCTGACGCCGCTGGAAGGCACTCTGTACACCGCCAAGGACTACTTCAAGGGCGGCGGCGGCAGCTGGAACAACACCAGCGAGGGCTACACCGCGAGCTGCTACCCGCTGCCCAACTCCTGCGGCAAGGACTTCGTCATCCTGCTCACCGACGGGTTGCCGTCCACCGACAAGAACGGCGCGCTGGTTGCCGTGCCCTCGACCGCGATCGCACAGACCGCCGCCGCCGCCGCCGCGCTGAAGGCCGCCGGCATCGAGACCTACGTCATCGGCTTCGCGCTGCCCTTCGGCACCGACCCGACCACGCTGGATGCCATCGCCGCGGCCGGGGGCACCGGCACCGCCTACAGCGCGGACAACACCGCGTCGCTCGAAGCCGCGTTCAAGTCGATCTTCGACGACGTGTTCCGCAAGACCTCGGCCTTCGGTGCGGTGTCGCAGAACTCGACCGCGATCAACGACGGCAGCCGCGTTTACCAGGGCCGCTTCGACAGCACCGACTGGTCGGGCGAGCTCGAAGCGCTCAAGCCCAAGCAGGACGGCACGATGGTGTCGCAATGGAGCACCAACGACGCCGGCCGCTTCGCCGCGCCATCGGCGCGCAAGGTGTTCACCTACAAGCCGGGCAGCGGCGGCGTGGCATTCAAGCTGCTGACCGACCTGGACGCCACGCAACAGGGCCTGCTGGCCACCGGCAGCTGCGGCGGCGCGCTGGGCACCGGGGCGGCGTGCGCGCAGGCGCGCATCGACTGGATGCGCGGCGACACCACGAACGAGGAAGCCACGGGGCCACTGCGCAAGCGCACCCGCGTGCTCGGCGACATCATCAGCTCGTCGCCCTACTACGTGTCCGACACACGCACGCTGTACGTCGGTGCCAACGACGGCATGCTGCACGCCTTCGACGCCGACACCGGCAACGAACTGTTCGCCTACGTCCCCAACGCGCTGATGGACCGGCTGTACAAGCTGAGCAGTCCGTCCTACAGCCACGAGTACTTCGTCGACGGCGAGGTCACGGTCTCGACCCGCAACGAGACATCGGGCAAGAACATCCTGGTCGGCACGCTCGGACGCGGCGGCAAGACCTTGTTCGCGCTGGACGTGTCGACGCCGGCCAGCTTTGCCGCCAGCAATGTGCTGTGGGAGTACTCGGAGGCCGACCTGGGCGTGTCGCTGGGCAAGCCCTTCGTTGCCAAGCTGAACAACGGCAAGACCGCGGTGCTGGTGGGCAACGGCTACAACGGTGCCAGCGAGCGTGCGGTGCTGTTCATCATCGACATCGAAACCGGCGCGCTGATCCGCAAGCTCGACACCCAGGCCGGCTCGAGCAGCGCATCCAACGGGCTGGCCTCGGCGCGCGGCTGGGACAAGGACGCCGACGGCACGCTGGACGTGGCCTACGCCGGCGACCGACTCGGCAACGTGTGGAAGTGGGACCTGAGCGCGAGCAACTCGGCTAGTTGGGGCCCGGCCTTCGGCACTTCCGCCGCGCCGCAGCCGCTGTTCGTGGCCATGGACGCGTTCAGCGTGCGCCAGCCGATCACCGGCGGCATCAGCGTGGGGCTGAACACGCGCAAGGGTGACCCGAATTTCGGCAAGGTGTTCGTCTTCGTCGGCACCGGGCAATACCTGATCAGCACCGACGTCACCGACAAGTCGGTGCAGACCTGGTACGGACTGGTCGACGACGGCACGCAGATTTCCGACCGCACCACGCTGAAGTCGCGCTACATCACCGCCGAGGCCGTGGTTTCGGGCAGCACGGCGCGCACCTTTTCTACCGCCACGGCCGGCGACATGGCGGGCAAGCGCGGCTGGATGATCGACCTGGTGCCCTCGGACGGCGTCGCCAACGGCGAGCGCATCGTGTCGGACAACAAGTTCCTCGGCAGCGTGCTGCTGGCGACCTCGATCGTGCCGACCAACGACATCTGCGTGCCCGGCGGCGGCGGCTTCCTCAACGCCATCGATCCGTTCTCCGGCGCCAGCACCAAGTCGGCCTTCTTCGACGCCAACAAGGACGGCAGCTTCACGCTGGATGACGCGCTGACGGTGGCGGGCAAAAAAGTGGTGATCGGCTCGATCAGCCCGGACAACAATCTGCCCAGCGAGGCGATCCTGATCGGCAACCGGCTGATCGCCAGTGGCACCAGCGGCCAGATCCGAAGCGTCGGCGCCAACAACCCCATCCGCACAGGGCGCATCGCCTGGCGCGAGATCGTGCGGCAGAACTGACACGCCCGGAGATGCCAGACATGCCCGCACGCCAACTCAACCCCGCCCGAGCCAGCGGCGGCTTCACGCTGATCGAGCTGATGATCACCGTGGCCGTGGTCGCGATCCTCGCCGCAGTCGCGCTGCCGAGCTACCAGCGCTACGTGGCGCGCACGCAGCGCGCCGCCGCATCCGCCTGCCTGGTCGAGATGGGACAGTTCATGGAGCGCGTATACCTGACCAACCTGCGCTACGACCAGAACGCCGGCGCGGCCACCGCGTTGCCGAACACCGACTGCCGCGACCGCACTTCGGCGCGCTACACCATCGCACTGGCCGCCGTAGCGCAGCGCAGCTTCAGCCTGACCGCCACGCCACAGGGCGCGCAGGCCAGCGTCGATGCCGGCTGCGGCACGCTGTCGCTGAACCAGGCCGGCACGCGCGGCGTCAGCGGCAGCGACGGCGTCGCGCACTGCTGGCGCTGACAGAGCAGGGCAATCTGCCGCTGGCTGGTGCAGCGGTTTCCAGGTGCCCGACATCCCCCCACCCCACCAGCATCAGACCCTGGTGCGAGTACAGCAAGCGGTTGATGCTGGCGTTGGCCAGCGGCCAACTGCGCGGCGCGTCCAGCGCGACGCGCGTGGCCTGGCGGTACAGCACGTCGAGCACGCCGCCGTGCGTGACCAGCGCAATGCACTGCCCGGGGTGCGCGCCGGCCAGGCGCGTGGCCGCGGCGGCCGCGCGCTCGGCGAAGTCGCGTAGCAGCTCGCCGCCGGGCGCGCCGCAGTTCGCATCGCGCCGCCGCCACGCCGCCGCCTGCTCGGGCCAGCGCTGCTCCACCTGGGCGAAAGTCAGGCCCTCGAACTCGCCGAAGCCGCGCTCGCGCAGCCCGGCGTCGAGCCGCGGCGCCAGCCCGTGCCGCGCCGCCAGCGGCGCCGCGGTCTGACGCGCTCGCGCAAGGTCGCTGCTGTAGATCGCGTGCAGCGGCTCGTCGGCCAGCGCGCTGGCCAGCCGCTCGGCCTGCCACAGCCCCAATGCGTCCAGCCCGATGTCGGTGTGGCCCTGGACGACGCCGGTCGCGTTCCAGGCCGTCTGACCGTGCCGGATCGCCAGGATGCGCGTGGCCTCGCCGATCATGGGCGCACCGGCCGGCGCACGCCCACGCGCGCTACACGCCCCAGACCACCGGCTCCTTGGCCGCCAGCGAGCTTTCCAGCAGCTCGATCACCGGCCACAGACGCTGGCGCAGCGACACGTTGCCGCTGCCGCCGGTGTCTTCGTCCTCGGTTTCGTCGGCGGGACGCGCCTCCTCGCGCCGCACCGCCTCGCGCAGCGTGGCGATCGCCGCGGCCATGTGCTCGACCTCGATGATGCCTTGGGGCGCCGGCTCGCGGCCCAGGATGCGCAGCATCTGGTCGCCGTTGGGGCCGAGCATGATCACGTCGCCGCTGGCCCTGGATTTGAACTTGTAGATCATCGGTACACGTACTCGCGGTTGAAGGGATACACCGACTGCGCGCCGCGCGGCGTGCCGTCGTCGAGCCTGCCGCTGGGGCGGGTAGCCAGCATCTGGTGCAGCGCCAGCCAGCCGCGCTCGAAGCTCATCGCGCTGCCGGCCAGATACAGCCGGTACGCGCGCAGCACCTTTTCGCCGACGATGGCGCGCGCCTGGTCCAGATGTGCCTCCAGGCCGTCGGACCAGCCCCACAGTGTGCGCGCGTAGTGCGGCCGCAGGTTCTCGGTGTCCACGCCTTCCAGGCCGGCTTCAGCCAGCACTTGCAGCACGTGCGACACGTGCAGCAGCTCGCCGCCGGGGAAGATGTAGCGCTCGATGAACTCGCCGATGCCCGCACCCAGCTGCGCGTTGCGCGTGCCCCCGGCGGTGATGCCGTGGTTCAGCAGCAGGCCGCCGGGCACGAGCAGGCCGCGGATCTTGTCGAAGTAGCGCGGCAGGTTGGCGCGGCCCACGTGCTCGAACATGCCGATCGAGGCGATCTTGTCGAAGGGCTCGCCCTCGGGCAGGTCGCGGTAGTCCAGCAAGCGCATCTGCACCCGCCCGCTCAGCCCGCGCTGCTCGATCAGCCGGTTGACGTGGGCGTGCTGGTTCTTCGACAGCGTAATGCCGGTGGCGCGCACGCCGTGGTGCTCGGCGGCCCACAGCAGCAGGCCGCCCCAGCCGGCGCCGATGTCGAGGAAGCGCTCGCCCGGCTCGAGCTTGAGCTTGCGGCAGATGTGCTCGAGCTTGGCCTCTTGCGCCTGGGCCAGCGTCAACTCCGGGCGGCGGTAGTAGGCGCAGGAATAGACGCGCTTGGGGTCCAGCCACAGCGCGTAGAAGTCGTCGGAGACGTCGTAGTGAAACTGGATCTGGCGCGCATCGGCTTCGGCGCGGTGGCGCGACAGCGACCGGCTGCGCTGCAGCAGCTCGCGCCACCAGGCCAGCGGCCCGCGGCCCGCCCGCGCGCGCGCCGGGTTGTCGTGCACCAGCTGCGCGGCGACGTCGATCACCGCGCGCATCGGGCCGTCGATGTCGATCGTGCCCTCGACGTAGTCTTCGGCCAGCTTGCCGATGTGCCCGCCGATCAGGTGGGCCAGCGGCCCCAGGCTGCTCAGCCGCAGCGTGACGCTGGCCGCGGCCGGGCCGATCCGGCGCCCGCCGGGCAGCAGCACCGCCAGCGCCCCGGCCGCTGGCCCGGCCAGGCGGCCCAGACGCTGATCGACCAGAGCTTCAAGTTGCGACATGAGCGGACTTTACCCAACCCGCAGCCGTTGCGCCCCTGTCCGGGATCGCCGCGCGATGCGCGGCGTGCCGGCCCGCGCCGCCTGCACGCCGGGCCGGCGCACATCAGCTTGGAGCCGCAAAGCGCCCAAGGGGTTCGCTTGCCGCCGGAGATTGCCTGCCCGCCCGGCCGACGCCCACGGCAGGCCCGCGCTGGCCGCGGCCGGCCCAAACCCGGCCTGGGCGCGCCGCGCGGCCTTCAGCCGCTGACCAGGCGCACCCGCGGCGCGCTCGGCGGCGTCACCGTCGCCGCCGGGGCCTGGGCTTGAGCCTGGCGCAAGCGCGTGACGAAGCTCAGGCTGTCCAGCGCCGGCGCGTGCAGGTAGCCCTGGAACTCGTGGCAGCCGCTGTCCAGCAAGAAGCGGCGCTGGGCCTCGGTTTCCACGCCCTCGGCGATCACCCGCATGCCCAGCGCGGCGGCCATCTGCAGGATCGCCCGCACGATTGCGCTGTCGCTGTCGTCGGCGGGCAGGCCGTGGACGAAGCTGCGGTCGATCTTGAGCTTGTCGATCGGAAAGCGCTTCAGGTAGGCCAGGCTCGAGTAGCCGGTGCCGAAGTCGTCGATCGTCAGCCGCACGCCCAGGCGCGCCAGCGATTGCAGCCGCTGCAGCGCCTCTTCGGCGTCGCGCACCAGGATCGATTCGGTCAGCTCCAGCTCGAGCAGCTGCGGCGGCAGCCCGCTGGCCTGCAGCACCGCGGCCACCCGCTCGATGAAGCGCGGCTGCTGGAACTGCAGCGCCGACACGTTGATCGCGATCGGCATCGCCAGGCCCTGGGCGAGCCAGGCCGCGCCCTGGCGCACCGCCTGCTCGAGCACCCAGTCGCCGATGGCGACGATGAAGCCCGAGTCCTCGGCCACCGGAATGAAGCGCGCCGGCGGCACCTCGCCCAAGCCGGGGTCGCGCCAGCGGATCAGCGCCTCGGCGCCGACGATGCGCCCGCTGCACAGCTCCACCTGCGGCTGGTACTGCAGCCGAAAGCGCCCGCTGGCCAGCGCCTGGCGCATCGCGTGGTCGAGCTGGATGTCGGCGCGGTGGTCGCGGCCGTGCCCGCCGCTGGGCACGCGGTAGCTGCCGCGTCCGCCCTCTTTCACCGCCGTCACCGCGGCCTCGGCGTGCCGCACCAGCTCGTCGGCGCCGTGGCCGTGGCCCGGGCACAGCGCGCCGCCGATGCTGCAGGTCAGCGTGAACTGCGCGCCATCCAGCGCGTACGGCGCGGCCACCGCTTCGAGCACGCGCCGCGCCGCGGCTTCGGCCGCACGCGCATCGGCGCCTTCGACCAGCAGCGCGAACTGGTCGCCGCCGATGCGCGCCAGCACATCCTCGGCGCGCATGCACGCCTTGATGCGCCGCGCCACGTCGGTCAGCACGCGGTCGCCGGCCTCGTGCCCGAGGCTGTCGTTGATGTGGCGAAAGCGGTCCAGGTCGATCAGCAGCAGCGCGAAGCAGCTGCCGTCGCGGCGCGAGCGGGCGCTGGCCTGCGCCACCTGCTCGGCCAGCCGGCGCCGGTTGGGCAAGCCGGTCAGCGAATCGCTGAGCTCGAGCTGCTCGATGCGCTGCTGTGCGGCCAGCTGCTCGCTCAGGTCGCGAAACGAATACACCCGCCCCAGCGCCTGGCCGCGGCACCACAGCGGGCGCGTCACGCGCTCGAGCACCTGGCCCGAATGCAGCACCAGGCGGTCGCTGGTGCTGGTCAGGCTGGATTCCTGGATCGCTTGCAGCTGGCGCTGGTAGGCGTCGGCGTCGGCCACGCTGCGCCGCATCCAGTCGTGCACCGCGTTGTCGTGCTTGGCTTGCAGCAGGTCATCGGGGATGCCCCAGGTCTGGGCGAAGCGGCGGTTGCAGGCGCGGATGCGGCCCAGCAGGTCGGTCACCAGGATGCCGTCGGCGGTGGCTTCCAGCGTGGCCTGCAGCTCGGCCAGCAGTTGCTCGCGCTCGTCCTCGGCGCGGCGCCAGGCGCTGCGGTCGGCGGCGACCACCGCATAGTGGTGCGCGGCAGCGCAGCCGGCGCATGCCAGCGCGCGAATGCTGCGCGTGATGTGCACGACGCGCCCGTCGCCCGCGCACAGCGTGGCTTCGGAGTGCAGCGCGCCGCGGCCGCCGGCTGCGGTCTCGTCCCAGAAGGCCAGGTCCTCGGGCGTGGCGATCAGCGCGTCGGCCGGCCGGCCGACCAGGCTGGCGCCGTCGGCGCCGAGCAGCCGGCGCGCGGCCGCGTTGTCGGCGACGACGCGGCGGCTGCGGGCATCGACCATCCAGGCCGCCTCGGGCAGCGCGTCGATCAACGCGCCCCAGGCCTGCAGCTGCTGCGGCGTCGCCGGCGCCGCGCACGCGCACGCGGGCAGTCGCACGCCGGGCTCGGCACCGCGGCACCGCGCACTCATGCCGCTTCGGTCTGCTCGTCGCGGCCGCTGGCGGCACGGGCCGCCTCGAAGAAGTAGGCCACGCGCGGCCGCGGCGCCAGGAAGTCCAGCGCATCGCGCGGCAGCTGCGCCGGCTTCAGGCTGCGCCGGATGCCCAGGTCGGGCAGCTCCATCAGGTTCAGGTGCAGCGCATGCTCGCGCGGCAGCGCCGGGTCGTGCACCAGCACGTTCGGCTTGAGCGGGCGGCTGGAGTTGACGCTGACCACCAGCGCGTAGCGCTCGTCGGTCAGCTGCACCACCGAGCCGGCCGGGTACACGCCCATCATGCGGATGAACGAGTTCAGCAAGCTGGCGTCGAGCTGCGAGCGCGACTGCGAGAACAGCAGCGACAGCGCCTCGTGCGGGGTGTGGGCCTGCGCCAGCAGCGGCGGATTGCACAGGTTGTCGTAGCGGTCGACCAGCGAGACGATGCGCGCCGGCACCGACAGCCGCTCGAGCTTCAGGCGCAGTGGAAAGCCGCTGCCGTCGGCCTGCTCGTGGTGCTGCGCCAGCACCAGCATCGCCCCCGGCGCCAGCCCCATGCGCTTGCCGTGCACCACGCCGTGCGCGACGTGGCTGCGGTAGCTTGCCAGCTCGTCCTTCGAGTGCCGCTCGTCGGCATGGCGCAGCCGCTCGGGCAGCTCGATCTTGCCGACGTCGTGCATCAGCGCGCCCAGCCCGAGGTCGAGCATCTCGTCGTCGCCCAGGCCCAGCACCCGGCCCATCAGCAGCGAGATCACGGCCACGTTCATCGCGTGCGCGCTGGCGCTGTCGCCGGCGTTGCCGGTGAGCAACCTGATGCACATGTCACCGTCGCCGAGCATCTTGTCGAGCAGCGCGCGGGTCAGCGCCTCGCTGTCGCGGCGCGCCTGCTCGGGCCGCTCGGCCACGCTGTCGAGTGCGCCGCGCCAGACGCGCCCGGCTTCGTCGAACTGGCGCTGGCACAGCTCGGCCGACGCGCGCTGCGCGGCCAGCGCGGCGTCGCGCCCGGCCGCAGCCGGCGGCTCGAGGTCTTGGTGCAGCAGCGGCGCGGGTTCGTCATCGTGATCGACCTCAGCGGCAGCCGGCGCCGGCGCGCCGTCGTCGAGCACGCCGCTGCTTTTCTCGGGCGACCAGCGCAGCTTGCGCAGGCCCAGGCCGCGGATCTTGGCGATCTGCTGCGCGTGGGTGATGCGAAAGCTGCCCACCGGAAACGGGTGCTGCATCCAGCCCAGGTCGAGATGGATGAACATGCCTACGCGCAACTGTTCGACGTCGATCGTGCCTGCCATGGACGGCTTCCCGTACTGATGCGGGTCGGCGCTGCGTCCGCCCCTGCTGTGGGTTTTCGGCAGCACCGTGCGCAGACTTGACCCTGTGCAGGCGGCGCAAGTTCTCGAATGGCGTCGCCAGCGCCGTCCGCTAGGATCGCCGGCACCCGCATCGACGCGGGCAACTGGTGCCAACGGAGCCGGAACCATGAACCCTCGACGACGCGCAGTGAGCGTATGGCCGGGCTTGCTGACGCTGGGCCGTGCCGCCATCGCTGGGCTGAGCTGGATCGCTGCTGTGGGCGCCTGCGGGCAAACGATGCCCGACGAGCGCCAGTGCCGATCGATGGCGCAGTATCTGCAACGCATGGAAGCCTCGGCGCACACGCGGCCGGAAGCACTGGCCCGCGCGCGGCAACGCTATCGACAGCAATGCGAAACCACCGCGCCGGCAGACCCGGCAGCGGCGGCTGCCTTGCCACCGCCCCAGCCCACCGCGACGCGGGCACAGACACCCGGCCGTTTCGCCGACTGGAACGCGGCTGTCGACACGGCATGCCGGCAAAGCGCGGCAAGCGGCGACGCCACTGGCCTGCACACGCGCTGCGCCCAGGCCAAGATCGATCGCGCACTGTCCGAGCAGCGGCTGGGACAAGCCGAGGTCGATGCCTGCCTGGCGCACAACCCACCGCCCAGCGGCGCCGCGACCAGAACCACTGCCCGCCAGCGCGAGTTGTCGGATGCCAGACACGCCGCGCTCGGCGGGCCCGCTTACTGGGCCTGGGAGGGTCGCGGCGGCTGCCGGCTGGTCGATCGCGTGCGCAGCACGTTTGCCGAGCCGGCCGGCCGCGGCAGCACCGCCGACAAGGCCACTGCCCAGGCCAGGATGTGCGAGCTCGACCCGCGGCTGCCGTTCTGCGCCGCTGCCGTCGCAGGATCGGTGTCTTCCCACGGCGACGAGCCGTACTGGCGCTGGCAGCACCAAGTCTATTCGCGATGTGCCGCCGCGCCGACGGCCGGCCGCGAGCGTGACCATTGCGCGCGCAGCGTCGTCGAACAGGCGCTCGCGGAGCGCCGCGTGGCCGATGCGGCGGTACAGGGCTGCCGCAGCCGCTGGCAGGCCGGCCCACGCGATGAGCCCGAGATGATGGCCATCGATCAGTGCCTGGTGGGGGCTTCGGTGCTGGAGCAGGCCGCCACCTCGCGCGTGATCGATGCCGCCCCGGTGCGCTCACCGGCCGCGCCGCCGCTGGCCACGCAGGGCCTTGGCCGGCCGGACATGGTGCTGCCGTTGTATGCCGGTGAGCTGGCGCGCGTACCGGCGGGCGCCGAAGACCTGCGCTATGGGCTGAGCGCGTTCGGAAAGCTCAACGCCGTCTGTGGGAACCTGGGGCTGGCGCCGGTGGCGTTGCAGATCGCCCAGGCCAATCTGCGGCAGACGCAGCAGGCGCTGCAGCGGGGACTGTCGGGCGAAGGCAGCATGGCCGACGCGCTGACAGTGCTGGGAGCCTTCAACGAGATGCTCAAGATGCTGCCCGATTGCGAGCGGTTGCACGATGACCCCCCGGGCCGCGCGGCTTGCCTGGCCGAGCAGGAGAGCGCGTTCAAAGTGCAGCCCTCTTCGCAGGCCGTCGCCGACACGGGCCGGCTGCTCGCGCACCACGGCTGCAGCAGCCCGCAGATCCTGCGCTACAGCCAGCAACTCTCGGCTTGGCTGCTGCAGCCTGACGCCAGCCGCGGCACGCTGGCGGGGCTGGACAAGCACCCGCAGGCGGCCGCACTGAATCGCTTGTTCGACAACTGCCGCAGCCAGGCCGGTGCCGGCACGGCCGACGCCTGGTGTGGCTGCTACGTGCGCGGCTTCGCGAGCGCGCCGCGCGGCTCGCGCTTCGCGCCGGCCGAGGTGCTGGACGCCGCCGCGGCCAGCGCTTTCATCGGCGGACCGCAGGCCTGGTATGCGCCGCCCGACATCGAGCACTGCCAGCCGCAGCGCCAGGCGATCGAGCGCTGGCGGCGCGATCAGATGCTCCGGCCGCTCGTCACCGCTTGCCTGCTGCAACAGCAACCGGCACAGATCCTGCTGCGGCCCGACCTGCAGGCCTGCCCCTACCAAAGCG
>ERZ761602.6978-NODE-6978-length-12262-cov-16.374621_pt1 | contig 12262 bp, 11 predicted proteins | sample MGYA00512165_ERZ761602 | MGnify/ENA primary metagenome ERZ761602 (study PRJEB28899, sample SAMN02445085) | bioreactor sludge metagenome | biome: EBPR sludge; isolation source: Thorneside wastewater treatment plant | place: Australia: Brisbane, Thorneside... | reverse complement strand
TAAGGAAAACCTGTCACCAACAAACTTTTGCCTAATTCTTTTGTTTCAGATACTTGTATCTTTTTTCCATTCAGAAATGCGCCTTTATTTCTTTCAGCAGAAAACATTTCATCACGCAATGGGTCATACACTGCGGCGTGAGACATTTTTCCGTTCAAAGCAAATCCAATAGAAACACAAAAGATAGGAATGTGATGAGCATAATTGACCGTGCCATCTAATGGGTCAATGTACCAAAGGTCTTCGTTACTGCCTGAAATGCTTCCAGTTTCTTCTGTCAAAATATGACCGCCGGGGAATTTAGAAGCAATTTCATTTAACAAAAATGCTTCGGAGGCATGGTCTGCTTCGGTGACCAAATCAATTATCCCCTTGTATTGAATCGTGTGGGCTTTGTTATATCCATCTTGTAAAATTTTTCCTGCTCCGCGTGCTAATGTTTCAATATCAGATAATGTTGGTTTCATAAAATAATTTTCTTTCGTTTTTTAACCACTCCAAATACGGCTACCCAATGCAGATAATGCAAATTCGACTGCAAGTTTTGCTGTTTGATTTTGCACATCCAAAATTGGATTCACTTCCACAATATCTAAACCGATTAACTTTCCAGTTTCGGCAATCATCTCACAAGCCAAATGCGCTTCACGATGTGTAATGCCCGCAGGCACTGGCGTACCAACGCCCGGCGCAAACTGTGGGTCAAGTGCATCTAGATCAAACGAAAAATAAATTCCATCTACATCACGGCTCACATGCGCAATCGCTTTTTCCATCATCGCCACCATACCGTAACGATCAATTTGTTCCATGCTCAACACCAACGCGTTTGCATTTCGCAAATTATCTTTTTCACCGGGGTCTAAATCTCGCGCGCCGACAATAGCAATTTTATTTGGGTCAATGACAGGAATTGTTTCATCCCACAATTGCACCAAACTTTTATCACCATAACCAGTGAGTGCCGCAAGTGACATACCATGAATATTTCCTGATGGTGTCGTTTTATCGGTATTGAAATCTGCATGAGCATCAAACCAGATGACTCCGATTTTTTTATTGCGAGCCGCGCCACGCACTGAACCAATTGATAGACTATGGTCGCCTCCGATCACTAGGGGAAAGTTGCCACGCTGAATGGAAGTTGATACTGCGCCTGAAACCCTTCTCGACATCGGGACGATGCAATCTAAATACTTCAACTTGGGATTTTTAATCGTACACTTTTCAGCAATTGGAACTTCAATATTGCCTTCGTCCTGCACGGTATAACCTAAGTCTTCTAATTTTTTTTGTAAGCCTGCATACCGAATCGCACTGGGACCCATATCCACACCGCGACGGTCTGCGCCTAAATCTATCGGTACGCCGATAATGTTAATTTGCATTTTTTATTTCTCCATAATAAGTTTGTGTCATGCTGAGCCACGCTTTTGTTTTTTGTGGCGAAGCATCTCTACAATTATCTCAGAGACTCTTCGCCAATCCCTTCACCTAGTTCAGGGCTTCAGCTCAGAGTGACACAGCCGAATACATCGTCACACGATTTCTACCATTCGCTTTGGATTGATACAAGGCTTGGTCTGCCAAACTTAACACAGCCTCACTTGAAGCGGAATGATTTGGGAAGGTTGCCACACCAGCAGAAAATGTGCTTTTAATGTTTTGATTTTCAAATTCAATGTTCATTGCTTCAAATTGCTTGCGTAACACTTCTGCTCTTTCATAAGCAGATTCTGTCGAAGCATTCGGCATCAGAATCACAAACTCTTCACCACCAAATCTACATAGTAAATCACCTGTGCGCACATTATCGGATAAAAAATTTGCGAAAGTTTGTAATACAAAATCTCCGCATTTGTGACCATAGGTGTCATTTATCTTTTTAAAAAAATCTATATCCAAAATAATAAAAGACAATGGCGAATTTTCACGGATGGCTTGAGCCGATTCTTTTTCCAATGTTTCAGAAAAGAACCTGCGATTAAATAATCCTGTCAATGGGTCGCGGATGGCTTGTTCTTGTAATTGCGCGCGCAGTGATTCAACTTCTTCAATCTTGCCCCATAAAATTTCGTTCATATCGGTCAAATCATTTTCGGCTTGCTTTCTTTCTGTAACATCGTGAGCCACAATGGCTCTGCTACTTAATTTTCCATCATTTTTATTTTTGATAGGAATGACCATCAACTCCACAATCCGCACAGGGTCACCGGGCAAAGTCACTTCTTCGCGCGTTTCTTCAGTGACTAACATACGATTCAAAAATTGGGGCCATGCTTTGAAAATTTGTAACGGGTCTTTGCCAATCATTTCAGATTTTTGAATCCCTGTCCATGCTTCTGCAATTTCGTTTACATCCAAAATTAAATCATCTGCGCCTAACACAACCACCAATTGTGGGATGTGGTCCATCACAATATCACGAGCCAAAGGGATTAAGTTTTCTTTTTGTTTTTTCATTACGCAGTTCGATAATACCCCACATCTACAGAATAGATTTGTCCGCGCTTGACGATTTGTTTTACCAAATTTGTCCCATAGCGATAGCCTAATTGACGATAATCGGAAACGGACAAAATCAACATATCGGCTTGTTTGCCAATTTCTAAAGAACCAACCACATCGGCTTTGCGAATGGCTTGGGCGGCATTAATTGTTGCACAGGCAATGGCTTGAGCAGGTGTTAATTTCATAGTACGACAAGCTAATGCAATTACAAACTGCATAGATTCATTCCATGTGGTGCCGGGGTTACAGTCTGTGGCTAAAGCAAGAATTGCATCTGCTTCTATAAATTTTTTAGCAGGCGTGTAATTTTTTTCTGCCAATCCAAAAGGCGTACAAGGCAATGAGACTGCCACTGTGTCAGATTTTGCTAACGCCTGAATATCCGCATCAGACGTGACTACTAAATGGTCAGCGGAAGCGGCATTTAATTCCGCCGCAAGAGATGCCCCACCGAGATTGTCAAATTCGTCGGCGTGAATCTTAAGTGGAAATCCCAGCGAACCTGCCGAAGTCAAGACTTGACGCGATTGTTCCAAAGTAAATGCTTTCGTCTCACAAAATACATCCACAAAAGGAAGTGATTTGCTTGGGGCATGAGTCTCCCACCATTCTTTTAACATTGGCAAAGTTGTATTTGTAATTTCATCTATATAACCTTGCGGGTTTTCTTTATATTCTGGTGGAATTGCATGTGCGCCTAAATAAGTATAAGAAAGTTCAATGGGTGTTTCATCACTTAATGCCAGCAAAGTTTTTAACAAGCGCAGTTCAGTTGCGGTATTTAATCCATAGCCCGTTTTTGCTTCAGCAGTAGTGGTGCCATTACGAAACATTCGAATCAAACGCGGACGAGTTTGTGCCATAAGTGTTTCAATGCTAGCCGTGCGCGTTGCCTTAACTGTTGAGAGAATTCCGCCGCCTTCTGCCAGAATATCTAAATAAGATTTGCCAGACATTTTGAGTTCAAATTCGCTGGCTCTATCTCCTGCCCAAACGATGTGAGTGTGCGGGTCTACAAAGCCTGGCATCACTACACAACCACCCGCGTCAAAAGTCGGCTCGTCGGGATAGGCATTTTTTAATTCATCCGTTTTGCCAATTGCAATAATCTTTTCATCTCGAAACAGAATCGCGCCATTTTCAATAATACTTAATGTGCCCAGAGATTTCCCGCGTTGCGGTCCGCCGGATAGGGTCAAGAGTTGAGAAGCAGAATGAATGAGCATAAAATCACCAGTTTTTGGTTTATTTAACCACAGAAAATGCACAGACCGAGGAACTCGCAAAGAAAACCATATCCCGTTTGTAGCTAACATTTCTGTTAAGGTAGCCCTCATATATTCCTTGCTTTTTTCGACTTGCTATGTAGAATCAATATATCTCAGTAAGTTTCTGAGAAATTTATGAGAAAGGAGAAATTCGCCATGTTATTTTCACCCAAAGAAAAAGGCCAAGGTCTTGTTGAATACGCTTTGATTCTTGTTTTAGTCGCTATTGTTGTTATTGCTGCATTGATGGTTCTCGGACCAATCATCGGTAATGTATTCAGCAAAGTTAACTCAAGCCTTACCAACGTATAAATTTAAAATTTCAAAGAAAAGTAAAAGCCCTGCTGTACAGCAGGGCTTTTCTTTCTTGTAAGGTTATACTAACATAAATGTTAAGGATTTACCCTTTTTACCACTTGCAATTTTCCCAATGCGATGTAAAATGGAAGAAGTTCAGAGAATTCGCTCTGAGAAACTATTGAAGAAAGGAGAAATTTGTCATGTTATTTTCACCCAAAGAAAAAGGCCAAGGTCTTGTTGAATATGCATTAATTCTTGTTTTAGTTGCCATTGTCGTTATTGCGGCTTTGATGGTTCTCGGACCAATCATTGGTAACGTCTTCAGCAAGATTAACTCCAGCCTTGGTGGCGTATAATTTTCGCCTTAAAAATAAAAAAGCCCCGTCATATGACGGGGCTTTTTTATTTTTCATATACCCAAATTAGATTTTCTCTATCAAATATGATCGCTTGCCAATTAGGCAGTTCGAAAGCAACTGTTACAACCCTTGTACCCGCCTTTAATTCATTCCTTAATTTCTTATTCAGACGTTCCCCAAATTCAGATGTGAGATATGCAAAGACCACATCTGCCTGACTTAAATCTGACTTAAAAAAATTCCCCGCTTCAATTTTGACCTTCGACCTGATTCCACTGCGTAGGCAGTTTACCCAGCTGATAAAACACTGCACTGGACCAACCTCAATCCCGACAGCATTTGCCCCAAAATCTTTCGCCGCAATGACAAGTACTTGTCCATGTCCACAACCTAAATCATAGAGGGTTTCATTCGGTTGCAGATTTGCCAACTCCAAAGCCTTGCGGATTCTGTCTGGATGGGTAGAAATCGGCGGAAGCCCATACCAAGCTGGCACAAGCACATACAACAAAGCAATAATCAGAATTAAGACTACAAAGATGATTAATAAAACTTGCATTAAGTTCCCTTTTGCATTCTCCACAAAGCCAACAGACCTAAAATGTTAAAACCCACCGCAATAATAGTCACTACTCCAAACCCAAATTGCTGATAAATATAAGCCGCTAAAAATGCTCCAATGGCACGCCCAATGGCATGGCCTGTGACGTTTAGAGATAACATCGTTGCTCTTGCTGATGGAACAAGTTCTGTCATTAAGGGAATATGACTGACCATCACATATTCAAATGTAATGTAAAACAAAAATAATCCAATCAATGCGCCTGTTTGCGTTTGCCCAAGGATGGGGAGAAGAATCAAAGCAACCGCGTTCGTCACCAAGCCTAAAGTAAGAGCGAGCGGTTTTCCTAATCGGTCAGTGGTTAGGGCTACTAATCCTTCTCCACTTAATTCTGAAATCCCAATGACTGCTGAGGCTCCTGCGAGGGCAATAATTTTTAATCCAAAAGAATCTTCAAGCCAGACTCCAAAAATCACATTGACCAGTTCATTGGCGGCACTGGCAAACAATGCGATTGAAATTCCAATGATTGCAGTTTTAGATGAAAACACTGCGCGAAAACCTTCACGCGAATTCATGACAGGTTCATGGTGGGTATCTTCTTTTGGGACGATTCGCCACACAATAAAAAATGCCAAAAGCCCAAGTAAAGTAAAGAGTGGAAATGGTGCTGACCAACCAAAACGGTCTATTAAAAAGCCGACAAGTGGAATTCCAAAAATAAAAGCAAAAGACCAGGCTACTTCAGTGACTGCTAACGCCGTGCCACGTTTATGATATGGAATACGGTCACCAAAATAGGCTTGCATGGAAGGGTCAAAAATAAATTTACCAACCATTGCCAACATGAGTGCAATGGCTAAAGTCCAAAACGATGGATAAATTGCAACGATGAACATACCGAAAATAAAAATGGAAATCCCCATCAACATGCCAAATTTTCTGCCACGCCTATCTGCAATAGGTGCAAAGAATGGACTCAATGCACCAACCAATGAACGAGCAGTCATTAACAATGAAAAAGTTTGTAACTCTACACCAACGCCACGCGCAAACACAGATAAAAACGGATATACCATTCTGTGAGCCGAATTGAGAATGGTACGCAATAACATGAAGATAATGAGTTGAATTCGCATTGATTTTATTTTCCAATAAGTGAGATGAGGTTGAATTGTAACCTTCTCTTTATTTTATTGCATGAATACTTGACAATTGTTGCATGTGTAAAATAAACTCAATTTATGCCACACGAACCTACACCTATCCAAGAATGGCACGCGTTAACCAGCGAGCAAGTTCTACAACATTTACAAGTCCATGATGAAGGCTTGCATACTGAAGAAGCCGAAAAAAGACTTAAGCATTATGGACCGAATCAATTGCGTGAAGCCCCTCGCCCGAGCTTTTGGGCGTTGATGTGGCGTCAGCTAAGTAGTTTTGTTGTACTTTTATTAATTATTGCTTCAGCGGTTTCGGCATTATTAGGGGATTATGTTGAAGCCATTGCAATTATGTTGATTGTAGTTTTGAATGCCGCACTTGGTATTGTTCAAGAACAACGCGCCGAACAAGCACTTGCCGCATTGAAAAAACTTGCCGCGCCAGATGCACAAGTGATTCGTGATGGCGTGCGAAAATCAATCCCTGCTTATAACTTGGTGCCGGGCGATATTGTTTTTCTTGAAGCGGGAAATTTTATCCCAGCTGATTTGCGTTTGTTAGAAGCAATCAACTTGCAAGTGGAAGAAGCATCATTAACAGGTGAATCATTACCTGTTCAAAAAAATGCCGCCACTGTTTTAGATAAACAAGTTCCACTCGGTGATAGAAAAAATACTGCATTCATGGGAACCGTTGTTACATATGGTCGAGGACGTGGCGTTGTCACTGATACGGGCATGTTGACTCAACTGGGTCTGATTGCCACTATGCTTCAAAATGTTGAGACCGAAGAAACGCCGTTACAAAAAAGATTGAATCAACTTGGCAAGTCATTAAGCATTGTGTCGTTGATTTTGGTTGCAGTTGTTTTTGCAGTTGCTTTAATTAACAACACAAATATTGATTTACTCTTCAATGCGCCAGCGCAATATTTTGAAACCTTTGCCGAACAAATTACAGAAGTTTTTATTATTGCCATTAGTTTAGCCATTGCCGCCGTGCCGGAAGGTTTGCCAGCCGTCGTGACCATTTCACTCGCGCTTGGTATGCGTGAAATGATTCAACGTCACGCACTCATTCGCAAACTTTCATCGGTTGAAACGCTTGGCTCTGCCACTGTGATTTGTTCTGATAAAACTGGCACACTCACTCAAAATGAGATGACAGTCACACGCCTCTGGGCTGACGGGCAATTTGTTCATGTAACCGGAACAGGATATGCACCTTTCGGCGAATTTCAAATTGACGATAAAAAAATTAACACTGAAGATTATCCTGCTATTCTTTCTACTTTATGGCTTGGATTATTAAATAATGATTCATTGATTGAAACCACAGGCGAACATGAATCATCCAAAACCTATCGCATTGTGGGTGACCCGACTGAAGGTTCATTATTAGTCGCCGCAGCAAAAGCGGGAGCAGTTCACCTAGATATTAAAGATGCGTATCCGCGTGAGAATGAAATCCCATTTGATTCAGAACGCAAACGCATGGTCACGATTCATCACGTCAGTGAATCAAATGCGAATGATTTATCTCCATTTCATGCGCATGGAGAACAACATCAAGGCTTTGATTTAGTGGCTGTAAAAGGCGCACCTGATATTGTGCTCAATTTATGCACGAAGTATCTGAATCAAAACGGCGAACCTGTTGAATTAAGTCCAGAAGCGAAAAAGAAAATTTTTGACGCGAATGATGTCATGGCGCATGATGCTTTACGCGTGCTCGGCTTTGCCTATCAAGTAGTAGATGATGTTCCGGATAACCCGGAAGACATCAAAACTGAAGATGTAGAAAAAGATTTAATTTTTGCTGGCTTGGTCGGTATGATTGACCCGCCGCGAGAAGAAGTGAAACCCGCGCTTGAAAAAGCACGCGAGGCAGGTATTCGTACTGTCATGATTACAGGGGATTATCCTAATACTGCCAAAGCGATTGCAGAATCAATTGGTTTGTTACGCCCCGGCAAAAAAGTAATGACCGGCGCACAACTAGATGAAGCCAATGATGCTGAACTTATCAATGCCATTAAAGATACAGATGTATTTGCGCGTGTTTCACCGGAACATAAAATGCGAATCGTAGATGCATTACAAGCGAATGATGAAGTGGTGGCGATGACCGGTGATGGAGTGAATGATGCACCTGCTATCAAACGCGCCGATATTGGCATTGCAATGGGAATCACTGGCACAGATGTTGCCAAAGGCACTGCTGATATGGTGCTAACCGATGATAATTACGTCAGCATTGTTGCCGCAGTGGAACAAGGCAGAGTGATTTACAGCAACATTCGTAAATTTGTTTTCTTTTTACTTTCATCAAACATTGCTGAAATTATGATTATCTTTTTAGCAATCGTAGCAGGTTTACCTGCCCCATTAACTGCGATTCAAATTTTATGGCTCAACCTTGTTACAGATGGCGCGCCAGCCCTTGCTTTGGCAATGGAAAAAGGCGACCCCGATATTATGGAGCAAAAGCCGCGTACAAAAAATGAACCGATTGTAAATCGCTCCATGGGCATTGGAATTATTGTGCAAACATTTGCACAAACGGGTGCAGTGTTAACTGCTTTTATCATCGGCTTGAGTTGGCATCTAGAAGCAGGAGCAAGCATCCCCGAAGGAACGAACGTTTTGTCTTATGTCTTAAATCATGATTGGCGTGGTGTAGATGTTCAAATTGCGGAGACAATGGCATTTGCGACATTATCACTTGCGGAATTATTCCGCGCGTATACCGTTCGTTCAGAACGCGCTTCACTCTTAAGGGTCGGCATTTTCTCCAACCGCACCATGCAATACGCTTTTGGCTTTTCTGCTATCTTGTTGATTTTGGTTTGTTCAGTTCCATTTTTACAACCGATATTTAATACAAACTTTCTTACCTTAACAGAATGGGGATTGGTCGTTGGGCTTGCTTTAATCCCCGCTATTGCTGAAGAACTTACAAAATTCTTTTTGCGTAAAGCAAATATGTAAAAAATAAATCTCCTAGAAAATAGGAGATTTATTTTTTATCCAAAAACGAATGCATGTTTTTTAGTATTTTTTTCCATTCGCTTTCAGCATTGATTTTTCGTTTAACATCATTTGAGCGTTGCTTCATTGCATTGATAACACGTTCATCTTCACCAGCATCCAACCAGAAGCCATGATTATGCTCTGTGCAAGCATCTAACTTCAAATCATACAGCCGATATTGAAATTCATCTAACGGCTTTCCGCAATGTGGGCACGGAAAAGTTGTTTTGGTTTGATAATGGATTAATGAACCTTTGCGTTCATCTACATTGAAAACTACATCTTCCAATTTATCTAATTCATCAAAATCTAACCACATGCCACGACAGTTCGGGCAGTTGTCTACTTCCATCATGCCTTTGTAAAATTTTTTAACTAATTCAGAATTACATTTTGGGCAGTTCATCTTCCATGTCATTGCGAGGACGATGTTTCTTCGTCCGAAGCAATCTCCTGTTTCATTACATGACTTACTAATTCTTCAACGACGACATCATTTGGACTCAAATCCATCGATAATAAAAATTCTACATTGCCTTTTGGTCCAAGCAAAGATGATTTTACCAAGCCTTTCAATCCAAAACCTTCATTTTTGGCAAACGATAACACATCTATCAAAACCTGTTTATGGATTTCTGGATTCCGAATCACGCCATCACCTTTCGATACGTCTCTTCTCCCCGCCTCAAATTGGGGCTTGATAAGTGCAAGGATACTTCTTTCCTCTTTCCTCTTTCCTTCATCGAAAGAAGAAAGAGGAAAGATTTCAAACCATTTTTTTATCACAGGCAATAATGTTTTGAGAGAAATAAAAGAAGCATCCACAGTCACAAAATCAATTACTTCTGGAATTGATTCGACAAATCGGGCATTCGTTTCTTCCATCACAACTACCCGCGAATCATTTCTTAACTTCCAATGCAAGATTCCTTTGCCTACATCAATCGCATAAACTTTTTTAGCACCATGTTGAAGTAAACAATCTGTGAATCCACCCGTAGAAGAACCTACATCAACACAAACAAAATCTTTGACATCAATATTGAAAGCAGTTAATGCCCCTTCTAATTTTTCACCGCCACGCGAAACAAACTTTGGACCAGAATCCACTGTAACAGTAGCATCTGCTTGAATTGCAGTAGCAGGCTTGAGCGCGACCTGACCCGCGACGCGCACTTGACCAGCCATAATCAAAGCTTGGGCTTTCGCGCGCGAATCGGCTAAACCTTTTTCCACTAACAAAACATCCAAACGAACTTTGGGCATAAAAATATTGTATCAGGTAAAATATCTCTATGATTTCCGCCTTAATCAAAACCATGCGTCCGCGCCAGTGGACAAAAAATGTGTTCATCTTCGCCGCGCTTGTATTTGATAAACAACTGTTTGTCATCGAATCATTTACCCGAACTTTGGCAGGCGTGATTTTATTTTGTCTAATTTCATCTTGCGTTTATATCTTAAATGATATTGTGGATGTTGAAGCAGACCGTCAGCATCCTGATAAAAAGAATCGCCCTATTCCTTCAGGAAAACTCCCAATCAGTGTGGCATGGAGTGCATTGGTAATTCTTGTCATTGGTGTTGCAATCTCATCTTATTTACTTGATATTGAATTCATGTACGTTGTAGTGGGATATTTTATTTTGAACATAACATACTCATTGTGGTTAAAACATATTCCAATTCTTGATGTATTAATCATTGCCGCCGGATTTGTATTGCGCGTCCATGCAGGTGTAACGTTAATTGAAGTAGAACGATTCTCCCCATGGTTATATGTGTTGATGACTTTACTTTCATTATTCCTCGGCTTCGGCAAACGCCGCGCAGAACTTGCATTGCTTGCGCATGGCGCAGGTTCACACCGTAAAGTATTTGATGGCTACACATTGCCATTGCTCGACCAATACATCATGATTGTTTCGGGCACAACCATTGTTGCATATTCACTTTACACATTTTCCGCGCCGAACTTGCCAGAAAATCACAGCATGATGCTCACTATTCCATTTGTAGTCTATGCCATTTTTCGATATCTCTATCTCATCGAAGTGAAACACGCAGGTGGCACACCTGAAGAAGTTTTATTGTCAGACCGTCCATTTCAAATCTCAATGATTCTTTGGGGTTTGGCAGTCATCGCCGTTTTTTATCTATCGTGAAATCATCCGCGCCCGGCAAAATAATTTTATTTGGTGAACATGCGGTTGTTTACAATCGTCCTGCGCTTGCTGTTCCTGTTAACCAAGTACAAGTAGATGTAGAAATTTTAGATTCAGATTCCGCTGGCGTTTGGATTCACGCTCCCATCATTGACTTGCACGCCGAACTTTCTTCGCTTCAACCTGACCATGCAATTGGTTCGGTCATCCTCAACCTTTTTCAACGCTTGGACATTTCTTCTCCGCCTAATATACAAATTAATATCTCATCAACTATCCCTGTTGCATCTGGACTTGGTTCCGGCGCCGCCGTTTCGGTTGCATTAATCCGTGCTCTTTCCTCTTTCTTCTCGCTTCAATTAACAGATAACCAAATTAATGAAATGGTTTATGAAATCGAGAAACTGTATCACGGCACACCTTCTGGCATTGACAATACAGTCATTACTTTTAATAAGCCTGTTTATTTTATAAAAGGTCAACCAATTGAAACTTTTTCAGTTGGCAAACCTTTTACAATCGTCATTGCTGATACAGGTATTCCTGCGCCAACAAAAGAATCAGTTGGTGATGTAAGAAGGTTATGGCTGAAAGATAATAATAAATTTGAAAATATATTTAACGAAATTGCACAAATCTCTTTAATCGCCCGCCGTTCGATTGAAAGTGGAAAACCAGAATTACTCGGCGAATTGATGGATCATAATCACAGTTTGTTACAACAACTGACAGTCTCTTCGCCTGAATTAGATAAATTAGTTTTATCTGCCTGTGATGCTGGTGCACTCGGAGCAAAACTCAGCGGCGGAGGTAGAGGCGGAAATATGATTGCGCTGGTGAATCAAGCCGAGGCGAGTCAAGTGGCGGAGTCTTTAATCAAAGCAGGCGCGAAGAATACAAT
>ERZ761602.6977-NODE-6977-length-12264-cov-6.145958_pt1 | contig 12264 bp, 8 predicted proteins | sample MGYA00512165_ERZ761602 | MGnify/ENA primary metagenome ERZ761602 (study PRJEB28899, sample SAMN02445085) | bioreactor sludge metagenome | biome: EBPR sludge; isolation source: Thorneside wastewater treatment plant | place: Australia: Brisbane, Thorneside... | reverse complement strand
GATCTCGCCGCGCGGCATCTGCTCGATCACCTGGCGCAGGATCTTGAGGCTCTCGCGCGCCTCGTCCAGCCGGACCAGGTAGCGGTCATAGATGTCGCCGTGGTAGCGCACCGCCACGTTGAAGTCGAAGCGGTCGTAAATGCTGTAGGGGTCGGCTTTGCGGACGTCGTAGGGCACGCCGGAGGCGCGCAGCACCGGGCCGCCCACGCTGTAGGCGGCGGCGTCGGCGGCCGAGAGCACGCCCACGCCGATGGAGCGCGTCCGCACGATCTCGCTGTTGGTCAGGTAGGCGTCGACCTCGTCCAGGGCGCGCGGCAGGCGCTCGAACACGATCTCCTTGATGGCCGCGAAGGAGTCGTCGGTGAGGTCGCGGGCGACGCCGCCGAAGCGCATGTAGTTGCACATCATGCGCGAGCCGGCCGTGGCCTCGAAGATGTCCAGGATCAGCTCGCGCTCTTTGATCATGTACAGCGCCGGCGTGAAGAAGGCGCCCAGGTCGTTGAGCAGGAAGCCGATGCCCCAGGTGTGGTTGATGACGCGCGTCAGCTCCACCATCAGCACGCGCAGATACTCGGCGCGCTCCGGCACCTTGAGGCCCATCAGCTTCTCCACGGCCAGGACGTAGCCGTGGTTGTTGGACATCGAAGTGATGTAGTCCAGCCGGTCGGTGAAGGGGATGTTCTGGATGAAGGTGTTGCGCTCGCCGATCTTCTCGTGGTTGCGGTGCAGATAGCCCATCACCGGCTCGAGCTTGACGATGGTCTCGCCGTCGAGCGTGGCCACGATGCGGAAGACGCCGTGCGTGGACGGGTGCTGCGGCCCGAGGTTAACCGTCACCAGGTCGGTGCGCATGCCCTCGGCGCTGACGCCCGTCCCGCCCGTGGGCAGGCTGTCGTAGACGGCCTTATCGGCCTCCTCGCGCCAGCCCTCCATCGTAAAGCCATCCGGGTAGGCCACGTTGTGGCCGAAGGGGGAGTTCTCTTCGGCGCGGTGCACCTGGCCGCCCGGCCAGCGCGTGTCAAAGGGCTTGCCGTCCTGCTCGAAGTAGGCCTCTTTCCAGTCCTTGCGCATCGGGTGGCCGTGGAAGCCTTCCCACATCAGGATGCGCTTCAGGTCCGGGTGGCCGGTGAGTTTGATCCCGTACAGGTCCCAGGCTTCGCGTTCCTGGAAATTGGCGCCCGGCCAGACCGGGGTCAGGGACGGCAGGACGGCGTTGTCGCGCGGGGTCTGCGCCTTCAGCACCACGGCCGGCCCGCCGGTCTTGGTGTTGTAGAGGTGGTAGACCATCTCACACAGGCCCTGCTCGAGGTAGTCCACGCCGGTGGCGGACGAGCAGTAATCGTAGCCGTGCTTGTCGCGCAGAGCAGTGGCGACCTCGACCAGCTTCTCCGGCTTGACGACGTAGCCGCTGTAGCCCTTGCGGGCATCCGGGGCGACGTCACCGGGAAATTCCTGGTCGAGCTTGAGATCAGTGGTCGTGGGAGCGGGGGCGACGGTCATAGTAAGTCCTTCTGGGGCGCTTGGCCGAGCGGCCGGTCACCTTAGGCGGCCGGCGCGCTCTCGGCGGCCGGGGCGGCGTTCATCTGGGCCACGGCGGCCTCGGCCGCGCGCTGGCGCAGCAGCTGGGCGTGGCGCGGGTCGATCAGGTCCGGGCCCAGGATCGGCACCGGGATCGGCTCGGACGGGCCCTTGTTGCCGCCGAAGGGATACCACGGCACGCTCATAAGCGACTGGCCGTCGATCTTCTTCTGGAGCGTGATCAGGCCGTGCAGCAGGGCCTGGGGGGTGGGCGGGCAGCCCGGGATGTAGACGTCGACCGGCAGGAACTTGTCGATGCCGGAGACGACGTTGTAGCCTTCTTTGAAGGGGCCGCCGCCGCTGGCGCAGGCGCCCATGGCGATCACGTACTTGGGCTCGGGCATCTGGTTGTACAGGCGCACGATCTGCGGCACCATCTTCTTGGTGACCGTACCGGAGACGATGAGCATGTCCGCCTGGCGCGCCGACGGGCGCATCACTTCCATGCCGAAGCGGCTCAGGTCGTAGCGCGCGGCGGCCGTGGCGATCATCTCGATGGCACAGCAGGCCAGGCCGAACATCATCGGCCAGAGCGAGTTGCGGCGGCTCCAGTTGTAGATCTTGTCCAGCGTGGTGACAAAGACGTTAGACTGGACGTCCGCCGGGACCTGGATGTCTGGGTGCGCCAGTTCCTTCTGGATCGAGCTCATACTGGGTTCCTTTCCTCGTACCACTCCTGGTAAATGGCTTGCAAGAACTCGTCATTGACGAGTTGAGGTTCGTCTTTGAACTCCGGCAGGGCGACCACCCAATTATAAATCATGTTCAAAGTTACACAATCGAGATCGACGTCCGGATGCAGGACCATCAGCCGGCGCGCAATGGCGTAAGAAGCATCCCAAGTCAGGTCGTCCATGGCCGGGCACCCATTACCTGCGGCTACGCTCCCGGCCCCAAAATGACGTCTGTGTCGATCTGGGCGCGCTGCAGGCGGCCGGAGAAATCCACGTAGATGGACTTCCATTCGGTGAACACCTCCAGCCCGGTCTGGCCGGCTTCGCGGTGGCCGTTGCCGGTGCCGCGCGTGCCCCCGAACGGGAACTGGATCTCGGCGCCGGTGGTGCCGTGGTTGACGTAGACGATGCCGGTTGTCAGGTCACGCATGGCCCGGAAGGCCTGGTTGACGTCCTGCGTGAAGATGGACGAGGACAGGCCATACGGGCTGCCGTTGGCCACCTGCACGGCCGCGTCGAGTGAGTCGACCTCCACGATCGACAGCACCGGGCCGAAAATCTCGTCGCGCTCCACGCGCATCCCGGGCGTGACGGCGTCCAGCAAGGTGGGCTGGAAGAAGAAGCCGCGCCCGTCTACGCTCAGCGCCTGGCCGCCGGTGAGCACCCGCGCGCCCTCGGCCAGGCCGAGGCCGACGTACTCGGCGATGCGGGCCTGGGCGGCCCGGTGGATGACGGGGCCCACGTCCACGGCCGGGTCCAGGCCGTCGCCGAGCCGGAGCTTCCGCGCCCGGGCGGCCAGGGCCTCTTTGAGCCGCGCCGCGATCCCGCGCTGGACGAGGAGGCGTGAGCAGGCCGTGCAGCGCTGGCCGGTGGTGCCGAAGGCGCTCCAGGTGATGGCGTCCACGGCCAGCTCAAAGTTGGCGTCGTCCAGCACGAGGATGGCGTTCTTGCCGCCCATCTCGAGCGAGACCTTCTTGCCCAGCCGCCCCGCCTCCGCCGCGATGGCGCGGCCCGTGGCGGTGGAACCCGTGAACGAAATGACGCGCACGCCCGGCTGCGCCACCAACGCCTGACCCAGCTCGGCGCCGGGGCCGCAGACGACGTTGAGCACGCCGGCCGGGAGGCCGGCCTCCTGGAAGACCTGGGCGAAGGCCAGCGCGGTGGCCGGGCTTTCCGGCGACGGTTTCCAGACCAGGGTGTTGCCGGCGATCAAGGCCGGGAAGATCTTCCAAGACGGCACGGCGATGGGGAAGTTCCAGGGCGTGATCAGCGCGCACACGCCGATCGATTCACGCACGGCCATCCCAAACTTGTCCGGCAGTTCCACCGGGGCTGTGTACCCGAGCAGACGGCGCCCCTCGCCGGCCATGTAGAAGGCCATGTCGATGGCCTCCTGCACGTCGCCGCGCGCCTCGGCCAGGACCTTGCCCATCTCCTGTGTGAGCAGGCGGGCCAGATTATCCTTGCGCTCGCGCAGAAGCTCACCCACCCGCTGCAGGATTTCGCCGCGCCGCGGGGCCGGCGTGGACCGCCAGGCCGGATACGCCTGCTGGGCGGCCTGGACCGCCGCCTCCACGTCGCCGGCGTCCGCCAGAGCGACATCGCCGACCTTGGCCTCGGTGGCCGGGTTATAGGTGGGGAAGGTGCCACCCGCCGCGCCGCCGACCCACTTGCCGCCGATCAGGTTCTGGAACAGCATTTGTGCCATCTTTCTCAATCAGGATAAATTATACTCAAAATGAGTTGTTTTATTCAACCTGAGTTTTTGGGGGAGCCAACCTGTGCCGGAGGCCCGGGTGGTGCGGTCACGCCTCAGACAAGACCTCGCCCTGTTCGAGCAACTCGCGCAGATGTTGGGCAAAACGCGCGGCGGGGGCGCCATCCACCAGATCATGATCCACACTGATCGTCAGGCACAGCATCTCGCGCTGCACCAGTTGGCCGGCCTCCACGGACGGGCGCTGCGCGATACCGCCGATGGTTAAACCGAGGGTGTGCAACGGCAGAAACCCGAAGCCCCAGCCGGCGCCGGCGCCGAACATGCCGAGGGCGGTGACGAGGGTAGTGCCGGCGAAGCGCTTGAGCCAGTGCGGGTTCTGGCGCAGACTCCAATAGAAGAGCGCGCGGCTCCAGGCCGGCGCGTACGGCGCCAGGCGGACGAGGCCGCCCGGTTGTTGGCTGCGAGCCGGCCGGGCCTGTACCTGGCGCAGCTCGTCATGCAGCGCGCGATACGAGCGGCTTTGGGCCGCGCGCAGGATGTGCGGCAGCGCCACGCCGTCGGCCTCGGTCTCGACCAGGGTGACGACGTCGACGTCGGTGAAGGACACGATCTGGTTGCGCCAGTTGCGATAGGCGTTCAGGGCGGGGTGTCGGTGGAGGGCGCGGGCCAGGCAGGCGACGACGAAGGCGGTGAAAGACAGCGTTTCACCGGTCCGGGCTTTGTGCGCGCGGAGAAAGGCGCGCGGCCGGGTCACGTCGATTTCCAGCAAGCCGTGGATGAGCGGGCGTCCAATCCCCAGGCGGCCCGCCTCCACAACGGTCTGCCGGGCCGCCGGAAACGGCCGCGTTCGGTAAGGCGGATCGGCTTCGCTCACGGTCAGCCGGCCTGGGCGGGGCGCGCTACCCGCGTCAAGGCGATCTCGGGCGTGATCGTGAACGTCAGGCAGCGGTGGGCGGCGCGGAGTGCCGCCTCGACCGCGTCCGGCGTCTCGCCGCGCGCGAAGATGAAGCCGAGATAGCTGTCGCCCTCCGGGAGAGGCACGATCGGATAGTCCACGGGGGCCGTGATCTCGACCGACTCGATGCCGGGCACGGCCTGGGCGGCCTCCAGCCCGGTGACGCCGCGGAACAGCCCGGCGGCCGGGATCGGGATCATCATGACCCCGCCGGCCTGGTGCTCGCGCTGGGAGTCGTCCACGGCCAGGCCGAGCGCCTGGCGCAGGATGAGCTCCTCCAAGGAGACGGAGGCGCTGTGGGTGAAGCGCAGCACGCGCGAGCACAGCCCGCCGATAGAGCGCGCCGCCACTTCCACCAGCCAGGCGCCCTGCGCGTTGACGCGCAGCTCAGCGTGGACCGGGCCTTCGCGCAGGCCGAGGGCCGCGCAAGCCTGGCGGGCGGCGGCGAGGATGGCGGCTTGCGTCGCCGCCGGCAGCCGCGACGGCGTGACGTACAGCGTCTCTTCGAAGAACGGGCCGTCGAGCGGATCGGGCTTGTCGAACAGGGCCAGCACCGTCAGCGCGCCGGCCTGCAGCAGGCCCTCCAGCGCCACCTCGCGGCCCGGGATGAAGCGCTCCACCAGCAGGTCGTCGCAGCCTTCCGTGGACAGGATGCGGCGCAGGCGCTCAAAGCGCTCGATGAACTCGATCGGATCGTCGGCGCGCATCACGCCCTTGCTGGCCGAGAGGTGGGTGGGCTTGAGGACCACCGGGAAGCCCAGACCTTCAGCCTCCAGGACCTCCAGGATCTCTTCCGGGTCGTCGTTGACGTTGAAGACGTGGAACTGCGGTGAAGGGACCCCGGCCGCCGCGAAGCGCGCGCGCATGCGGGCCTTGTTGCCGGCCGCCTCGGCCGCGTCCGGGGCGTTGTGCGGCAGGCCGAGCGCGGCGCCGGCCCGGGCCGCCAGCACGGTGCCGGAGTCGTCCACGCCCAGGATGGCGCGCACCGGGTGGGCGCGCGCATACTCCAGGATGGCGTCGGTCGCCGCGCTCAGGTCGCGGTAATCCAGCGCCAGGCGGTTGGGGGCTTTCTTCAAGAAGGGCGGGGGGACGTCCAGACCGAGGACGACGTCCAGGCCCAGCCGGCGGGCGGCGTCGGTGAAGGCGCGGTTGCGGTAGCTGCGCGAGGAGGCCAGCAGGATGACGCGGTCACGGGCGGCGTTCGCCATGCCGGGGATTATAGCGCGGCTGAGCCGGCCGCTGATTTCAAGTATACTCGGCGGCAGCGCGCACAGGAGACCGCCTTTCATGAGTCGCTACTTGTTGACGGGCGCCGCCGGCTTTATCGCCGCCCGCGTCGCCGACCTGCTCTTGGCCGACGGGCACACCGTCGTCGGCGTGGATAACCTCAACGACGCCTACGACGTCCGCCTCAAGCATTGGCGCCTGGCGCGGCTGCAGGCCCAGCCGGGCTTCCAGTTTGCGCCGCTCGATATCGGCGACCGGCCCGGCCTGGCCGCGCTGTGGCAGTCCGCGGGCCCGTTCGAGGCCGTCATCAACCTGGCGGCGCGCGCCGGCGTGCGCTACTCGGTGGAGAACCCGTGGGTCTACCTGGCCACCAACACCACCGGCACCCTGAACCTGCTGGAGCTCTGCCGCGCCTACGGCACCGGCAAGTTCGTGCTGGCCTCCACTTCCAGCCTGTATGGCGCCAACAACACGCTGCCTTACCGCGAAGACGCGAATACGGACCGCCCGTTGTCGCCCTACGCGGCCTCCAAGAAGGCGGCCGAGGTGTTGGGCTACACCTACCATCACCTCTACCAGCTGGACGTGACCGTGCTGCGCTACTTCACGGTCTACGGACCGGCCGGCCGCCCGGATATGAGCCTGTTCCGCTTTGTGCAGTGGATCAGCGAGGGCCGGCCGGTGACGATCTTCGGCGACGGCGAGCAATCCCGCGATTTCACCTATGTGGACGACATCGCGCGCGGGACCATCGCCGGGCTGCGCCCGCTGGGTTACGAGATCATCAACCTCGGCTCGGACCGGCCCGCCAAGTTGATGGCGATGCTGCGGCTGGTGGAGCAGCTGGTGGGCCGGCGCGCCGAGATCATCTACCAGCCCGCGCACCCGGCGGATGTGGCCGCCACCTGGGCGGATGTGGGCCGCGCCGGCCGGCTGCTGGGCTGGGAGCCGCGCGTGGGTTACGAGCAGGGGGTGGAGAACCTGGTGGCGTGGTATCAGCGCGAGCGGGAGTGGGCGCGCGCCATCGTCACCGACTGACGGGCTCGCTCCGTCCGAACGAGATGATCTGAAGCCTGATCGGCCTAAGCGACCTTTCCACTCCCGCTGGGCGGGCGCGCACTCAATCCGCGACCGCGATCCGAGTCACGCGCCCCTCGGCGGCGCGGAACAACCGATCCCAGATGGCCAGCCCCAAACCGGCCCGCTCTGGCAGGCGCGCCAGGATCACGCTGACGCCGCTGCTGTCCAGATCCCGCAGGGCCGCGAACAGGCGGCGGCCGACGATCTCCGGCTCAGCGGCCGGCCCAAGCCGCGCCACCACCACGGGCCAGCCGGCCCAGCGTTCGGCGTCCTCGTCTACAGCCAGCACCCCCACTTGGTGACCCGTCTCGGCCAGCGCGCGCGCGCGCATGGCGGCCAGCACGGCCTCCCGCGGCCCATCGAACAGGTGCAGGGCGGCGCGCGGCGCATAGTGTTTGAGGAACTGGCCGGGCGCCTCGGCGCGCTCGGCCGCCAACTCCAGGTAGCGGGCGCGCACCGTGCAATCCGGCGCCACCCGGCGGATGACCTCCACCGGCAGCCCGCCCGGCCGCAGCACCTGCGGCGGGTCCTGGGTTACATCCACGATCGTCGACTCCAGGCCGATGGTCACCGGGCCGCCGTCCAGGACCAGTTCCACTTTGCCCTCCAGATCATCCAGAACGTGCTGAGCCGTGGTCGGGCTCGGCCGCGCGAAACGGTTGGCGCTGGGGGCCGCGATGGGGAGGCCGGCGGCGGCCAGGAGCGCCTGGGCCACCGGGTGACGCGGCACGCGCACGGCCACAGTGGGGCCGCCGGCCGTCACCTCCGCGGGGACACCAGGCGCGCGCGGCAGGATCAGCGTGAGCGGGCCGGGCCAGAAGGCTTCGGCCAGCTTCAGCGCAAGTTCCGGCACGGCCGCAGCGACAGTGCCAAGTTGGCCCGAATCGTGCAGGTGGACGATAAGGGGATCGGTGGTCGGCCGGCCCTTGGCCTGGAAGATGCGCCGGACGGCGGCCGGGTCCAGGGCGTTGGCGCCCAGGCCGTAGACAGTCTCGGTGGGGAAGGCCACCAGCCCGCCTGAGCGCAAGCACTCGGCGGCCTGAGCCAACCCGGCGGGGTCGGGCTGGGCGGGGTCGATCTTGAGCAGACGCGTGGTGGACACGGGCGGATTATAACGCCCGGCCCCGGACCATCCGCCGGGTGTATTTGGCAAATAGGGCCGGCCCCTTCCCGGCCGCAGCGGGCATCCTGCCCCAAGGGTGTTGGGGCGCGGAGCGAGTCCCAACGCGGACCGTTGGGCTTGAAGTCGAGGATGCCCGCCGCTCTGCTCACCGGTGCCGGCGCCCGGGGCGCGGGCTGGCCGTGTGGCGCGTTTCCGGTTTCTGAGTAAGATACCTCTACCATCCGGCGGTTGCTAAGGACTCGTCCCGATGCTCTCAAACATTCCCAGACAATGGTTGTTGGTGGCCGGGCTCGTCGGCTTTGGATTGGTGGCTGGCGTGACCGTGATCGTGGCTCTCGGCCCGCAGTTGCTGTCGGCGGCCTTTGACCTGGAGCCGGTGCCGACCCTGGCGCCGACGCGGCCGCCGCTGACGGCCACGCTCACGCCGCCGCCGCCCACCAACACGGTCCCGGCCTCCACCGGGTCCGTGACCGGCCGCGTCTGGCTGGACCGCTGCCCGCCGGGCCAGGAGAGCACCGCCGCCTGCGCCCTGGACAGCAACGGGCGCATTCAGGGCAACGGCCAGCTAGACGAGGGCGAGACCGGGCTGGGCGGCGTCACCGTGCAGATCGGCGCTGGGCAATGCCCGGCCTTTGGGCTGGCGACGACGCTCACCGGGCCGGACGGCACGTATCGCTTTGACAAGCTCGGCCCCGGCACTTATTGTGTCCTGATCGCGCCAGTAGACAGCCCGGCGTTGAGCGTCGGCGGCTGGACGGCCCCCGCCCTGGACGACCGGCGCGCCCGCGCCGGGCAACAGGCCGCCGTCGCCGTCGGCGTCACCACCGAGGGCGTGAACTTCGGCTGGGATGACACCCTGCCGCCGACGCCGACCCGGACCGCGACGGCCACGATCACGTCGACCCCGACCGTCACGGGCACACCGACGCGGACGCCGCGGGCCACCAGCACGCGGACGCGCACGCCCACCGGCCTGCCCACGTCCACGCGCACGCGCACCATTACGCCGACCTCGACCATCTCGCCGACGCTGACCGTCAGCCGGACGGCGACGACGTCGCCCACGGCGACCACCAGCCGCACGGCCACGGCCACCAGCACGGCCACCGGCACCGTGACGCTCACGCGCACCCCCACCCCGACGGTGACGGGCACGCCGGTGCGTGGCGTGAGCATCGGCCCGGCCTCCCCGGCCCAGAGCGGCAACCCCGGCAGCGTCGTCACCTACACGCTGACCGTGACCAACATCGGCACGGCCGTCGACACGTTCTCGGTGAGCGTGGGCACTGGGACTTTCTCCGCCAACGCCTCCCCGACCATCCTGGCGAACGTCCCCGGCAACAACGGGACGGCGCTGCTCAACGTCGGCGTCACCATCCCGGCCGGGACCGCGCCGGGCGTCCAGAGCACCAACACCGTCACGGTCACGTCTCAGAGCGACGCCACGAAGAGCGCGGTGGCCACGCTGACCACCACTACGGCGACCGCCTACGGCGTGGCTGTGGCGCCGACGGCGGCCAACCAGGCCGGCGACCCCGGCGCCGTGCTCACCTACACCCTCACCGTCACCAACACCGGCAACGCCGCCGACTCGTATACGGTCCTGGTCACCGACACGGTCCTGGTGGCGTCGGCGGACTCCGCCAGCCTGAGCGGCCTGGCCGTGGGCGCCAGCGCGCCGCTGACTGTCACCGTCACGATCCCGGCCGGGACCGCCAGCATCGTAGAAGATGTGCGCGTGGAAGTGCGCTCGCAGGGCGACTCGAGCAAGTTCGTGATCGCGACGTTGACCAACCAGGTGAACCAGGTGGCCGGCGTCACGGTGGGCGCGCCCAGCGTGGCCAAGAGCGACCTGGCCGGCAGCGTCGTCACCTATACGCTGACGCTGACCAACACCGGCAACGCCACCGATTCGTTCGCGCTTTCCTCCAGCGCCGCGCCCCTGACCTACACCACCCAGATCACGCCGGCCGCCTCGGTGGACAACGTGGGCGGCGGCTTGACGGCGCCGGTGACGGTGACGGTGGAGATCCCGGCCGGCACGCCGGACGGCGACACGCACACCGCCGTCATCACGTTCACGTCCGCGTTCGACGGCGGCGTGGCGACGGCGATCACGTTGACGACCACGGTCGGCCCGCCCTCGGGCGTGGTGGTGCGGCCGGGCGTCCTGGCCCAGGCGCGGCCGGCGCCGGTGAGCGCGCGGCTGCCGGATCGGCTCCTGGCCTGGGTCAGCCCACTGGGCTGGCGCACGCGGCGCTGACCCAGCGACCCCGCGAATCAAAACGCTCCGGGCGAAAGCCGCGGAGCGTTTTTGTTTCCGGCGAGGTTGAGGTAGAGGCGTCTCAGTTCGAGCGCTGATAGTTGGGCGCTTCGCGCGTGATCGTCACGCTGTGGGGGTGGCTCTCGATCAGGCCGGCGTGCGTGATGCGGGTGAGCCGGGTCTGGCGGCGCAGGTCCGCCAGGCTGGCCGCGCCGGCATAGCCCATGCCGGAGCGCAGGCCGCCCACCAGCTGATAGACGGCGTCACGCAGGGTGCCCTTGTAGGCCACCAGCCCTTCCACGCCCTCCGGCACCAGCTTGCCGCTGCGCCCTTGGCCGCTGCCGTAACGGTCCCGCCCGAAGCCCTGCAGGGCGCCCAGGCTGCCCATGCCGCGGTACTCCTTGTAGCGCTTGCCCTCGTACAGCACCATGTCGCCGGGCGCCTCGTCCAGGCCGGCCAGCAGGCTGCCCAGCATCACCACCTCCGCGCCGGCCACGATGGCCTTGACGATGTCGCCGCTGAACTTGATGCCGCCGTCGGCGACGACAGCCACACCCTTGGCGCGCGCCGCCCGCCCGCACTCATGGATGGCCGTCATCTGCGGCATGCCGGCGCCGGCGATGATGCGCGTCGTGCAGATGGAGCCTGCGCCCACGCCGACCTTGATGACGTCGGCGCCGGCCTCGATCAGGGCCAACGTGCCCTCGGCGGTGACGACGTTGCCGGCCATCACCGGCAACTTGGGCCAGCCGGCCTTGATGCGCTGGATGGCGCGGATCACGCCGGCCGAATGCCCGTGGGCGGTGTCCACGGCCACCAGGTCCACGCCCCGGCCCACCAGCAGCTCCACGCGCTGCTCCAGATCCTGGCCCACGCCCACGGCCGCGCCGGCCAGCAGCCGGCCGCGCGCGTCGGTGGCGGCGTTGGGATAGTCGCGCTTCTTCTGGATGTCCTTCACCGTGATCAGGCCCTTGAGCCGGCCGGCCTCGTCCACCAGCGGCAGCTTCTCGATGCGGTGCCGCTGCAGGATCTTCTGGGCCTCCTCCAGCGTCGTGCCCACCGCCGCCGTCACCAGGTCATGGTCGGTCATCAGCTCGCGGATCGGCCGGCGCAGGTCCTCCTCAGACATGAAGCGCGTGTCGCGGTTGGTGAGGATGCCCAACAGCCGGCCGCTGTCCGACTCCGTGATGGGCACGCCGCTGATGCGGAACTGCTCCATGATCTGCTCGGCCTCTTTCAGGGTGGCCGTCGGCGGCAGCGTTATCGGGTCCACGATCATGCCGGACTCGGAGCGCTTGACCTTTTCCACTTCCTTGGCCTGCGCCTCCGGGGACAGGTTGCGGTGGAGCAGGCCCAAGCCGCCCTCGCGGGCCAGCGCGATGGCCAGGCGCGCCTCGGTGACCGTGTCCATGGCCGCCGACAGCACCGGGACGTTCAGGCACAGGTCGTCGGTCAGGCGCGCCCGCACGTCCACCTGGTCGGGCAGCACCTCGCTGTAGCCCGGGACGACCAGGACATCGTCGAAAGTGAGTGCTTCAAAGGTGTCAAAGAGTTTCTCGTTCACAAGCTCCTCCGGAAATACAAGCGCACCCGGCTGATCACAGGCCGGGTGCGCGGGCGTTACAGGTGTGGGGTGGGTTGGGT
>ERZ761602.6976-NODE-6976-length-12265-cov-3.192957_pt1 | contig 12265 bp, 13 predicted proteins | sample MGYA00512165_ERZ761602 | MGnify/ENA primary metagenome ERZ761602 (study PRJEB28899, sample SAMN02445085) | bioreactor sludge metagenome | biome: EBPR sludge; isolation source: Thorneside wastewater treatment plant | place: Australia: Brisbane, Thorneside... | reverse complement strand
GCCGTCACCGACGACCGCACCGTGCAGCAGAGCCTTGAGATCATCCGCCGCCGCGTCGATGAGGTCGGCACCCGCGAACCGACCATCGTACGGCAGGGACAGGACCGTATCCTGATCCAGGTGCCCGGCATCGGCTCGGACGCCAATATCCGTCCCGGTCCGGGCGAAATCGTGCTGCCCGACGCAGAACAGACGGGTATCTATTATACGCTGGAGCAAAGCCCGGTCGTGACGGGCGAGGAACTGACCGAGGCCATGCCCGGCACCGACGAGAACGGAAGGCCGGCTGTCAATTTCCGCTTCAACCCGACCGGCGCGCGCAAGTTCGGCGCCTATACGGCCGCGAATATCGGCCAGCCCTTCGCCATCGTGCTGGACGATCAGGTGATTTCCGCCCCCCGCATCAACCAGGCGATCCCGGGCGGATCGGGCCAGATTTCCGGCTCGATGGATTTCGAGGAGGCGAACCGGCTGGCGGTGCTTCTGCGCGCAGGCGCCCTGCCGGCCGAGCTGAACTTCCTTGAGGAACGCACCATCGGCCCGGAACTGGGGCAGGACAGCATCGACGCCGGACGCCTTTCGTCGATCATCGCCACGGCGGCGGTGGTGGCCTACATGATCGCCAGCTATGGGCTGTTCGGGGTTTTCGCCTCGATCTCGGTCATCACCAACGTGATCCTGATCCTGTCGATCATGGCGGCACTGGGGGCGACGCTGACCATGCCGGGCATCGCAGGGATCGTGCTGACCGTCGGCACGGCGGTCGATGCAAACGTGATCATCTACGAACGCATCCGTGAGGAATTGCGGGCCGGCAAGCGGGTGGTCAAGGCCATCGACGACGGCTTCAACGAGGCGATGAGCGCCATCATCGACGCCAACGTCACCAGCTTCATCGCCGCCGCGGTGATGTTCTTCCTCGGCTCGGGTCCGGTGAAGGGCTTTGCCGTGACCCTGTCCATCGGCCTTGTCACCTCGGTCTTCACCGCCATCTTCCTGACCCGGCTGATGATCGTGCTGTGGCTGGAATGGCGCAAGCCCAAAGAACTGATCCTGTAAGGGGAAACGAACCATGGCATTCCGTCTGAAACTCGTCCCCGACGTCACCCATATCAACTTCTTCCGCTGGCAATGGCTGACCTTCGGGCTCTCGGCTGCGGCGATGGTCGCCTCGGTCGTCATCGTCATGGTCATGGGGCTGAATTTCGGCATCGACTTCAAGGGCGGCACCACCATCCGCACCGAAAGTCCCAATGCCTTCGAGGTCGCCGACTATCGCGCCGCGCTGAGCGACATGGAGTTCAGCGATCTGGCGATCACCGAGGTCTTCGATCCCGGCTTCGGCAGCGGCAAGCATGTGGCGATGATCCGCATCGGCACCACGGATGAGACCGGATCGGTCACGCCCGAGGAACTGAACCAGATCGAGGCCGCGCTGCATCAAGTCGATCCGCAGATCGTCTTCGCCGCCGTCGAATCGGTCGGCCCGAAGGTCTCGTCCGAACTGATCGTGACAGCCTTCTATGCCGTGGGTGCGGCCTGTCTGGGCATCATGGCCTATATCTGGCTGCGCTTTGAATGGCAGTTCGCGGTCGGCTGCGTCGTCGCGCTGATCCATGACGTGCTGCTGACAGTTGGTCTGTTCTCGCTCTTCCAGTTGAAGTTCGACCTGACCACGGTCGCTGCGCTGCTGACCACGCTGGGTTTTTCCTGCAACGACACGGTGGTGGTTTTCGACCGGCTGCGCGAGAACCTGATCAAATACAAGACCCGGCCGCTGCTTGATCTGATGAACCTGACCTGCAACGAAACCCTGTCTCGCACCATCATGACGGCGGTCACCACTGGTCTGGCGCTGGTGGCGATGCTGATCTGGGGCGGCGACGTGGTGCGTGATTTCGTCATCGCGATGCTGTGGGGCGTGATCGTCGGCTGCTACTCCACCATCTATGTCGCCAAGAACATCGTGCTGTGGTTGGGCGTGAAACGCGACTGGTCCAAAAAGGACGCCACGCAGGTCACCTCGCCCTTCGCGGATGCCGAGCGTCCCTGATGGCGGTGATGCACCCCACCGATTTCGGCGGGGCCGTGGCGGCCCCGGCTTTTTCCGGGTCGGCGGCCGGGTCATGCACGGGCCGGTTCTGGTCACGGCCGAGGGCGGCGCCCCCTGGGGCGGGTTTGAGGATCGGGCGGCGCTGATGACGCTGGTCGGCCGTGTCGATGTGCTGTTTCTGGGCATGGGCACCGTGATCGCCTATCCCCCCGCCGCGCTGGTCGCGGACTTGAAAGCCGCCGGTGTCATGGTCGAGGTCATGGCCTCACCCACCGCCGCGCGCATCTACAACGTCACCCTGTCCGAGGGCCGCCGGGTCGCCTGCGCGCTGCTGCCGCTGTGAGGCTGCTGCCATGAGCCTGCTTGCGGTCCATGACCTTGCCGTCGCGCGCGGCGGGTTGCGCACGGTCGAGGGCGTCTCCTTCACGCTGGCTGCGGGCGAAGCGCTGATCCTGCGCGGCCCGAACGGCATCGGCAAGACGACGCTGCTGCGCACGGTGGCCGGGCTTCAGCCCCCGGTGGCGGGCCGGATCGAGATGGCCGAGGACGCAATCACCTATGCCGCCCATGCCGACGGGCTGAAAGGCGCGCTGAGCGTGGCCGAGAACCTGCGTTTCTGGGCGCAGGTCTTCGGCGGCGGCGGGATCGGGGATGCGCTTCAGGCGATGGATCTGGGGGCGCTGGCCGACCGCCCGGCGGCAGCCCTGTCGGCGGGGCAGAAGCGCCGGCTGGGTCTGGCGCGGCTTCTTGTCACAGGCCGGCCGCTCTGGGTGCTGGATGAACCCACGGTTTCGCTGGATGCGGTTTCGGTGGCGCGGTTCGCGGCAGTGGTGCGGGCGCATCTGGCCGGTGGCGGGGCGGCGCTGATGGCGACGCATATCGACCTGGGGCTGGACGAAGCGCGGGTGCTGGACCTGATGCCCTATCGCGCGCAGCCGGGCAAGGCGGCAAGGCCGGCCGGGTTCAACGAGGCGTTCGCATGAGGGTGCCTGCGGAAGCCACGGGGGGCCAATGCTGTCCCTGCTGAAACGCGACCTTGCCCTTGCCACCCGCGCCGGCGGCGGCTTTGGCCTGGGTGTCGCCTTCTTCCTGATCCTTTGCGCGCTGGTCCCCTTTGGCGTCGGCCCGGAAACCGGCGCCCTGCGCCCGATCGCGCCGGGCATCCTGTGGCTGGGCGCGCTGCTGTCCTGCCTGCTGTCGCTGGACCGCATCTTCGCGCTGGATCACGAGGATGGCAGCCTTGATTTGCTGGCGACCTCGCCCTTGCCGCTGGAAGGCGCGGTCGCGGTCAAGGCGCTGGCGCACTGGATCAGCACCGGCCTGCCGCTGATCGCCGCCGCCCCCCTGTTCGGCATCCTGCTGCACCTGCCCGCCGCCGCGACGCCCTGGCTGGTCGCATCGCTGCTGCTGGGCACGCCGGCGCTGTCGGTGCTGGGCGCGTTCGGGGCCGCGATCACCGTCGGCCTCAGGCGCGGGGGGCTGCTGTTGTCGCTGCTTGTCCTGCCGCTTTACATCCCCACGCTGATCTTCGGGACCGAGGCGATCCGTCGCGGGCAAGAGGGCGGCGATCCGGCCACGCCCATGCTATTTCTGGCCGGAATCACCGCGGGGGTGGTCGCGCTGGTGCCCTTTGCCGCCGCCGCCGCCCTTCGGGTCAACCTGCGCTGATGTGACTTGAGCCGATGCCCCGCCACCGCTAGGGAAGCCATATGTCGATCTGGGAATATGCCAACCCCGTCAAGTTCATGCGCACCTCGGGCGCAATCCTGCCCTTCGCGGTGGCGGGCGCGGCCGCCTGCACCCTCGGTGGGCTGCTCTGGGGCTTTCTGACGCCCGAGGATTACAAGCAGGGATCCACCGTCAAGATCGTCTTCCTGCATGTTCCGGCGGCGATGATGGCGATCAACATCTGGGTGATGATGCTGGTCACCTCATTGATCTGGCTGGTCCGGCGCCACCATGTCAGTGCGCTGGCCGCCAAGGCCGCAGCCCCGATCGGCGCGGTGATGACGCTGATCGCGCTGGCGACCGGGGCGATCTGGGGCCAGCCGATGTGGGGCACCTGGTGGGAATGGGATCCGCGCCTGACCAGCTTTCTGATCCTGCTGCTGTTCTATATCGGCTATATGGCGCTGTGGGCCGCGGTCGAGGATCCCGACAGCGCCGCCGACCTGACCAGTGTGCTGTGCCTTGTCGGATCGGTCTTCGCGCTGCTGTCGCGCTATGCAGTGCTGTTCTGGAACCAGGGCCTGCATCAGGGCGCCAGCCTGTCTGTCGCCCCGGGCGAAAGGATGAGCGCGGTCTATCGCTATCCGCTTTACCTGACCATGGCCGGGTTCTTTCTGCTGTTCCTCGCCCTGCTGCTGATCCGCACCAGGACCGAGATTCGCCGGCGGCGTCTCGCCGCCCTTCAGGCAAGGGAGATGCGCACATGATCGAGCTTGGGAAATATGCCGGCACGGTGCTGGCCTCCTACGGGGTGTCGCTGGCGCTGCTGGCCGGGCTGGTCTGGCAGACCATCTCCGCCAATGCCCGCGCCCGCCGGGATTTGGAAAGGCAGGAAAAGAATGGCTAGGATTTCACCGCTGGTCGCGCTGCCGCCTTTGGCCTTTGCCGCGCTGGCGGGGCTGTTTCTGTGGGGCATGGGGCGCGACGATCCGAACGCCCTGCCCTCGGCCATGGTCGGGCGCGAGGCGCCGGCGGTGCCGCAGGCCACCCTGCCCGGCAAGGTGCAGCTGACCGATGAGATGCTGCGCCAGCCGGGGGTGAAGCTGGTGAATTTCTGGGCAAGCTGGTGCCCCCCCTGCCGGGCCGAGCATCCGACGCTGATGGATCTGTCGCAACGACTGCCGGTCCATGGCATCAACCTGAAAGACCCCGAGGCGAACGCGCTGGCCTTTCTGGACCAGGACGGCGACCCTTATCACGCGCTGGCGACCGACCCGAACGGGCGCGGCGCCATCGACTGGGGCGTGACCGCCCCGCCCGAGACCTTCATCCTCGACGGCGAGGGCCGGGTGCTTTACCGCCATGCCGGCCCGCTGCTGCGTGAGGATTACACCAACCGCTTTTTGCCGGAGCTGGAAAAGGCGCTGGCGGGGGAGAAGTGAGATGGTTTGCGCGCTGGCGGTATCTGTCAAGACTTCCGGCTTGCCGTCGGATTTCTGATCGAAGGCGCTGCGGTCGCTGTGAGTCCAAAGCGGCCATCCTGACTGGCGACCTGTCAGGCATCCGCTCGCGATTGCTCGACGTGCGGTGGCGAGGCATGTACGTAGCGACAATGAAAAATTGGGATCGGCCAATCGCAAAAGTCATTCCTCTGCTGAACTGGAAAGCGCTTTTGCTCGAGAATGTATTGGATAGACTAGAGGTGTGTAGAAGATGACGAGCTGTGAGGACAATGATTTCTCATGTCAGAATCCTCGTTATGATGATTTCGACAAAATTGCTCGCGAGGAGCTACAGAAACCGATCGAAGCTGATGCGTTAGTAAATAAAAGTGAATTTTGCATGTATATTCCAGCCGATCGTACCCATATTATCGGCGATTTAGATCATAAGCCAACTCTCAAAACTCTGAAGGGGCAGGCTGGCCTGTATCACTTATGGGTCGACTATGAAGCCTGTACCGATCACAACACTTATACGATGTTGTGCGCCTATGTGGGGAAAGGACCTCCAAAGACGCGCATCGCCACCCATATTATTGATAAATGGCCTGTTAGTTTTCAACTATTTGCCACCTTTACTCCAATGGAAAACCGAATGGCTAAATATTACGAGCAGCTGTTTCTCGACTGCTACGATTTTCCTTTAAACACGGTTGAAAACTGCGGCAAGAATAAACTGTACGCCGTCTGGAATGACGAGCGATATTTTCTTGGAACTCATTCAAATAAGGTCGCAGATTTTAGCAGTATCCAGAGTCTCGACGATATTTAGCGGTGAGATGCCGCGAGCGGAATGCACCGTTGCCTTCGGTCAGTCGTGAGCTGCTGCAGCGGATCGGGGCTCTCGGATCCTACGGCTGTTGAGGTGAATGACCGGAATGTCCCGCATAGCGGACGGCTGCCTTCAGGCACTGTAGGTCAGCCTTGGCTAAATTTTTTGGTTATACCTGAAACGCGGTCCATCATACGCAGCGTATGTCGCGCCCCATTAGTTAGAAATCCGCAGCATCCGACAGCTTTGGTTGCACCGGTGGGTTGCGCGGGGCACACTAACTTCCATCAGCAAGGGAGGCGGAGATGACTCGCACAGGTCTGGCACTGGCGCTGCTTCTGGGCAGCGTCGTTTCGGCAATGGCCCAGCAGGCGACCGACGCGGTCGCGCCCGAGGCGGATGCACCGGCGGGTCTCACCGCCGACGCCTTCGGCCACTTGGGCGAGGCGGCACGGGCCGCGCTGGCGGCGAAGGCGGAAGGGAAGCCGGTCGCGGCGCAGGACTGGATGGTGACGGCGGCGCATCCGCTGGCGGTCGAGGCCGGGGCGCGGGTGCTGGACGCCGGCGGCAGCGCGGCGGATGCGATGGTGGCGGTGCAAATCGTGCTGGGGCTGGTCGAGCCGCAAAGCTCGGGCCTCGGCGGCGGGGCATTTCTGGTCTGGTACGATTCGGCGACGGGCAAGGTGACCACGCTGGACGCCCGTGAGACCGCGCCGATGGCGGCCACGCCCACGCTGTTTCTGGACGATCAGGGCCAGCCGCTGGCCTTCATGGCGGCGGTGGTCGGCGGCCTTTCCGTCGGCACGCCCGGCACCCCCGCCCTGCTGGAGGAAGCGCATCGCAGATGGGGTCGCGCCAATTGGGCCGGGCTGTTTGACGATGCGATCCTGCTGGCGGATGAGGGCTTTACCGTCTCACCCCGCCTTGCCGAACTGGTCGCGGGCGAAGGCGAGGCATTGCAGGCCGACCCGGCAACGACCGCTTATTTCTTCCCCGATGGCCAGCCTGTCGCGGCGGGCGGCACGCTGACGAACCCGGCCTATGCCGCGACCCTGCGCAAGCTGGCGGCAAAGGGCGCGGACGCATTCTACACGGGCGAGATCGCCGAAGGCATCGTCGCCGCCGTGCGCGGGGCGGACAATCCCGGCCTGCTGTCCATGGCTGATCTGGCAGGCTATCGCGTGATCGAGCGCCCGGCGGTCTGCGTCGAATATCGCGACCATGATGTCTGCGGCATGGGGCCGCCATCCTCGGGCGGGCTGACGGTGGGGCAGATCCTCGGGATGCTGGGCGGTTACGACCTGGCCGCACTGGGCGCGGAAAGCCCGGAAAGCTGGCGGCTGATCGGCGATGCCTCGCGCCTCGGCTTTGCCGACCGGGGCCGCTACATGGCGGATGCCGACCATATGCCGATGCCGACGCAAGGGCTGATCGACCCCGCCTATCTGGCCGAGCGCGGCAAGCTGCTGGCCGGCGACGACGCCCTTCCCGAAGTCAGCCCCGGTCAACCCGGATGGGATCACGCGATGTTGTGGGGGACGGATAGCTCGCTGGAACTGCCCTCGACCACGCATATCTCGATCGTGGATGCTCAGGGCAACGCGCTGTCGATGACCACCACGATCGAGAACGGCTTCGGTTCGCGGGTGATGGCGCATGGCTTCCTGCTGAACAACGAGTTGACCGATTTCAGCTTTGAAACCCACGATGCCGACGGCCGGCCCATCGCCAATGCCGTCGCGCCGGGCAAGCGGCCGCGATCCTCGATGGCGCCGACCATCGTGCTGAAGGACGACAAGCCGGTGCTGGTCGTCGGTTCCCCGGGCGGCAGCCGGATCATCGGCTATGTGGCGAAGGCGATCATCGCGCATCTGGACTGGGGCATGGACGTGCAGCAGGCGGTGGCGCTGCCGAATATCGTCAACCGCTTCGGGCCGATGGATGTGGAACCCGGCCTGCCCGCCGCGCTGACCGACAGTCTGGCGCAGATCGGGTTCGAGGTGAACCAGACCGAACTGACTTCGGGCCTGCAAGCCATCGCCATCGGGCCGGAGGGGCTGACCGGCGGTGCCGATCCCCGGCGTGAAGGCATCGCCATCGGCCGCTGACCTGTCAGGCACCGCTTGACGCACGGCAGGGGGCGGGGCAAATCAGGCATCATGATCGACATCCGCCCGGTTGCCCATCCGATTGGCAAGATCACCGCCGTGCTGGGCGCCGCGATGGCCTTGCCGATGGCGGTGGACTGGTGGCATGGCGATCCGCACTGGATGCGGTTTCTGGAATCCGGGCTGATCACGCTGGTCATCGGGTGGCTGATCGCCGTCGCCAGCCGCAACCGGCATCGCGCGCTGACCATCCAGCAGGCCTTCCTGCTGACCTCGGGCCTGTGGGCGGTGGTGCCGGTCTTCGGCGCCCTGCCCTTCGTCTGGGGCGATCCGCATGCAAGCCTGACCGATGCCCTGTTCGAGGCGATGTCGGGCGTCACCACCACCGGCGCCACCGCCTTTCCCGATCTGGACGACATGCCGCACGGCATCCACCTGTGGCGCGCGATCCTGCACTGGATCGGCGGTCTGGGCATCGTCGTCGTCGCGATGGTGTTCATGCCGGTGATGAAGGTCGGCGGCATGCAGTTCTTCCGATCCGAGGGGTTCGACACCTTGGGCAAGATCATGCCCCGCGCGGGCGAGATCGCGGGTGAGATGGCCCGCATCTACATCCTGCTGACAGGAGCCTGCATCCTGACCTTCATGATGCTGGGGATGGAGGGGTTCGACGCGGTGGTGAACGCGCTTGGCACCGTCTCGACCGGGGGCTTCTCGAACCGCGACGCCAGTTTCGCGGCCTTTGCCGGTGCGCCGGAATGGGCAGCCTCGGCCTTCATGCTGCTGGCCTCGATCCCCTTCATCCGCATGGCGCAGGCGTTCCGGGGCGATCCGGCGCCCCTGTGGCGCGACAGCCAGATCCGCGCCTATCTGCGCTGGACCCTCTATGCCTGCGCGATCATCATGGTCTGGCGGCTGATCCATGAAACCGGGACGCTGCATCCGCTGGACATGCTGCGCGGGACGGTCTTCAACACCGTCTCGATCTTTTCCGGCACCGGGTTCCTGTCGGCCGATGTGACGGGCTGGGGCCACCTGCCTTTCGCGGTGCTGATCGTCTGCGGGCTGATCGGCGGCTGCACCGGCTCGACCGCCTGTTCGGTCAAGGTGTTCCGCTATCTGGTGCTGTTCCAGGCGGTGCGGGCGCAGGTGCGGCGGATGCATTCACCGCATCGCGTCTATGCCCTGCGCCATGAGGGGCGGGCACTGGACAAGGACGTGATCGATTCCGTCATGGCCTTTTTCACGCTGTTCATGCTGACCTTCGGCCTGCTGATCGTCGGGCTGTCGATGACCGGGCTGCATCCGCGCACCGCCCTGACCGCCGCCTGGACCGCCATCGCCAATATCGGCCCGGTCTGGGGCCCCGAGATCACCGCGAACGGATCAGTCGCCGAGTTTCCGGCCCCCGCGAAATGGCTTATGATCCTGGGGATGTATCTGGGGCGGCTGGAACTGGTCTCGGTTCTGGTGCTGCTGCTGCCGAAGTTCTGGCGGGGGTGAGCTTCTATGGCCGTTGTGGACAGGTCTTCAGGACGGCCGCAATCGCCGCCGCAGAACCAGTCATGTCGAAGCTGGCCACGGTCTTGGGCGTGGCTCCGGACAGGTCTCTGATCGTCATCTGGCTGGCCGAGGCAAAAGGTTCGAAATCGCCGGCGAAGGGCAGTTTGCCTCCAATCCAGCTTTCCTCTGGTCCGAACAGGTAGTCGCCCATAGTGCTATACCTGCGCGCATTGTCACCCGTCCGCTCCATGACGAAATCAATGCGGCGCTGCTGTGTCGGACCATCGAGGAACGGGGTCGGGCTAACCAAGGTGAAATCGACGCTGTTCGCTCTGGGGTAGCAGCCGATGCTGATCCGTATATTGCCCGATGCGCTTTGATAGAACGTGCTATTCATGGTGCTGGACTGTTTCGTCCAGCTCCAGGCGGATGTCGCTGCCACAGCCGCCGTCACCGCAAGCGCCGCCAGCTTCCTGTTCATCGTCACCCTCTTGGCTAACTCAGGATATGGGGTCACTATCAGATGTTTTGAGAAATGTATAGGAATAACCTTTCGATTATAATATTGTGGACTTGTAATGGATTTATGGAGGCGCTTTCCATGAATGCGCGGTTCGCAGCACTGATGCTGATGCTCTCGCCGGCTACCACCTTCGCGCAGCACGATCAGGGCTGCCCCGTCTCCGAGGTTCGCTTTTCGAAGGGAAGTTCCGGCACTGTCATCGCGGGCGTAGCCCCGCCTGAGGACAACCTTTGCTTCGATCTTCCAGTGCGGGCGGGGCAAGAGGTGCAAATGCGCATGTTGTCCGGCGACAACGTGATCTTCACCGTCTATGATGTCGCGGATGCGCGCAGCGACCTGACCTTCCAAGCGCCCTCGGACACCGTCCGGTTTCTTGTCAGCCAGTTGTTCCGGGCCGTCGAACCCAGACCGTTCGAGCTGGAGGTCACGGTTCGATAGCGCAGCAGGGGATCAGTTCGCCCGAGCCTCCGCATCGATGCGAGTCAGGCTGTCGGCCATCTCGGCCGCCAGACGGTGGTGATCGGCAGCCGCGTCTGGCACCGTCGCGGGCCATATCAGCACGAAGCCCTCGGCCCGACCGTCGCGCACCCACGCCTCGGCATGGCCAAAATGGACATCGTTTCCGCCCGTCAGCACCGCGCTGCCCTGTGCAACGCGCCGGTCAGGCTGCGGCACCCAGCCAAGCGCCGTCACCAAGCCCATGAGATCCAGCATCTCCTGTTGCCCGCCCGGCTGGCTGAACAGGATCAGCGCCGCGCCAGAGCCATCCTTCGGGCCATAGATCGACAGAGAACGTTCGGCGCGGTCGAATTGCAGCCGGTCCATCGGCGCGATGACCGAAAGCCCCGTCGCCTCGTCGCGCAGTTCGGACAGGCCCATTTCGGCCCGCCATGCCGCGCGTTTCTCGATCAGCAGGCGCATGGCGGTGCCGGGATCGGGCGACAGCCGGCCCGCCGCGACCTCGGCCGCGATGGCTTCGCGCGTTTTCGGCCCGGTCGTGCCGTCGATGGCGCCGTCATAGCGGCCCGCCCAACGCAGGGCGCGCTGCACCTCGTCCAGCTGCGGCAATTCCTCGGCCGGGCCGGCGGCGGGCAGGTCGGGGGCCTTTCCCGGTTGCAGAACTTCACCCAGTTCGGCGGCATCCGAGGCAAAGGCATCGCGCGGCGTCACACCCGCCGCCTTGAAGGCCGCAAGCCATGCCCCGGCGGTGTCAGGTTCCAGCGGGCCAAGCGTGATGGCGAACCGGCCGCCCGGCATGGCGTGCAGCCCGGCCTCGGGGAAGGTGTCGCGCCAGCGGGCCAGCGCATCGTCGGCATCAGTCGCGCTGCGCAGGGATTGCAGGCGGAGATAGGCGCCGGGGGCCGGCATGTCGGGGCTGGCGACGGGTTCGGGTTCGACAGGTTCGGGTTCGACTTCGGCCGGGGCCTCGACCACCGGCTGCGGCGCGGGTTCCGCCACCCCTGCCCCATCCGCCGCCCCGTCCGCCGGGGTCAGCACGGTGCCGGGATCGGGCACGGTCACGAAACTGTCGGCCGGAATCTGCCGCGCCGCCTTCAATTCCTCGATCCGCCGCCCGGCCTCTTCCGGCGTCATCGGGCCAAGCGCGATGGCGGTCCAGCCGCGCGCCAGCGGGAATGTCACCACATCGTCAAAGCGTTCGGCCCAGCCGGCGGCGACCTCGGCCGCAGCGGCATCCCCGCGCTTGGCCTCGACGCGGATCACGGCGTCCTGTGCAAAGCCCATCGCCGGCCATGCGACCGTCATCATCACCCATGCCAAACGCCGCATTCCGGTCCCGCTCCTTCTCATTCACGGGCCTTTATTGACCCTGTTCCCCGCCGCGCCTAGAAGGCGCGCAAGCATTGCCTGATCTATGCAAAAGGATGGCCCGATGACCAGCCCCAACCGACCCCGCAGCTTTCAGGAAATCATCCTGCGCCTGCAAAACTACTGGGCCGCGCAGGGCTGCGCCGTGCTGCAACCCTATGACATGGAGGTGGGCGCCGGCACCTTCCACCCCGCGACCACGTTGCGCGCGCTTGGCGGCAGGTCTTGGGCCGCGGCCTATGTCCAGCCCTCGCGCCGCCCCACAGACGGCCGCTATGGCGAAAACCCGAACCGGCTTCAGCATTACTA
>ERZ761602.6974-NODE-6974-length-12268-cov-10.169082_pt1 | contig 12268 bp, 8 predicted proteins | sample MGYA00512165_ERZ761602 | MGnify/ENA primary metagenome ERZ761602 (study PRJEB28899, sample SAMN02445085) | bioreactor sludge metagenome | biome: EBPR sludge; isolation source: Thorneside wastewater treatment plant | place: Australia: Brisbane, Thorneside... | reverse complement strand
AGGATTCGGCACGCGGAGCCACGGAGCACGCCCGAAACTTGTGGGTAATGATGAGACTCCCTGAGGAGGAGAACGAGCATGCGTACGACCCTGTGGACCCTGATGATGACCCTTCCCCTGGCCGGGCTGGCCTGCGGCGACAAGGACGACGACACCGGCACCGACGGCTGGGGCGACGGCGGCGGGACCGGCGACGGCGGCGATGACGGTGGCGGCGCTGACGGTGGCGGGACCGACGGTGGCGGGACCGACGGTGGCGGCACCGACGGCGGCGGGACTGACGGTGGCGGAACCGACGGTGGTGGGACCGACGGCGGCGGGACCGGCGACGGCGGCGGGACCGGCGACGGCGGCGGCGACGGTGGGACCACCAAGCCGATCAACCTGCTGGTCAACGGCAACTTCGAGGCGGGCTGGGAGAGCTGGGCCATCTACCCCGAGAGCCTGTCCAACTACGAGATCATCAGCACGGGCGACCCCATCTACCTCAGCGACGAGACCTTCGTCGCGGGCGAGGGCAGCCGCAGCCTCAAGGTCTACGGACAGTTCACCGGCTGGCAGAACGAGACGCCGATCTACCAGTCCTTCGCGGGCGAGGCCGGCCAGACCTACACCCTGACGGGCTGGGTCTACCATCACCCCGACGACGCCATCCAGGGCACCACCTACGGCTCGCTGGCGATCAAGTTCTTCACCTCGGACTACAGCGGCTTCGACCTGCAGGAGTCGGAGCACTTCCTCAGCAGCAGCCCGACGGGCACCTGGACGGAGCTGACCGTCACCGGAGAGGTGCCCGAGGGCTTCAGCATCGTCCAGGCCGCCATCCAGTACTGGCACTGCTACGGCGAGGCCGAGGGTGACTGCTACGACGGCGGCGCCATGTACATCGACGACCTGGTCTTCTCGCTGGCCGAGTGAGGTCCCCGTGCTGACTCCCATGGTGTTTGCGGTGGCGGTCCTGATCGCCCCGGCCGCGGCGGCTCCGCTGCAGGTCGAGGTGTCCTCTGACGACGCCGGCGAGCGACTGCTCGTCGACGGTCGGGCCACCTTTGTGCGGGGGGTGAACTGGGACTACATCCCGGTCGGCGAGAACTACGCCTACAACCTGTGGGAGCAGCCGGATGCCTTCATCGAGGACGTGCTCCGCCAGGAGATGGGTCTCCTGGCGGCCGCGGGCATCAACTCGATCCGCCTGTACCCGGGCATCCCGCCGCGCTGGGTCGAGCACATCTACGACACCTACGGCATCACCACGATGCTCAACCCGCTGGTGGGGCGCTACGGGCTGAGCATCGACGGCCGCTGGGTGCCGGTGGTCGACTACTCCGACGAGCGCACCCGCCAGCTCTTGAAGGAGCAGACCCTGGCGGAGGTGGCGCCCTACCACGACACCCGAGGCGTGCTGCTGTACCTGCTCGGCAACGAGAGCAACTACGGGCTGGTCTGGGACAGCTTCGAGATCGCCGACCTGCCGCCGGAAGAGCAGAACAGCGCGCGGGCCCGGTACCTCTACAGCCTCTTCGGCGAGATCACCCGGGAGATCCAGGGCCAGAACCCCCACCAGCCGGTGGCCCTCTGCAACGGCGACCTGCAGTACCTCGACCTGATCAAGCAGGAGATGCCCACCCTCCAGATCTTCGGGACCAATGTCTACCGGGGCCGCTCGGCCCGGGATCTGTACCAGCGCGTGCGCGACGAGCTGGGCCTGCCCGTGCTCTACACCGAGTTCGGCGCGGACGCCTTCAACGCCCGCACCGGCCGCGAGGACCACCTGCTGCAGGCCAGCTACCTCAAGGACCAGTGGCAGGAGGTCTACGAGCAGAGCTGGGGCAAGGGCCTCGCGGGCAACGTCATCGGCGGCTACACCTTCCAGTGGTCGGACGGCTGGTGGAAGTACGGCCAGGACAAGAACCTCTCTGTCCAGGACACCACCGCGAGCTGGGCGAACGGGGGCTACCCCGAGGACCTGGTGCCCGGCGGCAACAACATGAACGAGGAGTGGTTCGGGATCGCCGCCAAGGGGCCGACCCAGCCCGACGGCAGCTACCGCAGCTACCCCCGAGCGGCCTACTACGTGCTGCAGGCGGCCTACCGCCTGGACCCCTATGAGCCCGGCGTCGACCTGGACGCCGTCCGCGCCCACTTCGCCAGCATCCAGGTCGCCGACTACGACCAGCGCTACGTCGCCCACCTCGCCAGCCGCGACACCGAGATCCTCAAGCGGGCCCGGGTCGACGATCTGAGAATGGAGCTGTCGACCACCGCCTCGCAGGGGCGCCGCTCGCTGGACCACCCCGACGAGCTGTCCTTCGATCACACCGAGTCCTTCTACCTGGACCTGGGGGTCTACCCGACCGAGGCGATCAGCGGCGACCTGGTGCTCAACGTGGTCGGGAACGCCGCCCAGAACCGCCTGGACGAGATCTACTACGAGAACCGAGGCCGCGAGCTCAGCGTGGTCGGCGCCGACGGCGAGACGGTCGATCTGTCCGCGCTGGAGCGGCTGAAGATCCACCGCGCGGCCATGAGCTGGGAGCACCCGGTGTTCCGTCTCGACGCCTACTATCGGGCGGGGCACTACCACTGGGGCTACGAGGGCGACTTCTTCGGGCTCTACCCCGAGGCGAACTACGGCGAGAACCTGGACATCTACAACGCCGACGCGCCCCTGGGGATGGAGATCGGCTTCAAGCAGGCGCTGGATGGTCTGAAGGTGGCCTTCGGACCCCAGATCACCTGGGGAGCCAACCCGACGGTGATCGCCAAGTATCGGCGCGCCGCCGGCAACTGGTCGGCGACCGTGATGCACCAGGAGGACATCGCCGAGCAGTTCAGCGTGACGACCAGCAATGTGATCCCCGAGCGCATGACGCGCAAGAGCACTGTCCACCTGGGGTGGACCCGGGGCCCGCTGAGCCTCGACCTCGGCGGGATCATGGCCGGGACCGACCGCCTCGGCGAGACCTTCACCTATGTCCAGGAGGCCGCCGGCGCCGAGTCCTACCTGGAGAGCGGCTACGACGTGCTGCAGGACGAGGTCGAGCTGGCCGACACCCTGGGCGCCAAGGTGCGTCTGACGGCCCAGGCCGGCCCGGTCCAGTGGTACGGCCAGGGCGTGTACAAGGGGCTGGTGGCGGACGCCGGGTCGGACCCGACCGTCACCTTCACGGGCTGGTCGCTGAAGGAGGCCGGGCGCGGCAACCACTACGGGGCGACCACCGGCCTGGCCCTGAACCTGGGCAGCGTCCAGGTCGCGCCGAACTTCCTGTACCAGAAGCCGCTGATCGGGCCCAACCCGGGGCTGGAGGGGGACTACGATCCCGACACCGGCTGGTACCGGCCGGGCGTGGGCCTGCGTAACATCCGGGACGACGCCTTCGCGGTCCTGGAGAACCGCGAGGCCACCGCCTTCGAGCTGCTGCTGGTCTACGACCCGACCCCCGGGACCTGGATGTGGTACTGGGACAACGATGTGCGCGAGGACGCCCCCTTCGCCGCCAGCCTGGACGCCGTCTACCGCATCCAGCCCACCTCGCGGGACGCCTCCCTGGCCTTCTCGGAGGAGGGCTGGCTGTTCGCCTTCCCCGGGGCCCCCCCGGCCCAGGACGTCTGGGAGATCCGCTCGCGGGTGATCGTCAACCCGCGCGGCGACCTGCGCATCGTCAGCCAGCTCTACGGCGGCCAGGCCCAGGGCAACGGCGACGATCCTCGGCTGGTGACGCGCGGCGGGGGCAGCGCCCGCCTGTGGTACCAGCGCCTTGCGGTCGAGGGCGCGCTGAAGCTGTGGGACTGGGGCCCCTACGACTACCACCGGGACTTCAACCTGACCTACCCGGTGCAGGTCGAGGGGGACATCAGCCTGGGCATGATGCGCCCTCGTCTGTACCTGCCTTACGGCCGCCTGGGCCTGGCCATGAAGTGGCGCGCCCTCGACGAGCGCTCCGAGGGCTACCGGATGGACCCGCTCGACCCCTCCGCCTGGGGCTCCGAGCTCGAGCTCGGCACCTACCTCCATGTGAGCCTCTGATGACCCCCTCCCTCCTCCTCCTGAGCCTGCTGGCCGGCTGCATCGACGAGCCGCCCCGCTACCTGTACGGACAGGACCTCGACGTGCTCGAGCTGGTGCTGTGGACCCGCACGGTCGGCGTCTACCCGGACACCTCCATCCTGGACGATCCCAACAACCCCTTCGTCACCGGCGCCTACGGCGAGCTGCGCTGGGACCTGGTCTCGGACGGGGCCTGGGTGCCGGCCTTCTACGCCTGGGGCACCCACCTGGCGAGCGAGCCCTCGGGCGAGGCCCAGTTCTACACGGCGACCGCCCTGGGCGAGGTCTACGCCCGGCGCCTGGCGGCCGACGAGGACCTCTACTTCGTGCGGGCGCTGGCCATCGCCGGCCACCAGGTCGTGCTGGACGAGTTCCCCGACAGCCTGACCTACGACGAGAGCGGGACCATCGGCTACCGCCTGGCCCCGCTGGCCTACCAGGCGATCCTGGACCTGGGCGGCGAGCCGCAGGGGGACTGGATCGTCGTGCCGACCGAGGACGGTGGCTCCACCATCGTCCCGGCCTCTTGAGGTGAACCGATGAGCACGCTGCTGCTGCTGTTGCTGGCCTGCCGCCCGGACCCGGGCAGCCCCGACTACCCGGACCCCTCCGCGGTGGACTCCGGCGACACTGGCCAGGAGGACGACTTCTACCCGGGGCCCGATCCCTGGCAGGAGGGCGAGGCCCGGCTCAGCCTGGGGCTGTTCTACGAGGGCGGCGCCAGCGAGGCGCTGCCGGTCGACGACGTGACGCGCCACTACTACATCTACAGCGCCACCTACAGCGAGACGGTCGATGTGATCGACCGGGTCGAGGGCTACGAGTCGGCGGTGATCGTCCACGGGGGCGGCGAGTGGTGGGGAGGGGGCATCACCTGGGGCCAGCCCGAGGACCTGGGCGCCTGGAGCACCCTGCACCTCAGCCTGAGGTCGGGGAGCGACAGCTTCGCCACCCTGAGCCTGCACCTGACCGGTGGGGGCACCGAGGCCGTCGTGGCGGCCACCGACTACGGCTACAGCGCCGACGGGGCCTGGCACCACCTCGCCGTGCCGCTGGCCGACTTCGCCTCCGGGGGCGCCGATCTGAGCAGCGTGACGGGCCCCTTCGTCCTGGTCGGGACGGCCGGTACCGCGGGCGACGAGCTGCGCGTGGACAACCTCTACATGAGCGGAGACTGATCATGCTCCTGCTTCTGGCCACGCAGCTGGCCTGCACCGCGCCCACGCCGGCCGCCGTCGACAACGGCTGGGTGCTGGTCGCCTCGGACGAGTTCGACGGCGCCGCCGGCGCGGCCCCGGACGGTTCGAAGTGGGTGTACGACGTGGGTGGGGACGGCTGGGGCAACGACCAGCTCGAGTACAACACCGACCGCACCGAGAACGCCTCACTGGACGGCGACGGCAACCTGGTGATCCGGGCGCTGGCCGAGGACTACCAGGGCAACGCCTACACCTCGGCCCGCCTCAAGACCCAGGGCACGCTGGAGCGCACCTACGGGCGCTTCGAGGCTCGCCTGCAGCTCCCCGCCGGCCAGGGCCTGTGGCCGGCCTTCTGGATGCTGGGCAGCGACATCTCCGAGGTCGGCTGGCCGGCTTGCGGCGAGATCGACATCATGGAGGCGATCGGCGCGGACACGGACACGGTCTTCGGGACCGTCCACGGGCCGGGCTACTCCGGCGGCGAGGGCGTCGGCGAGACCTACGACCTGCCCCAGGGCGCCTTCTCCGACGGGATGCACGTCTTCGCGGTGGAGTGGGAGCCGGAGTACATCGCCTGGTACGTCGACGACGTCCTGTACCAGCACGTCGGCGTCGGCGACGTCAACGGTCCCTGGGTCTTCGACAGCCCCTTCTTCCTGATCCTCAACCTGGCGGTCGGCGGCACCCTGGGCGGCGTCCCGGACCCCGCCACCTTCCCGGCCGACATGGTCGTCGACTACGTGCGCGTCTACGAGCGGGCCCTGCCGGTGGACCCGGCGGACACCGGGACGTGAGGCTCGCGGGGGCCCTCGGGCTGCTGGTCCTGCTGGGCGCCCTCCTGGCCCCTGGTCCCGCCTGGGCGGCGGCCACGCCCGCGCCCGCTCCGCTGACCCGTCGCCCCTTCGCGGTGCAGGTCGGCGGCGCCCCGGTCCTGGCCGGCATCGCCTACGGGCCCTACCGCCAGGGCCAGCGCCCGGGGGGACCCGACCCCAGCCCCGAGCAGATCCTCGAGGATCTGCAGATCATCGCGGCCCGCTGGGGGATGATCCGGCTGTACAGCAGCCGCGGACCGGCCGAGACCATCCTGCGCACCATCCGCGATCACGACCTGCCCATCCGCGTGCTGCTGGGCGCCTGGATCGCGCCCGCCGCCGCCGGGGAGAACCCTGCCGAGGAGAACCCTGCCGAGGAGAACGCCGCCGAGGTCCAGGCGGCGATCACCCTGGCGCGGGCCTACCCGCAGCAGGTCGTCGCCGTCAGCGTCGGCAACGAGACCCAGGTCGGCTGGTCCGGCCACCGCAGCCCGCTGCCCACCCTGCTCGGCCACCTCCGCACGGTGCGGGCGGCGATCGAGCAGCCGGTCAGCACCGCCGACGACTACAACTTCTGGAACAAGCCCGAGGCCCAGGAGCTCGCCCGCGAGGTCGACTTCCTGCTGCTGCACGCCTACGCCATGTGGAACCGGCAGAGCCTGGCCCAGGCGGTGCCCTGGACCGAGGCGACGGTGGCCTCCATCCGGGCGCTGCACCCCGAGCTGCCGATCGTCCTGGGCGAGACCGGCTGGGCCACCGCGCTCAACCCCGAGGGCGAGGAGCGCAAGCAGATCGTCGCCCCCGCTGGGGAGGCCGAGCAGGCGGTCTTCTACGCCGAGCTGAGCGCCTGGGCTGCGGGAGAGGGCCTGCCCTGGTTCTGGTTCGAGGCCTTCGACGAGCCCTGGAAGGGCAGCGAGGACCCGCGCGAGGTCGAGAAGCACTGGGGACTGTACGACGTCGACCGAGCGCCCAAGCGGGCGGTCTCCGGGGGCAAGGATGGGCGCTGAAGAGCCGAGCGGACTGTTCCAGCGGGCCATCGCCGCCTGGCACCTGCGACAGGGCGTCGAGCGGGTCCCGACCCGACCCGAGGACCGGGTGGGCTTCCTGCGCATGGTGGTCTACGGCGTCGGCGGCTTCGTCAACAACACCCTCGCCGCGGCGATCGGCGGCATGCTGATCGTGCTCAACCTGGGGCTGGGCATGGACCCGGCCATGGTCGGGCTGCTGGGGGCCCTGCCTCGCCTGACCGACGCCCTGACCGACCCGCTGATGGGCTACCTCTCCGATCACACCCGCTCCCGCTGGGGGCGGCGGCGACCGTACATCTTCGGCGGGGCGATCGCCGCCGGGCTGATCTTCATGGTCCTGTGGTGGCTGCCGCCGGGGCAGAGCCACAGCTTCTACTTCGCCTGGTTCCTGGTCGGGTCGCTGCTCTTCTACCTGGCCTACACGGTCTTCGCGACGCCCTGGGTGGCCCTCGGCTACGAGCTGACCCCCGACTACAACGAGCGCACCCGGCTGATGGGGACGCAGAACTTCATCAGCCAGCTCGCCTACGTCGTCTCGCCCTGGTTCCTGTGGTTCATGACCAACGAGGCCTGGTTCCCCGACCAGGTGGTCGGAGCCCGCTGGCTGGCCGTGATCATCGGGCTGGTGGTGATCGTCCTGGGCATCCAGCCCGCCCTGCTGCTGCGTGAGCGCTTCGCCGCCCCCACCGGCTCCCCTGCCGCCGAGAAGCCGCTGACCCTGGGGCTGGCCGACAGCCTGCGCGACTTCGCCCGGGGCCTGAAGATCACCCTCTCCTCGGGGCCCTTCCTCAAGCTCGGCGCGGCCACCTTCCTGGTCTTCAACGGCTTCATCCTGATCAGCTCGTTCCAGTTCTACGTCATCATCTACTATGTGTTCGGAGGAGACCAGGCGCTGGGCGCCCGCTGGGCGGGCTACTCCGGGACGGTCGGCGCCGTCTCGACCTTCGTGGTCATCACCCTCGTCACCTGGCTGGGCACGGTGATCGGCAAGCGCCGGGCCTTCTTCGTGGCGATCGGGCTGTCGATGGTCGGCTACGCCCTGAAGTGGTTCTGCTACAACCCCGAGGTCCCCTGGCTGCTGCTGGTGCCCGCCCCGCTGATGGCTTTCGGCCTGGGCGGTCTGTTCACCCTGATGGGCTCGATGATCGCCGACGTGGTCGACGTCGACGAGCTGGAGACCCACGAGCGCCGCGAGGGCATGTACGGCTCGATCTTCTGGTGGGTGGTCAAGCTGGGCATGGCGGCGGCGCTGGCCGGCGGCGGCTTCCTGCTCAACGCCACCGGCTTCGACGTGGCCCTGGGGGGCCAGCAGTCCGAGCTCACCATCACCCTGATGCGCATCTTCGACGCCTTCATCCCGGTCGTCGCCTCGGGCCTGGCGATCTGGGCGGTCTGGGCCTACCCGATCACCGAGGAGTCGGCGGGTCAGGTCCGCGCTGAGCTGGAGCGCCGCCGCGGCCGCGCTGGAGGACAGCAGTGAACCCGACAGACGCGATTCAGAACGAAGCACCCCCGCTCGGCATCGACGAGCGCTGGACCTGGATCGACCAGGTGGAGCGCCTGCCGCCCTTCCTGGTCTCGGTGGTCAGCGATCAGGACCACTGGCTCTTCGCCGCCAGCAACGGGGGCCTGACGGCCGGACGGGGCACGCCGGACCTGGCCCTGTTCCCCTACCAGACCCAGGACAAGCTGGTGGACACGGCGGCCAGCACCGGCCCGCTGACCCGGGTGCGGGTCCTCCGCGAGGGCCAGGCCCCGCTGCTCTGGAGACCCTTCGAGCTCGGCCGCCGGGACCGCCCGCGGCGCCTCGCCCGGCGCATCGACGGCACCCAGCTCCGCTTCTCCGAGACCCTGCCCGAGCTGGGCCTGCTCCTGCGCAGCACCTGGGGCTTCAGCCGGCGCTTCGGCTTCGTGCGCCGCTGCGAGCTGCTCAACCAGGGCCCGCAGGAGCTGCGCCTCGACCTGCTCGACGGCCTGCAGAACCTGCAGCCCTGCGGGGTCGGCGAGGCCTTCCAGAACCAGTACAGCGTGCTCGTCGACGCCTACAAGCGGGTCGAGCGCCTGCCGGGCACCCACCTCCGCCTCGTCTACCTCAGCTCGGTGCCGACCGACCGGGCCGAGCCCAGCGAGAGCCTGCGCTGCACGGTGGCCTGGCAGACCGGCCTGCCCGGCGGGACCCACCTCGTCCGCAGCCGGCAGGTGGAGGCCTTCGAGGATGGCCGGCCGCTGCAGGACGAGGACGAGGCCCGCGGACAGCGCGCCGCCTGCCTGGACCAGGCCACGCTCGTCCTGGGCCCCGGCCAGGGCCACACCTGGTACACGGTGGCCGACGTCGGGCTGAGCACCGCGGAGGCCACCGTCCTCGACCGCTATCTGCGCGAGCACGACGCGCCGGCCCGCGCCGCCGAGCTGGAGGCGGAGGTGGAGCGGACCGCCGAGGGCCTGCAGCGGATGGTCGGCTCGGCGGACGGCCTGCAGTGCTCGCAGGACCGGCTGCGCGAGGCCCGGCATCGCTCCAATGTGACCTTCAACATCATGCGAGGCGGGATCTTCCTGGACGGAGACCGGGTGCCCACCGACGCCCTCCGCGCGGCCCTCCAGCACTTCGACCGCCCCGTCGCCCAGCGGCACGCCGACTGGCTGGACGCGCTGCCAGCGCGCACGCCGACGCAGGCGCTGCAGGCGGAGGCCGAGCGGCGCGGCGACCCCGACCTGGTCCGCCTCGTACGCGAGCTCCTGCCCCTGACCTTCAGCCGCCGGCACGGCGACCCCAGCCGCCCCTGGAACCGCTTCTCGATCAAGGTCCGCGACCGGCAGGGGCGGCCTCGACTGTCCTACGAGGGCAACTGGCGGGACATCTTCCAGAACTGGGAGGCGCTGGCCTGCTCCTACCCTTCCTTCACCGAGGGCATGGTCACCCGCTTCCTCAACGCCAGCACCGCCGACGGCTACAACCCCTACCGGCTGACCAGCGAGGGCTTCGACTGGGAGACGGAGGACCCCGACCAGCCCTGGTCCAACATCGGCTACTGGGGGGACCACCAGGTGGTCTACCTGCTGCGGCTGCTGGAGGTCTCCCTCCGTTTCCACCCCGAGCGCCTGACGGCCAGCCTCGACCAGCCCGTGTACGCCTACGCCCGCGTGCCCTACCGGATCGCCCCCTACCGGGAGATCCTGGAAAACCCGCGCGTCAGCATCCGCTACGATCACCCGGCGGCGGCCGAGATCGCCGCCCGGGTCGAGGTCATCGGGGCCGACGGCCAGCTCCTGGCCGCGCCCGACGGGGGGGTGCTGCACGTCAGCCTGCTGGAGAAGCTGCTCGCCCCGCTCCTGGCCAAGCTGGCCAACTTCGTGCCCGGCGGCGGGATCTGGATGAACACCCAGCGGCCGGAGTGGAACGACGCCAACAACGCGCTGGTGGGCTTCGGGGTCTCGGTCGTCACCCTGGCGGCCTGCCACCGCTATGTGCAGCTCCTGCTGGAGTGGTGGGAGGATCAGCCGGCCGAGCGCCGCTTCGCCCTGAGCGAGGAGCTGGTCGAGCTGCTGCGCGCCCAGGAGGGGGTCTTCGCCAGCGGGCTGGCCGACCTGGACGAGGAGCAGCGGCAGGCCTGGCTGGATCGCCTGGGCGAGAGCGTCACGATCTACCGCGAGGGCCTCTACGCCCGGGGGCTGTCCGGCCGCAAGGCCGAGGTGGCCATGGGCGAGCTGCGGGGCTGGCTGACCGAGGTCCAGCGCGCCCTGGCCGCCAGCCTGTGGGCCAACCAGCGCAGCGATGGCCTCTTCCACAGCTACAACCTGCTGCGGCTGCGCCCCGAGGGCGGGGTCGGCCTGGAGCGCCTGCCCGAGATGCTGGAGGGGCAGGTCGCGCTGCTCTCCGCCGGCCTGCTGAGCTCCCGGCAGGCCCTGGACCTCGCCCAGGCCCTGCGCGCCAGCGCCCTCTACCGCGAGGATCAGGACAGCTACCTGCTCTACCCCGACCGGGACCTGCCCCGCTTCCTGGAGAAGAACCTCATCCCCGCCGAGGACGCCGCGCGCCTGCCGCTGCTGCGCCGGCTGGCTGCGGACGACAGGCGCGAGCGCGGGGAGCCGATCGTACAATTGGACGCCGAGGGCGCGCTGCGCTTCGGCGGACACCTCCGCAACGGTGCCGAGCTGGCTGAGGCCCTGGCGGCGCTGCCGGAGGACTGGCAGGAGCAGGTCCGCGCTGAGGGGCCGGCCCTGGTCGCCCTCTTCGAGCGCATCTTCGACCACCACCGCTTCACCGGCCGCTCGGGCACCTTCTTCGCTTACGAGGGCCTGGGCAGCATCTACTGGCATATGGTCAGCAAGCTGGTCCTGGCCCTGCAGGAGCACGCCCTGCGGGCCGCGGAGCTGCCCGACCCGGCGGACCCGGGGCTCGCCCAGGAGCTGGGAGAGGCCTTCCACGCCGCCCAGGCCGGCCTTGGCCTGCACAAGCGCCCCGCCCACTACGGCGCCTTCCCGACCGACGCCTACTCCCACACCCCCCGCCACGCCGGCGCCCAGCAGCCGGGCATGACCGGCCAGGTCAAGGAGGACATCCTGGCGCGCTGGGGCGAGCTGGGGGTGAGGGTGCGGCAGGGCTGCCTGGGCTTCCGCCCGCGCCTGCTGGGGGCAGAGGAGCTGCTGACCGCGCCGCGCCGCTGGACCTGGGTCCCGGTGCAGGGCGCGCCGCGGACCGAGGAGCTGCCAGCGGGCTCGCTGGGGTTCACCGTCTGCCAGGTGCCGGTGATCTACCGGATCGGCGCGCAGCCCCGACTGCGCATCCAGCGGGCCGAGGGGCCCGAGCTGCAGCTCGAGGGCACCGAGCTGCCCGCGTCGCTCAGTGAAGAGCTCTTCCGCCGCTCCGGGCGGGTCCAGCGGATCGAGGTCGAGCTTCCACCGAGCTGGCTCTGGCGTCGGAGCTGAGGGGCGAGGGCCCAGCATCGGGGACCGCACCCGCGACGACCGATCGCCGTGTATAATACGAGGCGGAGGTCCCGATGTTGAACACGTTCCTGACCCTGGCCCTCGTCGCGTGCGGCGAGCCAGACGCGACGAGCGCAGACGATTCGACTGATGGCGGCTCGGGCACCGACGGCGGCTCGGGCACCGACGGCGGCTCGGGAACCGACGGCGGCTCGGGCACCGACGGCGGCTCGGGCACCGACGGCGGCTCGGGCA
>ERZ761602.6972-NODE-6972-length-12276-cov-3.881843_pt1 | contig 12276 bp, 10 predicted proteins | sample MGYA00512165_ERZ761602 | MGnify/ENA primary metagenome ERZ761602 (study PRJEB28899, sample SAMN02445085) | bioreactor sludge metagenome | biome: EBPR sludge; isolation source: Thorneside wastewater treatment plant | place: Australia: Brisbane, Thorneside... | reverse complement strand
GGTGTACAGCGCGTGGCGGATCAGGTCGCCCTGCTCGGGCTTGATCCAGTCGCCGAGAAGTTCGCGAACCTTGGCGGGCTGAACCATTTCCTCCCTGGTCTCGGTCGGGAGGCGCATGAATTCCCAGCGGCGCAGCACACGGCCATTCAGGTCGATGCCGCCCGGAACGATGGTCGTGGGGCGCAGGGGGTTGCACCACTGGCCGCATTCCACCAGCCCCAGATCGCGCGCCGTCAGCCCGTCCTTCAGCAGGAAGTCGACGACCAGCCAGTCGGCCTCGAACCCGAGGTCGGTGCGGGAGATCCCCAGCTTCTCGCGCACAAAGCTGTTGGCGCCGTCGATGCCCAGCAGATAGCGCGCGGTCACCGTCCGGGTGGCGCCCGTGGCGGTGTCGCGCACCGTCACCTCGACATGGTCGCCCCTGTCGGCAAAGCCCGTGCATTCCGTTTCGAAATGCAGCGCGACATTGGCGCGGCGACGCACCTCGTCGTGCAGCTTCGATTCCAGCGAGGGCTGGTGCACGAACAGGGTGCCCGGTCCGCCCGACACGGACTCGCCCGTCCAGTCAATCGCCAGGAGTTCGGTCCATTCGGCGTTGAACCACCGATAGATCGGCGCGGGCGAGGTCACGTCGCGGGCGATCTCGCCAAGGCCCGCCGCATGCAGGACCCGATTCACCTCGTGGTCGATGCAGACCGCGCGGGGCAGCGAATAGAACTCGCCAAAGCGCTCGAACACGCCGACGCGCCAGCCCAGGCGGTCCAGAAGCAACGCCGAAACCTTGCTGACCGGGCCGTAGCCGATCTGGATGACATCGAAATCCGTCTGGGTCATGGGGGCAATCCTTTCAGGAAGCAGGAAGATCAAGCGCGCGGCGCACCGCGGGGCGGGCCAGCATCCGGGCATGGTAGTCGGTCAGCGGGGCGGGCAGGTCGATGCCGACACGCGCGGCCCAGGGCAACATGTAGACCAGCGCGGCATCGGCAACACCGGGACGCGCGCCGTGCAGGAAGGGGTCCTTGCCCAGACGCGCGGCCACCTGCGCCAGCCCATCGGCAGCCACCTTGCGGCCGTGGTCGGCCAGGGCCCGTTGCGCAGCCACGTCAGGAACGAATTTCATCGGCACCAGCGCCAGGGTGAACCCGCGCATATGCACGGAGGAAACCAGAAAATCGAGCAATTCCAGCGTCCGCACCTCGCCTTCAGGGTCGGCGGGCCAGAGGCCAGCATCCGGAAAGCGGCGCGCCAGCCAGAGCGCGATGGCCGGGAACTCGGTCAGGACAGATCCGTCCTCGCGCCCGAGCGCCGGAACCTTGCCCTTCGGGTTCAGCGCCAGATAGGCCGGGTCGCGCTGAGCGCCTGCGCGCAGGTCGAGGGTGTGCAGCGTGTAGGACACGCCGATTTCCTCGAGCAACACGCGGATACCCACCGAACAGGAGCCGGGCGCGTGGAACAGGGTCAGGCCGTCAGAAATTGACATGCGCTGCTCCCTTGGTGTGCAGGATTGCCCGCGCCTCGTCGGGAGTGGCGACCTGCATGCCCAACTCGCTCAGGATGCGGCGGATCTTGGTGACTTGCGCGGCATTCGACGGTGCCAGCTCGCCCTTGGCCAGATAGAGATTGTCCTCCAGCCCGACGCGCACATTGCCGCCCATGATTGCCCCCATCGTCACCAGGGGAAACTGGTGGCGCCCGGCCGCCAACACCGAAAACAGGTAATCGCGCCCGAACAGCCGGTCGGCGGTGGCCTTCATCGCGCACAGCGCTTCCGGCTCGGCGCCGATGGCGCCCGAGATGCCGAAGATGCACTGCACGAAGAACGGCGGCTTGATCAGGCCCAGATCGGCGAAATGGGCCAGCGTATAGAGATGGCCCATGTCATAGCACTCGAACTCGAACCGCGTGCCGCGCGCGCCCAGTTCACGCATGCCGCGTTCGATCTGGGTAAAGGTGTTCGACATGATGAGGTCGCGCGAACCTTCGACATAGGGGCGCTCCCAGTCATGCGCGGGCTCGCGGATTGCCCGCGAGGCCGCCGAGATGTTGAAGTTGAACGACCCCATGTTCATCGAGGCCAGTTCCGGTTCGGCGGCCAGCGCCGGGGCAAGGCGCTGGTCCATGGTCATGCCCAGCCCGCCGCCGGTGGTCAGGTTCAGGATCGCGTCGGTCCCCGCCTTGATCTGCGGCAGGAAGGCCAGAAAGGCCTCGGGCGTTTGCAGCGGGCGACCGGTGTCGGGCTGGCGGGCGTGCAGGTGAATCACCGCCGCTCCCGCCTCGGCCGCCTCGATGGCGGCGCGGGCGATCTGATCCGGAGTCACCGGCAGATGCGGCGACATCGAAGGCGTGTGGATGCTGCCGGTGATGGCGCAGGTGATGATGACCTTGCCCGCCATGGACCTTACCCCTCGGCCACGACGGTGTTTTCGATGGCGCCAAGCCGGTCGATCTCGCAGCGCACCACGTCGCCGACCTTCAGAAAGCGCGGCGGCTTGAACGCCAGCCCCACCCCTCCGGGTGTGCCCGAGAAGATCAGATCGCCAGGCTTCAGCGTCATCACCTTGGACAGTTCCTCGATCTGCGCCCAGAGGTTGAACACCAGATGCCGGGTGTTGGAATTCTGCCGCAGCTCGCCGTTCACCAGGCAACGCACGCCCAGCGTATGGGGATCACCCGCCTCGTCGAGCGTGACGATCGACGGACCGATGGGGCCGTGGGTGTCAAAGGACTTGCCCAGCACCCATTGCGGGGTCTTGGTTTGCCAGTCGCGCACGCTGACATCATTGCCCACGGTCAGGCCAAAGACATGCTGGGGCGCCTCCGCCGCCTTGATGTGGCGCCCGCCCTTGCCGATCACGGCGACCAGTTCCACCTCGTAGTCCAGCTTGTCCGACACCTTGGGCAACTGGATCGCCTCGAACGGGCCGTTGAGCGAGGTCGGCAGCTTGTTGAACCAGACCTGCTCGGTCGGGATCGTCAGACCGGCGCCGCGCGCCTCTTCGATGTGGTCGGCATAGTTGAGACCGATCGCCATGATCTTTTCGCTGGCCTCCAGCGGGCAGTGCAGCCGCACATCGGCAACCGGCACGCCTTTCGCCGCGTCGGCACCGGCCAGACGCGGCAACAGGCTGTCCCAGGCGGCAATCACCGCACGGGATTCCGTGGGGGCATCAGGGATCAGATCGGTCAGGGCGACGGCCTTGCCGTCGATCAGCAAGCCGACACGGACGGGGCCGCCGGCATGGGAAAAGCGGATCAGTCGCATGAGGGTTCCTTTCGGGGAATCGTTGGGCCGGTTTCAGCCGAGTGCAAGGTTGAAGGCGAAGTCGGTGCCCCAGGCGCAGAGCTCGTCCAGGCCCCAGTCACGCGGCCGCATCGGGTAATGCTCGTGCCAGGGGCGCGGTTCGCAAAAGCCCAGCTGCGGCACATATTGGTCCATGTCGGTGTAAAGCTCGATCATGGTGTTGTCGGGGTCATAGTGGTAGCTGGCCAGATTGTGCCCCGCCGTGTGGCGCGCGGGACCCCATTTGATCGGCACCCCGTTTTCGCGCAGCGTATCCGCAGCCATCGCATGGCTGGCGTTGCCCTTCAGTTCGAAGGCGATGTGGTGCACCCGGTCGCCCGGCAGCTTCAGCACGTTGACCACATGGTGGTCCCGATTGCAGGTATAGAAATTCGCCAGCCGTCCGCCGATGGAATCGGTAAAGTGAAAGCCAAGCTTTTCCTCGAAGAACGCCATCAACGCATCGGCGTGGGTAGAGATCAGCGCGACATGGCCCAGTCGCAGCGGCGCGACACCGGTTTTCTTGAACCCCGGCGCGGGGGCGGCGATATCGTGGTATAGCTGGAACACCACGCCCGGCACGGCCTCGACCTCCAGCAACTGGGGCACACCGGGCTGGCTGTCCGACTTCATCATCCCGCCCAGATCGCGCTGCAAGTCCTCCAGAGCGATGCCCGGCTGCACCTGAAAACCCAGATGCGCCAGCGCCTTTTGTTGGGCACGGCGCAACACGATGTTGTGGTGCTCGTAGCCGATCGACAGATAGCGCTCGCCATCATGGCCGATGTCGGTCTGGCGCATGCCGATGGTCTCGGCGTAATGATCGACGCTGCGGTCGAAATCCGGGCATTCCAGCGCGACATAGCCAAGCTGGAACACTTTCGGGGCAAAGACTCTGGTCATTGTGTCCTCCTGCAGGGGGTCATTCGGGGTGCATGCGCACGATGAGCTTGCCAAGATTGGCACCGTCGAACAGGCCCAGAAAGGCCCGCGGCGCCGCTTCGAGACCGTCGACGATCTGTTCGCGCAGGGCCAGCCGCCCCTCGCGCAGCCAGCCGCCGACCGTGGTGCGGAACTCGGTCTCGAGCGCCACCAGATCGGGGTCGGTATAGACAAATCCCTTGATCGTCAGTCTCTTGACCAGGGCCGCTGAAAGCAGGTCCTGCATCGAGGGCAGGCTGGGCGCGGCCCCCGGCCGGTCGCGATCGACCGAGACCGTGCCGCAAACCAGAAACCGCGCTTCGGGGTTCAGCAGGGGCAGGACGGCGGCGGCAACCGGGCCACCGACATTGTCGAAATAGATGTCGATGCCGTCAGGGCAGGCGGCGGCCAGCCGTTCGGCAAGATGCGGAGCACGGTGGTCAACGCAGGCATCAAAGGCTGGATCGGCGGCGATCCGGGCGCATTTCGTCGCACCGCCCGCGATGCCAACCACCCGCGCCCCGGCCATCCGTCCCGTCAGGCCGACCACCGACCCAACGGCACCCGAGGCCGCCGACACCACCAGGGTCTGACCCGGCCCCGGTCGCCCGTGGCGCATCAGCGCGGTATATCCGGTCTGCCCCGGCATCCCCAGAACACCCAGATGCGCGCTGAGCGGTGCCAGCGCAGGGTCGATCCGCGTCAACCCCACCCCGTCTGACAGGGCATATTCCTGCCAGCCATGCGCACTGAGGACGACATCGCCCGCGGCAAGGCCGGGAAGGCGAGACTGCACGACCCGCGACACCGTGGAGCCCACCATCGGCGCGTCCAGGGCTGCGGCCGCGGCATAATTGGCGCCCTGATACATCCGCGCCCGCATGTAGGGATCGAGCGAAAGATACAGGGTCCTGAGCAACACCTGCCCCGGTCCGGGCGTCGGCACCGGACCTTCGCGCAGCGCGAAATTCGCGAGCGCGGGGCCGGTAGCCGGATCGGGGCGCGAGACCAGATGGATCTGACGGTTCGTGGGCATGGGCTGGTCCGGGTAAAGGGGGGGGGCCGCTGATGGCCCCCGCCAAGGTCAGTTCAGCGCAAAGAAGGGCGCATCAACCGGAATTTCCGGCGCCTGCTGGTTTTCCGACACGTTCAGGTCGAACCCGCCATCGGCGCGGCGCACCCATTGGCCGCCCACCACCGGGGTCGGGCAGACATTGGGCACCGGTGCCCCGGTAAAGGCGATGCTGCCGACCAGACTCTGCATCTGCGTGCTCTTGATCGCCTCGACCATGGCGCCGGGATCGAACGGGTCCTCGCAGCGGCGCAGCACGTCGACGGCCACCTCGGCCAGCGCATGCTTGTAGCCCATCGGCTGCACCCAGGGCCGCCCCGCCTGCGCCACATAGCCCTCGGCAATCTGGCGCGAGGTCTGGCCGGTCAGCGTGGACAGGAACGGGTGTTGCGGCGCCCACCAGACCTCGGTCGACAGGCCATGGCCCAGCGGCCCCAGCGCCTCGACGGCATTGTGGAACAGCAATGCCTTGGCGATGGTCGCGGCCTTTGGGCGAAAGCCCTGCTGCGCCGACTGCGTCCAGAAGGTGGTCCAATCCGGCGGCAGGAACACGCCGGTGATGATGTCGACTCCGGCATCGCGCATCTGGGCGATCTGGGCGGTGTAATCGTCGGCCAGTGGCTGGAACAGCCCGCCGTTGACCACCTCGAACCCGGCGCGCGCCACCATGGCGGCAAAGCCGTTTTCCGGGTGCGACAGGGCGACGCCATCGGAATCGTTCGACATCAGCACGCCGACGCGGCGGTTGGTGGACAACTGGTTCCACAGCGAGGCATAGCAATCGACGATCTGCTGGCCACCCCAGAAGAAGTGGTAGGTCCAGTCAAACCCCACCGCCGGATTGCCGCCGCGGGCAAAGAAGAACGCATCCCAGGGTGTGTCGGTCGACAGGCTGGGCACTTCGTTCAACTCGCACTGGTCGGTGGCGGGCAGCACCGTATCGGCCGTCGAGGACGAAAGCATCAGGTGCACTTCGTCGTTCAGGATCAGGTCCGAGGTAACCTCGGCCGCGCGGTTCGGGTTCGACTGCGTGTCCTTGCGGATGATGCGAACCGGATGGGTGGTGCCATTGATCTCGATCCCCGGACCGATGGCCTGCTCGACCGCGGCGAGGACGTAGTCATCCGCCGATCCAAAGGCCGCGACCGGCCCGGTGGTGGGGCTGACCCAGCCCACCCGGATTTCGGCGCCCTGCGCCCATGCGCGGCGCGGCAGGATGGCGGGCGCGGCCAGCGCGGCTGCGCCCGAGCCCAGCAGGCGGCGGCGTGTCCAAAGCGATCTGGAATAGCGGGTCATGGAAATGCCTCCCTCGGCGTGGTTCGCGGCCCTCCCCGGCCGTCGCCTGAGTCGTCGCACAATTTAAGCTATCATACAACACAAAATATTTTATCTTGTCATGCAAAGGTTATCCCCTATGATCCGAGGCGGGGAGGAGCCCGCATGACACCTGATTCCGCACCGCAGGCGCTGACCGCGACAGGCCTGAACAAATCCTATGGCGCGATCGCCGTGACGCGCGATGTCAGCCTGTCGGTCCCCGAGGGCGGCGCGCTTGGCATCATCGGGCCGAACGGCGCGGGCAAGACCACGCTGTTCAACCTGATCACCGGCACGGTTCCGGCGGGAACCGGTCAGATCACCCTGTTCGGCCAGGACATCACCCGGATGGACGCGCGGCAGCGCTGCCTTGCCGGAATTGCCCGCAGCTTTCAGGTTCCGCAGCCTTTCTCCGGTCTGACCACCTTCGAGAACGTGCTGATCGCCGCCGCTTTTGGCCGCGGCCTGAGCGAGAAGGCGGCCCGTCCGCATGCCCGCGCGGCACTGGAAATGACTGGCCTTGCGCCGAAGGCCGATGTGCTGGCCGGAACGCTGACGCTGCTCGACCGCAAACGTCTGGAACTGGCGCGCGCGCTGGCCACCGGGCCGCGGCTGTTGCTGCTCGATGAAATCGCGGGCGGCATGACCGAGGCGGAATGCGTCACGCTGGTCGAACTGATCCGCGATATCCGGGGGTCTGGCGTGACAATCGTGTGGATCGAGCACGTCCTGCATGCGCTGCTCAAGGTGGTCGACCGCATCCTGGTGCTGGATTTCGGCAAGGTCATCGCCGAGGGCCCACCGGACACGATCCTCAGCGACCCGCATGTGACAAGCGTCTATCTGGGCCCCGAGGAGGCAGCATGAGCGATCCCATCCTGTCGGTGCATGGCCTGAACGCGGGCTACGGCGATTTTCAGGCGTTGTTCGGGATCGACCTTGCGCTGGCCGAGGGCAGCCTTCTGGGTCTTGTCGGTGCCAACGGCGCAGGGAAATCGACCCTGTTCAAGGCGATCCTGGGCCTTTTGCCGCGCGGGCGCGAGGCTGTCACCTTTGCCGGCCAGCCCATCGGTCACCTGCGCCCGGAAGCCATGCTGCGCCTTGGGCTGGCGTTGGTGCCCGAGGGGCGGCGATTGTTCCGCTCGCTCAGTGTCGAGGAAAACCTGCAACTGGCGGCGCAGGGCGGGCGGCGCGGCGACTGGACCGTGGAGCGGGTTTTCGACCTGTTCCCCGCGCTGCGCGAGAAACGCCACTCGCCGTCCCAGTCGCTGTCCGGGGGGCAGCAGCAGATGGTGTCGATCGGCCGCGCGCTGGTGGCCAATCCGCGGGTGATCCTGTTCGACGAGGTCTCTCTGGGCCTGGCCCCGATCATCGTGAATGACGTGTACGCCGCCCTTCCCGCGATCCTGCAAAGCGGGATTTCCGCCATTGTCGTCGAACAGGATATCGAGCGCGTGCGCCGCATGGCCGATACCCTGGTGTGCCTGAACGAAGGGCGCGTGGTGTTGGCCGGCCCCAGCGCCGATTTCACCAAGGCGCAGATCACCCACGCCTATTTCGGAGGTTGACCAATGGCTTATGTCGATGCCGTGGTGCAGGGGATCCTGCTGGGCGGACTCTATGCGCTGTTTGCGACCGGACTCAGCCTGATCTTTGGCGTGATGCGGCTGGTCAACATCGCGCATGGCGATTTCATCGTGCTGGGCGCTTATCTGGCGCTGGTGGTGGTGCAGGCGACGGGGCTTCATCCCTTTGCCTCGCTGATCCTCGTGGTGCCTTTGATGGCCGGGATCGGTTATGCGATCCAGCGCGGTTTGCTGAACCGCACGCTGGGACCAAACCTGCTGCCGCCCATTCTGGTCACGTTCGGCCTGGCGGTGGTGATCCAGAACGGGCTGCTCACGCTGTTCTCTACCGACACCCGGCGTCTGGCTGCCGGCCCCATCGAAACCGCCAGCCTGTCTCTGGGGCCGATCTCGGTGGGATGGTTGCCGCTGGCCACCTTTGCCGTCGCCGTGGTGCTGATCCTGGGGCTCGAACTGCTGTTCTACCGCACCGCGATGGGGCGGGCGTTTCGTGCCACTACGGATGATGCCGAGATGGCGCGCGCGATGGGCGTCAACACCCGGCATGTGCATGCGCTGGCCATGGCGCTGAGTTTCGCGGTCATTGCCATCGCAGGGGTGTTTCTGGCCGCACGGTCGAATTTCGATCCGTTCAGCGGTCCGGCCCGGCTGATCTTCGGGTTCGAAGCGGTGATCATCGGCGGGCTGGGCAGCCTGTGGGGCACCTTGGCCGGCGGTGTCGTGCTGGGCGTGGCGCAGGCATTGGGTGCGCAGATTTCCCCGCAATTCCAGATCCTTGCCGGGCATCTGGTGTTCTTTCTGATCCTCGCCGTGCGCCCGCGCGGCCTGTTCCCGCGGATGGAGTGAGCCATGAGCAAGAGCGTGATCCGGGTGTCCCTGCTGCTGGCGGTGGTGACACTGATCCTGGCGCTGGCGCCTCTGTGGGCAGGCAGGTCCGATCTGCGGCTGATCGGCGAGATCATGGCCTATCTGGCCCTTGCCGTGCTGTGGAACCTGCTGGCGGGCTATGCCGGGCTGATGTCGGTGGGCCAGCAGGCCTTTGTCGGTCTCGGCGGGTACATGCTGATGATCAGCACGGTGATGCTGGGCCTGCCGCCGCTGGCGGCACTGCCGCTGGCCTTCGTGCTGGCGGGCCTGGTGGCGGCGGGCTTTGCACGCCTGCTGTTCCGGCTGGAGGGCGCCTATTTCGCCATTGGCACCTGGGTCGCGGCAGAAAGCGTGGCGCTGGTCTTTGCCGGCATCCCGGCGCTGGGTGGCGGCGCGGGCATGTCGCTGCCGACGGACGCGGTGCGCTCGATCGCCGCCAGCCGCGAAATGCGCGAGTTCGTCATCTACTGGCTGATGCTGGGGCTGGGCATCGGGACACTGGTGGGTGCCTGGACCCTGATCCGCTCGAAACCCGGGTTGGCGTTGATGGCGCTGCGCGACAATCCCGTGGCGGCGGTGTCGGTGGGGGTCAACATCCAGCGCATCCGATTCTGGACCTATGTTCTGGTCGCCGCGATCACCGGGGTGATCGGCGCCATCATCTTTCTGCAAAAACTGCGCGTTTCGCCACAGGCGGCGTTTTCCTTGCAGGATTGGACGGTGGCCGTCATCTTCATCGTGGTGATCGGCGGTATCGGGCGCATCGAGGGTGCGATTGTCGGAACCGCCGTCTATTTCCTGCTGCGCGAAATCCTGGGTGACTATGGCGTCACCTACCTCATCGTGCTGGGGGTGGTGGCGATTCTGGTGGTGTCGTTCTCCAGCGGCGGCATCTGGGGCCTGATCGAGCGACGCTTTGGCTGGTCCCTGATGCCAACCGCAAGGCGCATGACCGACCGCTGAGCGAGGGTCGCCAGGAGAAGGACCATACCCCGCACCTTGCGCGCAGCCTCAGGGCGACCTGTCAGCCCGTGGGGCAGCGGCTGCACGGCCTTCGTGCGGGTGCCGGTGTCTCGCTCGCTCACCGCCTGAAATCTTGCCGACCGCGAACCAGCGAAAGAAATCTCTGGACGCAGTCCAGTACAGTAATGTACCTAACGTGGAAGTGTCTTGAGCCACGGGGGGCAGCGGATGAAGTCTCACTATCGGGTCGCGATCATCGGCGGAGGTGTCGTTGGGGCCTCGGTTGCCTATCACCTGACCAAATTCGGCTGGTCCGACATTGCCCTGTTCGAGCGCGACGTGCTGACCGCGGGATCAAGCTGGCACGCTGCCGGGGGTTTTCATGCCCTGAACTCGGACCCGAACATCGCGGCGCTGCAATCCTATACCATCGACCTGTTGCAGACGGTGGGCGCGGAATCCGGCATCGACATCGGGATGCACATGACAGGCGGCATCACGCTGGCCAGCAGCCCTGACCGGTGGGAGGCACTGAAGGCTTCGCTTCGCACTTTCCAGTCGCTGGGTATCGACGATGTCGAACTGATATCGCCTGCGGAAATCAAGCGTCGCTGCCCCATCGTCTCGACCGAGGGCGTGTTCGGCGGGTTGTGGAGCGACAGGGAGGGACACATCGACCCCTCGGCCGTGGTCCACGCCTATGCCCGCGCCGCAAAGAACCGGGGGGCGGCGATCCATGAACACACAAAGGTGGAAAGCCTGAGCCAGCGCGCTGACGGGATGTGGGAGGTCCACACCGACAAGGGCCTCGTGCTGGCCGAACATGTCGTCAACGCCGGCGGTCTCTGGGCAAAGCAGGTCGGGCGCATGGCGGGGGTCGAACTGCCGGTCACCCCGATGGAGCACCATTACCTGGTGACGGAATCGATCCCCGAACTGGTCGAACTGGGGCGGGAAATCCCGCTGGTCGTCGACCCCGAAGGGTTCTCGTACACCAGGCAGGAGCAGAAGGGTCTTCTTCTGGGCATTTATGAACGGAAATTCAAGCACTGGCAGATGGACGGCGCGCCCTGGGATTTCGGCGTCGAGTTGCTGCAAGAGGACGTCGGTCGCATCGAAGAAGAACTGGCACTGGGTTTCAGCCGCTTCCCCTGCCTTGAAACCGTGGGCATCAAGCGCTGGGTGAACGGCGCCTTCACCTTTTCACCCGATGGAAACCCGCTGGTCGGACCCGTTCGCGGCCAGCGCAATTACTGGGTCGCCTGTGGTGTGATGGCGGGTTTCCTGCAAGGTGGCGGAGTCGGCAAATCGCTGGCGGAATGGATGATCCACGGCGAACCCGAGGCCGATATCTTTGGCATGGACATCGCGCGTTACGGCAGTTTCGCCACCAATCGCGCCTTCATCCGCCAGACCACCGGCCAGTTCTACGCGCGCCGCTTCATCATGTCCTATCCCAACGAGCAATTGCCCGCCGGTCGGCCGCTGAAAACCCCCGCCATCCATGCCGATCTCAGCGCCGAGGGCTGTCAGTGGGGGGCCAGCTGGGGACTGGAACAGCCGCTCTATTTCGCTCCCGCGGGTTTCATCGAGAGACCGACGCTGCGCCGCTCGAACGCGTTCGACCTGATCGGCGCCGAGGCCCGCGCCGCACGGGACGGGGCGGGACTTCTCGATATGACCGCCTTCTCGCGTTACGAGGTCACCGGACCCGGGGCGCGGGCCTGGCTGGACAGCTTGCTGGCCTGCCGCCTGCCGGGGCCCGGGCGCGCGCGCCTTGCGCCGATGCTGGGCGAGAACGGCAAGCTGAAGGGCGATCTGACCGTGCTCAACTGGGGCGATGGCAGCTGGTGGCTCATGGGCTCGTATTACCTGCGCGAATGGCACATGCGCTGGTTCGAAGGCCATATGGGCGATGGTGTCGCCCTGCGCGACATCTCGGATGCGACGACCGGCCTGTCGCTGTTCGGCCCCAACGCCCGCGCGATTCTGGAATGGCTCACGGACGACGATGTGTCGAACAAGGCGCTGCCCTTCATGGCCTGCCGCACGATGGACGTGGGCCTTGTTCGCGCAAAGGTCGCGCGGATGTCGATTTCGGGCGAACTCGGCTACGAGATCAACTGCGGGGCGCTGGAACAGCCGGGCCTGCGCAAGGCGATCCTGAAGGCGGGTGCCGATCTGGGACTGCGCGACGTTGGTTTCGCCTCGGTCCTGTCGCTGAGGCTGGAGAAAAGCTTTGGCATCTGGTCGCGCGAATTCACCCAAGG
>ERZ761602.6971-NODE-6971-length-12276-cov-330.116684_pt1 | contig 12276 bp, 10 predicted proteins | sample MGYA00512165_ERZ761602 | MGnify/ENA primary metagenome ERZ761602 (study PRJEB28899, sample SAMN02445085) | bioreactor sludge metagenome | biome: EBPR sludge; isolation source: Thorneside wastewater treatment plant | place: Australia: Brisbane, Thorneside... | reverse complement strand
TCCCGCACGCGGGAGAAGGGTCGGGGATGAGGGGAACGGTCATGACCTTCATCATTACGGGTGTCTCAACAGTCATGACCGTTAGCCCGGCCATCAGAACTTTCCACTGTCGCGCCTGTCCCGGCAGCAAGCGGACCGGCAACCCCGAGTGCAGCCGGCAAGGCAGCGGGCCGGCGCGACTGCGGTGGCGGCGGCTGCCCGATGCTGCCGGGGAAGCGGCAGCAGGAGGCGGTCGCTGGCCGGGAGATTGTAATCCAGGTGCGGGACTTCGCGCAGGTGCCAGTCGGCAGGTCGCTCTGGCGACGCGGGAGATGTTCGCCGGCTGCTTTCCGTTGCCGTTGCGACCGCTCGGGTACCGCAGTATCGACGCGCTGCTGCACCGCTTCGCCGGACGACGCGGCAGCGAGGCTGCATCCGCTGGTGCGCCGGCTGCGTATCGTTCACCGGCGGCTGCTTGCCGTTCGCTGCTGCCGCATACCCGACCTATGGAGGAGGATGGAACAATGATCAGAATCATGGCGCGGATCACTGCCCGCCCGGGGTGGGCGGAGAAACTGCAGCCGGTGCTCGAGGAGCTGGCGGCCGCGAGTCGCCACGACGCTGGCTGCCTCGGCTACGAGTTGCTGCACAACCAGGACGATGCCAGCGAGTTCGTCACCGTCGAGCAGTGGTCCGATCAGACGGCAGCCGACGCACATCTGGCAACGGCGCATGTTGCCCGGGCGATCGAGCGCGCCGGCGAACTGCTGGCGCAGCCGCCATTGATCCATCGTTTCCGCCGGCTGGCCTGAGGAAGCGCGATGACCGGCGAGCAACCGTTGCCGGCGGCGGCCGGCCTTGTCGCGCGGTCGGCGAGCGAACGCCGGCCACCACCCCACAATGTGGCCGGTTGGCTGCGTGCCTGCGGCTCGCTGGCGGTGCTGGCCGGGTTCGCCTACCTGCTGCTGCTGGCCTGGGTCTACCATCACCAGGAACGACTGATCTTCCGGCCGGCGCCGCTCGCGGCAACGCACCGATTCGATCTGGCGGACGTCCATGAGCTCAGCATTCCGGTCGCCGGTGCCACGCTGTCGGCGCTGCATCTGCGCCTGCCGAATCCGCGTGGCCTGATCTTCTTCCTGCACGGCAACAGCGGCAACGCCGCCGACTGGCTGTCGAGCACCGACTTCTACCGCGCCGCGAACTATGATCTGCTGCTGCTCGACTATCGCGGCTATGGCAAGAGCGGCGGCCGCATCGAGAGTGAGGAACAACTGCGCGCCGACGTGCGCACCGCCTGGCAGGCGATCGCGCCAGCCTACGCCGGCAGGCGGACGGTGATCTACGGCCGCTCGCTCGGCACGGCGCTGGCGGCGGGCCTCGCCGCCGAGGTGCGGCCCGACCTGACGATCCTCGTCTCACCGTATTGCAGCATGCGGCAGCTGATGCGGCAGCATCATCCACTGCTGCCACCGGCGCTGCTGCGCTACCCGCTGGCAACCTGTGCCGATGCGGCACGCATCGACGGGCCGTTGCTGCTGGTGCACGGGGACAGCGACACGCTCATCCCGATCGCGCACAGCGAAGAGCTCGCGGCAACGGTGCCCCATGCCAAGCTGTTGCGCCTGGCCGGCGCCGCGCATGCCGACGTGCATCGCTTTCCGGCCTATGGCGCGGAACTCATGCGAGCGCTGCAGGCACTGCCACCAACGGTCATGACGTTGAGACACCCGTGATGATGAAAGTCATGACCGTTCCCCTCATCCCCGACCCTTCTCCCGCGTGCGGGAGAAGGGAGATTCGAGAAGCTGGCGGCGAGGGCGCCCGGCATCGCAGGCTGTGTCGTCCTGAGTGACCGCGCCCACATGCCGCAAGGCAGCCTGCCCGGTCTCTTGTGCTACGAGGATCTGCTTGCCGGGCAGTCGAGCGACTTCGAGTGGCCGCAGTTCGACGAAAACAGTGCCTCGTCGCTCTGTTACACCTCGGGGACGACCGGCCACCCGAAGGGGGTGCTCTACTCGCACCGCTCGTCGGTGCTGCATTCCTGGGCCGCCTGCGCGGTCGACGGGCTGGCGATCGGCGCCCCACGAAAGCGTCCTGCAGGTGGTGCCCGCGAGGAGGGCGGCGGCAACGTGGATGCTGCGGGCTTCTTCGACACCGGCGACGTGGCGACGATCGACGCCGACGGCTACATGCAGATCACCGACCGCGCCAAGGACGTGATCAAGTCGGGTGGCGAGTGGAGGGCGGCCGGCGAGAGGCCACGATGCCTGGCGCGGGCTGCCGCCGCGTGATGCGCCGGCGGCGATCTCGCCACCGGGCAGGGCGCTCAGAAGAGGCGCTCGAGGTGTTGCAGGAGCCCGCGTTCGCTGACGAAGCTCAGGTCGTACATGGCGGTCAGGCCCTTGGCGATCTCGTCTTCGAGGCCGGCGACGCAGAGGATGACGTTGCTGCCGCTCAGGCCGAGGCGCTTGCGCAGCCTCACATACTTTTCGATGTCCTGGCGATACTCACCGCTCTTGCATTCGATCAGGATCGGCAACTCGCTGTCGAGCAGCAGGAACACGTCGACTTCGAACTGCGCGCCGTCGGCGAACGTCAGCCCGAGGTTGCGGGCACACGAGAACTGCTTGCCAAGCTCGGTGGCACGCTCGATGCAGGTCATCAGGGCAAACCATTCCAGCCATTCACCGTTGAAGAAATGGCGAATGGCGGGGGCGGTCTGCACGACGAGCAGCAGATGGTTCTTCTGCTTGTTGGGAATCGTCTTGGCAACGAAGGAGTATTCGTAGAGCTGCTGGCAGAAGCTCGTCAGACGCCGCACATCGCTCGGCGATTTGCCATCGAAGGGGATCACCGTGCTCGCGTAGCCTTTCTGCTGAGCCCAGCGGATGCGGTCGAGGACCTGGTCCAGCAACAGCAGGTCGCGGCCGATCAGGGCTGCGACTTCGTCGAAGAAGCCGCTCGTATCAACCGCCTGCGCCGCGATCTCGACTGCGATCTGCCGCTGCCTGAACCAGTCGGCAATCGGTTGATGTTGCTCGCAGCTCGTCATTCGATCGCTATTCGACAGATCGACTTCTGCGGGTGGCATCGCGGAAGCCGCTGGCACCGCTGCCGTCGCCACGCCGGCGGCGGCTTCGGTGGTGAGGCGAATCACCTCGCGCTGGGCGGTGAAATACTTCTCGAGCAGCCGGGTGACAAAGAACAGGGTCGGGTAGACCTGCGTCGGGTTGCCACACTGCGGGCAGGCGAGCATCAGACCAATCTCGCTGTCGGCCTGTTCCTGCAGGTGAGCGCATTTGTTGCAGCGGATGATTGCCATGGTCGGAGGAGGCTCAGTGGGATTCGGCAACCGCCGGCGGTCGCCAGGAGTCACGGCGGCACGTCGTGCGTTCGGCAGCGGCACTCACGCCCGGGGATCGACGCGCGCGCCCATCGCCTCGCCCATGCGGACCGGGCGGGCCGGTGACCAGTCGGGATTGAAGTGCAGCACCTCGGCAGGAAAGAGCATCACCACCGTCGACCCGAGCAGGAAACGGCCCATCTCCTCGCCCTTCCTGAGCATGACCGTCTGCGTTTCATAGGACCATTCGCGCAGTGCACCGCTGCGTGGCGGGTTGACGGTGCCGTGCCAGACCGTCGCCATGCTGCCGACGATCGTCGCCCCGACGAGGACGAGGACGAAGCTGCCAAACTCGGTCTCGAAGACACAGACGACGCGTTCGTTGCGGGCGAAGAGGCCCGGCACGCCGCGTGCCGTCGTCGGGTTCACCGAGAAGAGCGCGCCCGGGACATGGATCATTCGCGTCAGGCGGCCGTCGACCGGCATGTGGATGCGGTGATAGTCACGCGGGCTGAGGTAGAGTGTGGCGAACATGCCATTGGTGAACCGTGCGGCGAGCCCGCTGTCGCCACCCAGCAGCGCAGTCGTCGTGTACTGGTGGCCCTTGGCCTGGAAAATCTGGTCGCGCTCGATGGCGCCGAACTGGCTGATTGCACCATCGACCGGACAGAGCAGGTCGGCGTCGGCCAGCGGCCGGGCACCGGGTCGCAGGGGCCGCGTGAAGAACTCGTTGAAGCTGCGGTAGCTGACCGGATCGGTGTCGACCGCCTCACTCAGATCGACGCCGTAGCGGCGGACGAACCAGCGGATGACGCGGGTCGTGAGACTGCCCGACTCGCTCTCTGCGAGCTTTCCGGCGAGGATCGTAAGTGCTTGTTTCGGGATCAGGTACTGGGCGAATACGGCGAGACGGTCAGGCACGATGGCATCCGTGGGAGTTGAGTGCGAAATTATAGTGCTTCGTGCCCGGCGGCGGGGCTGCGTCCGCTCCGCGGGCCGCGGGCACGTTCCCGGCGCGCCAGGGCGCCTGCCCTCGTGTGTCGCGTGTTGTCGTGGCAAGGCGACGACCGTCGGCGAAGTCGGCAGACGCGGAATCTGGACGATGCTTCGCGCGGGCTGCCACCGGCGGACTTCAGTGGTATAAGTCCACCGATGGACGATGAACGTTTCCCGTCGCGGCCGCGTCCGGCGGCCGCCTACCGCTACTACGATCTGGTGATGGCGGCTTTCGTCGCCGTCTACCTGTGCTCCAACCTGATCGGACCGGCAAAGGCGGCACAGCTGACGCTGCCGCTGTTCGGGCAGGTGAGCTTTGGTGCCGGTGTCCTGTTCTTCCCGATCTCGTACATCTTCGGCGACATCCTCACCGAGGTCTACGGCTACGCGCGGGCGCGGCGGGTGATCTGGGCCGGCTTCGCGGCAATGGCTTTCGCTTCGGCGATGGCCTGGATCGTCGTGCAGTTGCCGCCGGCTCCCGAATGGCACAACCAGGCGGCCTATGAGATTGCCTTCGGTTCGACCTGGCGCATCGTGCTGGCTTCGCTGGTCGCCTTCTTCTGCGGCGCGTTCGTCAACTCCTTCGTCCTTGCCCGGATGAAGGTCCTCACCCGCGGACGCTGGTTGTGGACGCGGACGATCGGGTCGACGATCGTCGGCGAGGGAGTCGACTCGGCGCTGTTCTACCCGCTGGCCTTCTACGATTCCGGTCTGATCCCGAACGAGATCCTGTGGCAGCTGATGCTGTCGCAATTCGTCGTCAAGGTGATGGTCGAGGTGGTGTTCACGCCGGTGACCTACCGGGTGGTGCAGGCGCTGAAGCGGGCCGAGAACGAGGATTACTACGACCTGCGGACCGACTTCACCCCCTTCAGACTGAAGGCCTGAGGCGCCGCCCGCACGGCGCTGCCGCTGCCTGCGGCGGCGCTTGCGGGGCCGGTTCAGGGTGGCGTTGTCCGGCGCTTCTCGATCAGCAGACAGTGCATCAACTGGCGCTCGGCCAGGCTCGCTTCCCCGGCCATGTCGCTGCCGAGGAAATGCCGGCGAAAGGCGGTCAGCGCCGCCGCCGGGTCGGTGACATCGTAGCCGATCGCCTGCAGGGCGAGTGACGGCTCGACAGGAACGAGCTCCTGGCCTGGCGGCTGTTCGTGGCACCAGAGACCGAATCCCGCGGTCGCCAGACGTTGCCACGGGAAATCGCGACCCGGATCGACCTTCCGGCCCGGAGCGACGTCGCCATGGCCAAGGACATTGCGCGCCGGAATCCGGTAGCGTTCCCGCAGATCGCTCAACAGTTGCAGGAGACGTTCGATCTGTGCTTCGGGGTAGGGCTCGGCCCCGGTGTTGTCGAGCTCGATACCGATCGACGCCGAGTTGAGATCGCCATTGCCTCCCCAGTAGGAGACACCGGCATGCCAGGCACGCCGGTCCTCGTCGACCAGCTGATAGAGCGTGCCGTCACGGCCGATCAGGTAGTGCGAACTGACGGCGCGCGCGGGATCGGTCAGCGTCCTCAGTGCATGCTCGACATTGCTGCTCGTGGTGTCGTGCAGGATGACGTAGTTCGGTCGGCGGGCGTTGTGGTTTGGCGACGGAACCGGAACGATCCCGGCGGCCGGGCCGGCAGGCACGCTGCCGCAGCCGGCGAGGATGGTGACCGCAACTCCGAGACAGGCGAGACGCCGCACGACCGGCGGCGGCCGCTCGCGGGTGCGCCATGGCACGCACGCCGGACGCCGCAGGCAGACGCTCATGCCGTGTTCGACGCACCGGCCGGCGCTGCGCTGCTTGCCGCATGCGCCGTCGTCAGGCACTGTTCGAACGCCCTGACGACGCGCAGGTCGCCGTCGACTGCCGGTGCGGCAGCACGGATGGCAGCGCGCAGGGCGTTGCGGCGGTCGTCGTCGCGACTGTCCAGCGCCAGGCGGGCGGCGATGGCAACGTACTCGTCGGCCGACGACGCAATGGTTGCCGGCAGGCCTGCCTGGCGCAGCAGGCCGGCGGCGAGTCGCTGGCGCATGTAGCGGCCCTCGAGGGTGACGATCGGCAGGCCGCGATGCAGCGCCATCCAGGCTGTCGTATAACCGGAGAAGGCCGGGCAGTCGAGATAGACATCGCAGAGATCGAGCAGCGAGAGGAAGCTGGCTGGTGAAAGCCAGGGGATGAGCAGAACATGCCCGGTGGGATCGAGCCCGCAGCCACGGAATGCCGACTCGAGGCGGGTGACGATGAGGTCGGTGGCCCACGGGCAAACCGGATCGCGCAGGATGATGAAGACGCAGGCGCCGCTGGCGGCGGCGATTCTGGCGGCGATTCTGGCGTAGATCTCGTCGTCGGCCGGATCGAACTTGATTGCCCGCTGCGCGATCAGGAAGCGGGGCCCCTGCATCCCGCGCAGGTGGGTCGCGGCATCATCCGGGATCGGTTCCGCCATCAGCGGCAGGGCGGTCGTGCAGCAACCGGTCCCCGGCAGGCGGATCAGTCGCTCGCGGTAGTGGGCGTCGGCGTCCGGGGGTTCGAGCAAATCTCCGGAAAGGAAGAGATCGATACTCGGCAGACCAGTGGTGATCGGGTGCCCCCAGCCGGCCATCTGCAGCGGTGCCAGACGATGTGCGGCGAGGAAGTAGCAGAGCGAAGACATGCCGATCTCCGGGTAGAAGATCGCATCGGGGCGGTCTACGGCAGCGGCCGCCAGCCAGCCGGCGGCATCGGCGACCGTCTGCCGGTCGCGCCAACCGTCCACCAGGCCGCGGGCGAAGGCGGTTTCCTCGTCCTCGCTGTTGCCGAGGTGATAGACGAGCAGTTCGACGCGCTGCCGGTCGATGTGCAGCAGCAGGCCGCGGAGGACGATGTTCCAGACCGAATGCCAGCGCACATGGTGCGAGACGATGAGCAGGCGAATCCGCGAGCGCGGCGGCGGCTGCAGATGCGCCTGCGGGCCGAGGCATTCGCCGACGAGATCGGCGTAGCGCGAGAGCAGCCCGACATGGTTGCCGTTCCGATACGCCAGGAAGAACGCCTGCTGTGTCGCCGCCAGGTCGGCAGCGGAGAGCTGCGGCCGCTGCCCGGCGTGCAGCCAGCCGGCGAGCTCTGCGAGCGCGCTGGCGAAACTCGCCGCGACGCCAGCCGCTTCGTCGGCGTTCTGCGCGAGTACTGGCAGCGCAGCGGTGGCGAGCGCGAGGCGCGCGCTGGCGCGCCCGGGTTGCAGCTCGAGGACGCGCAGGTAGCAGGCGCGCGCTTCCGATGCGCGCCCGAGTTCCTGCAGTACGCTGCCGAGTCGCTCGAGAATGACCGTGTTCTGCGGTTCCGCCTGCAGGGCCTGGCGATAGCACGCTGCCGCTTCGGCAAAGCGGTTCTGCTCGACGAACAGCCTGCCCAGGTTGGCATTGACCGTCGGCAGGCCGGGGCTGATCTCGAGGCATCGGCGGTAACACTCGCTTGCCTGGGCGGTCTGTCCGAGCTCCTGCAGCACGTTGCCGAGGCCTTCGAGCGCCGGTATCCACGTCGGTTCGGCCTGCAGCGCGGCGACGAAGCATTCTCTGGCTTCGGCGAGGCGAGCCGAACGGAGCAGGACGTTGCCCAGGCAGAAGTGCGCCGCTGGCGCCGCCGGTGCGAGCTGCAGCGCACGGCGACAGAGGGCTTCGGCCTCGGCGAACCTGCCGAGCTCGCCGAGCGTGAGCGCGAGCGCAACCAGCCCGTCGACAAAATCCGGGGCACGAGCGGGAAGCTGCCCGAGATGCTGCGCCGCTTCGTCGAAGCTGCCGAGCATCCGCAGCGTATCGCCGAGGTGGAAGAGGGAAAGCGGATTCTCGGGCTGGATGGCGAGCGCACGACGGAAGCTGGCGACCGCATCAGGCAGGTGTGAGTGGGCGATTAAGGCTCGGCCGAGACCGGTCTGGGCATCCCAATCCTGCGGTGACAGCGTCGCCGCCCGCTGCCAGGCAGCCAGCCCGCTCGTTCCCTGTGCCTCCATGCTGGCAGCGAGCAGCCCCCAGAGGAAGCCGGACTGCGCTGCGGTCTCGAGCAGGCGGCGAAGCAGCGAAGCGAGTTCGGCAAAGCGACCGCTGCGGTACATGGCGAGGAGTTGCTCCTGGTCGATGGCCGCCGGCCCACTACGCGGATTGCGGCTGCCGTCATCGCGGCCGAGGCAGCAGCTCTTGTACTTCCTGCCGCTGCCACAGGGACATGGGTCGTTGCGCCCGGGCCTCATCGGCACACGCTCGACGGATTCGGAATCCAGTTCATCAGCGAAGTGTATTCCCGCCCATGAAGGACGGTCAATCGGCGACTCGACGCCAGCCGCCGGCGATCGGCATCGGGCAGCGTCTCGGGCAGCGTCTCGGGCAGCGGCGGCGGCGGCAGCGGGAGCGGCGCCAGCAGCGCGCGGCCGGGCCCGTCGGGCCGCTGCCTTCGACGGTCCGCTGTTGCCATGCCGGTGGCCGTCGAGCACGGCGATACGCGTGATACCATCGGCGCCGACCCCTCGCGGCGGCGTCTGCCGCTGCAATTCTCCCGTTGCCGATGACCGAAGCCTTTGATGCCAAATCCCTGCTGGCGACGCTGACCGACCTGCCGGGCGTCTACCGGATGATCGACGGCAATGGTGAGGTCCTCTACGTCGGCAAGGCGAAGAATCTCAGGAAGCGGGTCGCCTCGTACTTTCGCGAGCACCATCCAAGTCCGCGCATCGCCCTGATGGTGGCACGGATCGCCAGTGTCGAGACGACCGTGACCCGTTCCGAGGCGGAAGCGCTGCTGCTCGAGAACAACCTGATCAAGAGCCTGGCGCCGCGTTACAACATCCTCTTCCGTGACGACAAGTCCTACCCCTACATCGTCCTGACGAACGCGACCTATCCGCAACTGGCCTTCTTCCGTGGCACCACCGATCGTCGCGCCGACTACTTTGGTCCGTTCCCGTCTTCGGTCGCGGTACGCGAGAGCATTCACCTGTTGCAGAAGATGTTCCGCTTGCGGACCTGCGACAACGCGGTGTTCAACAACCGCTCGCGGCCGTGCCTGCTGTACCAGATCAGGCGATGCTCCGCTCCCTGCGTCGGACTGATCGACGCCGCACGCTATGCCGATGATGTCAGGCTCGCCAGCATGTTCCTGCAGGGCCGCCAGCGCGACGTGATCGACAGCCTGACGCAGTTGATGGATGCGGCGGCGAGCCGGCTCGCCTTCGAGCAGGCTGCCGTTTATCGTGATCAGATCCAGTCGCTGCGCCAGGTGCAGGAGAAGCAGTACGTCGAGAGCGGCAGGGACGGCGACGTCGACATCGTCGCGGCTGTGGCCGAGGACGGCCTGAACTGCGTGAACCTGGCCATGGTGCGCGGCGGCCGCCATCTTGGCGACCGCCCACAGTTTCCCGCCAATGCCGCCGATTCGTCGCCGCTCGAGGCGTTGACGGCCTTCCTCTACCAGCACTATCTGGCGCACCCGATGCCGCCGCGGATCCTGCTCAACCTGGCGCTGCCTGACGGCGAGGTCGCCGCGTCGCTGGCCGCCATGGCTGCCGTCCGCGTCCGGGTGAGTCAGGCGCGCTTCACCGTGCAGCGCATCTGGGTCGAGATGGCGGAGCAGAATGCCCGCCTGGCGATCACGGCGCGACGCGTCGCCCTGTCCCGGCAGGAAGCACGTCTGGACGAACTGTGCCGCACGCTCGGACTGGAGGTCGAGCCCGGCCAGGAAGCGCGAATCGAGTGCTTCGACATCAGTCACACGCAGGGCGAGTGCACGGTCGCCTCGTGTGTCGTCTACCAGGGTAGCGGCATGCGCCGGTCGGAGTACCGCCGCTTCAACATCGCCGACGTTCAAGCCGGCGACGACTGTGCAGCCATCCGGCAGGCGGTGCAGCGGCGTTACGAGAAGCTGTCGGCGGGCGAGGGCGTGCTGCCGACACTGGTGCTGATCGACGGCGGCAGTGGCCAGGTGGGTGCGGCTGCGGCGGCGCTCGAGGAACTCGGGCTGTCGCACTTGCCGTTGCTCGGCGTCGCCAAGGGCGAGGCGCGCAAGCCCGGCCTCGAAACTCTGGTTTTCGCAGACGCCCGCAAGCCGCTACAATTGCCCCCGGGGAATCCCGCGCTGCATCTGATTCAGGAGATTCGCGACGAGGCGCACCGTTTCGCGGTCACCGGCCACCGGGCGCGACGCGGCAAGGCCGGCAGGAGTTCCAGCCTGGACGAGATCAGTGGCATCGGACCGAAGCGACGCAAGGCCCTGATCGCGCGTTTTGGCGGGCTGCAGGGAATCTCGGATGCCGGGGTTGACCAACTCACCGCAGTTCCCGGAATCAGCCGGGAACTGGCAGAGAAAATCTACGCGGCTTTGCATTGATGCCATTCAACATACCGATCCTGCTGACCTGGCTGCGGATCAGCCTGATTCCGCTGCTGATTGCCGTCTACTACCTGCCGGAGTCGTGGCTGCAGCTGGTCGGGCGGGACTTGGCAGCGACGCTGATCTTCGTCGTCGCTGCCGCCACCGACTGGCTCGACGGTTATCTCGCCCGGCGCTGGCATCAGACCTCGGCCTTTGGTGCCTTTCTCGACCCGGTCGCCGACAAGCTGATGGTGGCGGCCACGCTGATCGTCCTTGTCCAGCTTGGCCGCCTCGATGCCATTCTGGCAGCGATCATCATTGGTCGCGAGATCACGATCTCTGCCCTGCGCGAATGGATGGCACGCATCGGCGCCCACCGCAGTGTTGCCGTGTCGATGATCGGCAAGGTCAAGACGACGGCACAGATGATTGCCATCCCGATGCTCCTGTATTACGGGCCGCTGCTCGGCGTGAGCGTCTTCGAGGTCGGTACCTGGCTGATCTACATCGCGGCGGTGCTCACCTTGTGGTCGATGGGGTATTACATGCGAATGGCCTGGCCACACCTGATCGAGGAGGACCGCCGGCGTTAGCTGCGGTCGGTGAACGCAGCGCTGGCGGCGCGTCGCTCGACGAGAAGCACGGCCAAGAATGCGTTGACAGCCCTCGGCAGGCCTTTATAATGCGCACTCGCTTCAAGCGGGAATAGCTCAGTTGGTAGAGCGATACCTTGCCAAGGTATAGGTCGAGAGTTCGAGACTCTTTTCCCGCTCCAGATCTTCCGCACGGCACTCGGGCCACCCCGAGCGGGCCGTACCGCCAGTCAGCCGACGGGCGTGGCGCGATAGCAAAGCGGTTATGCACCGGATTGCAAATCCGTGTAGGTGGGTTCGACTCCCGCTCGCGCCTCCAAATAAAGTCAAATCGTTCCATCCGGTGTCCACGGCCTGTCAGCGCCAGGTCCTCCAGCGCGACCGCTCGTGGCGTGTAGCACGCGCTCGACCACGTCAGCCCAGGGAAGCGGCACTGTTGCGACCGCCGGGCGTTCTTGGCTCCGGTCAATCATCGCCCGTCGCCCAGGAGGCCCGCCTTGGCGAGCGCATGTTTAAGGGGTCGCCTTCCAGCGTCAACTGTCCGATCTTGGCGCGCGGCTTCGTCACGTCGGGGTCTGGCTTGTCGGGCGACGAGCCAGACGGGGCAGCAGCTCGCAAGTCCGTCTGGTCGCGGCAATGGCGGCGGGATGTCGATTTCCGCATGCTGCAACGGCCGGTCCAGGCGGATCAGGGCGTGTCGGGCGTCCAGATTTCGAGGATGTGCTTCTCGCTCAATACGATCGAGCTTGATGCGCTGAAGCCCGCAGGTTTCCAGCCGGGGTCTGCGGACTCGTGACCGGCGGTGCTGCGCGTGGTCACCAGGACGGATCGGGCTGGCCGGGCGATGCTTCGCTCGCTGAGTTCATCGGGTAGCAGGACAACCGGGATGTCGAGCAGGAATGCCGCAAACACGCCTGCCTCGTATGCGGTCGCGTCCGCCCACAGCGTGCCGACCGCCGGCTTGCCGGCGAGGAGTTCGCCCAGGGCGCGACCCGCCCGATACTGCTCCCTCTCGCGGATCAGGTCCTTCGACCCGGG
>ERZ761602.6969-NODE-6969-length-12281-cov-2.957141_pt1 | contig 12281 bp, 11 predicted proteins | sample MGYA00512165_ERZ761602 | MGnify/ENA primary metagenome ERZ761602 (study PRJEB28899, sample SAMN02445085) | bioreactor sludge metagenome | biome: EBPR sludge; isolation source: Thorneside wastewater treatment plant | place: Australia: Brisbane, Thorneside... | reverse complement strand
CGGCAATCGCGCTCGCGGCAACCGTCATCTATTGGTTATGAATCCTGACCCTAGATGCGAGACCTGGCACATGATCGCCGCGCCCTGCTCGTGGATGCGCTGCGCCATCGCGCCCAGATGCGGCAGGATGGCATCGCTGGACAGGTTCAGTTGCCCGCCGCCCCAACTCGAATCGCGCGAGGTCATCGCCGACCCGCCGATCATCGTCATCGCGACGCCGCCCTTGGCCTTTTCCTCGTGGTAACGCTGGTAACGCTCGGTCGGCATACCGCCTTCATCCAGCATCGAGGCGTGGCTGGTACTTATAATCCGGTTGCGCAATGTCACCCCGGCCAGCCGGAACGGTGACAGCAGCGGGTCCGTGGTCTGGAAAAGGGACGAAACCGTGATTGGCATAGCTGTAAGAACTCCTTGCGTGCCAACTGGGGGCAATCCAAGGATGATCCCCTGCCAGCGTCGCGGGAAGCTTGATAAAATGCAGTCGGGGTATACGCTGGACGTATGACCCTGCGCAGTATCGCCCCCCTTGCCCGAACGCTGTTCATCTTCGAAGCCGCAGCCCGCACTGGCAGTTTCTCGGCGGCGGCACGGGAGTTCAACGTGACCCAGCCCTCGGTCAGCCGCGCGATTGCGCAGCTTGAGGACAGGCTGGACATCCGACTGTTCCTGCGCCTCCCCACAGGAATCGAACTGACAACCGAGGGGGAAGAAATCTACCGCACCATGCAGGCCGGCCTGCTGGCCCTGGACCGCACGATCGCGGACCTGCGCCAGCGCACAGCGAAATCACGGGTAACGCTGTCCTTTTCCAGCTCCTTCGCGACGCATTGGCTGGTGCCGCAGCTGCGTGCCTTCAAGGCGGCCTTTCCCGATGTCGAATTGCGGCTGGACCTGGTGCAGGGGCTGCTCGGCCAGCCTCCGGCCGAGGCCGATATCGCCACACGCGTCGTGGATGCCGATGACCCGCGCTATCATATCTGGCCGTTCGCTCCTGAAATCATCCTTCCGGTTTGCAGTCCCACCTATCTGGCGGAACACGGCCCGCTGGACGCCGATCCCCAACGCCACGTCTTTCTGAATCTGAATGACGAACACCAGGATTTGTGGAAGCGGCTGCTGAATACACAAGCCCGCCCGGACAACATTGGAACCTGGGACGTATTCCCGGATTACTCGGTCGCGCTGCAAGCCGCGCAGAACGGCGAAGGGATTGCGCTTGGCTGGATCAGCGTGGCGTCGCGCGCCCTGTGCAAGGGGCTGCTCGTCCCGGCCTCGTCGAATGAGATACGCACCGGACGCTGGCATTCGCTGATCGCGCCCAAGGCGCGGCCGCTGCAGCCCGTCGTCCCCGAGATATGCGAATACCTGATTGCGCTGATGAACGCCGATCTGCAACGCCTCGATGCCACGCATGTCCAGATGAGCGAGTGAAAGAGGCTGGCCGATCACGGCTTCGTCTACGGTCCAGATGTTCTTGAACAGGTCGGCGGGACAGGGTTTCCCGGATCATATCCTTCCGCGCCGCTCATCCCGCCGGCGCAGCATCCCTGCCAGCCCGGTGGCAATCAGCGGCCCAAAGATCACCACGGCGAACAGGCGGATGGTCTGCAAGGTCATCACGAAAGCGACATCGGCGCCCGACCCGATGGCCAGGATGGCGATGGAATCGATGCTGCCCGGCACGGTGGCCAGCATGCCGCTCATCACGCTGACGCCGGCGATCCATGACAGCGCCACACCGCTTGCACCGCACAGCAGGATCAGCAGCAGGCAGGCGGCGACCACGCCGGGCAGGGCCGTAACCCCGCGCCGCAGCAGTTCGGGCGTGAAGCGCAGACCGACCTGCAAGCCGATGGCAAGCGATACCAGCCAGCCCGGGATGGCTAGGTCGAGTCCGAAAAGCGTCAGCGCCGTGGCCAGGCTCAGCGGCACCAAGGAGGCGGCGGCAGGGATGACCGGCAGCCAGCGGGCCGCCGCAGTGCCGACCGCGCAAAGCAACAGCACGATGGCAGTCGATTGCCAGGTGGCCTCATCGCCTGCACCGTTGGACATGGCCGGGCCGCTGACCACCATCGCCACGACGACCATGCTTGCCACCACCAGCATCAGCCGCAGGATCTGGATCAGCGCGATCATCCGGCTGTCCAGCCCGCGTTCATGCGCGACGGCGATCACGGTGGACATCATGCCGGGCAGGAAGCCCCACAGCGTGACTTCTCGCCCAAGTCCCGTCCAGTCCGAGGCGACAAGCCCCGCCAGGCAGGCCACCCCGAAGGTCAGGACCACGAAGACCAGCACGACAGGCCAGATGGCAAGCGTTTGCTCTAGCGCCGCCGCATCCAGGTTCAGCGCGATCAGGCAACCCGCGACGCCCTGTCCCATCCAGCCGAAACTGGCGGGAACGCGCATGTTGCCGCCGGCAAGCGCCATCACCGCGCCCGCGACCATCGGCCCGACCATGGCGGCGGCAGGCAGATGCAGGGCGCCCAGTACCTGCCCCAGCAGCAGACCGGCGGCAATGGCGATCAGCCACCTGGCCAACTTCATCGGAAAGCCTCCTTTTCAGGCGCACGTCCTGTCGCCCCGCACACCTGCAAGGCAGTTCCTGCCAACTGGACAAGGCAATGAAGTAGAAAATTTTTCAGGGCGCGCGCTAAGATCGCCGGCAGGAAATAGCAGGTGATCACATGCAGGCCAATCCCACCAAGACGGTCGAGTCCTTTGCGCTGGTCGCGCAGCCCATGACCAAGGCCGACATTCCGCGCCTGCATGAGCTTTCGGTCGGCGTCGGCTGGATGCATCGCGCGCAGGACTGGACGGCGATGCTGAGCCTCGGACAGGGCCTGTTCGTGGTGGACGAGATCGGCCGTGCCGTCGCCTCGGCCATGTGGTTCCCGATGGGCGAGGATCTTGTCTCGATCGGCATGGTCATCACCGTCCCGCGCTTGCAGGAAAACGGCACCGGGCGCTGGCTGATGCAGCAGATTCTGGCCCGGACCGGTAAACGCGACCTGATCCTTAGCGCGACCCATGCGGCCTATCAGCTGTATTGCTCGCTGGGGTTCCAGACGGGGCCGAAGATCTTCCAACATAACGGCCATGCCGCCGCGCAGGTGCCGGACCCCGCCGCCACCGGGCCCCGCATCCATGTCCGCCCGATGGCCCCCGGCGACGAGGCAGCGATCCGCGCGCTGGACGCGCTGGCCTTCACCGCCCCGCGCCGCGCGGTGCTGGATTACCTGCTGGCCGCCGCCAAGGGCACCGTCCTGCTGCGCGGGGACCACGTCGCGGGTTTCGCCTTCTGCCGCCGCTTCGGGCGAGGCCATGTCATCGGCCCGGTCGTTGCCGATAGCGAGGCCGAGGCGATGGCCCTGGTCGCCCCCCATATCCGCGCCCATGCGGGCAGCTTCCTGCGCATGGATACCCGCCAGCCCGAGGGGCCCTTGCGCGACTACCTGACCGCATGCGGGTTGAAGCTGCACGATTCGGCCACCTCGATGAGCCTGGGGACCGACCGCTTCGGACAGCAGCATCCGCGCATCTTCGGACTGACCAGCCAGGCGCTTGGCTAGGATCACATCATCCCCATTTCGCCGAGATCGGTGCCATCGACCATTCGCTCATACCGGAAGGGCCGCGGATCGACCGAGGGCGCGGCGCCCCGGATCATCTCGGCCACCAGCCGCCCCGCCGCCGGGCCGATGCCGAAGCCGTGGCCGCTGTGACCGGCACTGACGAACAGCCCCGGATGCGACACGACCGGCCCGATCACCGCGATGGCATCGGGCGTGCAATCGACCATGCCGCCCCATGAATGGGCCACCCTCGCCCCCGCCAGGGACGGAAAGGTCGTCACCAGGTCGGCCATGCCGCGCTTCAGAAGCCGGGCTTCGGGGCGCGGGTCCAGGATACGGATGCGTTCGAAGGGCGAGGAGCCGTCGGCGTTCCAGCGTTGCAGGGAATCCGGGCCGGTGAAGAAGCTTGCGCCAAAACCATAGCTCAGCTTGGCGCGGCGCTTCAGGAAGGTCTTCCAGAAGGGGCGCATCTGCATGATCCCGCGCGGCGTGACATGCAGCCGGCCGAAGCCAGAGGTCCCAACCGTATAGCCTCCGTCCAGCCGCCGCCGGATGGTCACATCCTGCGCCGAAAAGCCGCCCTCCGTCACCTCGGGCATCGGCGTGGTGGCAAAGGACGTGGACTGGATCGAGGCTTGCAGGAAAGGCACCCCGTGATGGCGCAGCAGCATCCCGGCCCAGGCCCCGCCCGCGACAAGAACGGCGTCGCAGCCGATGCGGCCACGTTCGGTCAGCACGCCGCTGACGCGGCCGGCGGTGAACTCGATCTCGCGCACGGCGCAGGACTGATGCACGGTCGCGCCGTGGCGGCGCGCAGCCTCGGCCATCAGGGGGGCGACCAGCGCAGGCTCGGCCCGGCCATCGGTGGGCGAGTACACACCACTCTTCCAGCGTGGCCCGGCGGCGGGCACCATCGCGGCGATCTGCTGACCCGAGATCATCCGGCTGTCGACGCCGTAGCCGCGCGCCATCCGGCCCCATTCCTCCCATGCGGCCAGATCGGCCTCGCTGTTGCTGGCATAGACCAGCCCGCTGCGGCGAAAGCCGGTCTCGCCGTCCAGGTCGCGGTCCAACTCGCCCCAGATCCGCAGCGCCAGGATCGCCAGAGGCAGTTCGCGTTCGTCGCGGTTCTGCTGCCGGCACCAGCCCCAGTTGCGGCAGGATTGTTCCGCTCCGATGCGGCCTTTCTCCAGCAGCGCCACCCGCAGCCCGACCCGCGCCAACTCCCATGCGGCGGCGGCGCCCGCGATGCCGCCGCCGACGATGGCGACATCGACCTGCGCAGGCAGTTGCGCGTCGGATTGCACGGGCTGGACGGGCGGGGTCATGGCGCTTTTCCTTCAGAAATCCGACACCTTGCCCCAGCTCGACTTGCCGAAGCGTGAGGGGTGATAGGGCGCGGGGTCCAGGATCGGCACCGCGCCGCTGACCATGTCGGCGATCATGTGGCCGGCACCGGGGCCGATGCCGAAGCCGTGGCCGCTGAAACCGGCGGCCAACACCAGGCCGGGCACGTCTGTCTCGCCAATCGCCGGAACACCGTCCGGGGTGCTGTCGATATAGCCCGCCCATTCCGCCGTCACCGGAATATTTGCCAGCCCCGGCAGCAGCACGCGGGCGCGTGCCAGGGTTTCGCAGATCATCGCGGCGTCGGGGCGCGGGTCCAGGATGCGCATCCGCTCCATCGGAGTCACTTGGTCCAGCGACCAGCGCGCCAGGGTCTCGTGCCCCGAGCGCCAGCCCTGCAGCCCGCCCGGACGCAGCACCCGCCAGCGCCGCGCGAACATCGGCAGGAAATGCCGGGCAAAGCGGATCTGCTGCGGCGTCGGATCGACGCGGGCATGACCCGAGACTGCCAGCGTATAACCGCCATCCCCGCGCCGGGTGACGGAGATGCGCGCGGTATGCAACGCATCCGGCCCCTCGGCGCCCGGCGCGACCGCCAGGATCGAGGACCGCACCGAGGATTGCGGAAAGGCCACCCCATATTGGCGGCAGAAGGACGAAGCCCAGGCCCCCCCGGCCAGCACCACGGCACGGGTGCGGATCACGCCCTTTTCAGTGACGACACCGGCGACACGGCCAGCCTCCAGCTCCAGCCCGCGCGCAGCACAGGACTGATGCACCGTGCCGCCATATTTCATCACCCCCCGCGCGATCACCGGCGCGGCGCGCTGCGGGTCGGCGATGCCGTCGCTGGGAGAAAACACGCCGCCCTTCCACGCCTTGCCGGTGGCGCGTCCACGCTCGGCCGCCTCTGCGGCGCTCAGCATATGCGTCGCCACCCCCTGCCCGCGCGCGAAATCGCGCCAACGCGCCCAGCCGGCGATCTCGGCCTCGTCATTGGACAGATACAACAGCCCGCAGCGGCGGAAGCCGACGCCTTCGCCCAGATCGGCCGCCAGCCCGTCCCACAGGTCCAGGCTTTTCGTCGCCATCGGCAATTCGCGCGCATCGCGGTTCTGCTGCCGGCACCAGCCCCAGTTGCGGCTGGATTGTTCCGCCCCGATGCGGCCCTTTTCCACCAGCGCCACCCGGATGCCGCGCCGGGCCAGATAATACGCCGTGCAGGTGCCGACAATGCCGCCGCCAATCACGACCACATCGGCCTGTGGCGGCAGGTCCCCGGGGGTGTCGATATGGTGCAGGGGCGCGGGCATGGCGGTCTCCGTTTCAGCCCAGATTAACGGCAAAGGTGGATGAAATCTGCCGCAATTCCGGAAATCCACAGCATTTCGTTCCGCAGCCGTAGCGCCGGGCAGCGCCTTATGCCAGCTTGGATATCGGCGCGATAAACCCTGCATTCCCGCCGAGGCCGATTGAGTTGGCGGCAGTTTCTGCTATGCTGCGCGACAAACAGAGACATGCACGAAGCAGGTGCCCGGTGAAGCTTGACCGCATAGATATTCGCATCCTGCACGAATTGCAGAAGAACGGCCGGATCACCAATGTGGAACTGGCCGATCTGGTGCATCTGTCGCCCAGCCCCTGCCTGATGCGGGTGAAGAAACTGCAAAAGGCCGGCTATATCACTGGCTATTCCGCCCAGATCGACATCGCTCGGCTGGGCTCCACCCTGACCGTGTTCACCGAGATCACGCTGAAAAACCACCGCCAGATCGACTTTGCCCGCTTCCAGCAGACCATCGAGAAGATCGAGGAAGCCATCGAGTGCCACCTGATCTCGGGCGGCTACGACTATCTGGTGAAGTTCGTCACCGGAGGGATCTCGGACTATCAGTCGATCATGGAGCGGCTGATCGACTCCGAGGTCGGCATCGACAAGTATTTCAGCTTCGTGGTCATCAAGACCCCGTTTTCCAAGACCCACCTGCCGCTGCGCAAGCTGTTCGACCTTTAACGCCGGGCCAGCGAGGCGGCGAATTCGGGATCGCGGGTCACGCCGTCCAGCCAGCCGGGATCCAGCTTCGGGACCGAGGCGAACAGCAGCTTGGAATAGGCATGCCGCGCGCTTTCATGGATCCGGTCCGCCGGCAGCTGCTCGACCTTGGCGCCGTTCAGCATCACCATCACCTCGTCGCAAATCGCCTGCACGGTGGACAGGTCGTGGCTGATGAAGACGTAGGACAGGTCCAGTTCGCGCTGCAATTCCTTCAGCAACTCGATCACCGCCGCCGCCACCACCGTATCCAGCGCCGAGGTGATTTCGTCGCAGAGGATCACCTCGGGATTCGCGGCCAGCGCGCGGGCCAGATTGATGCGCTGCTTCTGGCCGCCCGACAATTCGCCCGGCAGGCGGTGGCGCATGGTGGCGGGCAGGCGCACCATATCCAGCAGTTCGATGATCCGGGCCTCGCGCGCGGCGCCTTTCAGCCCGTGATAAAAGCCCAGCGGCCGGCCGATGATATCGCCCACCGACCGCGCCGGGTTCAGCGCCGTATCGGCCAACTGGAACACGATCTGCATGCGGCGCAACTGGTCCTTGCTGCGCCGGCGCGCCTCGCCCTCCATCACCTGACCGCCCAGCAACACCTGGCCCGAGGCGGGCGGCAACAGCCCGGCCATGACTCGCGCCAGGGTGGATTTGCCGCTCCCGGATTCCCCGATCACGCCCAGGTTGCGACCCTTTTCCAGAACGCAACTGACATCGCGCAGCGCCAGCTTGTGCGGCACCCCTTTGGCGTCGACCGGGCCATAGCCGGCGGTGACCTGCCGCACCTCAAGCGCGGGGACTGGCTCGGCCGCCTGAGTCTCGGCGACCACGGCATGGGGCACCGGGTGAAAGGCCGCCAGCAGGTCACGGGTATAGGGGTGCTGCGCGTCATTCAGGATCTGGGCGGTGGTGCCGATCTCTTGCACCTCGCCGCCCTTCAGCACCACTATACGATCGGCGATCTGCGCCACCACGGCAAGGTCGTGGCTGACATAGACGCCCGCCATGCCGCCCGCCGCCATCACCGACTTGAAGGCGCGCAGCACCTCGATCTGGGTGGTCACGTCCAGCGCCGTCGTGGGTTCGTCGAAGATCACAAGATTCGGGCCGCCGATCAGCGCCATCGCCGCCGACAGCCGCTGCAACTGCCCACCCGAGACCTGGTGCGGATAGCGCTGGCCGATGGTCTCGGGGTCGGGCAAGGCCAGCGCGCGGAACAGTTCCACCGCCTTGGCGCGGGCCTGATTCATCGGCATCAGCTTGTGGATCTGCGCCACCTCGACCACCTGGTCCATCAGCCGCTTGGCGGGGTTGAAGGCGGCGGCGGCGCTTTGCGGGACATAGGCGACCTCGGTTCCGCGCATGGCCGCGCGGTCACGTTCGGACAGCCGCGCCATGTCCTTGCCATCGACCACGACCGAACCCGAGCGGATCGAGCAGCCCGGTCGGCAGTGACCCATCAGCGTCAGCGCGATGGTGGTCTTGCCCGAGCCGGATTCGCCGATCAGGGCAACGATCTCGCCCTCGGCGATATCGAAGCTGACGCCCTTGATGATCTCGACATCGCGCCCGGAATCGGTCATGGCGCCTAGCTTCAGGTCGCGGATTTCAACGAAACTTGCCATCACTCGCTCCTGTCGCGGATACGCACGGGAAGGTTGTCGATCAGCAGGTTGACCGAGATCGTCAGCGTGGCGATGGCGATCGAGGGCATGATCACCGCCGGCGCACAAAAGGGCAGCCCGCCGATATTCTCACGCACCAGCGACCCCCAGTCGGCATTGGGCGGCTGCACACCCAGGCCGAGGAAGGACAGGCCCGACAACAGCAGCACGATGAAGACGAAGCGCAGCCCCATATCGGTCAGCACCGGGCCGAGGATATTGGGCAGGATCTCCTGCCCGATCAGATAGGGCGTGCGCTCGCCCCGCGCGCGCGCCACGGTGACGAAATCCATCGTGTTGATGTTGACCGCCAGCGCCCGGGCAAAGCGGTAGGATCCGGGCGTATAGATCACCGCCAGCACCCCCACCAGCACCGGGATCGAGGATCCGATCCCCGCCACCACCACCAGCCCGAACAGCTTGGAGGGGATCGAGTTCAGCGCGTCCAGAAACCGCGACAGGCAGGTGTCGAACCAGCCGCCCAGCACGGCAGCCGTCATGCCCAGCACCACGCCCATAAAGCAAGAGATCACCACGGCGGCCAGCGAGATGCCGACCGTATAGCGCGCGCCCATCAGGATGCGGGACAGCATGTCCCGACCCAGATAGTCGCTGCCCAGCCAGAACTGGGCCGACATCGGGCCGAAATAGTCCATATCGACGATCTCGCCCGGCGGATAGGGCGTCAGGACCGGCCCGAACAGCGCAATAAAGACCCAGAACAGGATCACCAGCGCGGCCACGGTGCCGACCGCGCTCAGGCGATAGCCGAACAGGCCATTGGAATAGGAACGGGCCGTCATTTGCGCAACCTCGGGTTCGAGACGATGGCGATGACATCGGCGATGGTGATCAGCACCAGATAGCCCAGGCAAAAGATCATCGCGCAGGTCTGGATCAAAGGCAGGTCGCGGGTGGCCACCGCATCGACCATCAGCTTGGCGATGCCCGGGTAGTTGAAGACAGTTTCCACGATGATCACGCCGCCAAGCAGATAGGACAGCGACAGCGCCACGGCATTGACGATCGGGCCGATGGCATTGGGCAGCGCATGGCGCAGCACCATACGCGGACGGGACGCACCTTTCAGCAGCGCCATTTCCACATAGGGCATCTTCAGCGTCTCGACCACCGCAGCGCGGGTCATGCGGATCATCTGGGCCGAGATCACGAAGCTGAGCGTGATGACCGGCATCGCATAGGCCCTCAGCAGCCAGCGCAGCCAGACCGCGAAGATCAGCACCGCCAGCGTAGCGATCATGAATTCCGGCACCGAGATGACGCCCACGACCAGCGTGTTCACGCCACGGTCATACAGGCTGCCGCGATACATCGCCGTGGTGATGCCCAGAAACAGCGCGATGGGGACCGCGAACATCGTGGTCACCGCCGCAAGCTTCAACGTGTTCGCCAACCGGCCGCCGATCAGGTCGGCCACAGGCATGTTGTTGGCATAGGACGTGCCCAGATCGCCTTGCAGCAACCCGCCAAGCCAGCGCAGGAAGCGCAGGATCGCCGGGTCGTTCAGATGCATGGCCTCGCGCAGACCGGCGACTGCCTCGGGGGTCGCTGCCTGCCCCAGCAGGATCTGCGCGACATCGCCGGGCAACATCTCGGTCGCGGCGAAAACGATGAAGCTCACGATGACAAGCGTGACGACGGCGACGCCGAGCCGGCCCAGCACCAGTGAGACGACCTGCGAGTTCATGTCCGGTCCTCCGCACTTGGGTGAAGGCCCGCGACAGAGCCGCGGGCCGCTGTGGGTATCAGGCTTCCAGCCAGAGATATTCGGCCATGGCGTAACCCATCTGCCCGCCCAGCGGGTTGGGCAGCAGGCCCCGGACCTTGCCGGCATGCGCATCGACGTTCGAGATGAAGACCGGAATGCCGGTGCCCGCCTCGTTCGCGATCATGACCTGCATCTCGTCATAGATCGCCTTGCGCTTGGCGAAGTCCAGTTCGCCCCGCGCCTGAACCAGCATCTGGTCGAACTTCTCGGACTTGAACTGGCTTTCGTTCCAGGGCGCATCCGAGGCGTAGAGCAGCGAGAACAGGATATCCGGCGTCGGGCGCGGGTTGATATTGCCGAAATGCAGCGGTGCCTTCAGCCAGTAGTTCGACCAGTAGCCGTCCGAAGGCACGCGCTGGATGTCGAACTTCATGCCGATCTCGGCGCCCGCCTGCTGGAAGATCATCGCCATGTCCAACGACGAGGCCGCGGCCTCGGACGCGACCAGCGGGATTGCCTGCCCCAGCAGTCCCGCCTTCTCGAACAGCGATTTCGCCCGCTCGGGGTCGAATTCGCGCGGCTTCAGTTCGGCGTTGTGGAACGGGTTCATTGGTGGAACCGGCTGGTCGTTGGCGATCTCGGCCAGACCCCGCAGCGCCGATTTCTGGATCAGCTCGCGGTTCAGCAGGTATTTCATCCCATCGACGAAACCGGCCTGGTCGCCGGGCGACAGATCCAGCCGCGCATTGAGGTTGGTGTAGTTCCCCGAGGTGGTCGTGGACAGAACAAAGCCGGGCTGGCTTTCGACCAGCCGCACGGATTGGGGCTTGATCGAGGCCGCGAGCTGGATGTCGCCGGACAGAAGCGCGTTGACCCGCGCGCTGTCGTCGGGGATGGCGAAATACTCGAAGCTGTCCAGCAGGGCCTTTTGCGATTTGAAGTAATTCTCGTTGCGCTTGCCGATGGAGCGGACGCCGGGCTCGAACACTTCGGACACGAAGGAACCGGTGCCGTTCCCCTTGGAGAAATCCACCGTGCCGTCCGCGACGATCATGAAATGATGCATCGCAAGGATGGTTGGCAGGTCGGCATTCGGCGCCTCGAGGGTGATCTGCACCGTCAGCGGGTCGAGCGCCTTGATCTCCTTGAACTGCGCGGCAATGGCGGCGACCTTGGATCCCACCGCCGGGTCAAGGTGCCGCTGCAACGCGAAGACCACGTCGTCTGCACCGAAGGGCTTGCCGTCGTGAAAGGTTACGCCGGATTTCAGCTTGATCGTCCAGACTTGGGCGTCCGGGCTTTCGATGCTGTCGGCCAGCTCCATCTCGATGGAGCCGTCTTCCTTCATGAAGGGCAGACGGTTGTAATAGGCGCAGCAGCGGACGTAATCCGTCGAGAGCGACGCCTTGGCCGGGTCCAGCGTGTCGGCGGTCGAGGCCGACCAGCCCGCCGCCTTCAGGTGCCCACCCGAAACCGGCGTCTGCGCCAGCGCAGCAGTGGCACGGCCGAGGATCGTACCGCCGGCGGCCAGCGAGAGGCCGCCGGCCATGAACATGCGCAGCAAATCGCGGCGGTGTGGATGCGACGGACCCGGCCATGCGGGTCCGCGCGGGATCACATGGTCGCCGCGTCGGCCAGGTCGGCCATCGAGGTGAAATGATAATCGGGGGTAGTGAATTCGGCCGGCGCAATGGTGCCGCCATAGCCCTTTTGCGCATGGCGGCGCTGAATCCAGCAATTGGTCATGCCAAGCGCCCGCGACACACCAATGTCGTGATACTGGCTTTGAGCCACATGCAGGATGTCGTCCTTGCTGGCACCTTCGGATTCCACGAAGGCAAAAACCTTGTGGAAAAAGGCAGGATCTGGCTTCTCGGTCCCGGTATCGTCCACCGTGAAGGCGGCATGGAAGGGGTGGC
>ERZ761602.6968-NODE-6968-length-12281-cov-4.517258_pt1 | contig 12281 bp, 5 predicted proteins | sample MGYA00512165_ERZ761602 | MGnify/ENA primary metagenome ERZ761602 (study PRJEB28899, sample SAMN02445085) | bioreactor sludge metagenome | biome: EBPR sludge; isolation source: Thorneside wastewater treatment plant | place: Australia: Brisbane, Thorneside... | reverse complement strand
GCTCGAAACCCGCGCTCGAAACCCGCGCTCGAAACCCGCGCTCGAAACCCGCGCTCGAAACCCGCGCTGCGCGCGCGACGCGTTCGAACAGGTGAGGCATCGCGCCACTCACCCTGTGACGCACCCGTGGCATCCCGCCTCACGATCGCCCGTCGCCCGCGAAGAATCCCGCGCGGCACGTGCGTTGCGCTCTCGGGTCACATGCGATTCACGATGCTCCTCCTCGCGCTCGCGCTCGGTGCGTGCTCCGCGCACGCACAGCCGGGCTACGTGTCGATGCAGGTCGCGCCGCCACCGCCTCCGCGCGCTCACGTCGTCGTCGGTCCCGCGCCCTACCCCGGCGCCATCTGGGTCGACGGCCATTACGTCGCGCGCCGCGGCCGCTACGTGTGGGTCGAAGGCCATTGGGTCCGACCTCGCGCCGGCTACGTCTACGTCGCGCCGCGCTGGGAGCGCCGCGGCGGGCGTCACGTCTACGTCGCGCCGAGCTGGCGTCCGCACGGACGCGCCACCGTTCGCACGCGCGGCACCACCGTTCGCACGCGCGGCAACACCACCGTCGTGACCCCGCGCCGAACCACCGTGCGCGGCAACGGGCGCGCGACCGTGCGCTCGCGAGGCGACACCCGCGTACGCGTCGAGGGCCGGCGCGATCGACGACGTGGGAACGCGCGCGGAAACGCGCGTGGCCGCACCACCGTTCGTGTGCGGTGATCGCGTCTCGTGACTGAGTGTCGCGCGAACGCGACGAACGACGCGCGGAACGACCGATCGCCGATCGACGATCGCCGATCGACTCCGCGCGCTTCACCCCACGAACACCCGCGCGTTGCGGAACATCCGCATCCACGGCGCGTCCTCGCCGAGCGCGTTCTCCGCGCTGGCCGCGGGGCGCCACGTGAGCTGCACGCTGCGGAACACGCGCTCCGGATGCGGCATCAAGATCGTCGCGCGTCCGTCCTCGCTCGTGATGGCGGTGATCCCGTTCGGCGATCCGTTCGGATTGCGCGGATACGTCTGCGTGACCGCGCCGAAGTGATCGACGTAGCGCGCCGCGACGAGGCCGCTCCGTTCGAGCGCGTCGAGGTCCTCGATCTCCGCGCGACCTTCGCCGTGCGCGACCACGATGGGGAGCTCCGAGCCCGCCATCCCGCGGAAGAGCACCGACGGGCTCTCTTCGATCCGCACCATCACGAGGCGCGCCTCGAAGCGCTCCGATCGGTTGCGCACGAAGCGCGGCCAATGCGCCGCGCCCGGCACCAGCCGGCGCAGGTTCGCCATCATCTGGCAGCCGTTGCAGACGCCGAGAGAGAAGGTCCCTTCCCGCGCAAAGAAACGTTCGAACGCCGCGCGCGCGCCCGCGTGGAAGAGGATCGTCTTCGCCCACCCTTCGCCCGCGCCGAGCACGTCGCCGTACGAGAAGCCGCCGCAGGCCGCGAGCCCGTGGAAGCCGTCGAGCACGCGCCGACCTTCGAGCAGGTCACTCATGTGCACGTCGACACACTCGAAGCCCGCGCGATCGAACGCGGCCGCCATCTCGAACTGACCGTTCACGCCCTGCTCGCGCAGGATCGCGACCTTCGGCCGCGCGCCTCTCGAGACGAAGGGCGCCGCCACGTCCTCGCACGGATCGAAACACGCCTTCAGCCCGAGCCCCGGGTCGGTCGAGAGCTTCCGCAGCGCGTGCTCCTCGTCCGCGCACGTCGTGTCGTCGCGCAGCCGCTGCATGCGCCACGTCGTCTCCGACCACGCCGCGCGGAGCTGCGAGCGCCGCGCGGCGATCACCGCGCGACCGTCGCGCTCGACGCGCACCTCGTCGCCGACCTTCGGCGCGCCGAGCTCGTGCACGCACCCCCCGAGCCCCGCTTCCGCGAAGCGCGCGCGCACCGCGTCGACGTCGTGCGCGCGCACCTGCAGCACCGCGCCGAGCTCCTCCGCGAAGAGCATCGCCGCGTCGGATCGCGCGCCACGCGCGAGGCGCACGTCTTCTTCGTCGAGCCCTCTCGGCACCTCGCCGAGGCTCGAAGCGAGGGCGTCGAGGCTCACGCGCAGGCCCACGCCGCCCGCGAACGCCATCTCCAGCAACGTGACGATCAGCCCTCCGTCGCTGCGATCGTGGTACGCGAGGATCGTCCCCGCGTCGGCCAACGCGCGCACCGCGCCGAAGAAGCCCGCGAGCCGCTCTGCGTCGTCGACGTCCGGCGCGTGCTCGCCGATGGTCCCGTACACCTGCGCGAGCGCGCTGCCCCCGAGGCGATGGCTGCCCGCGCCGAGATCCACGAGCAAGAGCCGCGTGTCCTCGTCGCGCACCAGCTCCGGCGTCAGCGTGCGTCGCACGTCGTGCACGGGCGCGAACGCGCTCACCACGAGCGACACCGGCGCGATCACCGCGCGCTCGCCGCCCTTGTCGAAGGTCCCCGACTCCTCGCCGTCGCCCGCGGCGGTCGACCCCGCAGCGTCGGACGCCCCCGCCGCGGCGGTCGACCCCGCGGCGGCTGACCCCGCCGCGTCCTGCCAAACCGTACGCATCGACATCGAGTCCTTGCCCACCGGGATCGCGATCCCGAGCGCCGGACACAGCTCCTCGCCCACCGCGCGCACCGCGTCGTAGAGGCGCGCGTCCTCGCCCGGATGCCCCGCCGCCGCCATCCAGTTCGCCGAGAGCCGCACTTCGCGCAGCGAACGCACCGGCGCCGCCGCCAAGTTCGTGAGCGCCTCGCCCACCGCCATGCGCGCGCTCGCCGCCGCGTCCAGGCACGCGAGCGGCGCGCGCTCGCCCATCGCCATCGCCTCGCCCGCGAAGGTGTCGTAGCTCGCCGTCGTCACCGCACAGTCCGCCACCGGCACCTGCCACGGCCCCACCATCGGCTCGCGCGCGACGAGCCCCGTCACGCTGCGATCGCCGATCGTCACGAGGAAGGTCTTGTCCGCCACCGTCGGCAGACGAAGCACCCGATCGAGCGCCTCCGTCGGATCGATCGTCGTCGGATCGAACGCCTCGCCCACCGAGGGCACCCGCGCCGACTCGCGGCGCATGCGCGGCGCCTTCCCGAGGATCACGTCGAGCGGCACGTCGATCGGCGCGTTCTCGAAGTGGCGATCCGTCACGAGCAAGCGCCCGTCGTCCGTCGCTTCGCCGAGCACCGCGTACACCGCGCGCTCACGCGCACAGAGCGCCTCGAAGAGCGCGAGCTTGTCCGGATCGATCGCGAGCACGTAGCGCTCCTGCGCCTCGTTGCACCAGAGCTCGAGCGGCGAGAGCCCCGGCTCGTCGCTCGGCACCGCGCGCAGCTCGAAGCGCGCGCCGCGCCGGCTCTCGTGCACCAGCTCCGGCAGCGCGTTCGAGAGCCCACCCGCGCCGACGTCGTGGATCGACACGATCGGGCTCGCATCCCCGAGCGCCCAACAACGATCGATCACCTCCTGGCAACGCCGCTGCATCTCCGGGTTGTCACGCTGCACGGACGCGAAATCGAGATCCTCGCTCGACGTGCCCGCCGCCACCGACGACGCCGCGCCGCCGCCGAGCCCGATCAACATCGCGGGCCCCCCGAGCACCACGATCTTCGCGCCCGCCGGGATCTCGCCCTTCTTCACGTGCTCCGCGCGCACGTTGCCGAGCCCACCCGCGATCATGATCGGCTTGTGGTAGCCGCGGACCTCCACGCCCGTCGTCGTCGGCACCTCCAGCTCGAACGTCCGGAAGTAGCCGCAGATCGCGGGTCGCCCGAACTCGTTGTTGAAGGCCGCGCCGCCGAGCGGCCCGTCGAGCATGATCGAGAGCGGCGACGCGATGCGCGAAGGACGTCCGACGTCACGCGTCTCCCACGGCTGCACCGCGCCGGGGATGCGCAGGTTCGACACCGAGAAGCCGACGAGCCCCGCCTTCGGCTTCGCGCCACGCCCCGTCGCGCCTTCGTCGCGGATCTCTCCGCCGCTGCCCGTCGACGCGCCCGGGAACGGCGAGATGGCGGTCGGGTGGTTGTGGGTCTCCACCTTGATGAGCACGTGGATCGGCTCTTCGTGCGCGGCGTACACGCCCGTCTCCGGATCGGGAAAGAAGCGCCCCGCCACCGAGCCTTCGAACACCGCCGCGTTGTCGGAGTACGCGCTCAGCACGCCTTCGGGCGACGCCGCGGTGCTCTTGCGAATCATCGAGAAGAGCGAGCTCGCCTGCTCTTCCCCGTCGAAGACCATCTGCGCGTTGAAGATCTTGTGGCGGCAGTGCTCGCTGTTCGCCTGCGCGAACATCATCAGCTCGACGTCGTTCGGATCGCGCCCGAGCTCGCCGAACGCGCGCACCAAGTAGTCGATCTCCTCCGCCGAGAGCGCGAGCCCGAGCGCGCGGTTCGCCTCTTCGAGCGCGCGCTTTCCTTGCGCGAGCACCGGCACGCTGGTCAGCCGCCGCGGCGTCTGCGTCGTGAAGAGCTTCTCCGCGTCCGCCTCGTGGGCGAGCACGCTCTCCGTCATGCGGTCGTGCAGCAGCTCGTACGGAACCGCGCCGCCGTCCTCGATCCCCTCGATCGCGTAGCGCACCCCACGCTCGATCCGCCGCACCTTCGCGAGCCCGCAGCGCCGCGCGATCTCCGTCGCCTTCGTCGACCACGGCGACACCGTGCCGATGCGTGGCACCACGATCCGCACGAGCCCATCGCGCTCCGTGACCTCGCCCTTCGGTCCATAGGTGAGCAGGGCGTCGAGCACGCGCGCTTCGTCCGCGTCGAGAGTGGCCGTGAGCTCGACGAAGTGCACGAAACGCGCAGACACCGCCCGCACCGAAGGCACACGCTCCTGCAGACGCGTACGAAGCGCGTCGAGCCGCGCAGAAGAGAGAGCCGCCGAGCCGGGGAGGACGATCATGACGTGCAGGATGGCCTAGCTCCGCCCATCGGCCCATCCGATGCATTACGATAGCTTCCATCGGATTTCACGATGACTGCCGCCCCCTCCGAAACACCCACGCGCCCCGAGAAGCGCGCCACCAGAGACGACGGCAGACGCGAGGACCGCGCGCTCCTCAAGCCCGAGCGCCTCCAGCACCTGCTCGCGGTGATCGCGCACGGCTCCTTCACGGCCGCCGCGCGCGCTTCGGCGACGAGCCAGTCCACGATCAGCGAGAGCGTGCTCGCGCTCGAGCGTGAGCTTCGCGAGCCGCTCCTCGTGCGCGACGGGCGCCGCGTGTACCCGACCGCCGCCGGCGAGCTGCTCGCCCGCCACGCCGAGCGCGCGCTCGACGAGCTGCGGCGCGCGCGCGAGGAGCTCGACGCCCTGCGCGCGGTGGCGACGGGGACCCTGCGGATCGGCGTGAGCGACACCCTCGCGACCTACCTGCTACCGCCCGTCTTCGCCGCGTTCCGACGCGAGCATCCCGGCGTCGCGATGCAGCTCCAGAACCGCACGTCGCCCGCGCTCGCGAGCCTCGTCGCCGCGCGCGCGCTCGATCTCGCGGTGGTCACCACACCCTTCCCCACGACCTTCCGACTGGACGGTCGCCCCGCCGAAGAAACGCTCCACCTCCGACCGCTCGCGCCGCTCCGCGAGGTCGTGGTGCTGCCGATCGCTCACCCGCTCGCGACGGGGCGCGGCCCCTTCCCGATCAAACACGCCGCGCGCGCTCCCTGGGTGCTCCTCGGCCCCGAGACGAGCAGCCGCGCCCACCTCGACGCGCGCTTCGCCGCCGCGGGCGTGCACCCCGAGGTCGCGATGGAGGCCGCGAGCGTCGAGCTCCTCAAGACCCTCGTCGCGCTCGGCTTCGGTCTCTCCGTGCTCCCGGAGCTCGCGGTGCGTCGCGAACGCGACGAAGGGCGCCTCGCGACCCGCGCGCTCCCGCGCATCGAGGAGACCCGCCGTGTGATGCTCGCCACCCCGACGGTGGGCCCACTCTCACCCGCGGCGCGCGCGTTCGTGGACGTCGCGACGAAGACGCTCGGTTGAGAGATCAGAAGAGCTCGGTGCCCTCTTCGGCCGGCCCCTCGGCGCCCTCGACCGCTTCCGGTGCGGGCTCCGGCGGCGGCAGCGCGCGCACCGTCAGCTCCACCGGCGCGTTCTGCGCGTCACCGAGCGTCACGGGCGCGGTCGCCTCTTCGAGCAGCGGATGCCACGCGTGCACGCGCAGCGCGAGCCCCGTCGGCACGCCCGCGATCTCGAAGCGTCCGTCCGCGTCCGTCACCGCGATGAGCCGCGTGGAAGCGACGATCACGTCGGTCCGCCCACAGCCGGCCATCATCGCGCACGTCACCGGCATCAGCCCCACGCGCTCGATCGGCACCTCCTGCGGTTGCCCCTTGATCAGCGCGCGCATGAACGCGGTCGATCCCGTGGTCGGCAGGAACGGGTAGTACATCTCGTTCGAGACCACGAGCACGTCACCGCGTGCCGCGCCGATCACGCGTGGCTGAAGGCGACAATCGCGGATCGTCAGCTCGTGGCGCACCGGCTCGAGCGGCGCCACGCGCGCGAAGAACGCGTCGCGATCCTCTGCCGTCAGCGTGACGACCACGTTCGAGAGCGCGCGTCCCTCTCCGAGCTGGAGCGGCGCGCGATCCGAGATCAGTGGCGGCGTGCACTCTTCCGTGGAGCGCCCCTGCGCACCCATGGCCTCTGGCGCGAAGCTCGGCGGCTCCATGCCCTCCGCGAGCCGCACCACGCCGCGCAGCGTGGTCACCGGACCCGACGGCTCGTTCGTCGGAGCCTCGGTCGTCGGGGTTTCGGTCGCGGAAACGGCTTCGGTCCCCGGTCGTTCCCCGCAGCCGTCGCAACCGAAGGCGACGAGCAGCAGAACGACGAGGGACCGAGTCGAGAGAGACATCGTCACTGACGTACGGCGATCAGCCGAGGAGCTTCTGCGCCGCATCGATCGCGAGATCGAGGACCCAGCCCGGGAGCATGCCGAAGACCATGACCGCCGCGCCCGAGATGGCGAGCGCTGCGCTCACGTAGCCGCTCTTCATCGGCACCGCGAGGACCTGATCCTTCGTGGGCTCCTTCATCAGCATCACGACCACCACGCGCAGGTAGTAGTAGGCGCCGATCGCGCTCGCGAGGATGCCGAAGACCGCCAGCCACACGAAGCCGCCGCCCGCCTGCACCGCCGCGTTGAACACGTAGTACTTGCCGAAGAAGCCCGCGGTGGGCGGGAAGCCCATCAGCGAGAGCACACCGACGATGAAGGGCAGCGCGACCATCGGATGCCGACGACCGACGCCTGCGAGGTCGTCGTAGTCGACCGCCTCGCGGCCCTTGCTTCCAATCCAGATGAGCGAGCCGAAGGCGAGCACGTTCGAGACGGTGTACGCGAGCAGGTAGAAGAGCACGCCGCTGATGGCCTGCTCACCGACCTTCGAGGCCGCCGCGAGACCGACCAGCAGGTAACCCGCGTGCGCGATCGACGAGTACGCGAGCATGCGCTTGACGCTCTTCTGCGCGACCGCGGCCACGTTGCCGAAGACCATCGAGAGCAGCGCGAGGAACGCGAGGATCGGCGGCCAACCGGACGCCGCGCTCATCATGTCCTCGGAACCGAACGCGATCATCACGATGCGCACGAAGACCGCGAACGCTGCGGCCTTCACGGCCACGCTCATGAACGCCGTCACGGGCGTCATCGCACCTTCGTACGCGTCCGGGGTCCACATGTGGAACGGCACGCCGCCCACCTTGAAGACGAGCCCGACGATCACCATCAGCGCGCCGACGAGCACGAGCCGCGCGTCCGCGCCCTCCGCGATCGCCTGGCCGATGCCGACGAAGTCGGTGTGGCCGGTCGCTGCGTAAAGGAGCGCGCCACCGAAGAGGAGGATCGCCGCCGCGAACGAGCCGAGGAGGAAGTACTTCATCGCGCCTTCGACGGCGCGTGCGCTCGTGCGGCGGAACGCGATCATCGCGTAGACGCCGAGCGACATCGTCTCGAGGCCGAGGAAGAGCGAGAGGAAGTCCGTCGAGCGCGCGAGGATCATCGCGCCGATCGAGGAGAGGATCATCAACACGTAGAGCTCGCCACGCTCGAGCCCGTGCTCGCGCAGGTAGCCGCCCGCGAGGAGCACGGAGAGCGCGCCGCCGGTGCAGATGACGAAGTCGAAGAAGAGCGAGACCGAGTCGACCGCGAGGTAGCCGGAGAACATCTCCGGCAACGGCGGCAGCGGTTGTCCGGAGACGAGCAGCCCGAGGGCCACGAGACCCGCGGTGCCGAGCGCGACCGAGGTCACGAGCGCGAGCTCGGCCTTCTCGTTCGCGAAGGCATCCACGATCATGATGAAGAGCGCGCTGACCAGGAGCAGGAGCAGCGGCGCCATGCTGAGCCACGTGCTCATCGGGCACCTCCGAGGCGCATCGCGAGCGCTTCGTTCGTCAGGGTGGGGATCGCGGCTTCACGGTCCGCGTCGGCCGGCGTGGGCGCCTCGGCCGCTTCTTCGGCGGGCGCTTCTTCGGCCGCCTCGGGGGCGTTCGGGTCCGCGTGTCGGTCGGGGTGCCAGAGCCGCAGCGCGTCGTCGCTGCTGCTCTCGTCCCACTTCGCGCGGAAATCGCCGATGAACTGGACGACGGCGTCCTCGGACTTCTCCAGGAACGTGTTCGGGAAGAAGCCGATCCAGAAGACCAGCACGAGCAGCGGAGCCACCGCGGCCCACTCGCGACCGTTCATGTCGGAGAGACCTTCGTTCTCCTTCTTGGTCAGCGGGCCCCAGAACATCTTGAGCACCGCGTGCAACATGTAGAGCGCGGCGAGGATGACGCCCGTCGCGGCGACCATCGTGAAGATGGTGCTCCACTGGCCGAGGCCGATGAAGCCCTGCGAGGTCCACGCGCCGCTCATGATCATGAACTCACCCACGAAGCCGTTCGTGCCTGGGAGGCCGATCGAGCTCATGGCGACGATCACGAACGCGATCGTGTACCAGGGCATCACCTTCGCGAGGCCGCCGAACTCGTCGAGGTCACGCGTGTGGCGACGCTCGTAGATCACGCCGACCAAGATGAAGAGCGCGCCCGTCGAGATGCCGTGGTTGATCATCTGCAGGATGGCGCCGTTGATGCCGTGCGGCGTCATCGCGAACATGCCCAGCGCGATGAAGCCCATGTGGCTCACCGAGCTGTAGGCCACGAGCTTCTTCACGTCCTTCTGCACCCACGCGCAGTAGGCGCCATACACGATGCCCACGATGCCGAGCACGGCGATGGTCGGGCCCACGTACTGCGACGCGAGCGGGAACATCGGCATCGCGAAGCGCAGGAACCCGTACGTGCCGAGCTTCAGGAGCACCGCGGCCAGGATGATCGAGCCGCCCGTGGGGGCCTGGACGTGCGCGTCCGGCAACCACGTGTGGAACGGGAACATCGGCACCTTGATCGCGAAGGCGAGCGCGAAGGCCCCGAAGAGCAGGAGCTGCGCGTCGAAGGGCAGGATCACGTCCTGGAGCAGCACGAGGTCGAAGGTGTAGCGACCGGTGAGGGTCTCGTACTGGCCGACCACGTAGAGGATCGCGATCAGCATCAGGAGGCTGCCGACCATCGTGTAGAGGAAGAACTTCACCGCCGCGTAGACGCGGTTCGGGCCGCCCCAGATGCCGACGATGAGGTACATCGGCACGAGCATCAGCTCCCAGAACACGTAGAAGAGGAAGAGGTCGAGCGCGAAGAACGCGCCGAGCATGCCGACCTGCAAGAGGAGGAACGCGATGGCGTACTCCTTGACCTTCGTGTGGACGCTCGACCACGACGCGTAGAGCGCGATGGGCGTGAGCAGCGTGGTGAGCAGCACGAGCCAGAGCGAGATGCCGTCGACGCCGAGCTTGAAGGCGATGCCGACCGTCTCGATCCAGGGCACGTCGACCACGAAGTGGTAGCCGGCCTGCGCGTAGTCCGCGGCCGCCAGGCTCTGCACGCCTTCGAAGCGCGAGAGCACGCTCTGCGTGAGCTCCACGACCTCCGGCAGGAGCAGCAAGCTGAACAGGAAGTTCAGCCCGAGGAACGCCATCGACGTGCGTCGGATCGCGTTCGGCCACTGCCGCGGCATGAAGAGAAGCGTCAGCGCCCCGAGGAAGGGCACCACGAGCAAGAGCGTGAGCAGGTTTTCGGAAAGGAAGGCGCTCATCGCACCGTCTCCTCGAGGCGAAGCGCCGCGTGGGCACCCGCAGTGGAAGCGTCGAGAACCACGTCGACCGTGTGCGACGCGACGTTGCCGAAGGCGTTGCGCACCTCGACGGTCGCCCGCACCACCGGCACCGCGCGCACGGCCGCGAGGCCGAGCCGGGTCGACTCACCGAACGCGAGCTCGATGCGCTCCTGCGCACCGTCGCCCGCCACGACCGCCGCAGCCGCGTTGGGTCGGATGATCACCTTGCCGTCCTCCACCCACGCGTACGCGGGAAGCGTGGTCGGCGGCTCTTCGCCCTCCGCGACCTCGCGCGCGGGCATGCCGGCCGGGCCGAAGAGCAGCGTGTCGTCGAGCATCGTCGGCTCAGCAGAGAGGTGCACCGGCACCGGACCTTCGCGGCTCGCGACGAGCAGCACGGCCGCGTCGCTCGCGTAGTCCGCTTCGTCGTAGCTCGCCTCCGCACGAAGCTCGCGCGCGAAGCGGCGCTCGCTCGCGATGGTCTCGAAACGCACCGACTCGACGCCCTCCGCGCGCTCGAGCGCGCCCTGCAGATCGGGCAGCTCCGCAACGGGCGGGGTGAGCGTGTAGATCTTGCGACCGCGATCCACGAGGCGTCCGAGCGCCGCGCGGTCGGCCGGCCACGTCACGGGCGCAATGGCCGCACGGACCAGCGCCGCGACCCGGAAGACCTGCGCGTCGGTCGCGTCGTCCGCGAGGTCGATCGTCACGCGCGTCGGCTGGGTCGGGAAGTCGAACTGCCCGTCGCCGTCGGTGTCGAAGCGGTACTCGTAGCCGAGGCCACGGCCCGCGGTCAGCGTCGCGCTCTCGCCGGTCGCTTCGACCTCGAGCTCCGCGTGCGGGTAGAGGAACCACCAGCTCACGCCCGCGAGACCGAGCACGAGCACGAGCCCGTAGGCGTGCACCACGCCGACCTGGATGCGGGAGAAGAGGTGCGCTCCGAGCGCGATGGCCTTGGCCGGCAACCCCGTCAGCACGCCGTCGATGAAGCTCTTGTCGACCCGGCCCGCGATGACCGCGACCGCCTTGTTGAAGCGGATGATCGTCGCGTCGTAGAGCTCGTCCACGCGCCACTTGTCGAAGAGGAAGTCGAAGAGCTTCTTGGGCAGCTTCGTCGTGAAGGTGTCCTCGTTCTTACCGCGGTAGATCGCCGTCGCGCCGAGGACGCCGACGAGCATCGCGAAGAGGCCCATGCCCATCGCCGCGTAGACGGGACCCATCTCGTGCGACTGCTCTTCGGTGAGCGGAATCCCCGAGATCGAGGGCGCCATCCAGTGGTGCCACCAGTTCGGCGCGAAGTGATGCGGCAGCCCGAGGAAGCCGACCGCCACCGCGCCGATGCCGAGCACCGTGAGCGCGAGGTGGATCGGGAAGTGCGGCTTGTGCGGGTGCGGATCGTAGGCGTGATCGTCGTGCCCGTGATCGTCGTGATCGTCGTGGCCTTCGTGCCCGTGATCGTCGTGCTTCGCGCTCCGGTAGTCGCCCGTGAAGGTGAGGTAGTAGAGGCGGAACATGTAGAACGCGGTCAGCGTCGCCGCGATCGTCAGCAGGATGGCGACCACCCAGCCGACCCAGGGCGCGATCGGCATGCCGTCCATCATCGCGATGGTGGTCGCGCCGAGCAGGATCTCGTCCTTCGAGAAGAAGCCCGAGAACGGCGGCACACCCGCGATCGCGAGGCAGCTCACGAGGAACGTGATGCGCACGATCGGGAGGTGCTTTTTGAGGCCGCCGAGCTTGAAGATGTCGGCGTCACCGTGCGCGTGCACCGCGTGCATCACCGCGCCGGCGCCGAGGAAGAGGCAGGCCTTGAAGAACGCGTGCGTGAAGACGTGGAAGAAGCCGGCCGAGAACGCGCCCACGCCGACCGCCGCGAACATGAAGCCGAGCTGGCTCACGGTGGAGTACGCGAGGATCTTCTTCATCTCGCGCTGGACCACCGCGATGGTCGCGCCGAGGAACGCGGTCGCCGCGCCGACGAGCGCGATCACGCCGAGCGTGGTGGGCGACTCGAGGAAGACGGGCGAGAGACGGCAGCAGAGGTAGACGCCCGCGGTGACCATGGTCGCCGCGTGGATCAGCGCGGAGACCGGCGTCGGACCCGCCATCGCGTCGGGGAGCCAGACGTAGAGCGGGAGCTGCGCGCTCTTGCCGGTGCAGCCGAGGAAGAGGA
>ERZ761602.6967-NODE-6967-length-12283-cov-6.664949_pt1 | contig 12283 bp, 12 predicted proteins | sample MGYA00512165_ERZ761602 | MGnify/ENA primary metagenome ERZ761602 (study PRJEB28899, sample SAMN02445085) | bioreactor sludge metagenome | biome: EBPR sludge; isolation source: Thorneside wastewater treatment plant | place: Australia: Brisbane, Thorneside... | reverse complement strand
GAAACCGTGCGCGAAGACCTTGCTCGGCGTGCGGTAGCCGGCGTGCTCGAGTTCAGCCGGCCAGAAGAGCGCGTGGAAATACAGAATGTCCTTGCCAATGAAGTGATACAGCTCGGTCGTGGAATCGGCGCGCCAGTACTCGTCGAAGTCGATTCCACTGCGCGCACAGAGGTTGCGGAAAGCGCCCATGTAGCCAATCGGCGCGTCGAGCCAGACGTAGAAATACTTGCCGGGCGCGTCCGGGATCTCGAAACCGAAGTACGGCGCGTCGCGCGAGATGTCCCAATCGGTGAGGTGATTCTCGCCGGGCGGGCCCAGCCATTCCTGCAGCTTGTTCGCGGCTTCGCTCTGCAGCCGGCCTTCGCCCTGCGTCCAGCGCCGCAGGAAAGCCTGACAACGCGCGTCGGAGAGCCGGAAGAAGTAGTGTTCCGACTGGCGCAGTTCGGGTCGGGCGCCGGAGACGGCCGAATAGGGGTTGCGCAACTCGTTCGCCGTATAGGCCGAACCGCATTGCTCGCAGTTGTCGCCGTATTGATCGGGCGCCGCGCACTTCGGGCACTCGCCCTTGATGAAGCGGTCGGGCAGGAACATCTCTTTGAGCGGATCGTAGTACTGCTCGATCGTGCGTGTTTCGATCAGCCCGGCAGCTTGCAGACGACGGTAGATTTCGTTGGCGCAGGCGCTTGTTTCCGGCGAGTGCGTCGTGTAGTAGTTGTCGAAACCGACATGGAAACCGGCGAAGTCGCGCGTGTGTTCGCGCTGCACGCGTTCGATCAGCGCTTCCGGGGTAAGGCCCTCCTTCTCGGCGCGCAGCATGATCGGCGTGCCGTGCGTATCGTCGGCGCAGACGTACCAGCATTCGTTGCCGCGCATCTTCTGGAAGCGGACCCAGATGTCGGTCTGGATGTACTCGACCAGGTGGCCGAGATGGATGGCGCCGTTGGCATAGGGCAAGGCGGAAGTGACGAGGATCTTGCGGGGCATGGGATTCCGGCCGGCTGGACAAACGGGCATTCTACCAAACGCGGATCGCCGGCAGCCGTTCAATGCCGCCTGCCGCCACCTCCGATCACGCTACCGGCGGCCGACGGCCAGCGCAGCGCATCGGCCCGCACGCCCGGCGCGACGCCAACTTCGCCGGCAAAGCTCAGAATTGAGGCGAAGGCGCGAGTTCGCCGTCTGGCGCGCGGTACGACGCCGCTTCCTCGAACACCCAGGCGCGAAAGGCGACGATCCCGGCCTGCTGCTCGTCGGCCAGACGACAGATGAAGTAGTAGGAGAGCGGCGACTCGACAGCCAGCCGGAAAGGACGACGCAGCGCGCCGCTGGCGAGGCCGTCGAGCGCCAGCGTGTGGCGGGCGAGCGCGACGCCCTGACCGGAAGCGGCGGCCATCAGCATCAGATTGGAGTCGTCGAAAACGGCGCCGCGCTGCGGCTCTTCGACGATCAGTCCGGCCGCGGTAAACCACGGTTGCCAGAGTTCGTCGTTCGAGCGCAGCAGCGGCAGCTCGCCCAACTGCGCCGGTTCGAGCAGCGCGTGGCGCGCAATGAACTCGGGGGAGCACACCGGGTAGTACCAGTCGCGCATCAACAGCCGGCAGCTCAGGCCAGGGTAGCGGCCGTGGCCGAAGCGGAGCGCGACATCGGCCTCGCCGCCCTTGATGTCGGCCAGTCGGGCGCTCGATTGCACCTCGACGTCGAGTTCGCGGTGATGCGAAATGAAGCTGCCCAGGCGCGGCAGCAGCCAGCGCGCGGCGAACGACGGCATGCAACTGACGCGCAGCCGGCGGTAGTCGCGCATCGCCAACAGTTGCTCGGTCGCCTGGCCGATTTCGCCGAGTGCACGCGCTACCTGTTCGGCATAAACGGCGCCCTGCGCGGTCAGCTTCAGGCCGCGGCCATGCCGCTCGAAGAGGGCGACCCCGAGCTGCTCCTGCAACTGGCGCAACTGGTGGCTGACCGCACCATGCGTCAGATGCAGCTCGGCGGCAGCGCCGGTGACGCTCTGGCTGCGCGCGGCCGCAACGAAGACGCGCAGGCTGCCAAGCGGTGGGAGGCGGCGGTTATCGGTCAATTTTTCTCACATGTCGTGTCAGAACAATTCGATTGTACTGGCCCGTCGGCAGGCTGAAAATGGCCGCACCTGTCAAGCATCGGACAGGCATCATTGCCGGCACAGGAGGAAACCATGACGACGCTGTTACCCGATGTCGAATTCGAATTGCGTGCTGACGCCGCTGTTTCGCTGGACGGACTGGCCGGCTGGACGGTCATCGCACTTGGCGGACGCATCTGGCTGACCGAAGAAATGGGTGGCCGGGATGTCTGGCTGTTGCCCGGCCAGCGTCATCGCCTCTTCCATCCGGGAACGACGGTGATCGAGGCCTGGCCGCTGCCAGGAGCCGAAGCGCCGGTGAGGATCCGCCTCTCACCACCAGCGGGCAGCTACCGCCGTCGCTGGTCACTACCCCGCTTCAGGCTCGCCGGCGTGCCGGCCTGCGCCTGAACAATAAACAGTCGTCGGACAGGGCAGCGCGGCTGAGCGGTGCCAACCTTTACGCTTGGAGAAAAGACATGACGAATCTGTCGGAAGCTGCGCCGCACCGTTTGCTCGGCCTCTACGACTCACCCTTTGTTCGCCGCGTGGCGGTGAGCATGCACCTTTACGGGATTCCTTTTGAACACGTGTCGCTCTCGGTGTTCAGGCAGATGGATGCGATGCGGCCGATCAATCCGCTGTTCAAGGTTCCGATGTTGACGCTGCCGAACGGCGAGACGCTCTACGAGAGCGCGTACATCCTCGATTACCTCGACGAACTCGCGTGTGAACGTGGTCTCGCTGCGCTCATCCCGCGCCAGGGAGCGGAGCGCCGGCAGGTGCAACAGTTGATGGCGCTGGCGACCGTCGCTACCGAGAAAGCGGTGGCAATCGAATACGAGCACAAGCGACCGCGCGAGTTGCTCTGGGCCGAATGGACCGACCGCCTGCGGGGTCAGATGCGCCAAGCGTTTGCCATGCTCGAAGAGAAGCTGGTCGGCGACTTCCTCTTCGGCAACCGCCTGACGCAGGCCGACATCACGACGGTGAGCGGGATCGGCTTCGTGCGCTACGTTCGGCCGGACGAATGGGCAGCAGTCGCCAGCGCCTGCCCGGCGCTCAGCGCACTGGCCGACCGGCTGGAAGCCAGCGCGGCATTCCAGGCGGTTCCGATCGATCAGTGATCGGGGTTGCTGGCGCCGGCTGCTGTGGTTACCGGCGCGGCTGCGGCGGCGCTGCCCGCTGCCAGCAGGTGCGCGCGGAAGGCGCGCGCCGGCAGTGACAGGGGTTTGCTCCTGAGCTGAACGACCAGCCAAGGTCGGCGCAAGGGAAACCCTTCGACCTCGAGAAGGCATACGCCGGCAGCCGCCGGGTCGGCCGGCAAGGCGTGCCGCGAGAGCACGGCAAGGCCGACGCCGGTGGCGACGAGCTCACGAATCGCCTCGTTGCTGCTCACCGCCAGCTTGACATCGAGCCTCATCCCGGTCTGCGCGAGATGGCTGTCGATCGTCCGCCGCGAGCCCGAGCCGACTTCGCGCAGGATGAAGCGCTCGCCGCTCAGTGCCTCGAGTGCAAGCTTGCGGCCAGCCGCCCAATGCCCGACCGGGGCAATCACCACCTGCTCGTTGTCGAGAAACGGCGTGCAGATCAGCGGCAGGTCTTCCGGCGGATAGACCATGATGTAGAGATCGTCCTGGTTGCCGCGCAGGCGCGCCACGACGCGTTCGCGCTCGGCGATCTCCAGCTCGACCTCGATCTCCGGGTAGCGCCGGCAGAAGTCGCCGAGCATTCTGGGCAGGAAGTACTTGGCCGTGGGGACCAGCGCGATGCGCAGGCGGCCGCGTTTCAGCCCCTTCAGCTCGTCGATCGCAGCCTCGAAACGGTTCCAGACATCGTCCAGTTCGCGCGCCATTTTGAGCACTTCCTCGCCCGCCTGAGTGAGGACCAGCAAGCGACCTTGCTGCGCGAACAAGGGCACGCCAAGCAGCTCGGCGAGTTGCCTAATCTGCAGTGAAACCGCCGGTTGCGTCAGGTGCAAGGACTCGGCCGCCTTGGTGAAGCTGCGCAGCCGGGCAACGGCAGAGAAGGTTTCCAGTTGGCGAAAGCTGATGCGGCGACGCGGCACTCATAAGCTCCAGCAAATACATTCGAGAATTATATCTCATTGGACATTATCAGCGGGCGCCCCCATAGTCTGCTCCGTCCCACCTGAACAAGGGGCAACCACCGAAACTCGAAGCCAGGAGAAAAGCATGCGCCACTACACCACCGACAGCCCGGAAGCGATGTCACGCATCGTCGCCCTCGCTCTGCTTGCCGACGGTGCCCTCGACCCACGCGAAATCGAATCGCTCGATCGCCGAGCCATCCTCGATAAGCTGGGCATCTCACACGGAACGCTCGACCGCATCACGCACGAATTCTGCAACGACCTGCTGCAGTGCGCGCGCTCACCGAACGTCGGGCAGATCGAACTCGATCGTGATCTGGTCGAGCACCTGCTCGACGACATCCGTGCGCCGGAAAAGCAGCAGCAGGCGCTCGCGGCGATTGTCGAGATCACCGAGGCGGACGGTTGCCTGAACGGCGGCGAGGCGATTCTGATCTCGGAAGCGATGAGTCGCTGGGGACTTGAGCTGCAACACGTCGCGCGCACCGTGGTGCGACGCGCGCAGCGCCCTCTCCCGCAGCCAGCGACCAGCGTTTGATCAGCCGCGCGGCAGCCACCTCCCGCGCGCGGCGGTCGCGGCAGTCAATGCACGAAGCGACCGTCGCGCGTCGCGATCACCGTGTCCACGAACGACGAGCCAAGGTGCTGGCGCGACGAATAACTGACCGCATAGCCGCCGAGATCGTACTGCCCAAGCTTTTCCAGCCCATTGACCAGCGCCTCCCGGTTCGGCGCTGCCGATCCGGCCTGCTGCAGGCCGGCCACCAGCACGCGTGCGCCGAGATAGCCCTCAAGGCTGCTGAAGGAAAAGTCGGCCGCCGCATCGACCGCCTGCAGGTCGCGTTGATATTCCCTGACGACGGGCGGCGCGACCCCCCAAGGGAAAGGGACGACCTGCGTGAAGACCAATCCCTGGGCTTCGCCACCGAGTAGCCGGACCATCTGCTGGGCGCCCGAGTTGACCGCCATGAAACGCGTCGCCGCACCCAGTCTGCGACTGGCCGTGATCACCGCAGCAAATGCGGCGTAGCTGCCGTGGTTGAAGGCAACATCGACTTTCGCCTCGCGCAGCTCGCGCGCAATCGCTTCCGCATCGGGCTTGGCCGGGAGAACGATGGCTTTGGTCAGATCGAGCTGGTGCCGGGCCAAAGCCTTGCGCACGTTGGCCAGATGTTTGCGACCGGTCTCGCTGTCGCTGTGTAGAAAGGCCACGCGGAATTGGCCAAACTGGGCAGCGGTATCGACCAGGCGCTCGAATTCGAGTTGGTGTCCGGCACGCACCGGAAAGACGTAGCGGTTATGGCTTTCGCGGAACTCGGCGGCGCCGGCCAGGCAGGCGACCAGCGGCGTCTTCTTCTCGATCGCCACCTTCATGCTGGCGATACAAGGACCGCCTTCGGCGCCGGCAAACACCGCCAGCACGCGTTCCTGGTCGATCAGGCGGAGCGTGTTATCTGCCGCCCGACTCGCGTCACCACCATCGTCCAGCGACTTGAGGACGATCCGCCGGCCATGCACGCCGCCCTCGGCATTGATCCGGGAAAAGTAGGCCCGTGCGCCGGCCTGTATTGCCTTGCCGTGCTCGGCCATCGGCCCGGAAAGCGCCACGGTCTGCCCAAAGACAAGCTCTTCCGAAGCAAGTGCGCTGCTCGCCAGCCAGCAGCCGACGAGTACGCTCCCCCACAGTCTGACCCGCATGACTCTTTTCCTCCTGACCTGACAGCCGTATTCGGCCCGCCAATGCGCGATCATAGGCCGCCCGGACGGCGGCGACCGTGCCAGACTTGGCGCTTGCCGGCGGGCTTCAAATGATCTTGTTCAGCGGATACTCGACGATTCCCTCGGCGCCAAGCCTGATCAGCTCGGGGACGATGCGGCGAACCTCCTTTTCGGGCAGGATGGTCTCGATCGAAACCCAGTCGGAATCGTAAAGATGGGCCACCGTCGGGTTCTTCAGACTGGGCAGGATGTCGGTAATGGCGGCGACACGCTCGCCCGGTGCGTTCATCTTCATGCCGACCATGCCTTCTGCGCGCAGGGTCGATTGCAGCAGCGTGGCGATCTGCTCGATCTTCAGCCGTTTCCAGGGGTCGTCCCAGGCCGCCCGGTTGGCCACCATGACCGGCAACGACTCCATCAGCTCGCAGACGATGCGCAGGCCATTGGCGCGAATCGTCGAGCCCGTTTCGGTGACTTCGACGATCGCATCGCACAGGCCCTCGACCACCTTGGCTTCAGTCGCTCCCCAGGAGAATTCGACGGTAACCGGAATCTGGCGCTCGGCGAAGTAACGTTCGGTGAAACCGACCAGCTCGGTCGAAATCGTCGCGCCGCGCAGATCCTCGGGCGAGCGAACCGGCGAATCGTCGCTGACCACTAGAACCCAACGCACCGTGCCGCGGGAAGCCTTCGAGTAAACCATCTCGCAGACCTCGACGACATCCGAATCGCTCTCGCGCACCCAGTCCCGGCCGGCAATGCCGACGTCGATTGTCCCACGTTCGACGTATCTGCCCATCTCCTGCGGACGGATCAGACTGCAACGCATCTCCGGATCGTCGACGCTGGGAAAGTAGCTGCGCGAACTGGTGGTGAGCCGCCAGCCAGCCTTGCGCAGCAGTTCGACGGTGGGCTCCTCCAGGCTTCCCTTGGGGATACCGAACTTCAGCCGATTGCCAATGGTCGGCGCGCTCATTTCTTGTACACCTGGGCCGGGTCGAAGAGCGGATGCGAATGCTCGACCCAGGTGCCGTCTTCCCAACGCACAAAGAAGCAGCTCCGGTTACCGGTGTGACACGCGGCGGGACCGTTCTGCCTGACCTTGATGACCACCGTATCGGCGTCGCAATCGGTAAGCACCTCGACCACCTCCTGCGTGTTGCCCGACTCTTCGCCCTTCATCCAGTACTTGTTGCGCGAACGGCTGAAGAACCAGGTCCGACCTGACTCCAGGGTCAGATTCAAAGTCTTTTCGTCCATGAAAGCGACCATCAGCACCTCGCCGTTTTCGGCATCCTGGATGACGGCCGGGATCAAGCCGCCCATCTTTTCAAAGTCAATCCTGATCATGCAGCCTGCATTCCTTGTCCGTTGAGTGTTGTCAGATCGCGCGGCCTGCCACAATCCTGCCGACGGACGGCATTGCGGCAGCGCGCAGGCGCAAGTTTAGCCGCTTCGAGCGGTTGCGCCGAACGCCTGAGCGATTTCGGCGAGCGTTGACCGCTTGCGACAGGGCGTATCTCTCGGACATGCCCGTTCGGGAGCTGCGCCTGTTGGCCTGCAGCGCAGCCTTCGGCGCGTACCGGCGCCCCGGCCTGGCTTGCCCTAATCCAGTTTCTTGCGCGCCGGGCGGATCTCGTACAGGGCGTGATCCTCGTGCAGCCGCGGCGCGGATTCAGATGCGGCATCGGCGCTGCCGAGCCTCTCGAACGACAAGCTGGCGGTAGTGAAAAGGTCGGTGTTCTCGGCCTTCAGGTAGCGCGCAGCCATCCGGCAGTACTCGGGGTCGATGTCGATTCCGATGCTGTTGCGGCCGCTGCGCAAGGCGGCAATCATGGTCGTTCCCGAGCCACAGAAGGGATCGGGGACGGTGTCGCCGGAGAACGAAAACATGCGCACGAGGCGCGTCGCCAGGGCCAAAGGAAATGGCGCAGGGTGCTGCTTGGTCGAGGCTCCGGTGATGTTCCATATCTGCTGAAACCATCGGTCGAAGTCACCTTTGTCGATGCGGCTTTCCTCGCGTTGGGCCGCGGTCGGCTGTCGGTACCCGCCCGGTTTCCGCTGCATCAGGATGAACTCCATGTCGTTCTTGATGATGGCGTTGGGCTCGTAGGGTTTGCCCAGGAACTTCGAGCCATTCGCGACTTCGTACGAGGCATTCGCGATCTTGTTCCAGATGATCGGGTTGAGGTTGTCGAAGCCAATGCGGCGGCAAATGACGCAGATGTCGGCGTACAGCGGAAAGACCAGGTGGCGTCCGAAGTCGCGCCGCGCAACGCATACGTCACCAACGACGCAGACCAGACGCCCACCGGGAACCAGAACCCGGTACGCGTGCCGCCATACTCTTTCCAACTCGCCGAGGAATGCTTCGTAGTCCTGGATATGCCCGAGTTGGTCGGGATGCTCGTTGTACCGCTTCAGATTCCAGTACGGTGGGGAGGTGACCACGAGATGGACCGAGCCATCCGCGAGGAAGGCGAGATCGCGCGAGTCCGCATTGATCAGCCAGTGCGTGCTGGCTTTCATCGAATCACGCCTGGGCGGACAAGATCTGGACGCTCTTCCGGCGGAAGACGCTGGACTCCGCAACCGCGTCGCCAACGCGTATCGGGAGATCGCTCTGGATGTCGTTTGATCTCGTCGGCATGGCTTGTCGGATTCGACTTCGCTGCGGCTTCGCTGTTCAGCGAGGCGACCGCCGTGGTCGGCGTGGCGGGCTTGCCGGCCGGCCCGGCACACCGTTGCGGGACGGGCGATCGAAGGGACTATCGGCGGGTATGGTAGGCGGCCATGTGCGCGGCCGTCAAGCTGGCGGTCTGGCCGCCTGGCCACCTGGCGGTCGGCCGGAAGCAGCCGCCCAGGTGGCCGAGTCCGCTCGCGCGGCTCGAGCGTGTCGGCGGTCGGCAGGACGGCGGCGTATAATGCCCGCCTTACTCAGCGAAAGCAGGCAAACTCATGGAAGCAGAACAGCTCAACACGATCGAAAACCGGCTCGCCGACCTGGCCCAGCGAGCCAGCGAACTGCGGAGGTATCTTTGACTACGATCAGAAGGCTGATCAGCTAAGAACGGTTGCCCGCGAGCTCGAAGATCCGCGCGTCTGGGACAACGCCGAACGGGCGCAGGAACTCGGTCGTGAGCGGCGCTCGCTGGAGAATGTCGTCCTGACGCTGAACCGGGTCGGCGACGCGCTGCGCGATGCTGACGAGATTTTCGCCATGGCGCGCGCGGAGGAGGACGACGAAACGCTGAACGCGGTGCTCGCCGACCTCGAAACGATCGAGAAGGAGGTTGCCGGGCTCGAATTCCGCCGCATGTTCAACAATCCGGCCGATCCGTTGAACTGCTTCGTCGACATCCAGGCCGGTGCCGGCGGTACCGAAGCGCAGGACTGGGCGGCGATGCTGCTGCGCATGTATCTGCGCTACGCCGAACGCAAGGGCTACGCCGTCGAAATCCTCGAAGAGTCGGCCGGCGAGGTCGCCGGGATCAAGACGGCGAGCCTGAAGATTTCCGGCGACTACGCCTACGGCATGTTGCGCTCGGAAACCGGGATTCACCGTCTGGTGCGCAAGTCGCCGTTCGATTCGAACGCCCGGCGCCATACCAGCTTCTGCTCGGTTTCCGCCTACCCGGAGATCGACGATTCCTTCGAGGTCGAAATCAACCCGACCGATCTGCGCATCGACACCTATCGCGCTTCGGGCGCAGGCGGCCAGCATATCAACAAGACCGACTCGGCGGTGCGCATCACGCACCTGCCGACCAACATCGTCGTGCAGTGCCAGAACGACCGCTCGCAGCACCGCAACCGGGCGGAAGCGATGGCGATGCTGAAATCGCGCATCTACGAAGCGGAGATGCGCAAGCGGCAGGCCGAACAGCAGAAACTCGAGGACGCCAAGTCCGACATTGGCTGGGGCCACCAGATCCGGTCTTACGTGCTCGATCAGTCGAGAATCAAGGATTTGCGTACGAATGTCGAGGTCGGCAACACGCAGAGTGTGCTCGACGGCGACCTCGACCAGTTCATTGAAGCCAGCCTCAAACAGGGAGTGTAAGGCGTGAAGCGAGACGACAGCCAGCCCGCGGGCTCGCCGCAGCAGGACGAGAACCATATCATTGCCGAGCGCCGCGCCAAGCTGGCCGAATGGCGGCAGACCGGCGGGGCGTACCCGAACGACTTCGCGCGCGAGAATACGGCCGGCAAGATCAACGAGCTTTACGACGTGCGTACGCGCGACGAGCTTGACGCGGCTTGCGTCGAGGTCAAGCTTGCCGGTCGGATCATGCTCAAGCGAGTGATGGGCAAGGCGGCCTTCGTCACGCTGCAGGATCTCTCGGGCCGCATCCAGGCGCACGTCAGTCGCGATCTGATCGGCGAGGAGAACTACAGCGCGTTCAAGCGCTGGGACATGGGTGACATCGTCGGCGTCGTCGGCACGCTCTTTCGCACGCGTACCGGCGAGTTGACGATCGAGTGCGCGCAGATCCGTCTGCTTGCCAAGTCGCTGCGCCCGCTGCCCGAGAAGTTTCACGGGCTGACCGACCAGGAACAGAAGTACCGCATGCGCTACGTCGACCTGATCACCAACGAGGAGTCGCGTTTCACTTTCGTCGTGCGCAGCCGCATCGTCCAGTCGATCCGCAACTACATGGTCAGGCACGGCTTCCTCGAGGTCGAGACGCCGATGATGCACCCGATTCCGGGCGGTGCGACGGCGCGCCCGTTCCAGACGCATCACCACGCGCTCGACATGCAGCTCTTCCTGCGCATTGCACCCGAGCTCTACCTCAAACGCCTGGTCGTCGGCGGTTTCGAGAAGGTCTTCGAAATCAACCGCAACTTCCGCAACGAAGGACTGAGCCCGCGGCACAATCCGGAATTCACCATGATGGAGTTCTACGAGGCGTACTCGGAGTATCGCCAGTTGATGGATTTCACCGAGGGCATGTTGCGACACAGCGCGCGCGAGGCGCTGGGCGGCGAGGTCTTCGAGTTTCAGGGGCGGTCGCTTGACTTCAGCAAACCTTTCGCCCGCCTGACGATCGTGGACGCAATCCGCCACAGCCATCCCGGTTTCAGCAGCACGCAACTCGCCGATGTCGGCTGGTTGCGCGACAAACTCGCCGCCATGCACGTCGAGACCAGCCCGCAGATGGGTCTCGGCGCGCTGCAACTGGCGCTTTTCGAGGAGACGACCGAGGCCGATCTGTGGGACCCGACGTTCATCGTCGATTACCCGGCCGAGGTCAGCCCGCTCGCTCGGCGCAGCGACGCCAACCCGGAGGTCGCCGAGCGCTTCGAGCTGTTCATCGCCGGTCGCGAAATCGCCAACGGCTTTTCCGAGCTGAACGATCCGGAGGACCAGGCGGCGCGCTTCGCCGAGCAGGCGAGGGCGAAGGACGCCGGCGACGAGGAAGCGATGTACTACGACGCCGACTACATCCGTGCGCTGGAATACGGTCTGCCGCCGACCGGCGGTTGCGGCGTCGGCATCGACCGGCTGGTCATGCTGTTGACCGATGCCGCAAACATTCGCGACGTCATTCTGTTTCCGCAGATGCGCCCGGAGTAGGCGGCAGTGGCGCTGCGCGCATGAGGCCGCAAGCGATCGTCGTCGGGGCAGGGCTGGCGGGCAGCAGCGCTGCTGAGCGCTTGGTCGCGCGCGGCTGGCAGGTCGACCTGATCGATCGGGCGGCGGCGCCGGGGGAAGGCGCTTCGGGTAACCTGGTCGGCGTCCTGCGGCCACTGCCGTCGCTCGACGACAATCGCCTGAGTCGGCTGACGCACGCCGCTTTTGCTTTCGCACTGCAGCATTTTGCCCGGCTGACGGCCGAGAATCTGCCCTTGCGTTGGGCGCCGAGCGGCGTTCTGCACCTGGGGCGCGACGCCGCGCACGTCGCTACGCAGCAGCGTATCGTCGAGGCCCGGCAAGCGGCGGCGGACGTTCTGCGCTTCGTCGACCGCGAGGAAGCCAGCCACCTGGCCGGCTGGCCGGTGGCGCTCGGCGGCTGGTGGTTTCCGCGTGCCGGTTGGGTCAATCCGGCGTCGCTCTGCCGGGCCAACGTTGCCCGTTGCGGGACAGCGATTCGCCTGCATTTTGGCTGTCAGGTGGCGCAGATCGGCGAGCACGGCGGGCTGTGGAGCGTGCGCGATGCAGCCGGTCGCGTAATCGCCGAAGCGCCCGTCCTGGTTCTCGCCAACGCGGTCGACGCCCGCCGTTTTCCCGTCACTGGGCAATTGCCGCTGCGCTCGGCGCGCGGGCAGGTGTCGCATCTGGCGGCCGAGGCCGATTCGCCGCCGCAGGTGGTCGTCTGCCGGCTGGGTTACGTCACCCCGGCGGTTGACGG
>ERZ761602.6965-NODE-6965-length-12283-cov-11.560680_pt1 | contig 12283 bp, 10 predicted proteins | sample MGYA00512165_ERZ761602 | MGnify/ENA primary metagenome ERZ761602 (study PRJEB28899, sample SAMN02445085) | bioreactor sludge metagenome | biome: EBPR sludge; isolation source: Thorneside wastewater treatment plant | place: Australia: Brisbane, Thorneside... | reverse complement strand
CTGATGGCGCTGGCCATCGGCGGCGGCATCGCGATGCTGTATGCCGCCTACCTGTTCGTCTTCAACCCGCTGTCCCGCCTGCAGGCGGGCTTGCAGCAGATCGAGCAAGGTGAGCTCTCGGCGCGGGTCGCAGTCGATTCCGACGACGAGTTCGGCCGGCTCGCGCAGGGATTCAACCGCATGGCCGCGAAGCTGCAGGACTTCTACCGCGGCCTCGAGGCCCGGGTGCAGGAGAAGACCGAGAGCCTGCGCGCCGAGCGCGAGCGCCTGTCGGTGCTCTACGAGGCGAGCGGCTTCGTTGCGCAGGCGCCGACACTGGAGGTGCTGGCGCAGGGCTTCGCGCGCCGGCTGCGGGTGGCCGGCCGGGCCGATGCGGCGATGCTGCGCTGGCACGACGCGGCGCGACAGCAGCACGTGCTGCTCGCATCGGACTGCGTGCCGGCGCTCATGCTCGAGCAGGAGCACTGCCTGCGCGACGGCGGTTGCCACTGTGGGCGTTCGGGCAGCGACACCGAGCTGCGGATGATCGAGATCCGCCCGGCGGGTGCCGAGACGGCCGCGCCGAGCTTCACTCCGGCCTGCGAGCGTTTCGGCTTCGAGCGCGTGCTGACCCTTCCGGTGCGGCTGCACGACCAGCGGCTCGGCGAGATCGACCTGCTGTACCGCGGCAGCGCGATCGAGCTGGCCGCCGAGGACCGTGCGCTGCTCGAGAGCCTGGCGGCGCACCTGGCCAGCGGCATGGAGAGCGTGCGGGCCGCCGCGCTCGAACGCGAGGCGGCCGTGGCCGAGGAGCGCGGCCTGCTGGCGCGCGAGCTCCACGACTCGATCGCCCAGGGCCTGGCCTTCCTGAAGATCCAGGTGCAGCTGCTGCGCACGGCGATCCGTCGTGGCGACGCGCTCAAGCTCGGCCAGGTCGTCGACGAACTCGACACCGGCATCCGCGAGAGCACGGCCGATGTGCGCGAGCTGCTGGTGCACTTCCGCACGCGCACCAACACCGACGACTTCGTCGGCGCGCTGAAGACCACGCTGCAGAAGTTCCAGCACCAGACCGGGCTGCCGGCGCACCTGGCGGTGCACGGGGCCGGCGTGCCGCTGCCGGCGGATGTGCAGGTGCAGCTGCTGCACGTCGTGCAGGAGGCGCTGTCCAATGTCCGCAAGCACGCCGGGGCGACGGCGGTGTGGCTGGAGGTGCAGCAGCAGCCGGTGTGGCGCATCGAGGTGCGCGACGACGGCCGCGGCTTCGAGGCCGCCCAGGCGGCGCCCGACGAGACCCATGTCGGCCTGCGCATCATGCGTGAACGGGCCGACGGCATCGGCGCTGCCGTGCAGCTCGACTCGTCGCCGGGTCAGGGCACGCGGGTGGTCGTCACGCTGCCCGAGCGGCAGCCGCTGGCCGCCTGAGGGGGGGCGATGCGAGGGGCCGCCGCGACCTTGCGCGTGATGGTCGTCGACGACCACACGCTGTTCCGCCGCGGGCTGGTCGCGCTGCTCGATGCCGACGGCCGCTTCGAGGTCGTCGGCGAGGCCGGCGACGCCGGCGAGGCGCAGCGGGTAGCCGCCCAGTGCCGGCCGCAGGTGATCCTGCTCGACAACCACCTCCCCGGCGTGGCGGGCGTCGACGCGCTGCCGCAGCTGCGCGCGGCCGCCCCCGAGGCGCGCATCCTGATGCTGACGATGAGCGAGGACGAGCGCGACCTGGCCGCGGCGCTGCGTGGCGGCGCGGCCGGCTACCTGCTGAAGACCGCCGACAGCGACGAACTCGCCCAGGCGATCGAGCGCGCCGGGCGAGGCGAGGCGAGCTTCAGTGCCGCGATGACCGCCAAGCTCTCCGCGGCCTTCGGCAGCGCCCCGGCAGGCGCGCCGGCGCCGCCGCAAGGGCTGCCCGCGCCCGCGCCGGCCGAAGCCGTCGACGACCAGATCGCCTCGCTGTCGCCGCGCGAACGCGAGATCCTCGAGCTGATCGCCCGCGGCGACAGCAACAAGGAGATCGCCCGCGCGCTGTCGATCGCCGAGACGACGGTGAAGATCCACGTGCAGCACATCCTGCGCAAGCTCGACCTCAGCTCGCGCGTGCAGGCGGCCGTGGTGCTGGCAACACGCAAGACCTGACCCCGTGCAGATGAGTCATCCCTTCGCCGAGCTGCTGGCGCTCGAGCTCGTCGAGCAGTCGGCCGGGCACAGCCGCTGCGAGCTCGAGGTCGGGCCGCAGCACCTGAACCCGCACGCCGTCGTCCATGGCGCGGTGCTGTTCGCGCTGGCCGACACCGGCATGGGCGCGGCGCTGTACCCGACGCTGCAGCCCGGCGAGTCCTGCGCGACGATCGAGATCAAGATCAGCTTCCTGCGCGCCGTGCGCGCGGGCCGGCTCGTCTGCACCTCGACGCTGGTGCACCGCGGCCGCACGCTCGCGAACCTGCAGTCGACGCTGGCGCTCGCCGATGCGCCGGGCGTGCCGGTGGCCACGGCGAACGGCAACTTCGCGATCTTCGCGCGGCGCGAACCCCAGGCGGCTGCAACGGGTTGACGGGCGCCGCGGGTGTGCCGGGGTCCCGGGGCGCCGCGCGACGCACTAGAGTAGCGGCCTCGACAACCCTGATCCGGAGACGATCCATGCGCTGCCAGCGTCCTGTTCACGCTCGCCTGCTTCACGTCCTGCTGGCCTGGCTGGCGCTGGTCGCCGCGGCCCTGGTGCCGGCGCGGGTGTCGGCCCAGCCGGCGGGCACGATCAGGATCATCGTCGGTTATCCCGCCGGTGCCACCAGCGACGCGCTGGCGCGCGTGGTCGGCGAGGCGATGGGCCGGCAGCTCGGCCAGACGGTCATCGTCGAGAACAAGCCCGGCGCCGGCGGGCGCATCGGCAACGAGCTCGTCAAGGCTGCGCCTGCGGACGGGACGACGCTGCTGATGACCCCCGTGGCGACGATGGCGATCTTCCCGCACAGCTACGCCGGCCAGCTGCGCTACGACCCGCTGAAGGACTTCGCCCCGGTCACGCACCTGACGAACTTCCAGATCGGCCTGGGCGTGGCCAGCGAGGCGCCGGTGAAGAGCTTGGCCGAGTACGTGCGCTGGGTCAAGGGCGACCCGGCGAAGAACAGCTTCTACGGATCGGCTGCCGCGGGCAGCATCCCGCACTTCTTCGGCGTGATGTTCGCTCGCGCTGCGGGCATCGAGCTCACGCACGTGCCGTTCAAGGGAACGGCCGACGCGATGACGGCCCTGGCGGGCGGGCAGATCAGCGCGCTGTCCACGGTGGCGGCCGACATCCGGTCCCTGGTGCAGGGCGGGAAGGCCCGGTTGCTCGCGGTGGCCGGCGAGCAGCGTTCGCCCGCCTTCCCCGATGTGCCGACGTTTCGCGAGCAGGGCTATGACCTGGTGGCCTCGCCCTGGTACGCGATGTTCGCGCCCGCCGGGACGCCGCCGGCCACCGTGCAGCGGCTGCATGCCGCGATCGCGGCGGCGATGGCCGATCCGGCGACGCGCCAGCGCATCCTCGACATGGGCCTGGAACCGACCGGCTACGGCCCGGAGCGGCTCGCCGCGATCCTCAAGGCCGACCACGAGCACTGGGGGCCGCCGATCCGCGCATCGGGCTTCAAGCCCGGGCAGTGACGCGCAGTCCGGCAGGGCGGGCGCCGATGAACGTGCTTTTCGTCATGGCGGACCAGCTTCGCTGGGATCACCTCGGCTGCGCCGGCCATCCGGGCCTGAGGACGCCGAACCTCGATGCACTGGCCGCCCGCGGGGTTCGCTTCACGCGCGCCTTCGCCAACAGCGGCGTGTGCGGGCCGAGCCGCATGAGCTTCTATACCGGCCGCTACCCCGTCAGCCACGGCACCACCTGGAACCGGGTCCCGCTCTCGGTGGGCGAAGTGACGCTGGGCGAGATGCTGCGCGACTGCGGCCACACGCTGGCCCTGGCCGGCAAGACGCACGTGTTGCCGGACACGGCAGGACTGGCGCGGCTGCACCTCGAGGGCGGCAGCGAGCTGGCCGCGCTGCTGGCACGGGGCAGCTTCGTCGAGATCGACCGCTACGATGGCCACCACCCGCCGGGGCCCGAATCGGGTTATGCCGACTACCTGCGCGCACACGGCTACGCCGGCGATGACCCCTGGACCGAGCACGTCATCGCCGGCATCGGCCCCGATGGCGAGGTCCGCAGCGGCTGGCAGATGCGCAACGTGCACCTGCCCGCCCGCGTGGCCGAAGCGCACTCGGAGACGGCGTACATGACCGACCGCGCGATCGACTTCGTGCGTGCGCAGGGGACGAAGCCCTGGATGCTGCACTTGTCGTACGTGAAGCCGCACTGGCCCTACATGGCGCCGGCGCCGTACCACGCGATGTATTCGGCCGACGACTGCCTGCCCGTCGTGCGCAGCGACGCCGAGCGGGTGGACCCGCACCCCGTCACTGCCGCCTACTGGCGCCAGGAGGAGTGCGTGAGCTTCCAGCGTGACGACTGCATCCGCACCGTGCGCCCGGCCTACCAGGGGCTGATCACCCAGCTCGACCACCACCTCGGACGCCTGTTCGACACGCTCGATGCCTGCGACGTGCTCGACGACACCTTCATCGTCTTCACTGCCGACCACGGTGACTTCCTCGGCGACCACTGGCTCGGCGAGAAGGAGCTGTTCTACGACACGGTGCAGAGGCTGCCGTTCATCGTGGTCGATCCGCGTCCCGCTGCCGATGCAACGCGCGGGTGCACCGACGAGCACTTCGTCGAGTCGGTCGACCTCGTGCCGACGCTGCTCGACGCCCTCGGTCTGCCGGCGCCCGCGCACCGGCTGGAGGGGCGCAGCCTGCTGCCCTTGCTGCGCGGCGACGCAGCGGTCCCGTGGCGCGACCTCACGTACAGCGAGCTCGACTATGCCTACCGCGAGGCGCGGCTGATCCTCGGCAAGGGCGTGCACGAGTGCCGGGGCTTCAGCCTGCGCGACGAGCGTTGGCGCTACGTCTGGTGGCTCGGCGAGCGCGAGCAGCTGTGGGACCTGCAGGCCGACCCCGCTCAGTTCCACGACCTCGGCGCCGATGCCGGCAGCGAAGCGGTGCGCGGCGCCTTCCGCGGCCGCTTGCTCGACTTCCTCGCCAGGCGGCGGCACCGCACCACGGTGACCGACGAGCAGGTCGAGCGCGGCACGGCCGCGCACAAGCGCGCGGGCGTGTTCTTCGGCCAGTGGTGAGGGGACGTGCCGGCTGCCCTTGCCGGGCGGGCGCTGGCATCATCGAGGCCGAAGGCGCATGACCGGCCCGAGGCGGCACACGACCGACGAGATGCAAGACCACGACCACGACCACGATCACGATCACGATCACAGCCACTTCGACGAGATGGAGTTGCGCGTGCGCGCGCTGCGATCCGTGCTGGTCGCCAAGGGCCATGTCGACCCGGCGGCGCTGGACGTGCTGATCGACACCTACGAGCGCCAGGTGGGGCCGCGCAACGGCGCGCGCGTCGTCGCCCGGGCCTGGGCGGACCCGGCCTTCAAGGCGTGGCTGCTGCGCGACGCGACCGCGGCGATCGCGTCGATGGGCTACCAGGGGCGGCAGGGCGAGCACATGGTCGTCCTCGAGAACACCCCGCAGCGCCACCACCTCGTCGTCTGCACGCTGTGCAGCTGCTACCCGTGGCCGGTGCTCGGGCTGCCGCCCACCTGGTACAAGAGCGCCCCGTACCGCTCGCGCGCGGTGCGCGACCCGGCCGGCGTCCTGGCGGAGTTCGGCCTGAGCCTGCCGCCCGGCACGCAGATCCACGTCGCGGACTCGACCGCCGAGGTGCGCTACCTCGTGTTGCCGATGCGGCCCGCCGGTACCGAGGGCCTCGACGAGGAGCAGCTGGCCGACCTCGTGACGCGCGACTCGATGATCGGCACGGGACTGCCGCGGCAGCCCTGCGCGCCGGGCCGCTCGCCAGCGTTCGTCCCGCAGCCCGCGGGGCGGAGGGCCTTCCCGTGAACACCGATCGTGTCGGGCGCGCCGCAGCGCCCGGGCCGCGGGACCTGCCGGACACCTCCGCGTCCCCGGGCCATGTCACCCATGCCGACCTCGGCGGCCGCGAGCGGCCCGGCGCGATCGTGCCGGAGCCGGAGGACGAGCGCTTCCACGCCGCGTGGGAGCGCGACGCCTTCGCGCTGACGCTGGCGATGGGGGCCAGCGGCGCGTGGAACCTCGACATGAGCCGCGCCGCGCGCGAGCAGCTGCCGGCGTACGACGGGCTGAGCTACTACGAAGTCTGGTTCCAGGCGCTGCAGCAGCTGCTGGTCGAGCACGGCATCCTGACCGCCGACGAGATCGCCCAGGGGCGGCCCCTCGTGCCGCCGCTGGCCGGCCTGCGCGTGCTGCACGCGGCCGACGTCGCATCCGCACTGCGGCGCGGCGCCCCGACCGAACGCGCGGCGACGGTGCCCGCGCGCTTTGCGCCCGGCGAGCGCGTGCGCACGCGAACCGGGGCATCACCTCACCACACGCGGCTGCCGGCCTACGCCCGCGGCCGCATCGGCGTCGTCGAGCGCGTGCACGGCGTGCACGTCTTCGCCGATGCGCACGCCCAGGGGCTCGGCGAGCAGCCGCAGTGGCTGTACCACGTCGTGTTCGACGGGACCCAGCTGTGGGGCACCGACGGCAGTGCGGCTGCCGTCGGCCTCGACCTGTGGGAGTCCTATCTCGAACCTGCCGGCCGCGAGGAGCCGGCATCGGGGAGCCCTTGATGGCGCACGATGCCAGCCGCGCAACCGGGCCGGCAGCGCCCGAAACCGCGCCGGCATCGCAGGGGCCGCGATCAAGTGCGTCCTCGACCTGCCCGGGCCTGCCGCGCGGCGCCGACGACGAGCCGGTGTTCCACGAGCCCTGGCAGGCCCAGGCCTTCGCGATGACGCTGCAGCTGCACGAGCGTGGCCTCTTCACCTGGCCCGAATGGGCCGCGGCCCTGTCCGCGCGACTGGCGATGGCGCCGGCAGCCCCCGACGCCGACCCCCGGGCGAGTGCGGCCGGCTACTACCGGCAATGGCTCGCGGCGCTCGAGGACCTCGTGCAGGCCCGGCAGGCCGGCAGCGCCGAGGAGCTCGGCCGCCACGCCCGCGCCTGGGACCGCGCCGCTCGGCGCACGCCGCACGGCCAGCCGATCGAACTGCAGGACGCGGATTTCGCCGACTGAGCCGGCGCCCGCCGGCGCTGCCGGGATGTTGCTTGCGGGCGGTCACACGGGCGTCACGTGCCTGACGTAAATTCGCCCGATGCCCGACCCTGCCGAGACCTCGCACCCCTCCGGAGGCGCCGCCGGCGGGCGCACACCGGCGGCGCCGGCAGCGGGCTCGGCCGTCCCGGGCCTGCCCGGTGAGCGGGACCGGGTCGTCGCCTCGCCCGCGGCAGCCGATGCGCCGCTGCTCGACCGCGAGGCCTCGATCCTCGCGTTCAACCGGCGCGTGCTCGCGCAGGCGCAACGCGCCGACGTGCCGCTGCTCGAGCGGCTGCGCTACGCGACGATCGTCTCGTCGAACCTCGACGAGTTCTTCGAGGTGCGCATGCCCGACTACCTCGAGCAGATCCGCGAGGTGAGTGCCGACGCCGCGCGACGGCAGTTCGAGGTGCTGTCGGCCGAGGCGCACGCGCTGATCGACGAGCAGTACCGCATCGTCAACGAGGAGCTGATGCCCGCGCTCGGCCGACACGGCATCCGCATCCTGAACCATGCGCAGCGCAACGCCGCGCAGCGCGACTGGGTGCGCTCGTTCTTCGAGGCGCAGGTGCGCCCGCTGCTCGTGCCGCTGGCGCTCGACCCCTCGCACCCGTTCCCGAAGGTCGCCAACAAGAGCCTGCACTTCATCCTGCGGCTGTCCGGCGGCGACGGCGCGGAGTCCGCGACCATCGCCATCCTGAAGGTGCCGCGCGTGCTGCCGCGCGTGATCCGGCTGCCCGAGCCGCTGATGCCGCGCGGCGAGCAGGGCTTCGTGCTGCTGACCAGCGTGATCCGCGCGCACCTGGCCGAGCTGATGCCGGGCCGCACCGTCGAGTGGTTCTCGCAGTTCCGCGTGACGCGCGACTCCGATCTCGACGTCGACGAGGACGAGGTGACCAACCTGCGCCAGGCCTTGCGCAGCGGCTTGTCCACTCGCCACTATGGGCAGGCGATCCGCCTGGAGGTGGTGCAGAGCTGCCCGCCGGACCTCGCGAACCTGCTGCTCGCGCAGTTCGAGCTGCCGCCGGCCGCGCTGTACGCGGTCAACGGGCCGGTCAACCTGGTGCGACTGAACCAGCTCATCGACCTGGTGCGCGCCGACCCGCTGCGCTTCCCGCCCTTCGAGCCCGGCTGGCCGGCCGATGCCTGGCCGCCCGGCGTGCCCGTCTTCGAGCAGCTGCAGCGCGGTGACGTGCTGCTGCACCACCCGTTCCAGAGCTTCGAGCCGGTGGTGCAGTTCCTGCGCGAGGCCGTCGACGACCCGGACGTGCTGGCCATCAAGCAGACCATCTACCGCACCGGCAGCCAGAGCGTGCTGATGGACCTGCTGATGGAGGCCGTGCGCCGCGGCAAGGAAGTGATGGTGGTGCTCGAGCTGAAGGCCCGCTTCGACGAGGAGGCCAACATCAACTGGGCCGAGCGCCTGGAGGCCGTCGGCGCGCAGGTGGTCTACGGCGTCGTCGGGCTGAAGACGCACGCCAAGCTGCTGCTGGTGACGCGCCGCGAGACGGGCGCGAAGGGCCGCACGCGGCTGCGCCGCTACGCGCACCTGTCCACCGGCAACTACAACCCCGGCACCGCGCGGCTGTACACCGACGTCGGCATGCTGACCGCCGATCCGCCGACCACGGCCGATGTCGACGCGCTGTTCCTGAAGCTCGCCAGCCTGGCGCCGATCGACCGCTGGCACCATCTCGTGCCGGCGCCGTCGCACCTGCATGCGCGCATGCTCGCGCACCTGCGCCAGGTCGCCGACGCGGCGCGCGCCGGCCGCCCGGCGCGGGTCGTCGCGAAGATCAACGCGCTGACCGACGTCGAGCTGATCGAGGCGCTCGAGGCCACCGCACAGGCCGGCGCGACGATCGACCTGGTCGTCCGCGGTGCGTGCATGCTGCGGCCCGGCGTCCCCGGCCGCAGCGAGCGCATCCGCGTGCGCTCGATCGTCGGGCGCTTCCTCGAGCACACGCGCGTGCTGTACTTCCGCTGGGGGCCGGGCGAGGCCGACGAGGTGCTGTACCTGAGCAGCGCCGACTGGATGTCGCGCAACATGTTCCGCCGCGTCGAGGTGGCCTGGCCGATCCGCGACGCGGCGATGCGCCAGCGTGTCATCGACGAGTGCCTCGTGCCCTATCTTCACGATGCACGCGACGCCTGGGAGCTGCAGGCCGACGGGTGCTACGTGCGCGCCGCGGGCGACGGCCCCGGAGCGCAGCAGGCGCTGTTGCAGCGCTGGGCCGCGCGCGGCGCACCGGCCGCCAACGGGGGACGTTGATGGACCTGATCCTGTGGCGGCATGCCGAGGCGCTCGAGCGCGGCGACGAGCTGCCGGACCTCGAACGGCCGCTGACCCCCAAGGGCGAGCGCCAGGCTCAGCGCATGGCACAGTGGCTGCACCGCCACCTGCCCGAGTCCACGCGCGTGCTCGCCAGCCCGGCACTGCGCACGCGCCAGACGGCCGAGGCGCTCGGCCGCAAGCACAAGCTGGTGCCCGAACTGGCCCCCGAGCGCACCGTCACCGAACTGCTGGAGGTGGCGCGCTGGCCCGATGCCCGCGGTCCGGTGCTGGTCGTCGGCCACCAGCCGACGCTCGGCCTCGCCGCGGCCTACCTGCTGGCCGGCATCGCGCAGCCCTGGGCCGTCCGCAAGGGCGCGGTCTGGTGGCTGCGCAGCCGCGAGCGCGAGGGGCGCGCAGAGGTCGTGCTGCACGCGGTGCTGTCGCCCGAGCAGCTGTGACCCGCTGGCCTCCGCGCCGGCGGCGCCGTGGCCCGGTGGGGGTCGCGCCGGCGAGCCCGAGCGGACCGCCCCGCCTCCGATCAACTCAGGTCGGCAGTTCGAGCCGCAGCGGGCCGCTGCGGGCCCAGGCCTGCGCTTCCTCCTGCAGCAGGAACAGCGTGCGCGGGTTCGGCGTTCGCCGCGCGGGGCGCCAGCTCAGCAGCGCGACCTGCTGGCCGTGGCGCGTCAGCACCCACTCGGGCGCACCGGGGTCGCCCCGCGCGTGGCAGCGGATCACCGCGAGCCGCAGGCACAGCACCTGCCAGGCCGAAGCCGGCTGGCGCAGCAGCGCCTCGACCTTGCGCAGGCCCCCGCGCTGGGCCAGCGCGAGTTCGGCCAGCCGGCGCTGCTGGCTCTGCGAGAAGCCGGGGGCATCGACGTGCCCCAGCAGGTAGGCGCTGTGCCGGTGGTGATCGTGGTGCGACACGAACATCCCGATCTCGTGCAGCGCGCAGGCCCAGGCGAGCTCCCGGCGCGCATCGGCGTCGTCGCGCAAGGCGACGGCGTCGTGCAGCGACAGGGCGGTGTCGGTCACGTGCCGCGCCTGTTGGGTGTCGATCGCGTATCGGCGCTGCAGCTCCGTCACCGTCGCGTCACGCGTGTCCTTCGGGGTTGCCTGGCGCGCGGCGGAGAGCCGCTCGTGCAGGTCGACGATCACGCCCTGGCGCAAGGCTCCCTTGGCCGGCAGCAACTCGGCGATGCCGAAGTGCACGAACAGCGTGTAGAGGATCGCCAGGCCTCCGGGCAGCACCGGGCGCCGGTCGTCCTTCAATCCGGGCAGGTCCAGCGCGTCGACGTGGCCGGCGCGGATCGAGAGCTCGATCAGTTGCATCAGGCCCTCGGGCGTCAGGCGCCCGTCGGTGATCCGGCCGGCCGCGAGCAGTTCCGAGACCGCGCCGACGGTGCCGGAGGCGCCGAGCGCCTCGGACCAGCGGTCCGGCGCGAAGGCGGCCAGCGCCTCCTCGAACTGCGCGCCGGCCGCCACTTGCGCGCCGCGGAAGCCCTCGGCGGTGATGCGCCCGCCTTCGAAGAAGCGCATCGACAGGCTCACCGATCCCACCGGGAACGACTCGGCCAGGGTGGGCTGGCGGCGGCGCCCGAGGATCAGCTCGGTGGAGCGGCCGCCGATGTCGATGACCAGCCGGGGCACGTCGGAGGGCTGCAGGCACGAGACGCCGGCGTAGATCAGGCGGGCTTCCTCGCGGCCCGAGATCACCTCGATCGGGTGGCCGAGCACGTTCTGCGCGCGGGCGAGGAACTCGTCGCGGTTGGCGGCCTCGCGCAGGGTCTGGGTGGCGACGCAACGCACCCGGGCGGCGGGCATGCCCTCGAGCCAGGCGGCGAACTCGGCCAGGCAGTCCAGCCCGCGCTGGATGCCGGTCTCGCGCAGGCGGCTCTCGTCGTCCAGGTCCGCGCCCAGCCGCACGACGCGCTTGATGTAGCGCACGCGCTGGTAGCGCCCGTGCCGCAGGCGCCCGATCTCGAGGCGGAAGCTGTTCGAGCCGATGTCGATCGCGGCGAGTTCGAGGCTGGACAGGTCTTGAGGGGTCGGCATGGCAGCGGGTCCGGAGCGGGCCGATTGTCGCTGCGCGCCCGCCGACGCCCGCGACGCGACGGCCCCGGCAGCCCGGCGTGCCCTGCAGCCCGGGCCGGCCGCCGCCCATGCCCTAGCATCGCCGGCATGTGCACGCGCTACCTCAGCCCGGACAGCGCCGCGATCGAGCGGATGTGGCGCGTCGGCCGCGACAGCCCGTGGCGCGGCGCCGAGGTCTTCCCGCGCGCGAACGGCGCGTTCATCCGGGCACGGCGCGACATCGCCGAGCCGGCGCGCGAACTGGTGGTCGGCCAGTGGGGGCTGATTCCCTGGTTCGCCAGGGAGCCGAAGCTGCCCTACAGCACGAACAACGCGCGTTCCGAGGAACTCGCGCAGAAGGCGAGCTACCGCCAGCCGTGGGCGCGCGGCCAGCGCTGCCTGATCCCGGCGTGGACCTTCGACGAGCCGAATTGGCAGTCCGGCCGCAACGTCTGGTGGCGCTTCGCGCGCGCCGACGGCCGGCCCTGGGGGCTTGCGGGCCTGTGGTCGAGCTGGATCGACAAGGCCACCGGCGAGGTGCACGAGAGCTACACGATGCTGACCGTCAACGCCGACGCCTGCCCGCTGATGAGCCGGATGCACAAGCCGGATCCGAAGCTGCCACCCGACCGGCAGGACAAGCGCTCGGTCGTGCCGATCGAGCTCGCGGATGTCGATCTGTGGCTGCACGGCACCATGAGCGACGCCTCGGCCCTGATCGGCTTCGCGCCACTGGAACGTTATCTCGCCGG
>ERZ761602.6964-NODE-6964-length-12284-cov-4.079320_pt1 | contig 12284 bp, 10 predicted proteins | sample MGYA00512165_ERZ761602 | MGnify/ENA primary metagenome ERZ761602 (study PRJEB28899, sample SAMN02445085) | bioreactor sludge metagenome | biome: EBPR sludge; isolation source: Thorneside wastewater treatment plant | place: Australia: Brisbane, Thorneside... | reverse complement strand
GCTCACATACGCGCGGCCCCTGTTTGGCGGGTTTACCAGGTTGGTCTTGTAAGGGAGGCATGGGCGCGGCTCACGCGCCCGAGGCGTCACATGTTTGAGGTCGAGGTTTTCAAAATCTTCGTGCTGGTGCTGGTGCGTTTTACCGGCCTCATCGTGACCGCGCCCGTTTTGGGTTCGAGCAATTTCCCCGCGACCGCGAAGATAGGGTTGGCAGGGCTGGCCGCACTGATGATCACGCCAAACATACCCGTGCTGGCAACGCCGATTCCCGACGATGCGGTGGGGTTTGGAATTCTCGCGCTGGGCGAACTGATGATCGGCATGTGCATTGGATTCCTGATGACGCTTACTTTCGCGGCGATTCAGATCGGCGGTCAGGTGTTGGACATGCAGACGGGGTTCGGCTTGATGAACATTTTCAATCCCGCGCTGGAGACCCAGGTGCCGATATTCGGCTTCTTCCTCTTCCTGATTGCCGTGCTGTATCTGCTTGCGCTCGACGGCCACCACATGATGATTCGCGCGCTCGTCTCCACTTACGATCGAATTCCGCCGGGCGGATTCGCGGCGCGCCCGGAGTTGCTGGGCGAGGTAAGCACGTGGGGCCGTGCCATGTTCATCGACGGCTTCTTGATCGCGGCGCCCGTCGCGGGCGCGCTGATGCTCGCGTATGTAACGATGGGACTTCTGGGCAGGCTGATTCCGCAAATCCATCTTTTTGTAATTGGCTTTCCGCTGACGATCGCCGTCGGCCTGCTCGTTGTGGCTTTGTCGCTCACCGTCTACCTGCGACTACTGGACGGCATGTTTGAACGCATGTTCCGCGACGTAGACACGCTTATTCGCGGGATGGCCTAGCCCATGGCACAGGAAACCGGCGGCGAGAAGACCTTACCGGCATCCGCGTACAAAATTCAGAAGGCGCGGGAAGAAGGCAATGTCGCCAAGAGCCAGGATCTGACCGCGGCGTGGTCATTGATGATCGCACTGGCGGGGATCTGGTACATGGGACCGCAGGCATTCGATGCGATGCTCGAAGCCACGCAGTACTACTTTGCAAACCTTTCCTCTTTCGACATAACCCCTTCGTCGTTCGCGAACTTTTCGCTGGGCAGCATCTGGCTGACAACGAAGGCGACGGCTCCGATGGTGTTGCTGTTGCTCGCGGCGGGATTGGCGATGAATCTTGTGCAGGTTGGCTTTCTATACTCGCCGAAGGCCATCACGCCGAAATTCAATCGGATCAATCCCATTTCCGGGTTTCAACGCTTCTTCAGCGTGCGTACCGCGGCGGAACTGGTGAAATCGATTTTGAAACTCGTCCTCGTGACCTACGTTGCGTACCTGACGATGCGGGGCCGCTGGGAAGAGTTGTTGCTGGCCTCGTACCTCACGCCGATTGGCGCTTCGCTGGCGATGACCGATCTCGTGCTCGACGTTTGGTTTCGCGTCGTGCTGACAATGCTGGTGATTGGCATACTCGACTACGGCTTTCAGCGCTGGCAATACGGACGCGATCTGATGATGACCACGCAGGAGGCCAAGGAAGAGGCGAAGCAATTCGAGGGCGATCCGCGCATCAAGCAGCGCATCCGCCAGATTCAGCGACAGATGGCGATGAAACGAATGATGAACGATGTGCCGAAGGCGGACGTGATCATCACCAACCCGATTCGGTTTGCCGTTGCCCTGCGGTATGACCCGGCAAACATGCAATCGCCGATTGTCATTGCGAAAGGCGCGCGCCTGCTTGCGAAGCGCATCCGCGAAATTGCCGAAGAGAACGACGTGCCCATCGTCGAGAAACCGGAACTCGCGCGCGCGCTGTTTAAGAACATTGAAGTTGGACAACCCGTGCCGGAGAGCCTCTTCCGCGCGGTGGCGGAAGTGCTTGCCTTCGTTTATAAGATTGACACGCGCGAAGAGAAAATGCGGGAGCGCGCGTCATTCGCGGACGCGCCGGTGTTTGTGTGATGTCTAGCGCGAGAACCGAACAATTGCTGGTAACAGGATAGCAATGGCGGCTGTGCCACATACCGAGTCTGCGCAGGCGACTGCGCGGGGCGGCAACCAGGACGTGTTTCTCGCGTTCGCGGTGGTCGCGGTATTGCTCGTATTGGTCATTCCGATTCCCACGTGGTTGCTGGACCTGTTGCTCACGGTAAACATATCGATTTCCGTCGTTGTGCTCATGGCGACGATTTATTTGCAGCGCCCGGTAGAGTTTGCGGTGTTTCCCTCGTTGCTGCTGATGCTGACCCTGCTTCGCTTGAGCCTGAACGTGGCAACGACGCGTCTCGTGTTGACGCAGGCCCATGCCGGGGCAGTAGTGGATGCATTCGGCGGGTTTGTCACGAGCGGCAGCTACATAGTCGGAACGGTGATTTTCGTCATCCTCATTATCATTCAGTTCGTCGTGATTACGCGGGGCGCGACGCGCATCTCGGAAGTCGCCGCGCGCTTTACATTGGACGCGATGCCCGGTAAACAGATGGGCGTAGACGCGGACCTGAATGCCGGTCTCATTACAGAAGATCAGGCGCGCACGCGCCGGCGCGCCATTGAGCGCGAAGCGGATTTCTACGGGGCAATGGACGGCGCAACGAAGTTCGTGCGCGGTGACGCGATCGCAGGTTTAATCATCACGATCGTAAACATCCTCGGGGGACTCTTGATCGGCTCGCTGGTGAACGGCATGCCGATTATGGATGCACTTCAAGTCTACACACGCCTCACGATTGGCGATGGGCTCGTCTCCCAGATTCCCGCGCTGATTGTTTCCACCGGCGCGGGCCTGCTCGTGACGCGTACGGCAAGCGAGGACAATCTTGGCCGCGACTTGTCGCGCCAGTTGACGCGCTATCCGCGCGCGTTGGGCATCAGCGCGCTGCTGCTTGCCCTGTTCGGGATCGTGCCCGGCATGCCAACGATTCCTTTCCTGTTTGTATCGGCGATTCTCGGCGTTGCAGCGGCGCAAGCGAGTCAGGCGATTCAGCGCGACGCGGATACGGCCAAGGCGCAAGAGTTGGCGCAACGCGAAAGCGAAGCCAAACCGGAGCCCACGCGCACCGAAGATTTGCTGAACGTCGATACGCTCAAGATAGAACTGGGTTACGGACTCATCGGCTTGGCCGACCCGAAACAAGGCGGCGACCTGCTCGCCAGGGTGCAAATCATCCGGCAACAGATGGCGTCAAAGATGGGCTTCATCGTCCCGGTTGTGCGCATTGTCGACAACATGCGCCTCCGACCAAATGAGTATCGCGTGAAACTGCGGGAAAGCGAGATTGCGCGATATGAACTGCTCCCGGATCACTATCTCGCCATGAACACGGGACTGGTGGAAGACGAAATCTCCGGCGTGGTGACGAAGGAGCCGGCGTTCGGACTGACGGCCATATGGGTCCCGCAATCGCAGCGTGATCGCGCGGAGCGGTTGGGCTATACGATCGTCGAGCCGACCGCGGTTCTGGCAACGCACTTGACCGAACTGCTCATGATGTACGCGCCGGAGATTATTAGCCGCCAGGATACGCAGAGTCTGGTTGACCACGCCAAGCAAACGGCCAAGAGCGTCGTCGAAGAACTCATTCCGAATGTACTCACCCTGGGCGAGGTGCAGAAAGTGCTGCAGGCACTGCTGCGCGAACGGGTGTCGATTCGCAATCTTGAATTGATCCTGCAAACGCTTGCGGACTTCGGCCCGCGCACGCGCGAGGCGGAAGTGCTGACAGAATATGTGCGCCATGCGTTGGCGCGGCAGATTTGCGCGTCCTACGCGGACGAAGAGGGACAGCTTCGCGTTGTCACGTTGTCGCCTGATCTCGAACGCGAATTGCTCGACGCGATCAGGCAGGCTGATGCCGGCGAGTACGTGCCCATAGATCCGGCGCGCGCGGAGCAAATCGCGCGAACGACGGTGCAGTCCGTGCAGCCGCTCGTGCTGTCAGGCCAGGAACCGGTCGTGCTGACCTCGGCCCAGGTCCGCCGTTACTTCCGCCGTATCGTGGAACGGCACATGCCGAAGCTGGTTGTGCTTTCGTATAACGAAATCGATCCCGCAATCCGTCTGGAAAGCGAAGGTCAGGTGAGCGTGTAGCATGGGACAGGAATTCCATCGATTCCGTGGCGCTTCACTGGATGAAGCGTATCAGCGTATGCGGCAACAACTGGGAAGCGACGCGGTGGTGCTGCGCACCACACAAGTGCGGGAGGCCGGTTTGTTTGGATTTCTTGGCAAGAAAGTGATTGAAGTCACCGCGTCCAAGCAGGCGCAGCGTGCCGCTCAAGCCGCCGCGCCCGCGATGCGCGCCTACACCGATGTCACGCGCCAAACGCGCATCGGATCGGATGAAGCGGTTCAGGATTCCGTGGCGTATTTTCAAAAACTCGTGAGTGACGCGCAGAAACGCCTTGCGGAACGGCGCGGCCAGGATCCTGCGACACCTGCGACACCTGCCACACCAGCGCCGGTCGTTCCGTTTCGCCGCCCAAAAGATGAGGCCGTTGCGGGCGACGCCTTGCATCGAGAAATTCGCGAACTACGCGAACTGGTGGAAGTGCTCGTTGCGGAAGCGCCGGGCTCCGCGATGCCGCTGGAATGCGCGCCGCACTACAAGCGCCTCATCGAGAACGGCGTATCGCGCAAAGCCGCGGCCGGACTCCTCGCGGCCGTGGTGCGCGAGAGCGATCTCGACGTCATTCGCGATCCCCGTGTGTTCGAGCAACGGCTTGTCATGGAAATGCGGAAGAGCGTACGCGTGACCGGTGGTATCGGCCTGAGCGCGGGCACGTGCAAGCGCATCGCGCTCGTCGGCGCGACAGGTGTCGGCAAGACAACCAACCTGGCCAAGCTTGCCGCGAAGTACGCCGTGACGCACCGCGCGCGCGTCGCGCTAATCACCGCGGACACCTACCGTGTCGCCGCGCCGGAGCAGTTGCGGGTTTATGCGAACATCATCGGCATACCGTTGCGCGTCGTGCACGACGCCGCGGAGATGACCAAAGCGATCGAGGCAACCCGCGACTTCGATCTCGTGCTTATCGACACAGCAGGCGGAAGCCAGTTCAACAAAGGTCAACTTCGCGAACTGCGTGAAATGATGACGGCCGCGCAACCGGATGAGACGATTCTGGTGCTCAGCGCCGGGACCGCCCTGGAAGATGCGCGCTGCATCGTCGAGAATTTCGCACTTCTCAAACCTTCGGCGCTGTTCTTCACCAAGCTGGACGAAACGCGGCGTCACGGCAATATTTTTACGCTCTCGACCGAAAGCGGTCTACCTTTGAGCTACCTGAGTACGGGCCAGAACGTGCCCGATGATTTGGCTTTGGCGCAGCCGGAATATGTGGCACAATTGGTGCTCGGCGCGGCCTCCAACCTTGCGGGAAAGTGAGCGGAATCGTGGCCACACAAGCGAACCAATTGCGCGAATTCATGCGTCAGCATAATCAGCGGAGCGGCCGGGTGCTCGCGGTGACGAGCGGCAAAGGCGGCGTGGGCAAAACGAATACGAGCGTCAACCTCGCGATTGCGCTGGCGCAGCGCGGGGCCCGCGTCGCGGTGTTGGACGCGGACCTCGGATTGGCAAACGTCGAAGTCCTGCTCGGACTGAATTCGCTCTACAACCTCCAGCACGTGGTCACCGGTGAAAAACGAATGCTCGACATACTCGTGACTGGTCCCGGCGGCATTCAGGTCGTGCCGGGTAGTTCGGGCATCGCCCGTTTCGCCGACCTCGGCCCGACGGCACGGCAAAATGTGCTCGCCGGCTTGGAAGAACTCCAGCAATCCTGCGATTTCATTATTATCGATACGATGGCGGGCATTGGCCAGAACGTTGTCGGGTTTGCCGCGGCGGCGGACGAAGTTCTCCTGGTGACAACACCGGAACCCTCCTCCATAGTCGATGCATACGCAATGATTAAGACCATTTTCATTCAGCGGCCTGACGCCGTGTTCCGTCTCATCATCAACCAGGCGCTGAACGAGCAGCAGGGCAAGGCTGTCGCACAGAAGATCATGCACGTCGCGCAACAATTCCTGGGGCATAGCCTCTCCTATCTGGGCTATGTTCCGCGCGACCCGCACGTGCAACAGGCGGTCATGCAGTCGCACCCCTTCGTCATGCGATTCACGTCGGCCCCGGCGACGAAGTGTATTCACGATATCGCCGCGCGCCTGCACGCGCAACAGGTCGATACGGGTGGAAATCGCCCCGGTTTCTTCCGTCGCATTGCGGAAAATCTCGGTTTGGCGAGTAACGCGTAGATTCGCGCCGCGCCGTTTTGCCCCGATGGCGGGGCTGTGCGACACTTAAGCTTCCTATGGGGAGCACAACACAAAGCAGCGTCATGCGGCGCGCGCGTTCGACCACGTTGCGTTCGCGTGCGCGACTCATTGTCCGCGTAGTTGCCCTTGCAGCCTGGACCGCGTGGTTATTCGCGATTCGCGTGTTGGCGGCCTGCCTCGCATTGTTTTCGCCCGACATTGAGCGCCGCGTGCGCGGCGTCATCTTTCGCGCCTGGGCGCGGGGCGCCTGTGCAATCGCCGGTGCACGGATTACGGTGACCGGCACTCCCCCATCTTCACCGTATTTGCTTGTCTCAAACCACCTCAGTTATTTCGATACGTTCGTCTATGCCCGGTTGCTGGGGTGTGTGTTCGTCTCCATGGTCGAGGTGGATCGATGGCCACTGTTCGGCAGGCTCGCGCGCGGAATGAATACGGTGTTCATCGATCGAAACATGCGACGAGACGCGATGCGCGTGAATGAGATCATCGGCACCCGATTAAGGCGCGGCGAAGGCATACTCGTGTTTCCCGAAAGCACCACAACCTACGGCGACCGCGTGCTGCCATTCAAACCCGCGTTACTCGAACCGGCAATTGTCGCGGAGCTACCCGTTCATCATGCAACAATTTCTTACAGTGCGCCGGCGGGCGAAGCTACCCCAGAGGAAGCCATTTGCTGGGTTGACGATACGCCTTTCCTGAAGCACGCAATGAAACTGCTGGCGCTTCGACGTTTCTATGTATCGGTAACATTTGGTGAAGCCGGGATTGTCGCCGCGGATCGCAAGGCATTGGCTGCGGCGCTTCAGGATGCAATTGAAAAGAATCTGAATGAACAACGGGCGAAATCATAATTCGAATCCGGAGACGGGGAGGTTTTTCATGCGACTTCTGGGATTGTTCGTCGTAATCGCGCTGGGCGCGTTTGCGCAGGAAGCAACGTTCGATATCCCGCGAATCACTGGCGTTGAAATCGACGGAAATCCCAGTGAATGGGGCTCTCGAGGATTTCGCACGGAAATCATGGCGGCAATCGACGGATCAACCATGCCCGCCGACGACTTTGATCCGTCGTTTCGCCTGGCTTGGGACGAACGAGGCCTGCTCTTTCTCGCAACAGTTCGGGACAACGAGAGCGTCGAAAACGACGACGACCGAACGCTCGCCCAGGCAGACAGTATCGAAATTCTTTTCGCGACCGCAGTCGGCGCGCAGCCCATGGTGCACGCGGTGATCGCGCCCGGAATGGCGGCAAACGCGACGGGCCCCAAGCACATGATCGCCGATTGGCGCACGACGGAACCGCGCACGCCGCCGACGATGTCCGTTGCGCGGACGCGCATGGACGGGGGCTACATCGTCGAGGCCCTTCTACCCTGGGAAATACACGGGATTAGTGGAAAGAACGGCGCGACCTGTGCCGTGCAAATCCACATCAATGACATGGACGCGGATCGAAAAATGTTCCGCACGGCATGGTTCCCTTTGACGCCGCCAGCGGGACGCACAAGCGCGATGTACACGTTGCGGCTTGCCGGAAAGCCGAGCAGCGCGCTACAAGCCATCGCGCGTGGCCGGTACACGGAACAGGTTCGCACGGCGGTTTCGGTCGTCGCCACCGCGGACTGGGAAGGCAAGGCTGTGAGCGTCCGCGACGGGCGGAAGACGCTCGCCACTACGTCACTTGCGTTGAACAACGGCCGTCCGACAGCGCACATGATTTTCGACCTGCCACCGCCTGGAGAATCGTTTAACGCGCTGAAAGTTCGCGGCGGCAGAACCGTAATTGCGGCGCTTTCCCTGCCTGACGCTACCGTATGGCGCGCACAACAGTTGATTACCTACGCGCCACGTTTCACGCCACCTGTTTTTGCGGGCAACGCGTTTCCCGCGTGTGACTTTGAGAACCCGGTGATTGCGGAACGCTTGATCGGCAACTACAACATCAAGCGAACCTTCTACGACGCGCAGTTCAATGAAGTGACAACGGCGGATTCCGCGGGCCGATACGGCGCGATTATCGAAGTGATGCCGCAACACGGAGCGCCGTTCCGCAGGTATGCGACGTTGTATCGACAAACGAAACCAACCAACGTATTTCAGTGGTGGTCGCTCCGGCCCGAAGCGACGATGACGCTTCCACCGGACCTCGGCATTGATGCCGGCGCAATCGCGGCACAGTCCCGCGCGCTGGGCACGTTTATGCAGTGGCAAGTGCAGGATGCGTTCAATGAAGACAAGGACGCCGCGGTGGTGCTCGCAGGTCTGACCGAGACCGCTGCGGACAGCGGACCGAGGGGCGTTTATGACGATGTGTTTGCGCTGGATCGGCAATGGTGGGTCACGCTGAAGCGCAAGCTGAACGGCATGGCCGCCAGCCATCCGAATCCAATCGTGACGCCGTATCGAAACGACGGCCCCCCAGCAACGACGCTGCGCGTAGGCACGCCGGAAGAGGCGGGTTTTAAGCCGGAGTCGATTGCTGTGCTTGATGCTCATCTTAAATCCTGGGCGGCGGATACGGACGAGGCCTTTGCCGTATGCCTTGCGCGCAACGGCGTCATTTTCTTCGAAAGCGCCTATGGGCAGCGGTTCGGCGCGCCGATGACTTTGGATACAAAGAGTTGGATGGCATCAATCTCAAAGTTTCTGTCGGGCGCGCTGATGATGACGCTGGTTGATCAGGGGCTTGTCGATTTGGATGCGCCCATAGACAGATACTTGCCGGAACTCCGGGGTATCGAGGTTACAACGCCGTTAACGATTCGCCATTGCTTCACGCACACCAATGGACTTCAATTGGGCATAGTGCCTCCGCGTATGTTCAACGATCATTACGGCGATGAGATGAACGATCTCGAGGAAGTGATCGCCGCCTATTACCCGCACCTCGAAGTCGCCACGCGACAAGGCTACAACGGTGTCGGGTATGCGGTCGCGGGAAAAGTGATCGAGCAAATCTCCGGGGAAGCGCTGCCGCAGTATTTTCGCAATCATTTCTGGGCGCCTTTGGGCTGCGGATTAACCGACGCCATCGATATGAGCGCGCGGACCAACAGCGTGCCGCGTGATATCGCCACGTTCGCGCAGGTGATGCTGAATAAGGGCGCGTATGGCGACAAGCGATTCTTTTCCGAGGAAACGTTTGAAAAAATGCTGCCAGTAAAGCTTGCGCCCTACGTAAAGTTTGACGCTGGCGACCTGCAGTGGGGAATTGGGCCGGTGTGGATTCCGGACGCGGGCCTCAGCGCCAAGACCTTCGGCCATGGCGCGGCATCAGCCGCGACGCTGCGCATCGATCCGGAAAATCAGCTCATTATCGTGATGACGCGCAATGCGGGCGGCGCCAAATTCGGCGAGTACCATCCGCAGTTCATCAAGAATGTGGTGGATGGACTAGTCCGCTAATTCGCCCGTCGCGCGTTGCGTTGCCGGATGAGTTCATGCACGAGCGTGTTCGTGTTCTCCGGCGTGAGACCGAGCGCGGCGCAATACAACTCGGGCTGAAACTTCTGGCGCGTGTGAATCATGTAATGATTGTCGGTTGAGACGGTGAACTGAACACCAAGCTCAGCCAGCGGCCTGATGTCCTGAATGAATGATTCGCGCACGATGGGATCGAGCCACAGGGTGCCGGTGGTCTTTCCGATTTCAATCGCGATCGGTGCGCCGTCCAGAATGCGCGCAAGCTCTTCCTGTTCACCCGGCTTGAAGAAGCGATACTCTTCGACCGTGATGGTATTGGGATCACGCCCCTGCGCCTTCGCGGTACGTTGCAGGTTTTCAATCCGCATGGTGAAGGGGTGAAAGAGCATCATGGGAATCGGAAACTGCTTTTGCAGTTCCTTTACCTGGGTCGCGCGTTTAATAAGCGTGGCGCCATTCGGCGCTTCCCTGCCGTTGTTCGGCGAAATGTGCCAGCCCACGATGTCCGACATGGCGATGGCCGCCGCATCAATACCGGTGTCGAGTTCACCCTCGTATATCTCCCAACCCTTGAACAGGTGCAAGTCGGGCCGGGCAGCAATCGCGTCGTCGAGATCTGCCATGAACGCGCGGTGCCCTTCCTCTCGCATCGGGTACCAGCGCGGAAACTTCTTCTCCGCCAACCACGCGTCATACTCTTCCGGTGATTTCCGGTACAACTCGAGGTGATCGAGCATCACGATTACCTTGCGGCCATCATTGGCGGCGATGCTCAGCCAATCGTCCAAGGGTATGGGCCGTTCCAGGCCGCAATGCAGGTGCATATCCATCTCGTTAAAAGCGAACAGATCAGGCGCGGTGTGCGGTGTATGCGCGCACGAAGCCAGTAGCAGCGCAAGACCCCAGACGCTATGCCGCATCGGATTGCGGTTCCTGCATGTGCTTGATACTGATTGCGAGCAACAACTGTCCGCCGAAGTACACGGGAAGGCCCACCAGCGAATTGATAAATCCGGACTGCACAAAAGCGCCTCGCGCGACGAAGATGTCCGACAAATAGAACAGGAACGCGCCGGAAATGATCCACAATCCGCCCGGCTTTCGCATACAACCGGCGGCGAGCGCGAGCATGATCGTGATTACACACATGTAGGCAATGACCGGCACGCGCATGCCCGGATCTTCAACATGCGGCAACAGCCACCGCGCGAGAAATCCTCCGGGAATCAACAGAAATACGAGCGCTGCGGCTGCAACAGGAATTCGCGTGCGATACAGCGCGAAGGCGATGCTGTAGCACACGTGACCGATGAAAAAACTTACCAAGCCCGCGAGAAAATAGCGCGAACCCGAACCAATCAGAAACAAGTCGCCAAACCAGGAGAAGATCAGCCCGACAAACAGGGCAATCCCAACCCGTGAATTGAATGCTCCCGCGGACCATGCGGTGAGCAGAAACCCGGTAGATGCCGTCATCTTGAGAATTGAAGGCAAATGATCGACACCGAAAGACCTGAGTGTGAGCAGAAGAATAGTCGACAGAATTGTTGTCGCTATCCCAAAGTAGAAAGTTTTCATCGGTGCGCCTGCAGCCAGGACAAGACCTGTGCGAACCATCGCTCTTTGTCGAGATCGTTATACAACTCGTGATAGCCTCCCTCGTAAATGCAGAATGTCTTGTCCTTCGACGTTGCGCGCGCGTTCAACATGCGGCTGCCCTCGCAATCGGTCAGACGATCTTTCGTGCCGTGCATGATAAGCAGCGGCATCGTGATCTCCTTCATCCGCTCCTGAAATTCCGCAATTGCCTTGGAAATTTCCGCGCCGCTGCGCGCCTGCAACATGCCGCCGTACCGCAACGGATCGTCCCGCAGCGCCTGGACCGCCTTGGGATCACGCGACGTCGCAGTTACATCCACCTTTTGCACTGGCAGGGTCGGCGTTAACGCACCAAGGACCGATGCGAGCTTGCGCAAGTACATGGGAACTTGATCGGGAATCTTCAACAGCCCGCTGCTAAAGATAAGCCCGCGCGCCTTTGGACTGTGACGAACCGCGTAGAGTCCCAACGCAAGGCAGCCGAGGCTATGCCCCATGAAAATCAGGGGCGCGCAGGAAGTCTGCGGCGCGATGTGGGTGACGAATGCATGCGTGTCGTTGACCCAGTCGTCGAACGAGTTGATGTATCCGCGTCGGCCAGGCGAATTGCCGTGCCCGCGCTGATCCAGCGCAAAGACGCCGTACCCGTGCTTGTTGAGAAAGAGGGCCACTTCATCGAACGATCCGCCGTGGTGACCGTAGCCATGGACAATGACAACGTTTCCCGTCTCGGACTGTTCTGCCGGCCAGTGATGGCCGTTTAGCTCGGCGCCATCTGTTGCGCGAAACGTGAACTGTGTGCTCATGCGGTCGCGGTCTCCAGCTTTTGCATATCGGGGCGCGTGAACCACCAGGCCCACGCGATAAACACAAACTGCAAAACAATTCGAAAATAGAGTGCCCAGAGGGGAACATTGGCGAAATCATCCGCGCGCATGATCATGTCAATGTGAACGGTGAAGAA
>ERZ761602.6963-NODE-6963-length-12284-cov-5.976122_pt1 | contig 12284 bp, 12 predicted proteins | sample MGYA00512165_ERZ761602 | MGnify/ENA primary metagenome ERZ761602 (study PRJEB28899, sample SAMN02445085) | bioreactor sludge metagenome | biome: EBPR sludge; isolation source: Thorneside wastewater treatment plant | place: Australia: Brisbane, Thorneside... | reverse complement strand
GGGGTAGGGGTGAGGGGCAATGACCTCTCCGCCTCTGGGGGAGAGGTCGGTGAGCAAAGCGAACCGGGTGAGGTGGTCCCTCTGTGAGACCGAGAAATCCCTGCGTCTTGAGAGTCATTCCGGCCTCCTCAACCGGTTCGGGCTAACGCCCTCACCGACTTCTCCTCCAGTGGAGGAGAAGTAACTCGAGCCTGGAGTGTTCGAGTCGTGTCGAGGCCGGCTACTTCGGCATGTACTTCGAGACGTACGGTTCGTTCGATTCGCCAGGGTATGACTCGAGGAGCATCTCCTTCGTGTACAGAAAGTCCTCGCGTTTGTAGTCGGCGAGTTCGAAGTTCTTCCGCAGCACAATCGCGCCGGTCGGGCAGGCGTCCTGGCAGTAGCCGCAGAAGATGCAGCGAATCATGTTGATCTCGTAGCGCACGGCATAGCGCTCGCCGGGGGAATAGCGCTCTTGGTCCGTGTTCTCGGCGGCTTCGACATAGATGCAGCGGGCCGGGCACGCGCCCGCACACAGCGAGCAGCCGATGCAGCGCTCGAGCCCGCTCTCGTACCGGGTGAGGAAGTGGCGCCAGCGGTTGCGGGGGAACTGCTCCCGCATCTGATCCGGATATTGGACCGTCACCTTGCGGTGCATCAGCCGCTTCGCAGTGATCGAGAAACCGGTCAGGATCGGCTTGGCAACGTCGCGGAAGATCTCGACGCTCATACCTTCACCTCGGTCTCGAGCGTGCGCGGCGTGAGCTCGATCAGCCGCAGGTCACCGAACGATTTGGCCTTCTTCCGCTTGATCTTCTCTTGGAGCTTCATGATGCCGTAGATGAGCGCATCGGGGGAGGGCGGACAGCCGGGGACGTAGACATCGACGGGGACCACTTGGTCGGCACCCTGGACGATCGCGTAGTTGTTGTAGACGCCGCCCGAACTCGCGCATGCGCCCATGCTGATCACCCACTTGGGTTCCGGCATCTGGTCGTAAATCTGCCGCAGGACTGGGGCCATTTTCTTGCTCAGGCGACCGGCGATGATCATGACGTCGGCCTGGCGGGGGGTGGCTCGGAACGCCTCCGAGCCGAACCGGGCCAGATCGAAGCGGCTCGCCACCGTCGACATCATCTCGATCGCGCAACAGGCCAGCCCGAAGGTCAGCGGCCAGAGGGCGTGGGCGCGCGCCTGAGCGATCAACGTCTCGGCCGTGGTGATCACGACGTTGCCACCCTTTTCGATTCCGCCCAGGACCGGCGTCGAGCTGTCGTGGAACACGACCGTTTCGATCTTCTTCGGCATTGCGATGGATTCTACCAATCCGAATGGAATGGCGTTCGCCTAGGGGGGCGGCGCGAAGTTGATCACGGTGTAGTGGACGATGAGCGGGTCGGTCGGCGGCGCGCATGCTCCCGGATCACCCATGCGGGCGACGCGCACCGTGAAGAATCCTGGGCTCTTCGAGTGAATCTGCACGGAGTACGAGACGTTCCCCATTGGCGGCGTGACGGTCTCGACGCTTGCTTGAATCACGCTCCCGACTCCGGGCCCACCGGCCATGACCAGATCGCATGCGATCGTCTCGTCGTGGTAGTACCCGATCGGGTGGGCATGCGCGGGCAAACCGCCCACGCACGAGTAGATCGGCGCCCACGGAGGCGGAATCGGTACCGACCCCGTGAATCGCAGGTTGGGAGGGCCTCCCGACAACACCGCGCCACTGTCGATCCTCAGAGCCGCTCCACGTGGGATTCCCGGCCCGGCGACCCCGGCCCCTCGTCCATAGAGTCCAGCGAACAAGGGCCCTCCGTCGCCCGGGTCGGCAAATCCGACCACGCCATGATCCCCGGTCGTGGACTGACCCAGGACGCCGGGACCGCCGACTCCGGTCGCCTCGACCCCGGCGGCCGTGCCGGCGAGGGTGACCTGCGTCCCGGCGACGTTCTGGGTTCGGAGCCCGAAGCCCACTCCGGCGACGGTCGCGCTCGATTGACCGGGGTTGTCGGCGACGATCCCCGCGCTTGCCGTTCCCAGACGAGCCGACGGCCCGGTCGTCTGCCACCGCCCCAAGACACCCTCGGTCGTCGCGCCGAGCACACCGTGGGTGTCGTTCGGGGCGAAGCCGGCAACTCCGGCGGTGGGCATGGCCACAAGCCCCTCATGTCCACTCCCGTCGTACGCCCGGACGCCATAGGTTCCGTCCGTCAGCGTGACCAGTTGAGGCCCGTTCACGGCGCGAAGGGTCTCTGCCGCCGTCCCTAATTCGATTGCGCTCAACGGAAGCGCGGATTGGACGTGGATCGCGGGCGTGCCGTACACGTTCAGGCCCCCGTTGACCGCCAATTGGTAGCTGGGATCGGTCGATCCGCCGATCCCGACGCGTCCCTGGAAAACGTTGTCGAACACCCCGAACACGTTGGCAGCGTCGAGTCGGGCGAACGAGAAGGGAAGGAGCCCAGGTGCGATCGTGCCCGTGAGCGCGCTCGCTTGGAGGTTGGTCAGTGCGCCGCCATTCCCGGCGAATGCATTGCCGGCGTTGGTCAGGCTCACAGGGTTGAGATAGCTCCCACCGAGTCGCGCCCCGGGGATCGTTCCCGAAGTCAGCTGGCTAGCATTCAGTGCCGTCAAACCGGAACCCCCTCCCACGAACTGGCCCGCCTTCATCGTCCCCGAGATGTTCGAGTGGCCGGTCTGGGTCAAACCAGGGGTGGTCGGCTGAACCACCATGAACCCCATGACCGTCTGCCCGACGGCCGGGCCACTGTGGTAGATCAGAGTAAAGAGTCCTGCACCTAACATTCCGTAGATACAGGAAGAAAGTCGCTCGTTCTTGGTCGACATAGCGCAATACCTCAAGGGCATTGTATCAAGACTCTCTTGAATTCTCGCGTTGTCTCGTGAAAATCTACATGCTGGGGTGAAAGGGAACGACCTCTCCGCCTTTGGGGGAGAGGTCGGTGAGCGAAGCGAACCGGGTGGGTGGTCTCTCATTCGAGACCGAGAGTTCCCGGCCTCCTCAACCGGTTCGGGCTACGCCCTCACCGACTTCTCCTCCAGTGGAGGAGAAGTATTTGAGCTTGGGGGTGGGGAGTATTACCTCTCCGCCTTTGGGGGAGAGGTCGGTGAGCGAAGCGAACCGGGTGAGGTGGTCTCTCCGTCCGACCAAGAAGCCCCGGCCTCCTCAACCGGTTCGGGCAGCGTCATCCTCCCCTTGGAGGAGCAGTACTTGAGCCTGGCGGAGGTCGGGGGTCCGACCTTACGGGGTACGCGTTCCCGCGACGCCCCGAGGTGACCGCCGGACGTATAATCACCAGGTGCTGACGACCTGGGTGAACGAGAGCGCGGATTGGGGAGACGAACTCCGAAACGCGTGGCGCGAGCTTGAGGCATCCAGCGTCACGGCGACCCCGTTTCAGTCCCACTCGTGGGTAAGCGCTTGGTGGGAAACCGTGGGTCGCCGTCGTCGACCGCGGATCGTGGTCGTTCGCGAAGGCAGAGACTGGGTCGGGTTGCTGCCGCTCTATCGAGCCGGTGTCTCGGGTCGAATCCTCCGGGTGATGGGGAGTGGGTCGAGCGACTATCTTCAGCCGCTGGCGAGGGCCGGTTACGAGGCGGCTGTGGCAAACGCTCTGACCACGGAGCTGCTGTCGGCTGCGGACACCGATCTCCTCGACGTCCAACAGTTGCGGGACGACCAGCCGCTCGCCAAGGGCTTGGAGGCGCAAGAGCAGCAGGCATGCTGGGCTCTGGATCTGCCCGGTTCCTGGGACGCCTACCTCGGGTCCCTCTCCAAGAGTCTTCGCTACGAGGCCCGTCGGTCGTCTCGCTCGGGACGGACGACCCTCCAGACCCTATCGGGACAGAGCGGGTTCACGATCCTCGTCGATCTCCACCGACGCCGATGGAGATCGCGGGGACTGCCCGGCGTCTTCTATTCCCGTCGGATCTGCGACTTCCACCGCCGGTTCCTCGCCCGCGCCGAGGGGAAGGCGGCGATCCGAGTACTCGAACGCGACGGTGAGCCGATCGGCGCCATTTACCTTCTGCAGCACGGGCGTTCGACGTACTTCTACCAAGCCGGCATGGATCCTTCGGCGAAACGGTGGTCTCCGGGGACGACGCTGATCGCCGAGTCGGTTCGACGCGCGATCGACGAAGGTCACGAACGGTTCGATTTTCTCCGAGGCGACGAGCCGTACAAGTTGCGGTGGAAACCGCGGCGGCTGAGGACGTTGCGCGTCCTGCACCCGATCGGCGATGGCTTCGGCCGGGTCGTTCAGGGCTGGCACGCGTTGGGCTACACGACGGAGCGCCTGATGCGTTCCGGGTGGGCACGCCTGGGGTGGGGCAGCTAGGTTTGGAGCGTAAGCGTCAGGACGTCAAAGTCGCGGTGATCGTGCCGGCTTACAATGAGGCCGAGCGCATAAGCGCGGTCCTCGACGTCGTCACGCGGGCAAAGCTCGCCAAAGAGGTGATCGTCGTGTGCGACGGCTGCGTCGACGATACCGCCGCGATCGCCGGCAAGCACGCCGGCGTTCGAGTCGTGGAACTGCCTTACAATCGCGGCAAGGGTGCGGCGATGGTGGAAGGAGTCAAGGCGACCGACGCCCAGGTGATCGCCTTCGTCGATGCCGACCTGGTTGGGCTCAAGCCCGAGCACCTCGACAAAATCATTCTTCCGATCCTGACGGGCTCGGCCGAGATGTGCGTCGGGGTCTTTCGGGGCGGCAAATTCTGGAGCGATACGGCTCAGCGGATCAGCCCGTACATCAGTGGGCAGCGCGCGCTGCGACGGTCGTTGTTCGACTCGATCCCCTATCTCGCCGAACTCCGGATGGGGGTGGAGGTCACGATCAACACCTTCGCCAAGCGGCAGAAGGCGCGTGTGTTGCGGGTCGTGCTCCACGGGGTGAGCAACACCTTCAAAGAGAAGAAGATGGGGATGCTCAAGGGGACGGCGGCGCGGACCAAAATGTACGCCGAGATCGCCCGCGCGATCGCCCGCAATCGGCGCAAGCGGCCGCGCGGAAAGATCAAGTCGTGACCCCCCTGGTCCTCGTCCAGATCGTCTTCGGTATCTGGATCACGATCAACCTGTTGACCTACGTGTCGAAGCGGCGATTCCGGCGTCACTATGCGGTGTTCGCGCGGGCCAAGTTCGGCGAATGGCTCGGCACGATGGCCTCGAGCGTGGTTCTGATCTTCACGACGATCACGGTCGGGATCCTCCTCATCGTGCTCTGGCCGAGCGTGCTCGGATGGACGTGGCTCATGCTCCTCGCGCGGCCCGAGGAGGCCGCCAACGCGGGTCAGAATCTGAACCTTGCCCCTGCCCAAATCCCGTATGTCGGGCTTCTCTTCGTCGCGCTTCTCGCGTTAAGTGTGCCGCGGTTCGCGCGGTATGAGGAGGAGCAGTTTCGCAGGGGGACGAAAGGTCCAGGAGATGCGTTGGTTCGCAGCGTGAAGTTCGGGCTCGTCCACTGCATCGTCGGGGTTCCGATCGGGCTCGGCTTGGCCTTGACGATCCCGGGGCTCTGGTTCACCTATCAGTATCGTCGCGGTGGCGTTCGACGTGCCGTCTTCGTCCACTCGATCTACAACTGGCTGATCCTGATCGCGCTGGCGGGATGGCTGGTGTGGCGCTAGGTCAGGCGGCTTCTTCTTCGTCGGCGACGACGCTCTTGGCGGATTCCGCGGTCGAGTAGTCCCAGTTGTCGCAGTCGAGTCGCCGGCAGTAGATCATTCGCTGAATGCTGCCGTCGTTCATCTCGACTTCCGCCTTATTCGCAAAGCGGCAGTCGAGACACAGTTCCGGCTCGAGAAGCCGGACCACCTTCAATTGCTTTCGTGCCATCCACGCACTCCTGATGTCCAGTCCTTGGACATAGCGATAGTGTCGGATGTTGCAGAAATGGGCCTCTCGGCTAGAAATACCGGGATTGTGCGGGGCTCGATGAGGATTCGCGGGAACCTGGTCGGGGTTGCTCCTCGTCTTATCTCCAGGATGCGGACGATCGCTCTGATCATTGCGGCGATAGCCCTCGGTGGACCGGCTTCGACGTTGGCGTTCGACCTCAAGCCGAGTATGCGCGAGCAGGTCAAGCTCGGCAAGTCTGCGTCCGAGCAGATCCGCAAGGATCCGAAAGTGAAGGTCCTCCCCGACACCGACCTTCGGGTCAAGCTCCTTCGCCGCATCGCCGATCGACTCATGAAGACGATCCCGGAGAAGGAGGTCAAGTCCAAGCCTTGGGTGTACTCCTTCGACGTGATCCAAGACGACGAGATCAACGCCTTCGCCTTGCCTGGAGGGCCGGTCTTTTTCAACACGGGGCTCCTGAAGATGATGGACACCGAAGACCAAGTCGCCGGGGTCCTCGCTCATGAAATCATTCACGTCCGGAAGGAGCACTGGGCCCGCGACTACGCCCGCACCCTGGAGCAGCAGGGGCTCTTCCTCATCGCCGGACTGCTCCTCGGAGTCAACGACACCTTGATGCAGGGAGCGAGTCTCCTCGAGACCTATGGCCTTCAGCTTCCGCGCTCGCGGCGATTCGAGACCGAAGCCGACACCGAGGGATACGCGATGATGGTCCAAGCCGGCTACAACCCGCAAGGCATGGTCGACGTCTTCGTAATGCTCAACGCCAACCACAAGGGCAAACCGCCCGAGTTCATGTCGACCCACCCCGACGAGAAGAACCGGATCAAGAAGCTCCAGGACATGCTCGCGAAGGCACCTCAGGCGTACCCTCCCCAAACCCCGATCGTCGGTCCCTGGCGCAAGCGTGAGCAAGCGATCCTGCAGGTTCGCGGTCTCCTTGTCGGCCGCTGAGGCTCGGGCATTCCTCCCGGCGTCCCGAGAATAATACGTGTGCCGATGAGGAACCTGAAGTACGCCCATTCGTTCGAGGTCGTCTCCGAGCTGCCCGAACCGCTCCGACCTCTCAAGAAACTCGCCTTCAACTACCGCTGGACCTGGCACAAAGAAGCCCAGGTCCTCTTTATGGAGGCAGACAAGCAACTGTGGGAGCAGGTCGAGCATAACCCGGTCGAGCTGATCGCACGCCTTTCGCCGGAGCGTCAGCACCATCTCATGAACGATGGCGTGTTCATGGCTCGGCTCAAGCTTTGCGAGCGGGACCTCGACGACTACCTCGAGGCCCAGACTTGGTTCGACGAGAAGTATCCAGGGCAGCGAGACCATACGACCATCGCCTACTTCTGTGCGGAGTTCGGTCTCAGCGAGTGCCTACCGATCTACTCGGGCGGTCTCGGGATTCTCGCCGGCGATCATCTCAAGGCGGCGAGCGATCTCGGGCTCCCGCTCGTCGGAGTCGGACTCCTCTACGCGCGGGGCTACTTCCGCCAGTTCCTCAGCCCCGACGGCTGGCAACAGGAGTTCTATCCGCAGTACGACTTCTATCGTATGCCCCTTCAACTTGTGCGGGCGGCGGATGAGCAGCCCCTGCGCGTGAGCGTCGAGTTCCCCGATCGGCTGGTGACGTGCCAGGTATGGCGCGCGCACGTCGGGCGGATCGAGCTCTACCTCCTCGATAGCAATGTCCTCGAGAACGAGCCGGACGACCAGACGATCACGGACACCCTCTATGGTGGCGACGAGGAGATGCGGGTTCGGCAGGAGATGATCCTGGGGATCGGGGGTATGCGCGCACTGAAGGCGCTTGGGATCAGCCCGACGGTCTGTCACATGAACGAGGGTCACGCGGCCTTCCTCTCTCTCGAGCGGCTCGCCCAATTCCGCGAGAAGTACGGCTGCGACCTCAAGACCGCACGCAAGTCGGTCGTCAGCGGGAACGTGTTCACGACACACACGCCGGTTCCGGCCGGATTCGACAAGTTCCACCCGGACTTGCTCGAGCGGTACCTGGCAAAAACCGTCGCGAAATTGGACCTGCCGATGGACGAGTTCATTCGACTCGGTCGTATCCATCGTGAGAACGCCGGCGAGGCGTTCAACATGGCGGTCCTCGCGATGGAGAACGCGAACCATATCAATGGGGTTTCGAAGCTCCACGCCAAAGTGAGCCGTGAGATGTTCAAAGATCGGTGGCCTCAGTACCCGGTCGAAGAAGTGCCGGTCGACGCGATCACGAACGGGATCCATACGATGACGTGGATGAGCCGCCGCATGGTCGACCTGATCGACCGCCATCTCGGACCGGGTTGGCGCTCCGACGCGTCGTCGCCCGAAGTCTGGGCGAAGGTCGCCGAAATCCCAGACGCGGAGCTTTGGGAGTTTCGCGAGAACCAGCGTGGCGACTTCGTCCGGTTCGTACGACGCCGGCTGCAGCGCATGTTCCAGCGGCGCAACGAAGTCCGTTCCGATATCGGAGGTGTGAACGACGTCCTCGACCCTCGAATCCTCACGGTCGGATTCGCACGACGGTTCGCGACCTATAAGCGCGCCAGCCTCCTGTTCACGGACAAGGAACGTCTGCGTAAGTTGCTCTTCCACCCCGAGCGGCCGGTCCAGTTCGTGTTTGCCGGCAAGAGCCATCCTCGCGACGACGGCGGCAAGAAGCTGATCCAAGAGATCCACACGTTCATCGACCACGAGGGAGGTCGTGCGCGGATGGTCTTCATCGAGGACTACGACATGGAAGTCGCCCGCGCGCTGGTTCAGGGCGTCGACGTGTGGCTGAACAACCCGAGGCGACCGATGGAAGCAAGCGGAACCTCGGGGATGAAAGTCGTGCCGAATGGTGGCCTGAACTGCAGCATTCTCGATGGTTGGTGGGCCGAGGCGTATCAACCCGGCGTCGGCTGGGCGATCGGAACCGACAGCGAGTATCACGACGCCTCCTACCAGGATTGGGTCGAGAGTCGAGCGCTCTACCAACTCCTCGAGCAAGAGATTGCGCCGCGGTTCTATCACCGCACCGACGGAGGAATTCCTGCGTCGTGGCTGGAGATCATCCGGGGGAGCATGCGCAAACTCGCGCCGAAGTTCTCTACCGCACGCATGGTTCGGGAATACGCGACCCGATACTACATGCCCGCCTCGGAAACCTTCAATCGCCTGACCGAGGACGGGCTGGCGAACGCAGCCGAGGCGCTCGCGTGGCGCAGTCGGGTACGGGACGCCTGGCCGCAGATCCGGATCGAATCGGTGATGGATACGGCCGAGCCGGTCAACGAGATCGGCGATGTGTTTCGGATCCGCGCGACGGTCCAGCTCGGAACGCTGCACCCCGAGGACGTCGAGGTCCAAGCGCTGTTCGGGCAGGTAGGGTCCAATCGCGAGCTTCAGAACGTCGAAGTCGTCACCCTTGCGAAGAGCGCGAGCGAGGGCAAGTACACCGTCTTCGAAGGCGAGATCGCGTGCGATCGGGCCGGACACCGTGGCTATGTCGTTCGGGTGTTGCCGTCTCACCCCAACGTCCGGGTCGCGACAGAACTCCCCGTCGTGTGCTGGGAGACTCCCCGTGACTAGCCGGGGACGCTCTGATGCGCTGATCGATGCTGAGGAATGACATGCCTCGCGTCGGGACACTGGTCTTGGTCTGCGGCTTGCCCGGATCGGGAAAGACGACGTTTGCCAAGCGGCTGGAGCAGGAGACCCATGCGATCCGGATGTGTCCGGATGAGTGGATCGAAGCCTTGTTGGCGGACCTCAATGATCGCGACGAAAAGAACCGGCTGCGCGATGCCGTCGAGAACCTCCAATGGGACTTGACCAAGGGCTATCTGGCCAAGGGCCTGACGGTCGTTCTCGAGAACGGATTCTGGACCGAAGAGGAGAGGAGTCAATATGCGATGGAGGCCCTTGAGCTTGGCGCGCAGATTCAGCTCTTCGCGATGGACTCCTCGGATCTGGACGAACTGTGGCGGCGGATCGAGATCCGCAACCAGAGTCTCGACACCGTGACGTGGGTCATGGTTCGAGAAGACCACGAATCCAGTTGGGCAGGCTATCAAGCCCCTACCGAAGAAGAGATCGCCTTCTACGACGATGGGGGATTCCTCTAAGAGTCGAAGGGAATGGACGCCATCTTGTGACGGTAGACCGAGAGCTACTTTGCGCCTTCGAACACGTATGCGCCGCGCTTATCGACGGTGACCTTTGGAACGAGCTTCGTCTTCTCGAACAACCGATATCCTGAGGCCAGGTTCTCCCAGAAGTCGAGATGTTGACGGAGATTTCGGTTCTGCCTGAGCCGTTCAAGACCCGCCGCGTCGAGGCGTGTGGGGAAGATATGGACCGGGATCGCCTTGAGGCCGGCTTGACGCGCGTCCCACGCCATCACGTAGATCTCTTGGATCATCGGATCGGTCATCGCGAGGCACCCGATGCTGACTTCGGCCCCGTGAATGAAGATGTCACTGCCTGGGCGATCGCGGTCGCTGAGAATGCGATCCGAGGCATTGGGGTAGTTGAGTCCCAACGAGAGGTGATAGCTGCTCTTGGGATTGAATCGGTCGATTCGGTAGAAACCTTCGGGCGCCTGGCGGTCGCCCTCCCGCCGCTTGGGGCCGAGATCGCCGGACATGGCCGCGATCCGGTAGCTCTTGATCCATTGCATCGGCTTCGCCGGATCGTCGGCGGCCCAAATCTCGAGAGTTCGCTCGTCTTTGAAGGCGCGAAGGAAGAGGGTACGCGGCGGGTACGCGAGCTTCTTGGCTGCAAACAGATCGCGAACGGCCGCTCCTTTCTCCTTGCGTGCCGCGGCAACCCGATCATCACCGACCACGAGCCTGCCGCATGCCCCGCCCGCAGCCGCGAGCGCGGCCCCTGCCAATAGGGCAACCCACGTATTCTTGCTTATCCGCCATTTCATCGGGTACGGAAAACGCCATAGGGGTTTCGTGAAAGCAGCAACAACCTGCCGCCCGCACTTTCCGAGCCCCCAGCCAACTCCTCCTGCTAAACTCGGGGCATGCCCGACCCCGCCGTCGCTCGCCTCCATGAATGGCTCCGCGCCCATGAGGCTCCGCTCCTCGAAGAATACCGTTCTCTGCTCCGCATTCCGTCGATCGAAGAAGCACCTTTGCCGAATGCACCCTTCGGTCGCGGGAACCGAGAGGCTCTCGATTACGCTCTCCAACTGGCGGAAGACGCGCAGATGCGGACCAAGGATATCGAGGGGTACTGCGGCTACGCCGAGTTCGGCTCGGGCGAGAAGCTGATCATGTGCCTCGGCCACCTCGACGTCGTGCCGGTCGGATCGGGCTGGAAGCACGATCCGTTCGGAGCCGAGATCGAGGACGGCTACGTCTATGCTCGAGGAGCGATCGACGACAAGGGGCCGACGATGGCGGGCTTTTACGCGATGCGCGCGATTCAGGAATGTCTCCCTGACCTCGGGGTTCGGATGCGAACCGTCTTCGGCTGCAACGAGGAGTCTGGTTTCCAATGCGTCGAGCGCTACGTTCAGACCGAAGAGGCCCCGACTTACGGGATCGCGCCCGACTCGGGTTGGCCGCTCTATCATGGCGAGAAGGGCATCGCCAACGCCGTGGTCGACTGGCCGTTACCCCAAGGCCGTCTCGACCTTCTCCAGATCGAAGGAGGGCAACGCCCGAACATCGTGATCGACTCCTGCCGTGCGACGCTCCGCGTCGCTCCCGACGCCCGGGCATGGATCGAAGAGAAGCTCCGCGAGGCGTGGGATCGCAACGTCACGTGCGAGTGGAGCAGCGATGAACTCACCGTTCATGCGGTCGGGAAGGCTGCCCACGGCTCGACTCCGTTCATGGGGGACAGCGCGGGCATCCGCGTGCTGCGGTTCCTCAAGGAGATCGCACCCCTCGACCAAGAGCAGGCCTACAAGACGTTGTTCGAAGCCGGTCACATCGGCGGAGCCGGAATCGGGATTGCAGGTTCCGACGATGTCAGCGACGATCTGACCTGCAATCTCGGGATCGTGGAGACGGCGGGCACGTGCGCGCGCCTCACGTTCAACATCCGGTACCCGGTGACCTGGAACGGCGGGACCCTCCGTGACCGGATCGTGGCGCGTCTCGCTCGGATCCCGGCGGGGCCGAGTCTCGTGTCATTCAGCGACAGTCCGCCCCTGTATTTTCCGATCGACCATCCCCTTGTCCAGACGATCCTGGATGTGCACGAGGCCGAAACCGGGGCAAGGGGCGTTCCGGGGGTTATGGGAGGGGGCACCTATGCTCGCGCGATCTCCAACACGGTCAGTGTTGGAACGGGCTGGGAAGGGGACGGTAACGCCCACGAGACCGATGAGCGCCTCAAGATCGACAATTTGTTTCGGATGAGCCGGATCTACGCGCACATTCTTTATCGGCTCGCTCTCGCGTAGGCGATCGAA
>ERZ761602.6962-NODE-6962-length-12286-cov-11.496771_pt1 | contig 12286 bp, 7 predicted proteins | sample MGYA00512165_ERZ761602 | MGnify/ENA primary metagenome ERZ761602 (study PRJEB28899, sample SAMN02445085) | bioreactor sludge metagenome | biome: EBPR sludge; isolation source: Thorneside wastewater treatment plant | place: Australia: Brisbane, Thorneside... | reverse complement strand
GCGTCGGGGAGGGCGAGGGGGCCCGGTTGAACAGCCAGCCGATGCCCAGCCCGAGCAGCAGCATGGCTCCCAGGCCCAGGCCGAGGCCCAGGGCGGGGAGCAGCCGCGACGGAGGGGGAGGCGCGACCACGCTCCCGGTGAAGGAGCCCGACTGGCCGGGCTGCAAGGAGAGCGGGGCGGAGACCACGCCGGTGCCTCCCTGTTGCAGGGAGCGGCTCTGGGTCGAGGGGCCGATGACCGGCGCGGGGGTCGAGAGCAGGCGGGGGAGGCCGCCCTGGCGCCACTCTTCGAGGCGGGCCGAGACGCCACTGGTCTCGGGGTCGACCTGGCGGACGAACTCGGCCATCTCGACCCGACCGGGGAGCCCGCCGACCGCGGCGACGGCGCGCAGGACCGCCTCGCGCATCTGGGTGGCGTCGCGGAAGCGCTGGTCCCGGTTGGTGGCCAGGGCGCGATCGAGCAGGTCGAGGACCTCGTCGGGGATAGGGTGCTTGTCGGTGCTGGTGATCGCCGGGATCTGGCCGCCCAGGATGCGGTGCATGGTCTGCACCTCGCTCAGGCCGGCGAAGGGGCTCTGGTTGCTGAGCAGCTCGTAGAGGACGATCCCGACCGCGAAGAGGTCCGCGCGGCCGTCGACGGGTCCGCGGGCCTCGATCTGCTCGGGGGCCATGTAGGCGAACTTGCCCTTGATCGAGTGGCCGACGGTCTGATCCGCCCGGTTGTCGGCCTTGGCGACGCCGAAGTCGATCAGCTTCACCTCCCCGCGCACGGAGAGCATGATGTTCCGCGGGTTCACGTCGCGGTGCACGATGTTCATCGAGCGACCGTAGGTGTCGACCCGGTGGTGGGCGTAGTCGAGGGCCGCCAGGACGTCGGAGATGATGCGCAAGGCGATGCGGATGGGGAAGTGCTGGCCGCGCCGGACGAGCTGGCGCTGGATTCGCCGCAGGTCGCAGCCGGGCACGTACTCCATGGCCAGGAAGAACTCGCTCCCCTGCAAGCCGAAGTCGTAGACGGTGGCGATGTTCTCGTGCTGGAGCTCGGCGTTGATGCGCGCCTCGTCCTGGAACATGCGGACGAAGGACTCCTCGCCCGTGTGCTGCGTATGGATACGCTTGATGACGACGAAGCGGACGTAGTCGGCGTCGTCCACGGCGCGGGTGGCGAGGTCGACCTCCGACATCCCTCCCTGGCCCAGGCGCTCGAGCAGCACATAGGGCCCGAAGGGGCGCGGGTAGGGCGGTGCGGGCGTCGTCACGGGCGAAGGATACCGCGCGCCGTGCCGACCCGTGCCCATGGTCTGCGTCAGCCGGTTCGGGCGGCGTCGCCGCGGCGCAGGAGGAGGGCGAACTTGAGGTAGCGGCCCTCGGGATGCTCGACCAGGACAGGGTGGTCGGCGGGCTCGCCGGCGCGGTGGAGGAAGGCGAAGCGCCCGGCCTTGCGGAGGCCCTCGCGCAGGGCCTGCTCCCAGCGCTCCCAGGAGAGGCGAGCGGTGCAGCTGGCGCTGGCGAGGATGCCGCCGGGGCGCACGAAGGCGCCGTAGCGGGCGGCGAGGTCGCGGTAGCCCTTCCAGGCGGCTCGATCGGCGTCGCGGCCATGCGAGAGGTTGGGCGGATCGCAGACGAGCAGGTCGACGGCCGCGTCGGGCTGCCAGGCGAAGGCGTCGGCGACGACGAAGGCGTGGCGGTCGAGGTCGAAGCCGTTGAGGCGGAGGTTCTCGCGGGCGTCGTCGATGGCCCCGGGGGCGGCGTCGACGACGGTGACCCGGCGGGCGCCCCCGGCGGCGGCGTGGACAGCGAAGCCCCCGGTGCAAGAGAAGACGTCGACGACCTCGCGGTCGCGGGCGAGGCGGGCGACGGTGCGGCGGTTCTCGCGCTGGTCGAGGAAGAGACCGGTCTTCTGGCCGAGGGCGGGGCGGACCACGAAGCGCAGCCCCGCCTCGCGGACGACGAGGCTGTCGGGCGCGGCGGGGCCGTGGAGGAGGGTGATGCCCTCGCCGCCGTCGACGCGGCGCACGCCCAGGCGGCGGATCACCGTCTCGACCTGGGCGGCCGCCGCGACGTCGGCCGCGATGCGCTCGACGTAGGGCTCCCAGCAGGAGCCGTAGATGCGCACGACGGCGAGCCCGGCGTAGCGGTCGACGACGAGGCCCGGCAGGCCGTCGCCCTCGCCGTTGACGAGGCGGTAGGCGTCGGTCTCGGGGGGCAGGACCCAGGCCCGCAGCTCGGCGGCCTGGCGGGTGGCCTGGGCGATGTGCTGGCCGACGTCGATGGGGTGGCGGGAGAGCACGCGGACGGCGATCTCGCCGTCGTCGGCCAGCCCGAAGGCGACGTGGCGACCTTGGGGGTCGAGCAGCCGCAGGGGGGTACCGGCGGGGGGGCGCGCCTGGCCTCGGGCCAGCCCCTCGGCGTAGACCCAGGGGTGGCCTCGCCCCACGGATCCTACGGTGTCGGGGGTCAGGTGCAGGGCCTCGGGGCGCATGGGGGGTCAGGTACCCCGCCTCCGCTGAATGAACCAGCCGGCCGGGCCGTCGCATGGGCGGCTCACCTTGGAGGTGCCATGACTGCTCCCCTGCGCGTGCTGGGACTCGCCCTCGCGCCCCTCGCCGGCTGCATCGTCTACGACGACACCAACCCGCCGCGCGGTCCGGTCAACTCCGCTCCCTTCGTCGAGAGCGCCGCGGCCGGCTGCTACTGGGATCCCGGGTATCGGGATCACATCTGGTACTTCGAGGCCGCGGTCAGCGACCCGGACGGCGCGCTCGACGTGGTCGCCGTCTACGCCGACGTCTACGACGCGCGCGGCGAGCTGGTCGACACCTTCGATGTGCTGCCCACGCAGGACCCGATCTGGTGGTTCAGCGACTGGCTGGGCTCCAGCACCTGGCTGGACTGCGGCTATCCGCACTACACGGTCGACATCGTGGCCTACGACAGCTTCGACGCCTGGGATGTGCTGACGATCATCCCGTACATCGAGCCCTGATCGGCCTCTGAATTCTGGCCGGTGGCCTCCTCCCGTGTTGTAGGAGGCCGGTGAAGGCACGCACGGTCCAGGCCCTGGAGCTGTCGGTGCTCGGTCTGGCGGTGGCCATCCGGGCGCTGGGGCTGTGGTCCTACCACCAGACGGACTTCGCCGACTTCCCGATGGTCGACGCCTTCACCTACTGGGACCAGACGCAGAAGCTGCTGGCGGGCCAGGACCCCTTCGCCGAGGGCTTCTACCAGCCCCCGGGCTACCCCTTCGTGCTGGCGATCCTGGCGCGGCTGACCGGAGGCGCCGACCTGCTGGTTGTCCACCTCAGCCAGGCGCTGATGGGGGTGCTGACCACCGGGCTGCTGATTCTGCTGGGCCGGAGGGTGGTGCCCCAGGGCCTGGCCCCCTGGGCGGGCGCCGCCGCCGGGCTGGTCTACACGCTCTACCCGAGCACGCTGCTCTTCGAGCAGGACCTGCTCACCCCGGCGCTGACCTGCCTGCTCTCCACCGGGGCGCTGGCCCTGCTCTGGGGGGGCGAGCGGGGCGTCCCCTCTCCCCTGCCCGCGGCGCTGGCCGGGCTGCTGCTGGGCCTCGCCGTTGTGGTCCACCCGACCTACCTCATCGCCGCCCTCGGCCTCATCGCCTGGCTGGCCTGGCGTGGGCTGCGAGAGGCTCCCCCCGCCTGGCCCCGCAGCCTGCTGGCGCTGGGGGTGGCGCTGGGCCTCGCCCTGGCGCCGACGGCCTGGCTCAACGCCACGAAGTACGACCAGCCGGCGCTGGTCTCGCACAACAGCGGCCTGAACTTCTACCTGGGCAACAACCTCGACTGGCGCGAGACGATGTTCCTGCGCCCGGGCCTGCCCTTTCGGCGGCTGGTGCTGCAGGCCGAGCCCGACAAGCGCGATGTCGCCGCGCGCAACGACTATTGGTGGCAGCGCGCCCGGGAGGAGCTGGGCGGCCGCTGGGCCTCGGTGGCCTCGATCCTGGGCACCAAGGCGCTCTGGTCGATCAACGACGTCGAGGTGCCTCGCAACGAGGACTACCGCTGTCGGACCGACGACGGCCCGATGAGCTGGATCGCCCGCTTGCCCCTGCGCTACGGGCTGGTCCTGCCCTTCGCCTTGATCGGCGCGGTGGCGCTCTCCCGTCGGGGCGGCCCCGGTCGGATGATCCCGCTGAGCTGGGCGGCCCTGCACCTGCCGCTGGTGCTCTTCCTGGTGGCGGACCGCTATCGGCTGGCGACCTGGCCGCTGATCAGCCTCGCCTCGGCGGCGGGCCTCTCCGAGCTGGGACGCCTCGTCCAGTCGCTGCGCGCCGGGCGCCCTGGGTCCAAGGCCTGGCTGCTCCTCCTGCCCCTGCTGCCCCTGCCCTTCCTGCCGATCGACGCCCGCACCGCCTACGATCCGGCCTGGTGCCTGCACGTCGACGGCAACCTCGCCCTGATGAAGGGCGAGCGTGAGCAGGCCGCCGAGCTGTACCGCGAGGCGATGGCCCTGGACCCCGAAGACTGGGGCGCCCGCGACTTCCTGGCCCGCACGCTGGCCGAGCAGGGCGAGGACGCCCAGGCGATCGCCCTGATGGAGCCCCTGCTGGACTGGTTCCCCGACCACTACCCCTCGCTGTACTTCCAGGCGCGGCAGTACGAGAAGACCGGGCAGCTCGACCTCGCGGCCGAGACGATGGGCCGGGCCTGGCGGGTGCCCGGGGAGAGGACCAGCACGGGGGTCCGCTACGTCCGCCTGCTGGCGAGGGCGGGACGCAAGGCCGAGGGGCGCGCGGTCGTGGCGGCGGCGCCGGAGCTGCAGGGTCACCCGGGCCTGGAGGGCGTCCTGGACTGAGGGGTCCCGCCAGCCGGCCGCGGGCCCGCCGCGATATGAGCGGGCGATGTCCTCGGTCCTGGTCGTCGACGACGACGCTACCACCCGACTGCTGGTCGGTCGCCGCCTGGAAGCCGCCGGCTTCGAGGTGGCGCTGGCCTCGACCGGTGCGCAGGCCCTGGAGGTCGTGCGCGAGGGTTTCAATGGCGTGATCGTCCTGGACCTGATGCTGCCCGACCGCGACGGCCGGCAGCTCCTGCCGATCCTGCGGGAGCGCTGCCCGGACAACCCGGTCATCATCCTGACCGGGCACGGCACGGCCGACGCCGCCCTCGACTCGCTGCGCGAAGGCGCCTTCGACTTCCTCGACAAGGCCACGCTCGCCGAGCGCCTGCTGCCCACGGTCAAGCGCGCCTCCGAGACGACCTCGGGCGCCCAGGGCTCGGGTGAGGCCGGGCCCGACCTCATCCTTGAGGGCATCGTGGCCCGCTCGCCCGAGATGCGGGCGGTCAGCCGGTCCTTGCAGAACGCCCTCAACTCGCGCGTGCCGGTGATGATCCGCGGGGAGAGCGGGACCGGAAAGGAGCTGATCGCCAAGGCGATCCACGACCACGGACCCCGTCGCGACGGCCCCTTCGTGGCGATCAACTGCGCGGCCATCCCCGAGAGCCTGCTGGAGGCCGAGCTCTTCGGCCACGAGCGAGGGGCCTTCACCGGGGCGGTCGGTCGAAAGCGTGGACGCTTCGAGCTGGCCCGCGGCGGCACGCTGATGCTCGACGAGATCGGCGAGATGGAGCCGCGCATCCAGGCGAAGCTGCTGCGGGTGCTGCAGAACGGCGAGTTCCAGCGCCTGGGCGGCACCGAGACGCTGATCGCCGATGTGCGCATCATCAGCGCCACGCACCGGGACCTGGAGGCCGAGGTCGAGGCCGGTCGGTTCCGCGAGGACCTCTACTACCGGATGGCGGTCTTCAGCATCCACCTGCCCGCGCTGCGCGAGCGGACCGGCGACATCGCCCTGCTGGTGGACCACTTCCTCCAGGACTCGGCCCGACGCGAGGGGCGGGTGATCGAGGGCATCGATCCCCTGGCCCGGGAGCTGCTCGAGTCCTACAGCTTCCCCGGCAACGTGCGGGAGCTGCAGAACGTGCTGGCCTACGCGGTCGTCTCGGCGCGCGGGCCGACGGTCTCGGTCTCGGACCTGCCGGTAGCCTTCCTGCGGGCGGTGACGATGGAGCGGCACCGCGCCGTCCGAGTCGATCAGCCTCCGGTCGAGCTCGGCACCGGGATGGCTCCGGGGGCCGCGCTGGCACCTCTGGTTGAGGCCGCTCTCGAGGTAGCCACGGAGGTGGGGGGCGCCGACGAGGTCTTCCCGACTCTGGCCGAGGTCGAGGGCCGCCACATCGCCCAGGCCCTGGAGCGCGCGGAAGGCAACAAGGCCCGGGCCGCCCGGATGCTGGGCATCAGTCGGGCGACGCTCTATCGGAAGCTGGCGGGGGATGCCTGAGTATCAATACGCAACACAAATCGGGGCGCATGTTCCATTTTGGATCACGTTCTTCGATTGTGTTTCGAAACGATGCGCTTTGCTGATTCGGGCCAGACCATCGATTGTGGGCCTGTGGAGCCATTTCTCGGTTTTCCGAGTGTTGGCACGGAACGTGCTTTAGCTTGTCATGCCGTGAAAGCGGCATCCGGAGGGGTTGATCCTCTCCGCGACCATTCGCCCGGTAGACCCCACCCGCCGAGCGTAGCGCGACCCCTGGGACCCGAGTTGTTGCGCCACGTCGGGGAATGACAGATGAAGCCCCGTGGGTCGGGGTCCCGGGCTCATGGTCTCCTCCTCCCCGGAGGTTTCCATGAGGTCACAGCCGAGCGCTCGGCGCGGATCGAGCGCCTCCATGGGATTAGAGGGCTGGCAGACAACGCCATCCACCCCCAGGGAGGTCCCCGTGATCCTGCTCTCGCTCGTCTGCGCCGTCGCCTTCGCCCAGGACGACCTCGCCGAGTTCACCACCGCCGAGAAGGGCGCGGAGGGGGCCGAGAAGCCCGAGACCGACCTCTCCGCCGAGTTCGGCGGCGCGCTGGTCAGCGGCAACGCCATCTACTACTCGCTCAACGGCTCGCTGGTCTTCTCCCACAAGTGGCTGAAGAACAAGCTGCGCGCCGACGCCCGCTCGACCTACAGCGCGGGCAAGGCCGACGGCGACGGCGACGGCACCCTCAACGACGCCGAGCGCTCCATCGCCAACCAGGAGCTGGCCCGCAAGTTCTCCAGCGACGTCCGCTACGACCGCTACCTGACCGAGCGGGACGCGCTCTACGTCTGGGTCGGCGGCATGCACGACCCCTTCGCCGGCTACGACGTCCGCGTCCACGAGCAGCTCGGCTACGCCCGCGACGTCGTCAGCAACGACAAGACCAAGCTCAGCACCGAGGTCGGCTTCGACTGGGCCCACGAGTTCTTCACCGAGCCCCAGGCCGAGGGCAACAACTTCCTCGAAGACAGCGACACCTACGAGAACGTGCTGGCCGGCCGCGTCGGTGTCGGCTTCTCGCACGCCTTCAACGAGAGCGTCTCCTTCACCGACACCGTCGACACCTACGTCAACGTGATGGATCCGGCCGACACGCGCGTCCTGAACTCGGCCGCGCTGAACACCAAGCTCAGCGGCACCTTCTCCTTGAAGCTCAGCCACCAGCTCACCTTCGACAACGTCCCGGTCGAGGGCTTCCAGAAGCTGGACCAGACCAGCATGGTGACCTTCGTGGCGTCGATCTTCTGATCTCCTCGACGGGGAGGCCCGGGGCCGGTACGGCGCTCCGATGCTGACCTCCTTCGACGCGCTCGCCCTCCGCCCCGAGCTCCACGAGGCCCTGGCCGCCGTGGGCTACCGGGAGCCGACCCCGATCCAGGCCCAGGCCCTGCCCGCCATGCTGGAGGGCGTCGACGTCATCGGCCAGGCCCGCACCGGCAGCGGCAAGACCGCCGCCTTCGGCCTCTGCCTGCTCAACCGCCTCGACCTGGACCTGCTCCAGCCGCAGGCCCTGGTGCTCTGCCCCACCCGGGAGCTGGCCGACCAGGTCGGCGCCGAGCTGCGTCGGCTCGCGGCGCGCCTGCCCAACCTGCGCATCCTCAGCCTCTGCGGCGGCCAGCCCAACCGGGACCAGAAGCGCGGTCTGGAAGGCGGCTGCCACGTCGTCGTGGGCACCCCTGGGCGGATCCGCAAGCACCTCGACACCGGCGGACTGCAGCTCTCTGCCCTGCGGGTCCTGGTGCTGGACGAGGCCGATCGGCTGCTGGACATGGGCTTCCAGGAGGAGGTCGACGCCATCGTCGCCGACTGCCCCGAGCAGCGGCAGACCCTGCTCTTCTCGGCGACTTTCCCCGAGGAGATCGAGCGCCTCTGCGGGCGGGTCCAGCACGCCCCCTACCGGGTCTCGGTCGAGGCCCAGGTCGCGCCCGAGCTGCTCCGCCAGATGGCCTTCCGCTGCACCCCCGATCAGCGCCACCCCACCGTCGCCCGCCTGCTGCGGGCCTTTCGACCCTCCTCCGCCCTGGTCTTCTGCGAGACGCGCGAGGACTGCGAGGACCTGACGGCCTTCCTGGCACACCGAGGTGCGGTGGCCCTGGCCCTGCACGGCCAGAAGGAGCAGCGGGAGCGGGACGCGGCCCTGATCCAGCTCAACCACGGCAGCGTCAGCGTCCTGGTCGCCACCAACGTCGCCGCCCGCGGTCTGGACATCCCCGCCCTGCCCCTGGTCATCATCAGCGAGCTCTCGCCCGACCCGGAGAGTCACCTGCACCGCATCGGCCGCACCGGTCGGGCCGGAGAGGCCGGGTTGGCGCTGAGCGTGGTCGCCGGCGCCCGCGAGCTGGCCCGGCTGGAGGCGATCGAGACCTTCATGGGCCTGCGCATCGAGCGAGTGATCACCCCGGACGAGGGCGAGGGCCTCTCCTTCCTGACCCCGCCCAACCGCACCCTGCTGATCCTGGCCGGGCGAGAGGACAAGATCAGCCGCGGCGACGTCCTGGGCGCGCTGGTCAAGGAGGGCGGGCTGCCTCCCGAGGCCATCGGCCGGCTGGACCTGGGGCGCAAGACCTGCGCGGTCGCGGTGGCGAGGGAGCACGCCGATGCAGCCCTCCGCTACCTGCAGAGCGGTCGGGTGAAGGGCCAGCGCGTGCGGGTGACGATGCTGAGCTGAGCGGACTAAGAGCGTCGATGTCCACCCCCACCGTCCCGCCCTCCGTCCCCCGCGCGCTCGTCGGCTACGTCGACAGCCCGGCCACCCCCTCGCTGGACCCTGCGCGGCTGGGTCGGGTGGAAGCCCAGGCCGACGGGCCGCTGCACGCCTGGGGGTTCACGACGATCCGGCTTCGCTACACCGTCGGCCACCACGGGCTCGACGATCGCGGCGGGCTGAAGATCGTGATGCGATTCCCCTACGACGGGGGCGACTGGCAGGTCGAGGACCCGGCGGCGCCCAACTTCGTACGCATCGAGGCCTCCCGCCCCTGCCTCTTCCGCTCCGAGTACAAGGCCTTCGGAGACGCCCGGCCCTGGTTCCGGGTCTTTCGCCTGCAGCTCACCGGCGGCTGCCTGGGCGAGGGCGACACCGTCGACATCGTGCTCGGCGAGCGGGGCGGAGGCTCGCCCGGCTTGCGGGTGCAGAGCTTCTGCGAGGACGCCTGGGAGCTGCGGGTCCTGGTCGACCCCTGCGCGACCGGGCACTTCCAGGAGGTCCCCGGCGGGGTGGCCTTCCCCGTCCTCCCCGGACCGGCGCGGCGCTGGCGGGCGGTGCTGCCCGGTCGACGCCTCCCTGGAGCGCCCTGCTGGCTGGGCCTCAAGGCCGAGGACATCGGCGGCAACCCGACCTCTGTCGGCTTGAGGCGGCTGCGCCTGCGGCCCTCGCTCCCGGTCGAGGGCCTGCCCGAGCTGGTCGAGGCCTGGCCCGGTCGAGCCCTGCGCCTGGAGGGCTTCACGGTGCGGGCGGAGCGGGGCGAGGTGCTGCGCATCGAGCTCGAGGACGCCGACACCGGCGAGGCGCTCGGCGCCAGCAACCCGATGCTCGTCGCCGAGCGGCCCTCCTGGTGGGCCGATCTGCACGGCCAGTCCGGCGAGACTGTCGGCATCAACAGCGCCGACTCCTGGTTCCGCTTCGGCCGGGATCTCTCCTTCCTGGACGCCTGCGCCCACCAGGCCAACTGCTTCCAGATCAACGCGGCCTTCTGGGAGCAGCTCGACGGCCTCGCCCAGCGCTGGGAGCAGCCCGGCCGCTACATCACGCCGCCTGGCTACGAGTGGTCCGGCAACACCGCGGTCGGCGGCGACCGCAACGTCTGGTACCGCCGCTCCGGCCGGCCGATCCGCCGCTCCTCGCACGCGCTGCTGACCGACCACGGCGACGCCGCCAGCGACGCCACCACCGCCCATGTGCTCTTCCAGGCCCTGGCGGCCGAGGAGCAGGTCGGCGAGGTCGTCGTCGCCGCCCACGTCGGCGGCCGCCACGCCGACCTCGCCTACGCCCACGACGGCCGCTTCGAGCGGGTGGTGGAGATCCACAGCGCCTGGGGCACCTTCGAGTGGCTGCTGCTGGACGCGCTGGCCCTGGGCCACCGGGTGGGCGTCGTCGCCAACAGCGACGGCCACAAGGGGCGGCCGGGAGCCTCCTGGCCCGGGGCCGCGACCTTCGGCGCCGTCGGCGGCCTGACCGCCTGGACCTCCGACGAGCTGAGCCGCGACGGCCTCTTCGACGCCCTGCTGGCCCGCCGCACCTGGGCCACCAGCGGCAGCCGCATCGATCTGGACGTGAAGGTGCGCCAGCAAGGGGCCACCCGACGCTTCGACCAGGACCCGGCGGTCTTCCCCTCGGCCTCCTCCTCTCCCGCCGAGGAGCTCGGCCACGGCGACATCGCCTCCACCCGGGCGAGCCGCTCGACGGTGCGGGTGCGGGTGCGGGCGCCCTCGGGGCTGCTGCGGATCGAGCTGCGGGTGGGCGCGAAGACCGTGGCGAGCTGGAGTCCGCCCGTCGGGGAGACCCGGCGCGTGCGGCTGAGCTGGGAGGGGGCCGAGTACCGCGGGCGAGGCCGCCAGACCTGCTGGGACGGGCAGGCCAGCCTGCAGGGCGCGGAGCTGCGGCGGGTCGAGTCCTTCGCCAGCTGGAGCCCGGAGCCCGGGCTTCACGTCGAGGGCGAGCGGCTCAGCTGGGAGGCCGTCACCACCGGCAACCGGGGCGGCTGGGATCTCTGGTGGTCGCCTCTCGGAGATCAGCACCCCTGCCTCTCCGTTCGCACCGGCCCGGCCTCGCTCGAAGCCCGCTTGGACCAGCTCCCCGCCGAGGGCCTCGTCGTGGAAGCGGGAGGCCTGGGCCGTCGCCTCAGCCTCCAGCCGCTGCCCGAGGAGCCCCTGCCGCGCGACCTGGACCTCGACGTCGAGGTCGAGCACCTCCCCGCCGGCGACACGCCCATCTGGGTCGTGGTGAGCTGCGAGGACGGCCACCAGGCCTGGTCCAGCCCTGTCTATCTCTTCCCCGAGGCCACCCGATGAGCGAAGCCCCCTGGCCCCTGCGCGTCAGCGATGGCGTCTGCCTGGACACCTCCCTGGTCCTCCCCGAGGGCGAGCCGCCGGCCGGAGGCTGGCCCGCGGTGCTGCTGGTCCACGGGCACGGCGAGGACGGCAGCAAGGCGATGACCCTGGATCGCGGCCGCCGCCTCGCCGGGAGAGGGATCGTTGCGCTCTGCCTGACGGTGCGCGGCCAGGGGGCCAGCGAGGGCCTCTCCTTCCACCTCGGCGCGCGCGAGCTCTTCGATCTGCTCGAGGTGATCGACCTCCTGATGGCCCACCCGGCTGTCGACGCCGAGCGCGTGGCCGTCTGCGGCAGCAGCCAGGGCGGCTGGCACGCCTGGATGGCCGCCTGCTGGCATCCGCGGGTCCGCACGGTGGTCCCCGAGAACATCTTCGTCGACTACGCCGACTTCGCGCTGCCCCAGGGCTGCCTCTCGACCTGGTTCTTCACCCGGACCATGCGCCGCCGGGTGATGAGCGCCGGCCTGCAGGACATGGCCCGCCAGTGGGCCATCGCCGGGGAGTGGGAGCGGCTGACGGCCTGGCTCTCCCCGATGTCGCCCTCGGTGCACGCCGGGCGCATCCGCTGCCCGGTGCTGGTGGTGCACGGCTGGCACGATCTGGGCATGCCGGCGAACCCCATCCTGGCGACCTTGGAGGGGCTCCGCTCCCCCTGGCAGCTGGCGATCGGGGGCGGCGGGCATGACGGGCAGGACGACGCCGAGGCCCTCCGGCAGCGCACCGCCCTGGTCGACGCCTGGTTGGACCACCACCTCCTCGGCCTCGGTCCGGCGCCTGCGCCTCGCCTCGTCACCTGGGTCCAGCGGCCCGGCTGGGAGCATCGCAGCGCCGCCTCCTTCGGCCCCGAGCGGTGGGAGACCCTCTACCTGCGGCATGGTGGAGCCCTCCTCCCCGAGCCGGCCGGGG
>ERZ761602.6960-NODE-6960-length-12287-cov-7.973757_pt1 | contig 12287 bp, 12 predicted proteins | sample MGYA00512165_ERZ761602 | MGnify/ENA primary metagenome ERZ761602 (study PRJEB28899, sample SAMN02445085) | bioreactor sludge metagenome | biome: EBPR sludge; isolation source: Thorneside wastewater treatment plant | place: Australia: Brisbane, Thorneside... | reverse complement strand
GTTGGGGGCCATGGGCGGGGTCGGAACCTTTAAGATGCCGGCTATTTTCGCCTGAAACCCCTTCCGGAACGAGCCTTTCCCCGTGCGTATCGTCACCCTCAATGCCAACGGCATCCGTTCGGCCACCGCCAAGGGCTTCCTGCCGTGGATGAAGCGGCAGAAGGCCGACCTGGTCTGCATCCAGGAAATCAAGGCGCAGGAAGCCGACCTCTCCCGCGAGATCCTCGCCCCGGGCAAGCTCCACGCGTTCTGGCACCCGGCCGAGAAGAAGGGCTACAGCGGCGTGGCGATCTACGCGAAGAAGGAGCCGGACAAGGTCGTGATCGGCTTGGGGCACAAGGACATCGACGCCCAGGGACGCTACCTGCAGGTGGACTACGGCAACCTCTCGGTGGTCTCGCTCTACGTGCCCTCGGGCTCGTCGTCGGAGGAAGCGCAGGCCCGCAAGTTCGCGTTCCTCAAGCGATTCCTGCCGAAGATGAAGGCGATGAAGGCCTCGGGCCGCGAGTTCATCCTGTGCGGCGACTGGAACATCGCCCACAAGGCGATCGACCTGAAGAACTGGCGCTCGAACCAGAAGAATTCCGGGTTCCTGCCCGAGGAGCGCGCCTGGCTCGACACGGTGTACGACAAGCTGGGCTTCGTCGATGTCTTCCGCACGCTCAATCCCCTGCCCGAGCAGTACACGTGGTGGTCCAACCGCGGGCAGGCGTGGGCGAAGAACGTCGGCTGGCGCCTGGACTACCACGTCGCCACCCCCGGCATCGCCCGGTGCGCCGAGTACGCGCGCATCTACAAGGACGAGCGCTTCAGCGACCACGCGCCGCTCACCATCGACTACGACTACGCGCTCTAGCGCCCCGCCGCCCGCGCGACCCGCGGCGGTCCCGCCATGCTCCGCCTGACCGGCATCACCCTAGCCCGCGGCGCGCGCGTCCTGCTCAAGGACGCGGCGCTCACCGTCTTTCCCGGCCACAAGGTCGGCCTCGTCGGCGCCAACGGCGCGGGCAAGTCCAGCCTCTTCGCCCTCGTGCGCGGCGAGCTGCACCAGGATTCGGGCGAGGTGGACCTGCCCCCGCGCTGGGTCATCGCCCACGTCGCGCAGGAGCTGGAGTCCCTCGACCGCCCCTCCCTCGATTTCGTGATGGACGGCGACGTCGAGCTGCGGGAGGTGGAAGGGGCCATCGCCGCGGCGGAAGCTGCCCACGAGGAGGGCGAGAAGCTCGCGCACCTGCACGCGCGCTACGAGGAGATCGGCGGCTACGCGGCCCGGTCCCGCGCGCAGGCCCTGATGTCGGGCCTGGGCTTTTCCGCCACCGACGAGCCGCGACCCGTGAGCGACTTCTCCGGCGGCTGGCGCATGCGCCTGAATCTCGCGCGGGCCCTGATGTGCCGCTCGGACCTGCTGCTGCTCGACGAGCCCACGAACCACCTGGACCTCGACGCGGTGCTGTGGCTGGAGGACTGGCTCAAGGGCTACGCGGGCGCGCTGCTGCTCATCACCCACGACCGCGAGTTCCTCGACGGCGTCGTGGGCACCATCGTCCACGTGGGCGAGCAGAAGCTCACGACCTACGCGGGCAACTATTCGGCCTTCGAGCGCCAGCGCGCCGAGCGCCTCGCCCAGCAGCAGGCCGCGCGGGAAAAGCAGGTGAGGACGCGCGCCCACCTGCAGGCGTTCATCGACCGCTTCCGCGCGAAGGCCACGAAGGCCCGCCAGGCCCAGAGCCGCATCAAGGCGCTCGAGAAGCTCGAGGACATCGCCGAGGCCCACATCGATTCGCCCTTCACCTTCGCCTTCCGCGACCCGCCGGTGAAGCCCAAGCTGCTCTTGCGCGTGGCGGAGGCCGACGCGGGCTATGGCGCGAAGGCCGTGCTCTCGGGCGTCGAGTGGAGCGTCTACTTCGGCGAGGCCATCGGGCTGCTCGGCCCCAACGGCGCGGGCAAGTCCACGCTGCTCAAGACCATCGTGGGCGACCTCGATCCCGTCGCGGGCGAGGTCATCCGCTCGCCGGACCTTCGCATCGGCTATTTCGCGCAGCACCAGGTGGAAAAGCTCCGGCCCGGCGAATCGGCGATGTGGCACCTCGCGCGCCTCGCGCCGGACGTGCGCGAGCAGGAGCTGCGCGATTTCCTCGGCGGCTTCGACTTCCGCGGCGACCAGGTCTTCCAGAAGGTCGATTCGTTCTCCGGCGGCGAGCGCGCGCGCCTCGCCCTCGCGCTCATCGTGTGGCAGCGGCCCAACCTGCTCGTGCTCGACGAACCCACCAACCACCTCGACATCGAGATGCGCGAGGCCCTCGCGCAGGCGTTGCAGGATTTCGAGGGGACGCTCATCGTCGTGGCCCACGACCGGCACCTTCTCGAGGCCGCGACCGACCAGTGGTGGCTCGTGGCCGACGGCGCCGTCTCGCCTTTCGACGGCACGCTGGACGACTACCGCGAGTGGTCGCGCCAGTACCGTGCGCGGGGCCGGCCCGAGGCGAAGGAAGGCGTGGTGGACCGCAAGGCGCAGAAGCGCGCCGAGGCCGAGGCGCGGCAGAAGCTCGCCGACGCGAAGAAGCCCTTCGAGAAGAAGATCCGCGCGATCGAGGCGGAACTGGAGCCCTTGCAGAAGGAGCAGGCCGCGCTCGGCGCGTGGCTCGCGAGCGAGGAAGCCTACGCGGACGCGAACCGCGAGGCGCTCTCGGAAAAATCCCGCCGCGCCGGCGAGGTGGCCGCGCGCGTCGCGCAGCTCGAGGAGGACTGGCTGTGGGCGAACGCGGCGATGGAGACCGAGGTCAACCGCGCGCGGGACTGATCGTTCTTCGGGGGTAGCGGCCGCGGCAATCCAGCCGGCGGCCCTTCAACGGAAGGACCCCCCATGCAACTGGAATCCGCACTGCCCATCGTCAAGGCGCTCGCCGACGGCGTGAACCCCGTCACCGGCGAAAGCTATCCCGACACCAGCCCCTACGCCGAGCCCCGCGCCCTCCGCGCGCTCTTCACCGCCGTGGACCTCATGCAGCGCGAGGTGGACAAGGCGAGGCGCCGCGAGCGCCTGCCCGCCAACTTCGGCAAGCCGTGGGAAGAAGGCGAGGACCACGCCATCGCCATCGCGTTCGACTCGGGCGTCGCGCTGCCGGATCTCGCGCGCAAGCACCAGCGCACGCAAAGCTCCATCCGCCTTCGGCTGGAAAAGCTCGGCAAGCTGCCGCCGTCGGGCGAGGCGCGCTACGCCAACGGCGCCGCCCCGCCGGCGTAGCGCTCAGGCGGGCTTGAGCCTGAGGGACGCGCTGTTCATGCAGTAGCGAAGCCCCGTGGGCTCCGGCCCGTCCGGGAACACGTGCCCCAGGTGCGCATCGCAGGTCGCGCACACCACCTCGGTGCGCACCATGCCGTGGGTCGTGTCGCGCTTTTCCGTCACCACGCCGGGGGCCACGGTCTTCCAGAAGGACGGCCAGCCGCACCCGGCGTCGAACTTCGTGTCGGAAACGAAAAGGTCCGTGCCGCAGCACACGCACGCATAGGTGCCGGGCGTCCAGGTATCCCAGTATTCGCCGGTGAAGGGCCGCTCCGTCGCCGCGTGGCGCGTCACCTCGAACTGCAGGGGCGTGAGCAGCTGCTTCCACTCGTCGAAGGTCTTGATCGTCTTGGCCATGGCGCGCTCCGCGCGAGGGACCCTGCGGGCCCCGATGCCGGGCATTCTAGGCGCCGATCGCGCGCGCCGCCCGGATCAGCTCGCGGGCTTCACCATCGGCCAGCCGCGGCGGGCCCACTCGCTCATGCCGCCGTTCACGAACTGCACGTGATCGTAGCCGCCCGCGCCCCGCAGCGACTTGAGCAGCGCGCTCGAGCGGTTCTGCGAATTGCAGATGAGGTAGACGGGCTTCGACGGGTCCGTGGGGATCTCCGCCACGCGCTGGTTCACCTGGCTCAGGGGCAGCAGCTTCGCGCCCGCCGCCACGCCCATGGCGTGCTCCCGGGGCTCGCGGATGTCGATGAGCACGACCTGGCCGGCCTCGAACTTCGCGCGGGCTTCCTCCAGGCTCACGAAGGGCGGGTCCCCGGGGGCGGCGGTGGCGGTCAGGGCGAGGCCCAGCATCGTGGCGGTCGCGAGTCGTCGGCGAAACATGGGCGGAACTCCGTGGCAATCGGGAATCGGTCATTATACCCCATGGGGTATGTGGCGGCGTGGCCGGGGAGCGGGGCGTCCGGCCGATTCCCCGCCGCGCACGGCTCTTGCTAGGCTCCATCAACCCTCCCCGAACGAAGCCGGATCGATTTCACATGCTCAAGTCCCTCCACGCCCCCCGCGGCATGGTCACCGCGCCCCACCACGCCGCCTCCCAGGCGGGCCTCGCCGTCCTTCGCGAAGGCGGCAACGCCGTCGAGGCCATGGTCGCCATGGCCTCCACCATCGCGGTCGTCTATCCCCACATGAACGCCCTGGGGGGCGACGGCTTCTGGCTCGTCGACGACCCGAAACGGGGCATCTACGCCATCGACGGGTGCGGGCGCGCGGGCTCGGGCGCCACGATGGGCTTCTACCGCGACCGCGGCCTGGATGCGATTCCCGCCCGCGGGCCCCTCGCGGCCAACACCGTGGCGGGGGCTGTCTCCGGCTGGATCGCAGCGCTCGCAGCGAGCGGCGGCAAGCTTCCCGTCTCCCGCCTGCTCGCCGATGCCGCGTGGTACGCGCGCCACGGCACGCCCGTCACCGGCAACCAGGCGGCCTACACTGCCAAGTTCCAGCCGGAGCTCGAAGGCCAGCCCGGCTTCGCGAAGGCCTATCTCACCGCGGGCACGCCCCACGCCCCGGGAACGCTGCAGAAGTTTCCCGCGCTCGCCGCCACGCTCGATCGCCTCGCGGCCGCGGGCCTGGACGATTTCTATCGCGGTGAGATCGGCACGGCCCTCGCGCAGGAGCTCGCGCGGCTCGGCAGCCCCGTCCTCGCGGAGGACCTTCGCACGCACCGCGCGCAGGTCGTCCAGCCCCTCACCGTGCGCGTGGGCGCCGGCGACCTGTACAACATGACGCCTCCCACCCAGGGCCTCGCGTCCCTCATGATCCTCGCGATCTTCGATCGCATCCGCGCCGGGGCTCGCGTGGACACCTTCGAGCACGTGCACGGCCTGGTGGAGGCCACCAAGCAGGCCTTCCTCGTGCGGAACCGACACATCGCGGACCCGGCCACGATGACGGTGGATGCCGCCTCGTTCCTGGTGGCCGCCGCGCTCGACGAGCGGGCAAAGGCCATCGATCCCGCCCGCGCCCGCCCGTGGCCGGAGCCCCCGGTGCAGGGGGACACCGTCTGGATGGGCGCGGCCGACGCCGAGGGCCGGATGGTGAGCTACATCCAGAGCGTGTACTGGGAGTTCGGCTCCGGCATCGTGCTGGCCGACACGGGCGTGGGCTGGCAGAACCGCGGCAGCTCCTTCCTGCTCGATACGCGCTCCCACCTCGCCCTCGCGCCGGGCAAGAAGCCCTTCCACACCCTCAACCCGGCCCTCGCTCGCCTTGCCGACGGCCGCCGCATGGTCTACGGCAACATGGGCGGCGACGGCCAGCCCCAGAGCCAGGCCGCGGTCTTCAGCCGCTTCGCGATGTTCGGCGACGACCTGCAGCAGGCCGTGACCAAGCCCCGGTGGCTGCTGGGCCGCACCTGGGGGACCATGAGCGTGAGCCTCAAGGTGGAATCGCGCCTCGATCCCGCCGTGATCGACCGGCTGCGCGCCGCGGGCCACGACGTGGAGGTGATCGAGCCTTACTCGGATTTCGTCGGCCACGCGGGCGCGCTGGTCCGAAGCGGCGAGGGCGTCATCTCGGGCGCGGCCGATCCGCGCTCGGACGGGACGGTGGCGGGGTTCTAGGCGCGGTCGTTCCCCTCGGCAGGATACCCCCGGGAGTTTGAGCGAATCGGGGTTGCGCGCCGGGCAAAAGGGCGATAATCGCTGTCCCTTTCGCCTCGGGTGTGCCATGCCTTCCCGCAACCGCCGCCTCGCTCTCGGCGCCGCCTTCGCCGTCGTCGTCCTCGCCGCGACCTTCGTCGGCTGGCGATTCCTGCGTGCCGAAAGCGTGCCCTTCGCCCCGGTGGAACCGGGCCGCGTCCCGGTTCGCGTGAGCGGCCCGGGCACCGTGCAGGCCCGCGTGCCCGTCACGCTTTCCTCGCGCGTCACCGCCGCCGTCATCTCGGTCTCCGCAGACGTGGGCGACCGCGTGAAGGCCGGCCAGGTGCTCGTCACGCTGGACGACCGGGATCTTTCCGCCCGCCGCGCCGCCATCGGAGGCCAGCAGCAATCCCTCGACCAGCAGGTGGAGGCGGCCCGGGCCGGCGTCGCCCGCGCGAAGGCGGATCTCGACCTCGCGACGATCAAGCAGAGGCGCGACGAGGACCTGCTGCGCCGCGGCTTCGTCGCCCAGGCCGTCCTCGACGCGTCGAACGCCGCGCTGCTTTCGGCCCGCGCCGGCCTCGACAACGCCCGCGCCACGCTCGCCGCCCGCGAGGCCGATCGCGGCGCCCTGGGCCACGAATCCCGCGTGGCCGACGCGCAGGTCGCCTTCACGCGCCTCGCGACGCCGATGGATGCCGTCGTCACCCAGCGCCTCGCCGAGCCCGGCACCACCGTCTCGCCCGGCACGCCCATCCTGCGGCTCGTGGATCCGGCGACGCTCTGGGTCGCGATGCGCGTGGACGAATCGGTGGTGGGGCGCGTGCGCGCGGGTCAGGCGGCGCAGATCCGGCTTCGCAGCGGCGAAGCCTTCGCCGGCAAGGTGGCCCGGGTCGCGATGCAGTCCGACGCCGCCACGCGCGAGCTCGACGTGCACGTCGCCTTCGACCAGCCCCCCGAGCGTTTCGCGATCGACCAGGAGGCCGACGTGCGCATCGAGGCGGGCACGCAGGAGGGCCTGCTCGTCCCCCTCGCCGCGATCAAGCGCGATCGCGAAGGGCGCGCGGGCGTGCTCAAGGTGGTGGAGGGCCGCGCGCGCTTCACGCCGGTCGCCACGGGCCCGTCGGACGAGCGTCGCATCCTCGTTCGCTCCGGCCTTGCCGCGGGCGACGCCGTCGTGGCCGTCGCCGCGGAGGTCCGGGACGGCTCGCGGGTGAAGGCCGCCGACGCCCCGCCCGCGCCCCCGGCGCCCGCCCGCTAGCCCCCTTTCCGGAAGGGACGATGGACCTCGCCATCCGCGACATCCGCCGGCACCTCGGCAAGTTCGTCGCCACCATCGTGGGCGTGGCGATGCTGCTCGCCATCGTGCTGGTGATGAACGGCATCTACCGCGGCAACATCGAGGACGGCGTGTGGCTGGTGGAGAACACCGCCACGGACCTGTGGGTGGTCGAGCGCCAGCGCGGCGGCCCCTTCAACGAGCCCTCGCGCATCCCGCTCGACAGCTACCGCAGCGTCGCGGCCACGCCCGGCGTCGAGCGCGCCGGGCCGTGGCTGCTCTACACCGCGCAGCGCGACATCGGCGGCGCGAGCCAGCAGTTCACGGTCGTGGGCTACGACATCTTCGACGGCCTGGGCGGGCCGGGCCGCATCGTGCAGGGCCGCGGCATCGAGGCACCCCGGCGCGAGATGGTGGCCGACCGCAAGCTCGGCCTCGCGGTGGGCGACACGGTGCCCCTCGCGGGCGACCGCTACACGGTGGTGGGGGTGACGGCCGGCGCCGTGGACGCGAGCGGCAATCCCCTCGTGTACCTCTCGCTGCCCGACGCGCAGAAGGTCCAGTTCGAGCAGGACCCCCGCGCGCTCGACGTGGCGCGGGCCGGCGCCCTCAAGCGGCTGGAATCGCAGGGCATCCGGGGCGAAGCGGCGCAGCGCCTGCTGCCCCTGCTCACCGGCTCGTCGGGCACCGTCAACGCCGTGCTCGTGCGCCTCGCCCCCGGCGCCGATGCGGCCGCGGTCGCCGCGCACGTCCGCGACTGGCTGCACTTCAACGTCTATTCCACCGAGGAGCAGCGATCGCTGCTGCTGGAGGGGCGCCTCAAGCGCATCTCCGCGGTGCTGGGCCTGTTCCGCGCGTTGCTGGTTGCGGTGTCCATCGTGATCATCGCGCTCATCGTCTACGTGCTCACCATCGAGAAGATCCGCTCGATCGCGACGCTCAAGCTGATCGGCGCGCCCAACTCGGTGATCGTGCGCCTGATCCTCACCCAGTCCCTCGCGCTCACGCTGGGCAGCTTCGCGCTCGCGTGGGTGCTGCGGCAGCTCATCGCGCCGGGCTTTCCGCGCACGCTCGCCTTCACCGCGTGGGAGACGGGCATCACGTTCCTCGTCATGCTGGCGGGCGGGGTGCTCGCGAGCCTGCTCGCGATCTGGCACGCGCTGCGCACGCCGCCGCAGCTCGCGCTCGGGGGCTAGCGATGGCCGTGCTCGAGATCGCGGGGGTGAGCCAGACCTTCGGCAAGGGCGAGACGGCCGTGCAGGCGCTGAAGCCCACGTCGCTCACGGCGAAGGCGGGCGAGCTGGTGGCGCTGCTGGGCCCGAGCGGCTCGGGCAAGAGCACGCTGCTGCTCGCGATCAGCCTGATCCAGCCGCCCACCACGGGCCGCATCACCATCGACGGCGTCCGCCTGCACGACGAAGGCCCCACGGGCGAGGACGTTCGCGCCTTCCGCCGGCGCAAGATCGGCTTCATCTTCCAGCAGCACAACCTCATCCCGTTTCTCACGGCGCGCGAGAACGTCGCGCTCATGCTTCGGCTCAACGGCGCCGGGGCCCGCGAGGCCTCGCGCCGCGCGAAGGAGCTGCTGGACTACCTCGAGATCGGTCACCGCGCGGACCAGCTGCCGGCGCGGCTGTCGGGCGGCGAGCAGCAGCGCGTGGCCATCGGCCGCGCCCTCGCCAACGACCCGGTGCTGGTGCTGGCCGACGAGCCCACGGCGGCGCTCGACACCGCGCGGGGCCAGAAGGCGATGGCCCTGCTGCGGCGGATCGCCCGCGAGCGCAACTCCGCGGTGATCACCGTGACCCACGACCACCGCATGATCGAGGGCTTCGACACGGTCTACCACCTGGACGACGGCGCGCTCACGCGCGAGGAACGGCCCGGCGGCGCGTAGGCGGGCGAGGGAGCGCGGGCCGGCCTCGGTTACACTCGGGACACCTTGGCCGCCCCCACCTATTCCGCCGTCTTCCGCGACCGCAACCTCGCGGTCGTCCTGCTCCTCGGCTTTTCCTCGGGCCTGCCCCTCGCGCTCACCTCGGGCACGCTGCAGGCCTGGCTCACGGTCGAGGGCCTGTCGCTCGCCACCATCGGCGTCGTGACGCTCGTGGGCCTGCCCTACACCTGGAAGTTCCTGTGGGCGCCCTTCATGGACCGCTTCGTGCCGCCGTTCCTCGGGCGGCGCCGCGGCTGGATGCTCGTCACGCAGCTCTCGCTGGCCGCGGGCCTCGCGGGCATGGCCACGCTGAGTCCCCGCGAGGACGTGGCGATCCTCGCGGCCCTCGCCGTGTTCGTCGCGTTCGCCTCCGCCTCCCAGGACATCGTGGTGGACGCCTACCGCACGGACCTCGTGAAGCCCGAGGCCCGGGGCCTCGCCGCGGCGCTCAACGTGCTGGGTTATCGCGTGGCGATGCTCACCTCCGGCGCCCTCGCGCTGGTGCTCGCCGTGGGCTCGGCCGGCATCGGGGCCATCGGCTGGAACGGCGTGTACTTCACGATGGCGGGCCTGATGGCGGTGGGCGCCGTCGCGACGTTGTGGGGCCGCGAGCCCGAGACGGTCGCCCCCCCGCCGCGCACGCTCGAGGAGGCGGTGCTCGCGCCTCTCAAGGAATTCTTCTCGCGCAAGGGCGCGTGGGTCGTGCTCGCCCTGATCGTGCTCTACAAGCTGGGGGACGCCTTCGCGCTGTCGCTCTCCACCGCATTCCTCATCCGCGGCGCGGGCTTTTCGGCCGACGAGGTGGGCTACGTGAACAAGGGCCTGGGCCTCGTCGCGACGATCCTGGGCGTGCTCGCGGGCGGCACGCTGATGGTGCGTCTCGGGCTGTTCCGCTCGCTGCTCGTCTTCGGCATCCTGCAGGCCGTCTCCAACCTCGCGTGGATGGCGCTCGCGGCGGCGGGCAAGCACTTCCCGCTGATGGTGCTCGCGATCGGCTTCGACAACGTGTGCGGCGGCATGGGCACGGCGGCGTTCGTCGCGCTGATGATGGCGCTGTGCGACCGGCGCTTCACGGCCACGCAGTACGCGCTGCTCTCGGCGCTCGCGAGCTTCGGCCGCGTCTACGTGGGGCCGGCGGCGGGTTGGGCCACGGACCCGAAGCACCTCGGGCTCGCGTGGACCACGTTCTTCTTCGTGACCTTCCTCACGGCGCTGCCGGGCCTCGCGATGTTGTGGTGGCAGCGCGAGACGGTGCGGGCGCTGGACCGGCCTGCCGGCTCGCCGGCCTGAAAGAAGCGCCTCAGGCGTCCTTCGCCACGGGCCCGAGCCACGGCCGCGCCCACGCGAGCCCGTCGCTCGTCCGGCCCCCCGGCCGGTATTCGCAGCCCACGAAACCGTCGTAGCCCAGCTCGTCGAGCACCCCAAGCAGGTAGGCGACGTTGAGCTCGCCGCGATCCGGCTCGCTGCGCGCGGGCACGCCGGCCACCTGCACGTGGCCCACGTCGGGCAGGTACCGGCGGATCTTCGTCTCCACGTCGCCTTCGACCACCTGGCAGTGGTACAGGTCCATCTGCACGCGCAGCGCGGGCGAGCCGACCTCGGCGCGGATCGCGTGGGCGTCCGCCTGTCGGTTGAGGAAATAGCCGGGCATGTCCCGCGGGTTGATGGGCTCGATCAGCAGGGTGAGGCCCTCTTCTCCGGCGACGTCCGCGGCCCAGGCGAGATTGCCCAGGTAGGTCTCGCGCATGCGCGCGCGGTTGCCGCCTTCCGGCACCACGCCCGCCATCACGTGGATGCGCCGGTTGCCCAGCACGCGGGCGTAGTCGAAGGCCTGCGCCATCGCGCGTCGGAAATCGCTTTCGCGACCGGGCAATGCGGCGAGGCCGCGCTCGCCCCGGAGGTAATCGCCGGGCGGGGCGTTGAAGAGCGCGAGCGTGAGCCCGGCGCCCTCGAGCAGCGCGGCGAGCTCCGCCGGCTCGTCCGCGTAGGGAAACTGGATCTCCACGGCGCGGAAGCCGTCCTTCGCCGCGGCGGCGAAGCGTTCGCGGAAGCCGATCTCGGGATAGAGCCAGGACAGGTTGGCGCACAGCTTGGGCACGGGCCCTCCGGTGTCAACGCCTGCGGAAGCGGAAAACGCCCAGGCTGCCCAGCAGGTTCGGCAGCGTCGTGACGGTGCGCCCGTCGTGCAGCACGCGTTCGTCCAGGATCTCGGCGCCGACCTTCGCGCACAAGCCCTCGAAATCCTTCACGGTGCACAGGTGGATGTTGGGGGTGTCGTACCACTGGTAAGGCAGGGACTCCGACACCGGCATGCGGCCGCGCGCGATGGCGAGGCGGTGGCGCCAGTAGCCGAAGTTGGGGAAGGTGACGATGCCCTCGCGGCCCACGCGCAGCATCTCGGCCAGCACGAGGTCCGCCCGGCGCATCGCCTGCAGCGTCTGGCTGAGGATCACGAAGTCGAAGGCGTCGTCCTCGAACGCGGCAAGGCCTCCCTCGAGGTCCATCTGGATCACGTTCACGCCGTGCTCGATGGCCGCGAGCACGCGCCGGTCGTCGTTCTCCACGCCGTAGCCCGTGACGCCGTTGGTGGCCGCGAGGCCCGCGAGCAGCGTGCCGTCGCCGCAGCCCAGGTCCAGCACGCGGGCGCCCTCGGGAATCCACGAGGAGATGAGCTGGAAGTCGTAGCGGGGCGTGCTCATCGCGCGGCCCCCTTGCGCGTGCCCTCGAAGCCCTTCATCTCCTCGAGCTCGGCGCCGCCCACGACGAGGGGCCCGCGCCGCGGCCCCGCGCCGATCGTGCCGGCCACCTGGTCGAAGTACGCAGCGACGAGCCGGTGGTAGTGCGCGTCGTCCAGCAGGAACGCGTCGTGGCCGTGGGGCGCGTCGATCTCGGCGTAGGTGACGCGCTTGCCGGACTTGACCAGCGCCTGGACGATCTCGCGCGAGCGCTCCGGCGGAAAGCGCCAGTCGCTCTTGAAGGACGCGACGAAGAAGCCCGCCTTCGCCGCCGCGAGGGCCTTGGCGAGATCCCCGCCCGCGGCGCGCGCCGGGTCGAAGTAGTCCAGCGCCTTCGTCATCAGCAGGTAGGTGTTCGCGTCGAAGACCTGCGCGAACTTGTCGCCCTGGTAGCGCAGGTACGACTCGATTTCGAACTCCACCTCGTAGTTGAAGCCGTACTCGCCACCCTTCACGTCGCGGCCGA
>ERZ761602.6959-NODE-6959-length-12292-cov-5.013811_pt1 | contig 12292 bp, 12 predicted proteins | sample MGYA00512165_ERZ761602 | MGnify/ENA primary metagenome ERZ761602 (study PRJEB28899, sample SAMN02445085) | bioreactor sludge metagenome | biome: EBPR sludge; isolation source: Thorneside wastewater treatment plant | place: Australia: Brisbane, Thorneside... | reverse complement strand
CCTGAAAGCCGCCGATGCCCTTGCGCCAGATGAGCAGCCCGATCGCCATGAAGATCAGCCCGCCGATGCGCAGCGCATTCAACATTATCCAACGGCCCTTCGCACGATCGCTCATGCCTGCCGTTCCAGCTCGGCGGCCTGGCGACGGGTTTCAGCCAGGGAAGCCGAGATGGCGGCGCGTTCCTCGCTCAATCGCGCGCGTTCCGCCTGGGTCTGCGTGAGGCTCTGCTCCCGCGCCGCCAGCGCCGCATCGGTCGCCGACAGTCGCTGGGCGAGTTCGTCGCGCGCCGCCTGCTCGTCCGCGAGCGACTGGCGCATGACTTCGACCAGATCCTGGTCCCGGGTGACCGCGTTGGCGGCGAGCTCGGGCACCGGCGGCTGCTTGGGCTGCGGAGGTTCCGCCGTCTCCCAGCGCGTGAGCGCGAGCAGGGTGAGCAGCAGGAAATCGCAGAGGATCAGGAGCAGCGTCTTGTTCATAGCCCGGAGGCGCCACGGACCGAGGAGACGGAAGGCTCGCCCGGCTCGCGCACCGGGGAAGCCGCCACCTGGCCCTGGAGGATCAGCTGGCGCTTGAAGGGACGGACGTGGCGGATCTTGACCAGCGCCACGCACGTGATGCCGAAGAGATTCGAGGAGAATGCCGCGAGCAGGTTGGCCTTGGCGAGCCCGAGGGTGATCAGCACCATGGCGGCGGCGGTGCCGCCGATGCCCACGTAGAGGCCAAGGTCGAAGAGGTTCTCCTCGTTCTCCATCAGGCGCAGCTTGACGAGCGGCGGCACGTCCTGCCGCGCGATCTCCCGGATCTTGCGCAGGCAGAGAAGGTAGACGGCGATCTGCAGCGCGGCGAAGACGGCGATCGAGATCAGGTTGGTCGGTTCCATGGTGGAGACGGAGGTTGGAGTTTCGGCGGGAGCGGCGAGATTGGCGACCACCAGGACGGGGCGGCGAATTTGGAATTCGGATACCGGGGCGGCCTGGAGCAGGAACGGCTCGGTGGCGACCAGCACGAGCAGCGCGAACAGGACCGACAGCACGCCGGACTTCATGTGCCCGAGCGACACCGGCAGCGGGCCCGCCCCGCCCGGCCCCACGAGCCATCGGTCGAGCCCGCGCAACATGAGCCACACGCCGAGCAGGAGTCCGGCGTACTTGGCCGCGAGCAGCAGTTGCGGGTGCAGCAGGGCGAGTTCCGCCGCGGCGCCCAGGGCGGGCGTGGGATGACGGTTGACGGGCACCCTGCGGGCGAGCAACTGCCGCACCGCGCCCTGCCCGTACGTGAGCGCGAGCGTGAGGTCTTCGAGCCCGGGCTTGCCGAACTCGATCAGATAGGCCGCCACCCGGTCGGCGGAGTCGGAGAACAGCGCCGCGGCGTAGATGAGCGGCAATTGGTCGGGGGCGACGCGTGCGAGGTGCGCATACTCGCCCAGCGTCTTGACGCTGTCGGTGCGCCGCGTGAGCTCGACCAGCTGCCCCCAGTCCAGACGGCGGCCGAGCGAGAGCAGATTGATGAAGAACGTCTCCAGTTCGCCGAGTTCGCGCTGTTTCAGGGCCGATTCCGCCAGCCCGCGCAGTTCCCGCTGCAGCGACGGCGGCAGGTGCTTGCCCTCGTAGAGCAGACCGGTGAGGAGCAGCAGGGCGTCGAGCGGCTGCCCCCCGGGCCGGGAGGCAGGCACGAACCGGCCCGTGCCCGTCAGGTCGCGCAGACGCAGAAACGCCTGTACCCCTTCGGAGCCCGACTTCGACAGGTGCGTGCGGAGCGTCTGTCGGGCGCGGTGCGTGTTGAAAAACGTCAGCACCGGCACACTGCTCCGCCGACCCGAGTCGGCGCGAAGGTTGAACAGCGGGTCGAGGAACGGATCCCAGCCGCCCCAGGCCATCAAGCCGGGCTGCCGCGCGGCGAAAAGTTCCAGCGCGCCGTCGAGCGCCGGAGCCCGCGGATCGCGCACCGATTTCGCCGCCGCGAGGATGAGGGCCGCCGGACCGATCTTCTCCACGTCGACGAGGTCCCGGCCGTAGGCGCCCAGCGTGGCGGTGTCGCGACCCGCCGCCGCGAGCAAGGACGGGCTGACCGATTTCAGGTTCACCGGCAGCATCCACGCGCCCACGGCGAGGAGAAGCCCCACCGCGGCCAGCACCGGTGCGGGCAACGCCGGTGACGAGCGGGGCGGCGGCGAAACACTCATTGTCCGAACTATTTATTTGCCCGCGGGAAATGGCAAACCCACGCTGCGCCATTAACGGACCGATGGCGCTGAAAATTGTTCACTACAACGATCCCGTTTTGCGCGAGAAAGGCGCCAAGGTCGCGGTCTTCGACGCCGCGCTGGCGCAACTCAAGGAGGAGATGGTTGCCACGATGCACGACGCCGCCGGCATCGGACTCGCCGCCCAGCAGGTCGGCCGCGCGATGCAGTTCTGCGTCGTCGACCTGCGGGAGTCGGATCAGGATTTCACCTGGGAGCTCGACGGGGCGCGACCGCCGCTCGACCTCTTCATGCCCCTCGCGATCGCCAACCCCAGGCTCGCCGTCGTGCGCGGCACCGACGAGACGCTGTACGAGGAGGGCTGCCTCTCCTTCCCGAAGATCCGCGGGGAAGTGGCCCGCCCCGATGCGATCGTGGTCGAGTTCCAGGACGAACGCGGCGTGCCGCACACGCTGCGCTGCGACGGATTGCTGTCACGCTGCATCCAGCACGAGGCCGATCATCTCAACGGGGTGCTCTTCATCGACCGGATGGACAAGAAAACCCGCGGCGACATCGACGAGGCAGTGAAGACCCTCGCCAAAGCCACCAAGGCCGCGGCGGCCAGAACAACGCCATGAGCCAGGTGCAAAAAGCCGACGGGATGAATTATGCCCCCCAGGGCAAACCGAGCCCGGTCGTGGCTGCGGGCGAGTTCGCGTTTGCCGCCGCGCATCTCGATCATGGGCACATCTACGGACAGTGCAACGGCCTCCTCGAGGCGGGGGCCGACCTGAAGTGGGTCTTCGATCCCGACGAGAAGAAGGTCGCCGCCTTCGTGGCCAAGTATCCCCAGGCGCGGGTCGCGCGTGCGCTCGACGAGATCCTGGCCGACCCCGCCGTGCGGCTGGTCACCGCGGCGGCGGTGCCCTGCGACCGCGGTCCCCTCGGCGTGCGCGTGATGGAGGCGGGCAAGGACTATTTCACCGACAAGACGCCCTTCACCTCGCTGAGCCAGCTCGACGCCGCGAAAGCCGCGGTGGCGCGCACCGGCCGGAAGTACATGGTCTATTTTTCCGAGCGGCTGCACGTCGAGTCCGCGATGTACGCCACCGATCTCGTCGCCGCCGGCGCCATCGGCCGCGTCGTCCAGGTGATCGGCCTCGGCCCTCACCGGCTCGGCAAGGCGGGCCGCCCGGACTGGTTCTTCGAGAAGGCGAAGTTCGGAGGCATCCTGACCGACATCGGCAGCCACCAGTTCGAACAGTTCCTCACCTACACGGGGGCGACCGACGCCACCGTCACCCAGGCCGCCGTCGGCAATTTCGCCAACCCGGACAAGCCCGAATTCGAAGACTTCGGCGAGGCGTCGCTGCTCGCCGACAATGGGGCCTCGAACTATATCCGGGTGGACTGGTTCACCCCCAACGGCCTTTCCACCTGGGGCGACGGCCGCACCGTCATCCTCGGCACCAAGGGCTACATCGAGCTGCGCAAGTACGTCGACGTCGCGCGCGACCGCAGCGGGGACCACGTCTATATCGTGGACGACGCGGGCGAACGACACCTCAACGTGGCCGGACAGGTCGGCTTCCGCTTCTTCGGTCAGTTGATCCTCGACTGCCTCAACCGCACGGAAAAAGCCATGACGCAGGCCCACGCCTTCAAGGCCGCCGAGCTCTGCCTGCGGGCGCAGCTGGCCGCGCGGAAGATCGCCTGATATCCGGCCCCCGGATACCGCCCGGCCTCGCACGCGCCTCGATGAGCATCGCCACGCGCACCGGCGACCAGGGGACGACCAGCCTGCTCTTCGGCCAGCGCGTGCCGAAGGATCATCCGCAGATCGAGGCGGTCGGCGCGTTCGACGAGCTCAACGCCGCCCTCGGGGTGGTGAAGCCGCTGCTCGCGACCGGGGGCCGCGGGGCGGAGTTGCGGGCCTTCCTGACCGCGACGCAACAGACGCTCGTGGCGTTGATGGGAGAAGTGGCGTGCGCCGAGACCGATCTCGACCGCTACGCAGCCTCGGCGTTTCCCAAACTCGCCGCCGACGATGTCCGCCGCCTCGACGAGGCCGTCGCCGCGCTCGAGGCCCGGGGCCTGAGCTTCGCCGGGTGGGCGACGCCGGGCGCCAACTCGCTCTCGGCCGCGCTCGAGGTTTCGCGCACGACCGCGCGACGCGCCGAGCGCCGCCTCGCCGCGCTGCCCGGGCACGGACGCTCGGTGCGCCCGGAACTGCGCCAGTTCACGAACCGGTTGTCGGACCTGCTCTGGCTGCTCGCCCGCGAGGCGGAGGCGCCGGGCGGCTGAGGCGGAACGATGCAGTTGCGGTCGAGCCGCCTTTCCCCAGGCGGCTGACACGCGACGGACCGGTCCGCAGCGGCTCGAGGACAAGCCGCACCACCTCTCGGTCCGCCGGTCGTCAGGGCTGAGTTGAAGGCCAACCGCAGGATCTGGATGCGGCGTTCCGGCGATCTGCTCGGCGCCCGGTCCCGCGGCGACGCGGTGCTTGTATCGCCCGACCGTTTTCACCCACACTGCGGCATGTCCCTTCCCGCCGCCCTGGTTGTCCTGGTGCTCGCCGCCGGCTGGCGCCTCCTGGCGCCGCACGTGCCCGGCCTGGCCAACTTCGCGCCGCTCATGGCCCTCACCTATTGCGCGGCCGTGTATGTCCGCGACTGGCGCCTGTGGCTGGTGCCGTTCGGCGCGCTGCTGGCGTCCGACGTGTACCTGGACTACCACTACGCCACCGCCTATGGCGACACCTGGGTCTGGCCCAGCGCGCTGGTGCGGCTGGCCTGCTTCGCGTTTGCGCTCCCGCTGGGGCGCTTCGTCGCCGCGCGGAAGTCCGTTGCGAACCTCTTCAGCGGCGCCCTCGCCGGCTCCCTCCTCTTCTATTTCGCCACCAACACCGATGCCTGGCTGCGCGACCCCGCCTACCTGAAGACCGCCGCGGGCTGGTGGCAGGCGATGACCGTCGGCCGGCCCGAGTTTCCCCCCACGCTGCTCTTCTTTCGCAACACGCTCGTCAGCGACCTCCTGTTCACGGGCTTGTTTGCCGCGGCGATGGAGCTGGGCGCGCGCCGCACGCGGAGGGCGCCGAGCGCCGGCTGACGGGTCCGATGGGAACCTGCTTCCGCGGCGGAACCGCGGGCCGCCGGAGTCACAACAGATCGGCCGCGAGCTCCGCGAGTTTCGAACGCTCGCCCTTGGTCAGCTTCACGTGCGCGGCGATCGCCTGCCCTTTCATCCGGTTGTGGCAGTAGACCAGTCCGTTGCTGCGTGAGTCGACGTAGGGATTGTCGATCTGCGCCGGGTCCCCGATCAGCACGATCTTCGAGCCTTCGCTGATGCGCGTGATGACGGTCTTGACCTCATGCGGCGTGAGCTGCTGGGCCTCGTCGAGGATGAAGAAGCGCCGCGCGATCGACCGGCCGCGGATGAAGGCCAGCGCCTCGATGTCGACCAGGCCGCTTTTCAGCAGGCGCTCGTAGGGTTTCATCGCGGCGCCACCGTGTCCGCCATGGTGGCCGCCCGCCGGCGCCACCGCCGGGGCTGCGAAAGCGTCGTCCCGCCGCTTCTGCTTTTTCTTCGACACCTTCTTGGCCGCGAATTGCGGTTCCTTGGGCGGCTTCGAGGGGATCAGCACCTCGAGCGCGTCGTGGTAGGGCTGCAGCCAGGGCTTCATCTTTTCCTCCAGCGAGCCCGGCAGGAAGCCGATGTCCTTGCCCAGCGCGATCACCGGGCGCGAGATGGACACGCCGTCGTAGCGGGAATGCTCGTCCTGAGTCTGGTGCAGCGCGCATGCCGTGGAGAGCAGCGTCTTCCCCGTGCCCGCCTTGCCGTAGCACGTGAGCATCGCGATGCCGTCGTCGAGCAGCGCGTCCATGAAGAACTGCTGCTCGAGATTGCGCGCGCGGATCGGGATTCCGCCGGGGGCCTTGACGAAATCCGGCAGCTTGAGGCGCCGGACCAGGCGGTCGCCGTAGAAGCGCGCCGGCATCGTCTTGCCCTCGTCCGACCGCAGCAGCACGTATTCATTCAGGTACAGCGGCTTCGCGGCCGACGCTCCCACCTCGAATGCGCCTTCGGAACAGAAGCGCTGCAGCTCGTACACGTTGACGGGGATCTCGCGGTAGCTCGCCTCGTCGTCGGTCTCCGGCACCTTGTCGTTGAGGTAATCCTCCGACTCCAGCCCCACGGCGCGCGCCTTGAGCTGCACGTTGACATCCTTCGTCACGAGGATCGTCGGAGGTGGAAAGCGTTCCTGCACGAAGAGGGCCGCGGCGATGATGCGGTTGTCCTTTTTCGACAGATCCGGGAGGATCGCCTTCAGGCGGTCCATCGCCGGGGAGCGGCGATGCGGATCGAGGAGATACGGGTTGATGATGATCGACAGCGTGCCGCCGTTCTCGAGCTCGATGCCCTCGTGCATCGCCCGCGTGTCAGGCAGCAGTTCCTGGAGGATCCGATGCACCCGCCGCGCGTTGCGGCCGCGTTCCGTGGACTGCTCCCCCTTGATGGCATCGAGCTCCTCGAGCACCTCGACCGGGATCGCGAGGTTGTTGTCCTCGAACTTGAACACCGATTGCGGATCGTGGAGCAGGACGTTCGTATCGAGCACGAACGTCTTCACCTTGGCCGACACCTTCATCCGCGAGATTGGGGCTGACGCCCCGCGCAGGTTTTCCATCGGTTGTGGATATCTTGTGAACAACTGAACGCGGCTCGCGGGAAATGTCGATGCCAGAACCGTGATTTCCCCGAACATTTTGCCGCCCGGGCGCGGCGTAGTGACAATCATGTGACGCCGCCGTCCGGACGCGGCAGGTGCGCGCGGCGTTTCCGGCGGAGGCGCCCCCGGCCTCACGCCGCGATTCGTGCTCGCGTGCCGGGAGGCGAATCTATTGACCGCTCTTCCGCATCCGGCATGCACCTCGAGGACATCAAGCAGGCCCTGCTCGCGTCGTATCGCAGCGACGGGGGCATCAATCACCTGGACGGCGTCAATCTGCCGTCGCAGGAGTCCGTCAACCGGCTGGCCGCAGACTGCATGCACCTCCTCTTCCCCGGATACTTCGAGGAACCGGCCCCGACGGAGCGGGAGCTGCCCGCGCTCGTCGACCGGCTGCTCGGCGGCATCGAACGCCGGCTGCGCGCGGAGATCGAGAAGTGCCTGCGTTTCGCCCGGATCGAAAGCCCGGCGGAGACCGCCGGCGCGCTGACGATGGCGTTCCTCGCCCGGATCCCCGAGCTGCGGCGCATCATCAAGACGGACGTCGACGCGGCCTACGCGGGCGATCCCGCGGCCCGGAGCGTCGAGGAGATCATCCTCGCCTACCCGTGCGTGCTGGCGATCTCGCTGCAGCGGATCGCGCATGTCCTTTACGAGCAGCGCGTGCCGCTGCTGCCCCGCATGCTCACCGAGTATGCGCACGAGCGCACGGGCTGCGACATCCACCCCGGGGCGCAGCTTGGCAGCCACTTCTTCATCGATCACGGCACCGGTGTCGTGATCGGCGAAACCGCGACGGTCGGCGCGCACGTGAAGCTCTACCAAGGCGTGACGCTCGGCGCCAAATCGTTCGAGGTCGACAACGAGGGCCGCCCCATCAAGGGCGTGAAACGCCATCCCGACATCGGCGACCACGTCACCATCTACGCGCACGCCACCATCCTGGGCGGCGACACGCGCGTGGGGGCGAATTCGATCATCGGGTCCAGCGTCTGGCTGATGAAGTCGATCCCCGACGAGTCCGTCGCCTATTTCAAGGGCGACAACCTGGTCGTCCGCTCGCGCCGGCAGCGCGAGTCGATGGTCGGCACCGTGGCCTCGCTGGCCCAGGACCACGACTGGGAGATTTGACCGGGAGCACGGGGTGCGAGGCCGGCGGCGGCGAGCGCAGCCGCGAGGCAGCAGGGGCGGAGGGCGTGTCCCCAAGCGGCCAGCGTTCCACCGAACGCTCCGCAGCGGCGGGAGGACAGGCTGCTCCACCTTTCTGGGCGGCTGTTTCCTCGGCGATCTGAGCTCAGGGCCGACGGCAGCGTTCCGGCTCAAGCCGCCACGTCCGGCTCCCGCAGTCCCAGGTTCTCGGATACGCTGGTGCAAAGGCCGATGAACGTTTCCTCCGCGAGGGCCAGGCGGCGACCTTTCAGGTGGGCGACGCCCCAGCGGCGCGTGAGCTTGCGCGGACCGAGGGGCAACGCGACGAGCGATCCCTGCTCGAGCTCGCTCCGGGCGATCCACGCCGCGAGCACGCCGGCGCCGATGCCGATCTTCACCAGCTCCTTGATCGCCTCCATGCTGCCGAGTTCGATGAAATTGCTCAGCGTGATCCGCTCCTCGCGGAAATACTCGCTCACCAGCCGGAAGGTCTGGCTCGTCTTGTTGTAGAGCACGAGCGTCTCGCCTTCGATCTCCCCGCGCGGCGCCCGCCCTTCCCGCGCCCACGGATGCTGCGGTGCGACCACGAAGCGGAGTTCGTCCTGGAAGATGGGCACGAACGTGTATTCCGACGGGCCCGGCACCAGTGGCTCGAGCACGAGCGCGAGGTCGATGTGGCCGCCGCGCAGCAGCTCGAGCTGGTGCCCATGGTCCCCCGGCTCCACCCGGATCACGCACTTGGGATAGCTCTGCCGGAACTCGCGCAGGACGCTGGGCAGGATATGCTGGCAGGCGGTGGTGCTGGCGCCTACCCGCAGGCGCCCGTGGCCCCATTTGGTCAGCGTCTCGAGGCCGGCGCGGGCTTCCTCCATCTCGCGCAGGATCTTCTCGGTGTGCCGCAGGAACTGCTCCCCGGCCTGCGTGAGCAGCACCCGCCGTCCGATCCGGTCGAGCAGGCGGCAACCGACATCTTCCTCGAGCGCCTTGATCGCGTGGCTCACGGCCGACTGGGTCAGGAACAAGTCTTTCGCCGCCAACGTGAAGCTGCCCCGGCGGGCGAGGGCCGAGAAGGCATGGAGCTGACGGCTGTCGAGCGTCGGTTTCATGGATGAACGGACTTCATTTCACGGATGAAATCTTCGCAGAGCATTAATTGCGCCATCCCGGGGCGTGGCACTCCGGCGGCTGCTTCCGCTGCAACATGGTTACAACGTCGTCTTCCGCATCGCCGGCCCAGCCTCGTGCTCGAACCCGGGCGCTGCGGGTTGGGTTTCTCGCGTTGACGGACGCGGCCCCCCTCATCGTGGCGCAGGAACTCGGCCTGTTCGCGCGCCACGGCCTGCAGGTGGAGCTTCGGCGGGAGATCGGCTGGGCCACGATCCGGGAGAAGGTGATCTTCGGCGAGCTGGAGGCGGCTCAGGCGCCAGCGCCCCTGCTCTGGTCGATGCAGCTCGGGCTGGGGTGCATCCGCTGCAACGTGGTCACCGCCCTCGTGCTCAATCTCCACGGCAACGCGATCACGCTTTCCCGGGCGCTCTGGGAGTCCGGGGTGCGGGATGCGGCCACGCTGCGCGAACACCTGGGCAAACGCCGTTCGGGCGAGCCGCTCACGCTGGGCATGGTATTCCCCTACTCCTCCCCTCACCTGCTCCTGCGCACGTGGCTGCGCAAGGGCGGCATCGATCCCGACAACGACGTCCGCCTGGTCGTGGTCCCGCCGGCCCAGATGTTCCGGAACCTGCGCGCGCAGACGATCGACGGCTTTTGCGCCGGCGAACCCTGGAACACCCTGGCGGTCCTCGAAGGCGAGGGCTGGTGTCCCTCGTGGAGCGCGGCCCAGCCGCCGCTCGGCCCCGAGAAGGTGCTGCTGGTGACCCAGCACTTCGCCGCCAACCGGCCCGAAGAACACGCCGCGCTCGTCAGCGCCCTCGCCGAAGCCGGCCATTGGTGCGACGAGCCGCAGCATCGCCTGCAACTCGCCGGCCTCCTGGCGCAGCCCCGCTGGCTCAATCTACCCGCCCGTGCGCTCTCGCCCGGACTGCTTGGCCCGTTCGATTGCGGCCACGGTCGAATCCTGCAGGTGCCGGATTTCCTCGTTTTCCAACGGGGTGACGCGGGCGTACCCAGCCTCGACAAGGCGCTGGAGCTTCAATCTTCGCTCGGCCAAGCCGGCCTCATCCCGGCAGCGGCCGCGGGTGACCGAAGCCTCGCGCGCCGCCTCTTCCGGGAGGACCTGCACCGCCACGCCCTTTCCGCTCATCACCCCGCCTTTGCCACTCCCACTCTTTAGCGCAGATTCATCGCTCGGGGAGCCGATTCAGCGCCGCCGCTGCGACGGAGCGCCCTCCGCGGGAACCGGCCATGACTGCATTGAAACCGCCCGCGTCGCCTCCTCGCGCGCGCCCCGGAAAAGGGCTTCCTCGAGCCGGCATCGTCGCCGGAAGGCGGATACGAGCGACGTCGCGGCGCGAGCCGGCTACGGCCGTCGCCGTCGGCAGCCCACGGAGCACACGGAGAGGCAGGCGTGTCCCGGCGACGTCGCGAATCGATTCAGATGAGCGATTCAGCCGGGCTGGAGCCGCTGGCCCGGCGCAGGCGGCTGCGGCCGCGACCTTCGAACGTCACCCGCCTCGGGACAGGCGGCTCCACCTCCAGGGCGTTCGCTTTCATCGGTGACTCCCAGGCGCCGAGACTGGATGCACGTCCTCGCGGGTTCCTCGACGCATCGAGTCTGTCCGGAACGATTTCCATCGCTCCCGGTCGCGGCCGAATCCTAGCCTCGACGTTCCTCCTCCCCGCCCCCTTTCTCACCCCATCGCAATCCCTCCGCCCCGCCAGCGCGCCATCCCGGCATGATCCTTCCTCCGGCGTCCCAGCCGCCTCCGCCCTCCCGGTGCATTCTCGTCACCGGCTCCTCCCGTGGCATTGGCCGGGCCATCGCCCGCCACCTCGCCACCTCCGGCGCCGTGGTCGGCGTCCACGGCCGAACGGCCGAGTCGGCTTCCCGCGCGGCCAGCGAGATCGGCGGCGCCGGCGTGCTTCCGCTGGCTGCCGACCTGGACGAACCGGCCGCGGCGCGCCAGCTGGTCGAGGATTTTGTGGCGCGGGCCGGCCGGATCGACGGTTTGGTGAACAACGCGGGCGGCGGTCGCGCCGTCGCGTTGCGTGGACTCACGGTGGAAAGCTGGCGGGAGACGTTTCGCCTCAATCTCGAGTCCGCGTTCGTCGCCGCGCAGGCGGCTTACGTGGCCATGCGGCAGCAGCGGTCCGGCGCGATCGTGAACATCGCCTCGATCTCCGCCCATGGCGCGGGCGGCTGGATGGGCGCTGACTACGCGGCGGCGAAGGCCGGGCTCGTGAGCCTGACCAAGAGCCTCGCGCTCGAAGCGGCCCGCTTTGGCGTACGCTGCAATGCGGTCTCGCCCGGACTGGTGGAGACCGACATGACCGCGCCCCTCACGCCGGAGAACCGCGCCGCGCTCCGCATTCCGCTCGGCCGGCTCGCCCGGCCGGACGAGGTGGCGGGCGTGGTCGCGTTCCTCCTCTCGGACGCGGCATCCTACGTCACCGGCCAGGTGCTGCACGTCGACGGCGGCCTGTGGCTGGGAGGCTGACGCGCCATGGACGATGCACGACGCGTGGCGGTGACCGGGCTGGGCTCGGTGACGGCCCTGGGAGCGGTCGAGGCGGAGGGCTGGTCGCGTCTCCTGGCGGGCGAGAGTGCGCTGCGCGTCCTGCGCAACCACGACTACACGGGCAACAAGGTGTGCCACGGCGCGGAGATCGACGCGGTGGCCCTCGATCCGAAGCTTCCGCCCACGTTGCGCCGGGCGGATCGCACGGTGAAGTTCGCCGCCACCGCGGCCCGCGCGGCTCTGGCCGAGGCGCGGTGCCTGCCGGACGATCCCCTCGCGCCGGCGGCGATCGCGACGATCTTCGGCAGCGGCTGCGGGCCCACGGAAACCCTGCACCAGAGCCACCGGCGGTTCGCGGAAAAAGGGCCGCCCGGGATGCGCCCCAGCACGGTCCCCAATGGCATGGCAAACACCGTGTCCGCCACCCTCTCGATCGAGTTCAAGCTCAGGGGCGCGAACTACACCCTCGTCTCCGCGTGCACGTCGGCCACGAACGCGATCGGAGTCGCCTGCCGCATGGTGCGCGAGGGTCACGCGGAGGCGGTGTTGTGTGGCGGCACGGACAGCAGCTTCGACCCGTTCTACTATTCGAT
>ERZ761602.6958-NODE-6958-length-12292-cov-7.383999_pt1 | contig 12292 bp, 9 predicted proteins | sample MGYA00512165_ERZ761602 | MGnify/ENA primary metagenome ERZ761602 (study PRJEB28899, sample SAMN02445085) | bioreactor sludge metagenome | biome: EBPR sludge; isolation source: Thorneside wastewater treatment plant | place: Australia: Brisbane, Thorneside... | reverse complement strand
CCCAGTCAAAGCCGTGCATGTTCTCGACGTAGAACCAATCGCGGTACCTCCGCCAGGCTTCGTTGAATATCTGGTTCCACTCCGCGACCGGATCGATCTCCGTGACCAGCCCGGCGGTCGAGACGCTTTTTCGGCTCCTTTCGCCCTGCGGATTAGCGTCAAGGAAGTTATAGCTCCCACCGGTCGAGGTACTCATCAGCTTTGTGCCGTCGGCTGAAAGGGCGTATCCGAAACCGGGCGAAAGTAGCGTCGTCTCGCGTCGGTCCTTCATTGAAAAAATGCGAAGCGAAGGCTGTGACTCGGCCTGCCTGCCGTAATAGAAGGGCGGCGTTACGACGTAGATCAGATGTCCGCGGTTCGCCGAGAGCCCGTTATAGTTATCGGCCGGAAGCGGCACCTTGACCGCACGGCCTTCAATACCATCGAAGTCGATCTTTTCCGGTTTCGGTGCTGGCGTTGCGGCCGGCGAGGGCGATGCCTGCGGAGCGGGACGCTCGGCGGCGATCGTTACCTCGTCATCCTGAAACGGGAACGGATGCTTAACGTCTTTCCGCAAGGCGAGCGAATAGATGTGTGCCATCCGATTCGTCGCAAAATTGAATTCGGACTGCGAGATCTGCGGGGCGAACTCACGCTGCGAGATAAAATAGAGATAATCACCGCTCGGATCCCAAGCGGCATTTCCTGCCCCGAACATTTCCGGAGTTACGCGGTACGACTTGTTCTCCGCCACGCTCCAGATGAATACAGATGAAAGGCCGTTTTCGGTCTGCCGGGTGTAGGCCACGTAATTCCCCTTCGGTGACCACGAGTAGTTGAAGATCAGGCCGTTCGCCGCGTTCGCGATCTGTTGGGTTTGCTTCGTCGCAACATCAACTACGAAAAGCCGTGCGTCCTTATCGCTGAAGACGAGCTTCTTGCTGTCCTCTGACCAGTAAGGAGCATATTTCTGGGCCTTTGAACCCGTCGTGATCTGCGTGGCCGGGCCGGAACCGTCGTGCGGAACGACCCAGACCTCTTCTTCACCTGTCTGATCGGAAATGTACGCGATCGTTCTTCCGTGGGGCGACCACGCCGGAAGCTTGTCATGTGCTCCGGAACTATTGGTCAGGTTTCGGACGGCACCGCGTTCGATCGGTGCGGTAAAGATATCTCCGCGGGCAGCAAACACGGCCCGCTCGCCCTTTGGCGAAAGTCCGTACGAGCTCACGAGATTCGCGACCGAGACCTGCCGCTTGCGGCGATTCACGCCGTCATTCGGCACGCTGATCGAAAGCTTGTTTGCCCGCTTCGCCGCAACATCGAATACCTCGAGCTCTCCGTCGCGTTCCCATACGATCTTTCCTTGATTATCCGAGCTCGGCCAGCGGATATCCCAGTCGCGGTTGCGGGTGACCTGCGTTGTCCGGCTGTTACTGTTGTCGTATGCGTAAAGGTTGAATTTGCCGTCCTTGTCCGAGATGTAATAGATCGAATTCCCGATCCACATCGCATCGCGGTTCGCTCGCGGATTATCGGAGATGAGTTTCGCGTCCGCAGTCGCGATGTCATAAATGTAAAGCCGGTTTGCCTGGCCGCCGCCATATCTCTTTTCCGGGCGGAAATCGCGCGATTGAGGCGAATAGACCATCTTCCCGCCATCCGGGGAAAAATCTCCGGAGCCGGCCTCGGGCATCGGCAGCGGCTCGACCGGCCCGCCATCGGGGGAGACCGTGTAAAGCCGGGCTATCGGCAGCGACCAGGAGTCACGCAGGCTGCGGAAAAAGATCTTGCCGTCCTTCGTCCAGCCGTAAACTTGATTGTCATATCCCCATCGCGGAGCAAGCGGCCCGCGCGAAGGGTAAAAAGTGAGCTGCCGCGGCTCACCGCCGCCCGCAGGCATTACGTAAACCTGCTCGTCGCCGTCATATTGGCCCGTAAATGCGATCCAGCGTCCATCGGGCGAATATTTTGGAAATGTCTCCACACCAGGATGGGCCGTTAACCTGACCGCCGTTCCGCCCGACGCCGCAGCCGACCAAAGGTCGCCGCCATAGCTGAACACAACACGGTCGCCGTGAATGTCGGGAAACCTGAGCAGCTTGGTTTGCGTAAATGCGGTGGCAGAAAGGAGAAGACAGAATGTTAACGTGATCGCGTATCGCAGCAACATTTGGTGAGCAAGCCTCCGAATTAGGTTGATAGCAACGGGAAACTTAGGAAAGTTTAGCGAAACACCGCCGTTTCCCAAAACGTGAGGACACCGCCGAAAGTCTCGATGCAACTATTTTTATCGAAATTTACTCCAATAACTGCTACTATTCTGCATTGAGGTTATTTTCACCCTATGAAGCTTTCCGTTTCCGCCGGGCGGATGTCAGCCCGGAACTTGCCTGTAGCATTAATTCTGGTAGTTTTCTTTGCGGCTGCATCGCTCACCAACGCACAGCCGCGGGCGAACGGTAACGGAAACGAACTTCCGCCGCCTTCCGCTCCTCGTGTCGTGGTCGGAACGGCCCCGGCAAAACCGGCCTTAACCACAGACACCATCGGGATCGATGTCGTCGAAGCACTCACGATCATTCAAAAGAACCACGTCGTAGGCAAAGGCATCGATTATAACGAGATATTCAAAAGCTCGATCGGCGGAATGCTCAAAGCACTCGATCCGCATTCGAACTATTTCGACGCCAAAGAGTTCGAGCAGTTCCGTACGGACCAGAGCTCTCGCTATTTCGGCATTGGAGCGACCATCGGCGACCTTACAGACCCCGAGGGCAAGATGGTCGGCACCTACATCCGAGCAACATTTGAGAATGCTCCTGCCAACCGTGCGGGTCTAAAGTACGGCGATAAGATCCTCGATGTAAACGGCGTTTCGATGGTCGGAAAGCCATTCACTGAGGTACGCGACCATCTCCGCGGGCCGCGAGGCACCGCCGCGAAGGTGACGGTCCAACGCAACGATACCGGCAAACGCGAAACGGTCGAAATAATCCGGGATGCGGTACCGCAGCCCTCGATCGCGGAGGCCTATATGATCCGCCCTGGCGTCGGTTATATCGCTATGACCGGCGGCTTTACGCAGACGACCTATGCAGAATTTTCCGAGGCAATGAAGCGTCTGAAAGCGGCAGGAATGAACCAGCTTGTCCTGGATCTAAAGGGCAACGGCGGCGGTCTTGTCAAGCCGGCGTATCTGGTGGCAAATACGTTTCTTGAGTCTGGCCAAACGATCTTCACGCAGAAAGGCCGCATAGAGGGCGTTACCGAACCCTTCCGGGCCGAGAACCCCGTTCCGGAAACGATGCCGATCGTGGTGATGGTCAATCGCGGCTCGGCTTCTGCGTCGGAGATCCTCGCCGGTGCTCTACAGGATCATGACCGTGCGTTGATCGTCGGTGAGAACACCTTCGGCAAAGGCCTTGTACAGAACCCGTTCCTTCTTGAGTACGGCTCGATGCTGCTCTTGACGGTCGCAAAGTATGAGACGCCTTCAGGTCGTCTGATCCAACGTGATTACTCCGACGGCAGCCTTTATAGCTACTATACGAATGGCGGTGTCGGGCGTGAGCTTTCTCCAGACGCAAAGCCGAATGGTGAAGAGGCCAAGACCGATCTCGGGAGGTCCGTTTACAGCGGCGGCGGCATCGCACCGGATATCGAGATCAAGCCGGACACCATCCCGATCGAACGTGCCCGCTTTCAGCAACGGCTCGCGAATCCGATCTTTGCTTTCGCACTCGACCTGACGGCCGGCCGTGTCAAGGGGTTCGAATCGCTGAAGGTTTCCGAGCCTATACGCTTCTCATACGACCTGACGGCAAAGGACTTTCCGATCACCGAGCCGGTGATGAAGGCCTTCACTCGCTTCGCAAAAGATAAATATGGTTATACCGATGTTCAACTGGCGGGCGAAAAGGAGTTCATTGAGCGGATGCTCCGCTCGGAACTCGTTACCGCTGCCTACGGGACGACAACCTCGTTTCAGGTCTTCAATGAATACGATAACCAGTTGAAGAAGGCTATCGAAGCACTGCCGAAGGCTCGCGACCTAGCTATGCAGAGTGCGGAAGCCAGGCGGGTTTCGATAGGCGATTCTGGAGCGGATAATCGTTAAACTATCTTGCCGATTAAAACACGAAGGCCGGGCAACAAACCCGGCCTTCTTAATGTTTTGCCTTCATCGATCCTAGAAAAGAGAAGAGATGAGATAGTAAACTCCGTAGCCGACGGCACCGAGTATCCCGACCAATAACACCGCAAGCAGTGCAACGATCAACTTGAACTTTCGGTAGCGCTTTTCATCCGGCGGCGAAAGCTGGTTCTGCGGAAAATATGGTGGCGGTCTGTTCATACCCCTATCTTGGCAAAGGCCCTTCAGCATTTGCAAGTGCATATGCGAGAACCGCCATCAAGGCCGCGAGCTTCTTCATCTCGTCCGGATCGATCTTATCGAAAGTATCGGCCTCGGTATGATGGTAATCGAAGTACTTTCGTGTATTGAACCAAGGTGCAAATGAGGGCACGCCACGCTGTGTTAGCGGCCCTATATCGGCACCAACGCCGTTCTCTTTCCGTGTAAGCCCCGACCCTTGCGACCTAAGGATCTGCAATATCGGCTCGATCGCGGCGCCGACCTCCGGCCTTCCGGCATAGAGAATGCCGACCGGATGTGAAACGCCGAGATCGCTTTCGATCGCGGCAAAGTGTTTATCGATCCGCGACGACTCGCGTGCCGCATACTCACGCCCGCCAACAAGCCCGTTCTCCTCGTTGGCGTAAGCGATAACGCGAATTGTCCTCTTTGGTTGAAGCCCGAGCTGTTTGAGGATGTAAGGAACCTGCATTGAAACCGCAACGCCGCCCGCATCATCGAGCGCCCCGGTTCCGACATCCCACGAGTCCAGATGTCCCGAAACGATCACGATCTCGTCGGGCCGCTCGCTCCCGCGAAGATCGGCGATGACGTTATGGCCATCGGCGTCCGGAAGCGTCTCAGCCCCGAGATTCAAGCGAATCCGGACAGTTCCCTGCTTCGCCAAATGGGCGATCAGGTCCGCGTCCTCGTTCGAGAGTGCCGCCCCGGGGATCTTCGCGACAGCCGGGTCATAACGCATGCCGCCGGTGTGGGCAAGCCGGTTCTGCGAGCCGCCCGCACTTCGCACAAGCGACGCTACGGCACCAAGCCGCGCCGCCGCGATTGCTCCAGAAGAGCGGTACTGAACCGCTTGGCCGTAGGCCTCGAGCCCGAATCCGGCATCCGACAACCGCCGGTCGTATCGATAATTAAACACGACCACCTTGCCCGCTATCCTTTCCCGGCCAAGCCTATCCAACTCGGCGAAGTTCTCCACTACGACGACCTCCGCCTCAATACCTTCCTGCGGCGTCGCGATGCTTCCGCCGAGCGCTTTTATGACCAGCTTCTGTACCGTGCCGCTCGCCATCCCCGGCCAGCTTACAAGTTCAGCTCGCTCTTCACCGCGAACCCAATTTGGGACCTTGAGCTTTTGCAGCTCGACCGCAAGGCCGAGTTTTCGCATCTCGTCGGCTACATACTGCTCGGCCCTGGCGGCCTGTGGAGTACCTGAGAATCTAGGGCCGATGTTGTTCGTTAGAAACGCCGTCCATTCGTATGCCTTGTCGCTTTTCAGCGCGGCGGCCTGTATCCTTTGAAGTTCATCGAGGGTCTTTTGAGAAAAGAGTGGTGCCGCAGGTTGCTGTGCGCCGAGCGAAGCTGAGATCAGCGATACGACGATCACAGATTTGAGTAGGTTTCGCGTGGTAGTTATCATTGTTAAGCGATATCCTAAAGCGAATTTCGTGTTGCTACAAATCCAGAAACCCCTGCATCTAAGTGACCAGATGAAAATGATGTTTACCCGTTCGGCCCTCGCCACCCTTTTCCTTCTAAGTATTTCCGCGTTCGCAGTAAACGCCCAGCCCGACCCGCGGCTAGACCGCGTGCGTCAATATGACGTTGAGCACTATTCGATAAAGCTCTCGTTCGACCCCAAGCAGAAGCTGGTCCGCGGAGATACTACCTTACGACTACGGCCGCTGAAAACAGGCCTGAAAACGCTTGAGTTCGACGCTGTCGCGTTCAGCTTTTCTCGTGTTTCGCTCGAAGACCGCGACCTGACTTTCCGGACCATTAAAGACAAAGTGATGGTCGATCTGCCGACGCCTTCCGACACCGAACGCAATTACGAGATCCGCTTCGAATACACCGCTCGGCCGAAAAAGGGCATTTATTTCATTGAGGAGCGGCGGTCTGGCGATCGCCTTGTCCATCCGGCACAGATATGGACCCAAGGCCAGCCCGATGAGGCTCGCCATTGGCTTCCCTCATTCGACTTCCCGAGCGACAAAGCAACCACCGAGAAATTCATCACCGTGCCGAAGGGCCAGACCGTTGTTGGCAATGGTGAGACCGTCGCCGTCATTGAAAACCCGGACGGCACCGCGACGCATCACTTTCGGCTCGACATCCCGCACCCGACTTATCTGATCTCTTTCGTCGTGGGCGACTACGTCAAGATCAGCGAATCCTTCCGGGACATTCCACTCGGCTATTATGTTTATCCCGGCCGCGAGAATATCGTCCCGTTTGCCTATGGCAAGACCATTCGAATGCTTGAGGCAATGGAGGAGTTGACCGGTATCAGCTTTCCCTTCAACAAATACGATCAAACGATGGTTGCCAACTTCGAATTTGGCGGGATGGAGAATATCACCGCGACGACGATGGCGGACACGGAGATATTCTATGCATCGATCGACTTCATGCGCGGAAACGTTGAGGACCTCGTCGCCCATGAGATCGCTCACTCCTGGTTCGGCAACAACACTACCTGCAAGACATGGGCCGACCTTTGGTTAAACGAGGGATTTGCTACGTTCTTCGAAGCTGCCATTCGAGAGAAGTTCTATGGACGTGAAGAATACCTTCGCAAGGTCGGTCTGGATGCCGAAAACTACGTGAACCACACCTCTACAACGCCCGTTTCCCACGCGCTATATAACCGCCGTGCGGGGGATACATCAGTTCTCTTCCGCTGGCCTGCGGTTACGTATAACAAAGGCGGAGTCGTTGTTCATCAGCTTCGCGAACAGGTCGGCGACGATAACTTCTGGCGGGCAGTAAAACTGTTTCTCGAAAGGCACCGGTTCAGTTCGGTGGAAACTGCCGACCTTCAAAAGGTTATGGAAGAAGTTTCCGGCCAGAAACTTGGCTGGTTCTTCGATCAATGGGTATTTAGGTCGGGTCACCCGAAGGTCCGTGTAACGAACCGTTTTGCACCGAACAAAAAGGCCGTAACTCTTACATTCATCCAAACTCAGCGAGTTTCGCCGCTAACGACGGCCGCCTACAAGCTTCCTCTTGAGGTGGAACTGAAATTCGCCGACGGGACATCCAGGATCGAAAAGGTGGACATCGCCGCCCGAGCCAAAACCGTGACGTTAAAAGCAGAAAAAGCGATCAACGAAGTAACCTTCGACCCGGCAACAAAGATCCCGCTGGCCGTTTTCTCTGGGCCGGGAATCAAATAAGGGGGCTAGATCGAGTCACTATCGGACTTGGAAAGCGGGCTGAGCTCAAAACGATTACGGTCGCGACGTTCCATCTTGCGGACGAAATCGAGCGGCTCGTTGTCCTCAAAATCGATGCCCATCGCGTGTGCATTTTCTTCAACGTCAGATTGGTCCGGCGTTGGGTTATGTCCGAAAACGGCTTCTGAACCCGATGTGTTCACCTCTTCCCAACTCGCGTCGATATCGCCGCCGGAGTCAGCGGGCGATGACGAGTGATGTTCGTAGAGACGCTCGTAGAGTTCCCGAGGAGCTTGTGGAGCGTGAGATATCTCGTGTTCGATGAACTTTGACATCTCTTCGTCTGGAGGGTCGATCTTTGGCGTTAGCGCCAGCGGGTCGTTGACCATAGCCGTTACCTGCCTGTAATGAACTTCGTATCTGAATGATAACACGACCCGGTCGAGCTTTCTATAAAAAAACGATCGACTGCATCGTCGGTATCTCGAACCGTTTCCGGCAGCGTGGGTTCTTGCACATCAGCATGTCGTCGATGCGGACCATGTAGTCGCGGGATTTTTCTAGCTGGGCGCGGTCGCGCTCATTCATCGCCCTCGGAAGGTTCTTTTTCTTCGTCCGCTTCATCCAGCGAACCTCGTAGTCGTTTCGCTCGCGGCAATAAGTGCAGGCAAATGACGAAGTTTTTACTTCTTGCCGTTCGTCGAAGATATCGCGTTCGTTCATCTTCTTTATTCTAACCCATCGCGGTCATGACGTGCTCGGCCTTACTTGAGTTCGCGAAGATAGTTGAAGCTGAAGATGCCCGTGTCGTGCCCGTCGGAAAAGTGAAAGTTAAGCGCGTAGCGGCCAACTATCGAGGTGTGCTTGATCGTGAGATCGTCCGGCACCTTGCCTTCGTCGAGTATCTTCTTGCCGGTCCATTCATCAATGCACCCGGCGCACGGGCAGGCCCGCCGGAGCTCGGCGGCCATGTAGCTGGTCTCTGTGCCGTCCGACCAGCCGATGCTCAGTTCCCGTTCGCTTTCTTCTACGATCTGTAATGGTTCGATCATTTCTTTAAGTTCTTATTGATCTCCGATGGGTCGATCGCGTAGTGCGACGCCTGATAGCGGACCTTTCGCCCGCTGAAAACGAACGCTTGCGGCGATTGGTGGCGGATGCCCGAACGCCGGGCAATGTGGTCCGAAAGTTCCCGCGACCGCTGAACGACGACCACATTCACGTTGCCATCAACGGCCATCATCTCCTCCATCAAATGGGCGCTGATGCCGCACGTCGAGCTGTGCTTATAGACCGTTACCGGCCGCTCATCTGAAACCTCGAGCAGTTCTTCAAAATCCGCAATAGTGTCCAGGTATTTAAATTCGGCAGCCATATTCTCAGGCAATATTCTTATATAGATCCGGCGGCGGCGGCGAGGTGAACCGCTCCGCAAGCGGGGGAAACACTTTCCGGTACGCAACGGCAGTGGCGGTGATGATGATCGGTATCACAAGATAGATCCCGACACAAAACAGCAAATATCCGCCGATCGCCAAGAGGAAGCCGACACCGAACAGAGCCCCGACTCCACCCTTGTTTGCCCAAACCGCCCGGGCACTAAGCTTGATCGCGTCCCATGCTCCCGCCTTTCTGTCCACGATGAGCGGAAAAGAAAAGATCACGAGCGTATGGATAACTGTCATGATCACCGCGAAAACGAACTCGACCGCAAGAATGCCGATAAGGAACGAAAGAAGTTCCTCCTGCGACATCTGCGGCCCGGCCATCGCAACGCCGATCAGCGGAATGTACATCACGAGGACCATCAAGACGATGGGTATCATGATGACCAATGTCAGCAAGAAGCTTGGTAGAAAAAAGTCGAAGCCCTTGAAGAGCTTATCAATGCTTATCGGTTTGCCGTCCATCATCTCGAACAAGCAAAGATAGATACCACATACCATCGGCCCAAGGATAATAAGCGGAACCAGACTTCCGATCACCATTCCAACGATCACGACGATCAGGACCATTAAATACTGCCCGCGGATCATCTCCCACGCCTCGCGGAAGCATTCCATGGCTTTGACCCTGCCGACGGTAAATTCCTGCTGCGGTTCGAACATTTGCGTCGATCAGTGTTTGTAGATCCTCTCGATGTAGTCGCTGACCATCCGGTCGCTTGAAAATTGCGGCGTCAGCGTCGCGATCGAATCCTTCATCCGGGCGATCCATTCCGTCGGCAGCCCGTTCCCGTCACGATCGTAGAACGCCGGCATAACCTCATTCTCGAGCGTCGAATAGAGCGACTCAGCCTCGATTGCGTCGATCTCGTCGTCGCTTTCGTAATCGCTGAGGTCGCCTATGGCAAAGCCGTTCCGGCCGTTGTAGCCCTCGATCCACCAACCGTCGAGGATGGAGAAATTCAAGACGCCGTTCATTGCCGCCTTCATTCCGCTCGTCCCGCTGGCCTCCATCGGCCGACGCGGGACATTGAGCCAAACGTCCACGCCCTGAACAAGATACCGGGCGACTTCCTGGTCATAATCCTCGATAAAGACCGCCCGCGACTGCCATTGCGACTCGTGGTTGATGCTCATCAGCTCTTGCAGGATCGCCTTCGCCGTCCGGTCCTGCGGATGTGCTTTACCAGCAAAGACGAACTGTACCGGCCGGTCGGCATGATCCACCAACCTCAGAAGACGGTCAAGGTCCGAAAGGATCAGGTTCCAGCGTTTGTATTGCGCTACGCGGCGGGCAAAGCCAATGGTCAGTGCGTTCGGGTCAAAGAGTCTGGAAGTGTTGGTCCGTTCGTTGATCGTATCCTGCCCGCCGATCTCCTTCTTTAGGGTGCGGCGGCGAATGAATGCGATCAACAGGTTCTTAAGCGTGACGTGCTTTTGCCAGATCTTGGCGTCGTCAATTTTCGCGACAGCATCGGCCCATGCCTGTGGGTCGTGAGTCAATTGCGGCCAATCCTGCCCAATTTCGGCTTCGTAAAGCCGCTGGAAAGCCGGAGCGATCCAGGTGGGCGGATGAACGCCGTTCGTTACGTGTGAAATTGGCACCGCTGTGCCGGGCGGGAACATACCCTTCCAAAGCCCTCGCGAAACCTCGCCGTGCTTTTCAGCAACGCCGTTTGCGGAACGCGTCATACGGATCGCGAACGGCGTCATGCCGAACGGCTCCGTTTCGTCCTCGGGATCGATGCGGCCGAGAGCGAAGAACTCACCCTCGTCGAGTTTTAGCGACGAGATGTAATCCGGGCTGAAGCATCCGCGGAGCTGTTCAGGCAGAAAGACGTCGTTGCCCGCCGCGACCGGCGTATGCGTAGTAAAGACGCACTGCTCGCGTATTTCCGCTTGAGCCTCAACGAAGCTCTTTTCCGGATGCTCTATCAGGTATTCGTGGACAAGCTCGAGCGTTGAGAAGGCCGCATGCCCTTCATTAAGGTGAAACACGCTCGGAGAGATGCCGAGCTTGCGGAGCAGCCGCACACCGCCGATGCCGAGCACCTTTTCCTGCACGATGCGCGTTTCCGAATCACCGCCGTAAAGATGGCCGGTGATCATCCGGTCTATTTCGTTGTTTTCCTCAACGTTGGTATCGAGCAGGTAAAGGGATACGCGTCCGACCTTCGCGAGCCAGGCTTGAGCGACGACCTCACGGCCACGGATGCGGACCATTACCCGCACACGTTCACCGGTTGGAGCGATCACCGGCGAGATCGCCAGGCCGTAATCGAAGATGTTCGAGTAGTGCTCCTCCTGCCAGCCGTCGTGCCCGATGTCCTGCCGGAAATATCCGTAGCGATAAAGCAGCCCGACCGCGACCAGCGGCACGTTCATATCGCTCGCCGACTTTAGATGATCACCGGCAAGGATGCCAAGCCCGCCCGAATAATTCGGCAGCGAATTGTGCACGCCATACTCGGCGCAAAAGTACGCAGCCGGATGCTCGGGCGTCGGGCCGTTGTCAAACGAACGCGCGGGCTCGGCCATGTAGGCGTCGAACCTTGCGGCAAAGTCGTTCAGCTTCGCGACGTATTCGTCATCGGCCGCCTTTTGCCAAAGCCGAAACTCGCCGACCTCCTCAAGCACTTTAAGCGGATGCTGCTCGTACTTGTCCCAGATGGTCGGAGCGATATCGCGAAAAAGCTCGACGCCCTCCGGATGCCACGACCAATAAAAGTTGCGTGCTATCCGGTCAAGTGCCTCGATCGGCTTTGGAAGCTCGGCTCCAAATGGGCGGAATGAGCGAAACGTAAGATCCATTCGTTCGGTTGCTGCCTGCATTAATTACAAAGAGAGGATGAGGTTCGAGAGTAATTAAAGCAGAACTATAAAGCAACCGGCAGGGAGATTCAACGAACGAAACGCCGGTTCTCTGAGATCACACTGGGCAAAAGACTATTTGAGGTCGGTCTCGGCGAGCCTTCCGACCGGCATAAGGCGATAGTGGACGGCTACGAGAATGCCGAAAACCAGTCCGATGCCGACAAGAATCCCGGTGATCCTCAGATAGTTTGGGAAATTGCCAAGGCCGATCCAGTACCACAAAAGCCCCATCGGAATGCCGCCGGCGGCAAAAAATGCCGCAATGCCGGCCATTCCCTTCCAGCCTGCCCTCGTTCGCCACTCGCGGTCGCGAAAGATCAGGCCTTTCCAGCGGTCGTATTCCCAACCCACTAGATAAAGCCCGGCCAATGCCATCAGCAAAGTGATCAGCCACGTTCCGACGAACCCGACCGAGCTCGTCAGGATCGCAATGTTCA
>ERZ761602.6957-NODE-6957-length-12292-cov-8.409087_pt1 | contig 12292 bp, 11 predicted proteins | sample MGYA00512165_ERZ761602 | MGnify/ENA primary metagenome ERZ761602 (study PRJEB28899, sample SAMN02445085) | bioreactor sludge metagenome | biome: EBPR sludge; isolation source: Thorneside wastewater treatment plant | place: Australia: Brisbane, Thorneside... | reverse complement strand
CCGTTGAGTCGAGTCTTTTTCCCAGAAGGGAGCGCAGGTAGAGGGAATCTGTCGTTAACGCGAAAGAATCTTTGACTGCGCTGATCGAATCTTTTTGTTTTTTCAGCAGGTTTTTCATGTTCAACGAATCTTCGCTTAATCTGATCGAATCTCTTTTTGTCTTTTCCGCGTAATACTCATTGCGTTTTCTTTCTCCGAGCGAAGCGACCGAATCAAAAAGGGGCATGGAAAGATCAGGTCTTCCCATGTAAAAAAGATAGCTTTTCTTAAACTCTTTTTCGGTGATATGATGAATATCGAACACCTGACTGTACAAGGTAAAGGTTTCCTGTTTGAGCTGGAGCGAGTCTTTGATGGAAAGAAAAGAAGCATAACGATCGGCCATCATCATATCCAGGAATACCTCTTTCATTTTATCCTGGGGAATAATACCCGAAGGGATCCTGGTATGATTGGTGCAGGAAAACAACGCTAAAACAAGCGCTCCGGTCAACCATTGTTTCATTTCAACTCTTGTTTGTACGTATTAGCATTGGAGATGTCCAGTCTCGATAACATCTCCCTCGCCTTCTGTCTTTCTTCAGGAGGCGCTTTTTTAAATATTCTTACCACTTCCATGGCTTTTCCCTGGAAGAAAAAGGGGATGACCATGGAATTAGGCATATCGTTGTTGAGCGTCGTAAGCTGGCTGATGGCATTCAACGTCGCCGCCCTGGCTTCGGATTCATTGTCATACATAAAATCCATGCCGAGACGATAATAATTATAGATCGCATCGTGCACCAACGCATACCGGTTATTCACCAGGTTCTCTGCCAGCCAGTAACGGTTTCTCTGGCCGTCGAAGGCTTTCCAGCCTACGATATCCCGGCCATCAGGCGCATTATTGACAATATACTGGGCTTTTTGAAAATAGGGGTCGCCTCCTCTCAACGAAAAAGAATCATAATCGAGCCCCAGTATCAGGTATACATAATAGGCGAAGATCGCCGATAGGTTGGAGCTTAGCCCCTCGGAACCCGACACCCTGTTCTCATTAAACTCAATGGGCTGGAATTCTACATACCTGAAGGCGACGGCCTCGTCGCGGAAATTGATAAGCGGGGTACTATAGGAGGCATTAAAAACCGGCCGCGCCGCCTGAATGGTCAGGCTTCCCTTGAATACGTTATTATTGGCTTCTGTGACGAGGAGCAGGAAGTTACAGCTGATCTTTTCCTGTTGCTGATAAGTATCGTTTGTCCATTTCCGGTTGTTCAACAGGTTCTGTATGGCCGTCTGAAGGGTTTGAAATATTTTTTTGTCGACCTGCGAACTGATAGCGCTGGAATTGATGGATATGCGCGCCTGCAGCTCCTGGGCTACAGAAGGCGTTACGGCCGCCAGCGCCAAACAACCGGAAATAAGCAAACGTTTAATCATACAACATTTTTACAATTCTGTCAACGATATCTTTTGCCGATTGTTGTTTTGACGTTCTGCCATAAGCGATTTCCTCGCCGCTTTTTTCAAAAATAGTGATCTTGTTCGTATCAAAGCCAAAGCCCGCGCCCTCGTCCCTCAGGGAGTTCAACACGATAATATCGGCATTCTTAGCTTTCAGTTTATGGAGGGCGCCCTGCTTCTCATCCTGGGTTTCCAGGGCAAATCCCACCAGCACCTGGCCCTTTGCTTTTCTTTCCCCCAGGCTCTTTAAGATATCCTTTGTTTTGACCAGCTCCAGCCGGAGATGATCCTCCGTTTTTTTTATCTTTTCCGAAGCGGTATGCGCAGGAGTATAATCGGCCACGGCCGCAGACATCACGGCTATATCCGCATCCCCGAATTTTTCCTGGCAGGATTGGAACATTTCCGCGGCAGTGGTCACCCTATGCACTTCAACGCCTTCGATATTGACATGGATGGCTGAAGGACCTAATACAAGTTGTACGGCTGCTCCTCTCCCGGCGAGTTCTGCGGCCAGCGCCAGGCCCATCTTACCCGAAGAATGATTGCCAATGAACCGGACGGGGTCTATTGGCTCATAGGTAGGGCCCGCGGTGACCAGCGCTTTTTTGCCTGCCAGGTCCTTTTTTGAAAAAAAGATATTTTCGAGAAAGGCGACAATATGTTCAGGTTCTGCCATCCGCCCCTCGCCGGATAAGCCGCTGGCAAGCTCGCCATTTTCCACGGGAATAATATGAACGCCGGCCTCCTGTAAACGCCTTATATTGGCGCGGGTAGCCGGGTGGAGCCACATGTCTTCATCCATCGCCGGCGCCGCCGCTACCGGGCAGGTCGCAGAAAGATAAGAAGCGAGCAGCATGTTATCGCAGAGGCCTGCGGCCATCTTAGCCAGCGTATTGCAGCTTAGAGGGGCGACAACCATTATATCGGCCCATCTTCCCAGCATAACATGATTGGACCAGGAATCGCCCAAAAAAAGATCCGCGATGACCGGGTTCTTAGACAGGGTAGACAATGTCAGGGGAGATACAAAATCTTTTGCCGCAGGGGTCATTACCACCTTTACTTCGGCGCCTTTGGCGGTTAACAGCCTTACCAGCAGAATAGCTTTATATGCGGCAATACTTCCCGTAACAGCCAGCAAAATTTTTTTTCCCTGGAACATGAGTTTAAAGTTAGGGCTTTTATGTATTCGGCATGAAACTCAAAAGCGACAGATGCCATCTGCCGCTTCGATAATAAGATAGAGAACTATTTTCTTTTGCGTCTAACTAAACAGATCATCCTCATTCTTGCGATAGTATATCTTGTCTTCCAGGAATTCCTGGGTAGCCAGCAAAGAAGCATTGGGCATTCTCTCATAAGCTTTGGATATCTCTATCTGCTCCTTGTTCTCATGGATCTCTTCGAGGCTGTCCGTATGGCTTGCAAACTCTTCCAGTTTAGAATGCAACTCCTCTTTCAGGGAGATATTGATCTGGTTGGCGCGTTTGGCAATAATGGCAATCGACTCATACACATTGCCTGTTCTGCCTTTAATAACATTCAGGTCCTTGGTCTCCGCCGTATTGGTAATATTAGCGCTGGATTGTCGTCTTAGCCTGCTCATTTTGGATTTGTTTAATATTGTTTTGTGATAAACTAGCGTATTTTTCTACCTCCTGCTTCAGGGGGCTCTCAGGAAAACGGTCTATAAAATCATTACACTCCGCAACCACCTGTTCATAACGGGCGGCTTTTTTAGTCTCTATACTGTTCTCTGCATAGAGAAAATAAGATTTAATGGCCTGCAGCTTGTATTTGTCTCCCTTATCCGTATCCGGGAAACTATTCATCAGGCTCGAAAAGGCAATCCCCGCAGCGCGGTAATGCCCCAGATTATAATATAATTCCGCGCTCTTATACTCTTTGTCCTCCAGCTTCGTCCTTAGCTCGTCAATGATCCCCGACGCTTCCGTTATTCTACTCGACCCGGGATGCGTATTGATAAAGGTCTGCATCAGGCCGATCGTTTTTAATGAATTCGTTTGGTCCAGTTCCGTTTTGGGAGACTGCCGGTAATAGGTATACGCGCGCATATACTCCATTTCTTCCGCCCTGGCGCTGGCGGGGAATACCTCTGTAAACTGTTTAAAAAGATTTTCTGCCTGCATCCAGTCTCTCAGGTAATAGGAACAATACGCATACCGATAAAAAAGATCTTCAAATTTTACGTCTCCTTTGAATACAGGGAATAGCTCCTGGTATAACTGCTGCGCGTAGTTATATTTTTTATCCGTATAATATTTCTCTGCCATCCTCAACTTATATTCATAGTCATTGCTCTTTTGCACTTTGGCAAACTTTGAGCATGAGGCGCCAAGAACAACCAGAAAAGCCAGGAAGAATATTCTCATAAAGGCTGCAAATTTACGCTTTTGCCGACAAATTAGAAAGTATAGATCTGGAAATCCCGATCCGGTCGTTAATTAAAACATAAAAACCCCAATGCATACGGATAAGGCGCTAACTCCCACGCCGTACGAGAACCTTAGTTAAAACATAAAACCCCCATAAAGGGGGTTTTATTATTAGAAAGGTAAGAGATTATCTTCTTCTTAAATTCGGATGGGGGGCCGGAACGGTAGTCGGTCCTTCTTCCCGGGAGCCGTCCCGAAGGTCGACCGTATTACAATCTCCGCCTTCCTGTCCATATTTAAAGATGAAACGATCAGCGCTAACGCCTTCTTTTTCAACAAGGTAGTTAATAACTGCATTCACCCTGTCCCAACTCACTTGCTGTTCGGCTTTATTAGAAGCGCAGTATCCTACTACAGCGATCTTACATTCAGAATTATCGCGGATCCTCTGGGCAGCCCCTGCCAACAGCGCCTTGGCGTCATTGTTCAGGGAAACCGATCTGCCTTTGAAAGTAATACTGGGAAGATCGCCGACATTGCAACGACCGCGGATGCCATATTGCATCAGCGAGTCGATCACTTTACAGCAATCCGGAGGAGGGCATTTACCTACGCCGTCTGCGTCAACAGGTTGACATTGCGTAGGCGTGATCAATTCCTTATCCCTGTAATCAGGAACGCCGTCTCCGTCTGTATCGCGGCTAACGCCATGGGCATCCACCGGCGCGCCGGCGGGAGTATTCGGTTCATTATCAAACTGATCAGTAACGCCATCGCCATCGGCGTCGTCCAGGATAGGCTTCGGCATCTTCATGTGCCTGGGCTGGTTGAGTTCATTGTAAGCGTAATCCAGGGGATTCAGCCACCACAAAGGCTCGACAGATTTGGCGCCCAAAGCGACATTAAGGCCGACAGAGGTTAAGTTATAAGTATCGTAGTCGCTGGTCTTGGCAGGATTGGTATTACTGTTTGTTTGCCATTGTTGACCGTCAAGCAGGTCAGTCTTTTGGGGCAAGGTGAATTTAGTTTCAACGGCAAGGTTCAGGCGATTGTTAAGCTTGAACTGCATCCCGGCGCCCATTACAAAAGTTGCTCTGAAAGGCAGACCGAGCACTTCCGGTTTAAGCGGGTCTTTTTCCCCCTCTGTTTCATAGGTTTCATCCATCAGGTTCTTAATGGCGCGCCTGAGCTGTTTCCTGTCTTTATACACTCCGGGAGGAATGGAAGAAAAATCATACAGGTTATTGCCGTTCATCGCATCCACTTTTACATCGTAGATCATTCCGCCAAAGCCTGCAAAACCATAAGCATTAAAACCGGTCTTGGCGCGATGAAACCGGATATTATTTATCGCAAACACGCCCTGCAAACTGAGATCATAAATACTTGTCTTATAATTATAGATGATTCCCTGCGAAGGAATGCCTGCATTAAGGTATTGCTGCCATGCAGAGTTATTGATATAATTGGTAGACTTGGTATAGTTCAATCCTTTTGCAACGCCGTACCCCAATTCGCCTCTTATGGAAAACACATAGCCCACCGCTTTGCGCAGGTGTAAGGCTGTTCCAAATCCGGGGAATTCCGACCGAACATCTCCCGATATGGAAAAAAGGCCGATCTTGGCGCCTAATTCCCACTGATTGCGGGGTTTAGCGGGAAATGGGTAATTATTGGCCAGAAATTCCGTGTGCTGGGGAAGTCTTCTTGAAGGGATGACAGAGGAGTCGTAAACGTTGTAACTGCTACTGCTCCCCGGTTCCTGGGCAAATGCCCCTGACCCAAAAAGGCAGAGCAAGCCCAATAACCTCGAATACATTTTGATTGCCATAACGTAGTTTTAAATATGAATATTAAGAGATTACAATTAGCTTAACCAACACAAAAGTATTAATTGCCGGTTAAATAGCAAATTTTTTTAGCCGCTGTACCCGGCATAACTAAAAGTCAATCAATAAGAAACCCAATTATTCGGATAAAAAGCAAGTTGAAGGACAGATTAGATTTCAAAGTAGTAATTTGCCCCTTCTTTCTTGCAAATGAAAATAGCCGAAGCAATACTCCGACAGGAACTGATCATTTTTGAAAAGGAATTCAGGGATGCCGTTAAAAGCCAGACGCCGTTGCTGGATCGTATCATGCGTTTCATTGTCAACCGCAAAGGAAAACAGCTCCGCCCTATGTTCGTACTGTTGTCGGCTAAACTTTGCGGCGATATCAACGCCTCTACATACCGGGCCGCCTCCCTGGTTGAATTACTGCACACAGCCACGCTTGTCCATGACGACGTGGTGGACGAATCCCTGGAAAGAAGGGGGTTTTTCTCCACTTATGCGCTCTGGAAAACAAAAATATCGGTGCTGGTGGGCGATTACCTGCTGGCCAAGGGCCTGCTTCTTTCGCTTGACCATGACGATTTCCGCATACTGCAGCTCTTATCTGAAGCGGTAAGACTGATGAGCGAGGGAGAATTGCTGCAGATCGAGAAGTCGCGGACCCTGAATATGCAGGAAGAAGTTTATTTTGAAATTATCCGCAACAAAACGGCTTCACTGCTGGCTTCCGCCTGCGCCGCCGGCGCTTATTCCGTTTCGCACGATGAAAAGATGGCCGAAAAAATGAGAATTTTTGGCGAAAAAACAGGAATCGCTTTTCAAATAAAAGACGATCTTTTCGATTACGGATCCGACGCTGTAGGGAAGCCCACGGGCAACGATATCAAGGAGAAAAAGCTGACCCTTCCGCTGATCTATACGCTTAATAACGTAAGCAGGCCGGTCCGGAGAGAGCTGATCTATATCATAAAAAATCAAAATAAAGATCCTCAAAAAGTAAAACAGGCGATCGGCATAGTGCATGAAAGCGGAGGAATAACCTATGCGCAGCAAAAAATGATCGGCTTCAGGGACGAAGCGTTGTCGGTGTTGCAGGAATTTGACAATAGCGAAGTAAAACAGGGATTGGAAGAATTGGTGCGGTTCACTACCGACCGGAAGTTTTAGCGCGGCCCGATCCCGGGGCCGCCGCGTATGCGTTTGCGCGGTTCGGCTACCGACCGGAAGTTCTAACGCCCGAAGCAAGACGCCTCGAGGTTTCCTTAAAAAATGGTCAGCATATGCGGGCTGTTATCTGTAGAACAACCTTCACTGTAAGGTCCTAATCTTAAATTTTAACAGAGAATATTCAATACATTGCTGTTTTTGCATAGCAGACAGCGCGAACTTCAGCCCTGATTTTAACACGTCACATTCAACGAATAGCCGTACCGGAATGATACAAAAACGATGGAACATATTAGCGGAAGATCCGGAAAAAACAGAAGCCTTATCCCGGGCGCTGAATATCAGCCCTACGCTGTGTAAAATACTTGTCGCGCGGGGCATAGAGACCTTCGACCAGGCAAGGGATTTTTTCCGGCCCTCCCTCGGAAAACTTCATGATCCCTGGCTCATGAAGGACATGGATATTGCCGTAGCGCGAATACTAAAAGCTTTTGCCGCCAAAGAAAAAATACTGGTATTCGGGGATTATGACGTAGACGGGGCTACGGCTGTCGCCTGCATGTATAGTTTTCTCAAAGAACATTACGAACAGGAGCTGGTGGATTTTTATATCCCCCACCGCCATCGCGAAGGTTATGGCATTTCCGCAGCCGGAATTGCATTTGCAAAAGCCAACGGGTATTCGCTGGTCATCTCCCTCGATTGCGGCATTAAATCGACCGATCTCATCCGGCTTGCCGGCGAGCAGGGCATTGAATTTATCGTTTGCGATCACCATCTGCCCGACAGCATTCTCCCTCCTGCCGCCGCTATTCTCAATCCCAAACAACCGGAATGCCCCTACCCGTTCAAGGAGCTATGCGGTTGCGGCGTCGGGTTTAAGCTGATCTGCGCGCTGGCCCAAACGCTCCGCCTGCCGGAATCCGCCGCTTTAAAATATCTCGACCTGGTAGCCACCGCGATAGCCGCCGATATTGTGCCCATGAAAGGGGAAAACAGGATCCTGGCTTATTTCGGATTAAAAAAAGCCAATGAAGACCCCAATGAAGGCATCAGGGCGCTAAAAACACTAAGCGGCATAAAAAAAGAAATGCTGATCAGCAACCTGGTTTTTATGATCGCCCCCCGGATCAATGCAGCCGGCCGTATGGACGATGCGCGGAAAGCGGCGCTGATGTTTATCGCCGACAGCTATGCAGAGGCCTTACAGTATGCGGAAATGCTGCATTCCGATAATTCCGACAGGAAGCTGGCCGACCAGACCATTACGGAAGAAGCGATCCGACTCATAACAAACGATAGCGAAAACGCAGGCCGAAAGTCAACAGTCGTTTACCAGCCTCATTGGCATAAAGGCGTAGTAGGCATAGTAGCTTCCCGGCTTATCGAACGGTATTACCGGCCTACCATTGTGCTCACCCAATCGGGCGAATATATTGCAGGCTCGGCCAGAAGCGTAGCAGGCTTTAACGTATATGAAGCCATTCATCAATGCAGGGATCTGCTGATCGGCTATGGCGGTCATTTTTACGCCGCCGGGCTCACGATGCAACCCCGTCAGGTGACCGCTTTCCGGGAGCGGTTCGAGGAAGTGGTGTCTCAAACCATCCATGACGACCTGTTGATCCCCGAGATCATTATTGACGCGGAGGCGGAGCTAAAAGACCTTACCCCCTCTTTCTACAATATCCTTTGCCAGATGGAACCTTTCGGACCTGAAAACCTCAAGCCGGTATTTGTGGTAAAACGAGCAATCAACCAGGGGAACTCGCGCATCGTCAAGGAACAACATATACGCTTCTCCCTTAGCCAGGGAAACATAACATTCAATGGCATCGGGTTTAATATGGCGGGGAAATTTCCGCTGTTGCAGGAAAACAAGCCGATAGATATCGTGTTTCACCTGGACGAAAACGAATGGAACGATCAAAAAAGCATACAGCTGAAAATGATCGATTTCCGGTTGTCGGAATAATGGCGTATTGCAGGCTTATATGATCTTGCTTTTAGCGCCGCCATCCATCAACGCAATACTGCGGTTGATGAATGTGGTCAGTTCGGCGCCCTTTAATAGCCCCTGCGATAACAGGGCCAGGTCGCCCAGGTTCCTGACCAGGCTCGACTGTTTATCCGCATCTTTTTCCCCGAGGATGGACTGGTAAACCGGATGATTGCCGTTTACGGTAAGCGTCACCTCGTCGGGCATATTGGCATAGAAAGCGCCCATCGAACCATTGATGGCCGACATGTCTTTCATCCTGCGCATGAATTCGGGGCGGGTAGCCACCACCGGAGGCGCTTCGGCGCTAAGTCCTTTGATCTCCACGGTAACATGGATCTGTGGGATTTCAAAGCCGAACAGTTCCTTCAGTTTTGTTTCCTCTTCCTTGCTAAGCAGGCTTTCAGCGGCATCCGACTTATCGATCAGATTATCTGCAATATCGGCGTCGACCCGGGTAAAATGGACATTCTCCCATTTCATCTCCACATGATTGATAAATGCGGCGTCGACAATGGTTTCGAGCTTTACCACGATAAATCCTTTTTGTTTCGCCGCCTGGATATAGCTATCCTGCTGAACGGGACTGGTCGTATAAAGGATGACCAGCTTACCCTCCTTGTTTTTCTGAAGCGCTTCCGCAGCGGAACGATATTCGTCGAGCGTATAAAAACGGTTATCGTCAACCGCTTCCATCAGATGAAACTTATTCGCTTTTTCCAGGAATTTATCGTCCGTCATCATTCCATATTTCACAAACAGCCCAAGGCTATCCCATTTGTCTTCAAACTCCTTTCTTTCCTTCGTGAATATCTCTTCCAGCTTATCCGCCACCTTGCGGGTGATATGGTTATTGATCTTTTTCACATTGGGATCGCCCTGAAGATAGCTGCGGCTTACATTCAGAGGGATATCCGGGCTATCGATCACCCCATGCAGCAACATCAGGAATTCCGGAACAATGTCTTTTACCTCGTCGGTTACAAATACCTGGTTGCTGTACAGTTGGATCTTATCCTTCTGGATCTCATAGCTCTGTTTGATCTTGGGAAAATACAGGATGCCGGTCAGGTTAAAAGGATAGTCCACATTTAAATGGATCCAGAACAGGGGCGGTTCGCTGAAAGGGTAAAGCTCTTTATAAAAATCCTGGTAGTCTTGCGGAGTAAGCTCTGAAGGTTTTTTGGTCCAGGCCGGCTGCGTATTATTGATCTGCTTATCGCCGAAAAAAACCGGAACGGGAAGGAACTTACAGAATTTCTCCAGGATGGCGCCGATCCTGGCCTCTTCCAGGAATTCAGCGCTTTCTTCGTTTACATGTAAGATGATATCCGTGCCGCGGCTTTCCTTTTCCGCTTCTTCGAGCAGGTATTCGGGGCTTCCATCGCATTCCCAGCGAACGGCTTTTGCCCCTTCCTGGTAGCTACGGGTGAGTATTTCCACCTTTTCGCTCACCATAAAAGAAGAATAAAACCCAAGCCCGAAATGGCCAATGATATTCGCTTCTTTCTGTCCCTTATATTTTTCCAGGAATTCCTCGGCTCCCGAAAAAGCCACCTGGTTAATGTATTTATCCACCTCTTCAGCCGTCATTCCCACCCCGCTATCGGAGATGGTAATAGTTTTTTTCTCCTTATCCAGCTTAACTTCTATCCGGAGATCTCCCAACTCGCCTTTGGCGTCGCCTATAGAAGACAGGGTTTTCAGCTTCTGGGTAGCGTCAACGGCATTGCTGATCAGCTCGCGGAGAAAGATCTCATGATCGCTGTAAAGGAATTTTTTAATAATGGGGAAAATATTCTCTGTTTGAACACGTATAGCGCCTTTTTGCATGAGTAACAATTTTTTTAAACAAATTTGGCTGGTCAAAGAAGGCGCCATAAGGCCAAAAACCCTCCTGAACGGAAAAACTGTCAGTTAATATATTTTGCCGCAAGGATAGGGGAATATGCAGCTGTTTCCCTACCTTTGCATCCCATTTTTAAAAAAATTAATTCACCTGCCTGCTATCGCAGGCAAAAAAACAGGGTAATGAACAATTACGAATTGATGGTGATTTTTACCCCTGTGCTCTCTGAAGAGGACTATAAAGTCGCTCAGAAAAAATTTACTTCCCTGGTCGCTGACGCGGGAGGAAAAATTTTAAACGAGAAGCCATGGGGACTAAAAGCACTGGCGTATCCCATACACAAGAAGACCACCGGTCTTTACTGGGTATTGGAATATATTGCGCCATCCGACTTCAATGAGAAGCTGAAGATACAGCTTCTGCGCGACGACAACGTCATGCGTCACATGATCACTGCGCTCGATAAATACGCCGTCGAGTACAATGAAAGAAAGAGAAGCGGCGTACAGGCAGGAACCGAAAAAACAGAAGCTTAATCATGGCAAAAGCAAATGAAATAAAGTATCTGACGGCGATCAAGGCTGAGAAGCCCAAAAAGAAATATTGCCGCTTTAAGAAGATGGGCATTAAGTACATCGACTATAAAGACGCCGAGTTCCTGAAAAAATTCCTGAATGAGCAGGGCAAATTATTGCCGCGCCGTATTACGGGCAACTCTTTGAAGTTCCAGCGTAAGGTGTCGCAGGCCATTAAGAAAGCCCGTCAAATGGCATTATTGCCGTACGTAACTGACCTTTTAAAATAGAAGCCTCATGGAAATTATATTAATACAAGATGTAGATAACCTGGGCGCTGCTAACGAATTGGTGAAAGTACGCAACGGGTATGCCCGCAATTTCTTGATACCCAATAAATTAGCCAAGGAAGCCAGCCCGGCAAACAGAAAGGCGCTGGAAGAAAAGCTAAAACAGGTCCGCAAGAAAGAAGAAAAGATGCTGGCCGATCTGAATGCCGTTATCGCAAAGCTGACCGACGGCGCGCTGACCATCGGAGCCAAAACCGGGACCAGCGGAAAGATCTTCGGCAGCGTTACCCCCTTACAGATCAGCCGCGCTATCCGCGAGCAAAAGGGTTATGAAATCGACCGGAAAAAAATCAATATTGCCGACGAAGTAAAAGAATTGGGCGCCTATAAGGCCTCCATTGATTTCGGCAACGGCAAAAGCGCCGAAGTCGACTTTGAAGTAGTTGGCGAATAACATGGTTTTCAATAAGATGTGATAGGAATAATTTTATTTTTCAAATAAAATTATTCCTTATCTTCATTGTTGATTACTGTAGTTAGTTCTCTTGTTCTGAAGCGTCTTACCTTCTTTCGGTTTCCTCAGTTCATTGTGATAACTACCGTTTAAAATCGGATTTCAGAACAACAAAAAATTTTAGTTACAATGAACATTTATGTAGGTAACCTCTCCTGGCAAATGACCGATGAGGATCTCAGAACGCTATTTGAACAATATGGTTCTGTTACATCAGCAAAGATCGTCAAAGACAAAGTAAGCGGCCGCAGCAAGGGTTTCGGTTTTGTAGAAATGCC
>ERZ761602.6956-NODE-6956-length-12293-cov-3.795473_pt1 | contig 12293 bp, 11 predicted proteins | sample MGYA00512165_ERZ761602 | MGnify/ENA primary metagenome ERZ761602 (study PRJEB28899, sample SAMN02445085) | bioreactor sludge metagenome | biome: EBPR sludge; isolation source: Thorneside wastewater treatment plant | place: Australia: Brisbane, Thorneside... | reverse complement strand
GCAGTACACTCATCGGATCATCGTGTTTGGCAGGTAAAGCGCGATCTGGGGAAAGGCGACCAGCAGCACCAGGGTTGCGATCATCGCCAGCCAGAAGGGCATGACCCCGCGAAAGATCGTGCCCAGCGGCACATGCGGAACCACGGATTTGACGATGAACACATTGACCCCGACAGGCGGCGAGATGAGGCCCATCTCGAGCGTCAGCACAACAAGCACCCCGAACCAGATCGGATCAAAGCCCAGTTGCGTGATGATCGGGAAAAAGATCGGCATCGTCAGCACCAGCATGGCGAAGCCTTCGAGGAAACAGCCCAGAACCAGGTAGGTCGCCAGGATCAACGCAAGGATCGCCAGCGCAGGCAGGTCGAGCCCGGTCAGGAAGGCCCCCAGCGCCTGCGGGATATGGCTGAGCGCAAGGAAGGGGTTGATCATATGCGCCGCGATCAGGATCAGCATCACCGTGGCGGTGGTCACGACCGAGGATTTCGCCGCCGCCCAGAACGCCCGCAGGGTCAGCGTGCGCGTGACAAGACCGATCAGGATGAAGGCGCCCGCCCCCACCGCCGAAGCCTCGACCGGCGAAAAGAAGCCGCTGTAGATGCCGCCAACCGTCATCACGATCACGCCCACCACCGGCACCGCGCCGACAAAGGCGCGCAGTTTCTCGGTCACCGTGGTTTTCGGGCCGCGCGGGCCCATCTCGGGGTTGAGGGTGCAGATCACCGTGATGGTCAGGATGAACATGCCCAGCAGCAGAAGTCCCGGCAGCACCCCGGCCAGAAACAGCCGCCCGATGGATTCCTGCGTCAGGATCGCGTAGATCACGAACCCGGTCGACGGCGGGATCAGGATGCCCAGCGTTCCGCCGGCAGCGACCGCACCGGTGCTCAGACGGTGGTCGTACTTGTAGCGCTCCATCTCGCCCAGCGAGACGCGGCCGATGGTCAGCGCCGAAGCGACCGACGACCCCGACAGCGCCGCGAACCCGCCGCAGCCGATGACCGTGGCGCTGGCGAGCCCCCCGCGCACCCGGCCGACGATGGCATAGGCCGCGTCATAGAGCTTTCGGCTCATTCCGGTTTCCGAGGCGACATTGCCCATCAGGATGAACAGCGGCACCACGACGAGTTCGGGCATCGAGGCCAGCGTGAAGCTTTCCGAGGCCAGCAGGCTTTTCGCCGCCCTGAGCCCGTTCAGCGCCCAGATGCCGCAAAAGCCGACCGCGAACATCGCAAAGGCGACCGGCACGCGCAGCGCCAGCAGGCCGAACAGCGCCAGCATTCCTACGATGCCAATGGCAAAATCGGTCATGCCCGGGACTCCCTGGAAATCTGGGCGCCCATGGTCAGGACGATGGCGCGCAGGGTCATGCCAAAGGCCGTGATGACGCACGAGACGATGACGTAATACTGAAACCAGATCTTTGGCAGGCCGATGATATTGGTGGCCGAGCGCAACATCCGCGACAGGATCGAGCTTTCCCAGGTCGTCCAGGCGATGCCCAGAAAGATCACCGCTCCCAGAAGCGCCGATAGAATGTCACCCAGCCGGTTCGCCCAGGCGGGGAAATGGCGCTCGAACAGGTCGATGGCGATGTGCCCGCCCTGGCGGTCGCACAGGGCCATGCCGCCAAAGACCAGCACGACCATCGACATCTGCACCACATCCTGCGCGCCCCGGATCGGAGCGCCGAAATAGCGCATGATCACGTCGGACAGAATGACGGCAACCTCGGTCAACAGACCGAGGGTGCCGAGGATCGCGGACAGGGCGATGACCCTGCCCGCAACCGTATCGAGTGCGCGCAGCACTCAGTTGCCCTGCATTGCGGCCAGAACGGCGGCGCCGCCGTCGATGGTCGCCACGACCTGATCGCGCACCGGAAGGGTGATCGCAGCCCAGGCGGCGATTTCCTCGTCCGTCAGGTTGATGATCGTGTTGTCACCGGCGGCGGTGATCTGCTCGATCACCTGCGTGGCGCGCGCGTTCCAGCCCGCTTCGGCCGAGGCCGACAGCGTGCGACCGGCAACGCTGTCGATGGCGGCGCGGTGCTCGGCCGAAAGGCCGTTGTACGCGCCTTCGTTCATTACCAGATAAAAGCTGATGTGGCCCAGAGGCATGCCGATCGTGTAGCTGTCCGCCACTTCGTCCAGACGGAAGTCGCCGATCGCCGAAGCCCCGGTGATCAGCCCGTCGATCAGGCCGGTCTGCAGCGCGTTGTAGATCTCGCCCGCAGGCATCTGCACCGGGGTCGCGCCCAGCGCCTCGACGATCGAGCCTGCGACCGAACCCGACACACGGATCTTCAGCCCCGCGAGGTCCCCGGGCAGACGCACGTTGCGGCCGCGCATGATCAGCACGTTGGGTTCCGAGGTCCACAGCGCCAGCGGCACGGTGCCCGGGAATTCGCCGTTCAGCAGGCCCGCATCATAGGCGCGCCAGATCGCGTCATAGCCCGACTGGCCCTCGGCCAGAACGCCCGGCAGTTCCGAGATCATCGTGCGCTGGAACTGCGACGAGTTGTAGCCCTGGAGCCCCCAGACGATGTCGGCGACGCCCTGCAGAACGCGGACATACTGCTCCAGCGGACCGGCACCCAGTTCACCGCCCGGATAGACGCGGATGTTCAGACCCGCGGCCGAGGCCGCAGCCTGCAGCGGCTCGATGGTCGAGGCGGTCAGCGTGTGCGCCGGGGGCACCCAATGGGCCAGGCGCAGCTCTTGCGCCATCGCAGGCGCCGAGACGGTCACGGCCAGTGCGGCGGCGGCGCCAAAGGCACGGAAAGAGGTAAGATAGCTCATTGTGATCCTCCCACAGATCGGGGCCATGCCCCAGTTTCAAACCCGAAAGACCGGTCCAGTATGGCGCGTCACCGTGGCGATTTCACCCCTGATGACGCGCCTTGACCCCAGATCAGCCTTGCTGAACCGACCCTCCAGTCGGCAGGACGGGCGACACGCGTCGGTGTCGCCCGCCCCGGTCTCGATCCTCAGCTGCGCGTGCGCCAGCTGTCGGCATAGTTGGTGCGCGCCTCGGCCGAGTAGGGCGTCGGGGCAACACGCACACGGATTTCGGCCTGACGGTGCTTTTCGGTCGAGGTCTTGCCGGTGGTTTCCGGCTCGCCCCATTTCAGCGTCAGGATGTCGCCGACCTGCACGTCGTTGGCCACCACGCCAAGGCTGAGCACGCAACGCTCGTTGAACGAATAGCCGTTGAACATGCTCATGCCGACCATCTTGCCCGCGTCATTGACGACCATGTCGGCGCTCGACGAGGCATAGTTGGGCTGCGGGAAGTCGATCCACTTGTAGGGAATGCCCGGCTCGAATGCCGAGGCGATCACCTTCAGCACATCGTCGCGGTTCCACTCGAAGGTGACCTTCTTGCGCTTGGCGCCTTCGGCCTTGATCTTTTCCAGCGCGGCCTTGCCGATAAAGTCCTTCTTCTTCCAGCCGATATAGAAATCATAGCCGAGTTCGAAGGGGTTGACGTAGTAATCCTCGATGTTGTCGCTGACGAACGACCCGCCGATCGAACCGGCCGCCTCGTACATCTCGGTGCCCAGCCACTCGCGGTAATCGGCCAGCATGCCATCGCCGGTATAGATGCCCGGCAGCGGCGAGGGAATCCAGCCCGATTCCAGCGTGTTGGTCGAATAGGCGCGGCTGCCGCACTGCACCAGGTTCACACCCGCGTCGCGCGCGGCCTGCAGCACGGTCGAATGGATGTAATCCTTGTCCTTGTAGGGACCCCAGATTTCCAGGCCCGGCGCACCCGACATGCCGTGACGCAGCGCCTGCACCTTTTTCGAGCCGATGTTGATCCAGTCGACATGGAAGAACTTGATGTCCGGGATCGGGCCGCCGTTCATCTTTTCAAAGATCTTCGGCGCATCGGGACCCTGAATCTGGAAGCGGTAATGCTCGCGCAGCACCCGCTCGCCCTCGGGGCGGCTGGGCGAACGCGGGTCATAGCGCAGACGGACGTTCCAGTTGCCATAGCTGGCGGCGAACATCAGCCAGTTCGAGGTCGGCGCGCGGCCCACCAGAACGTACTTGTCCTCGCGCTCGCGGAAGCTGATGTGGTCGCCGATCACATGGCCGTGCGGCGTGACGGGGACGTAGTGCTTGGCACGGTTCAGTTCGAAATTCGAAAAGGCGTTGATGCCGTGGTGGGCCAGGAATTCGGTGGCCTGCGGACCCTCGACGATCACCTCGTCCATGTGGTGCGACTGGTCGAACAGCACGGCGCTATGGCGCCAGGCCTCCTGCTCGACGCGCCAGTTCGAGAACTCCGGCGCGACGACCGGATAGACATACATGCCGATCTTGGAATCGCGCAACATCTTGACGGGGTTGCCACCTTTTTGCGCGATCAGGGCTGCCAGGCTGGTTGCCGACATATCGATTCTCCTCCCAAAGCAAGAATGTATACATAATGCGAAGAGACACACATCATTGCAAGTGAAATCGCCCCACACAGGCGATTTCCTGCATTTCATGTATTCATTCCCTCACCGCACAATCAGCGCCATGCCCGGCATGGCCTCGGGCGTCCGCGCATCGGCGGCAAAAACCGATTCCAGGTTGCCCCGCGCGATGCGGGCATGTTCGCGCGCCAGGGCTTCGGCGCGCGCGCCCTCGCGCCGCTCGATGGCCTGCACGAGGGCGCGGTGCTGCTCCTGCGCCACCACCAGCGACCGGTGCGACCGCGCGTCATCCGCCTGCCCCAGCACAAAGGCCGAGGGCGACGCAAAAGGCAGCGACTTGACCCGCTCGAGTTCGCGCAGGATCACCGCGCTGCCACAGAGTTCGGCCAGTCGACAATGAAACAGCGCGTTCAACTCGCTGTAGGCGTCGAAATCGACTGTATTGCCCGGCCCGTCGAAACAGCGTTCCAGCCGGGCCAACACCTCGCGCACTGCCGTCAGCCCCGGTCCGTCGGCGCCACGCTCGGCCGCCATGCGCGCTGCCGTCCCCTCCAGAACGCCGCGCAACTCGATGGAATCGGACACATCCCCCAGACTGAAGGCCCGGACCTGGAACCCGCCGCCAGAGGCGCGCTCCAGCAGACCTTCCTCGGCCAATCGCGACATAGCCTCGCGGACCGGCGTGCGCGAGATCTGCAAATCCTCGGACAGTGCCACCTCGTAAAGACGTGTTCCGCCCGGCAATCCGCCATGAAAGATCCGCTGGCGCAGCTCATAGGCGGCGCGCTTGGTCAGGCTGGTGCTCTTCGATTCGCTCATGGGCCCCTCGTGTATACATCCAATGTATACATCCCAAGCCCCAAGGCAATTGCCGTGTTCCACCTTGCCGGAAATACTCACGGGATTTCCCAAAGGGGGCGTGCCCCCTTTGGGGCAGGTGCGGGCGGCAGCCCGTCGGCGCGCGGTCCCCTCGACGGGGGCCGCGCGCCGCCTCACTTCGCTTTCCGCATCCGCGAATTCCGCCGGATCGCCCAGCCGCTGGGGAAACGGAATGTCGGCCGCCAATGCCTTTTGCGCCTCCTCGGGCAAGGTGAACAGCAAGGGCGTCAGAAAGATCCCCGGCGCGATCACATTGACCCGGACGCCGACCCTTGCCAGTTCGCGGGCGATGGGCAGGCTCATCCCGACGATCCCGCCCTTGGAGGCCGAATAGGCCGCCTGCCCGATCTGCCCGTCAAAGGCCGCGACCGACGCCGTGTTGATCACCACGCCGCGCTCGCCATCCTCCATCGGCTCCAGCGCCGCCATCCGCGCCACGGCCAGCCTGAGCACATTGAACGTGCCGATCAGGTTCACCTTGACCGTTCGCTCGAAAGCCTCCAGCGGCAGCGGCCCGTCACGACCCAGCACGCGGCCCGCCGTCCCGATCCCGGCGCAATTGACCACGATGCGGGGCGCGCCCTGCGCGGCCGCGACCGCGTCCAGCGCCGCAGCCACCTCGGCTTCCGAGGTCACATCCCCCTGAAGCCCCATCCCGCCAATGGCCGCCGCGATGGCCGCGCCCTTGGCCGCGTCGCGATCAAACACCGCCACCCTTGCCCCGCGCGCCGCAAGCATGCGCGCCGTCGCCTCGCCAAGGCCCGAGCCCCCACCGGTCACAAAGGCCGAAATCCCCTCGATCTGCATTCCTACCCCCTGATGACCCGGGCATCGCCCGCATAAAGCGCCGCCACCAGATCGGCCCGATGGCTGCGCACCGCCCGCTGATTGACCGATCCCTTGTCGGTCACCTCGCCCCGGTCCAGATTCAGCGGTTCGACCAGCATCATCACCCGCGGCACGCGCAGCGAGGATCCCGTCGCCGTCGCGTTATAGGCCTTCAGCCGCTCGGCAATCGCCGCGTGCAAGGCGGGATGCGCGCACAGTTCGGCATCGCTCAACCCCGCCTGCCCCACCAGCGCCTCGATGGCCGGGCGGAAAGGCACCAGCAACGCTCCCAGACTGTCCTCGCCCTCGCCCACGATCACCGCATCGCGCGCAAGGCCGCCCAGGGCATCGGTCAGCTTCGCGCGCAGCGCCCCCACCGACACCCAGGTTCCGGTCGACAGCTTGAAGTTCTCGGCCACACGCCCGTCAAAGAAGAACCCCTTGGCCGGGTTGCCCGGCTCGGCAAAACGCAGCGCATCGCCAAGGCAATAGAAGCCTTCCTCGTCGAACGCCTCGCGCGTCAGTTTTTCATTGCGCCAATAGCCTGGCGTCACATTCGGACCCTTCAGGCGCACTTCCCATTTGCCCTCGACCGGGACCAGTTTCAGCGTGATGCCCTTGGCCGGCACGCCGATGCATCCCGCTTCGGCGTCGGGGTCGGTGTTGAACAGTGAAAACGGTGCGGTTTCGGTGGCACCAAGGCCGGTCCCCAGTTGCACCCGCTCGCCGGTGGCCTGCACCGACAGTTCTTCCAGCGCATCCCAGGTGTGGCGCGCCATGGCCGCGCCGGCGTAGTACATCAGCTTGAGCGGGCCATAGAACGCTTTGGCCAGCGAGGGGTCCTTGCGCATCGCCTCGACCAGCATCTCGTAGCCAAAGGGCACGTTGAAATACCAGTTCGTCGGCACATCGCGCAGGTTGGCGATGGTCTGGTGCATCAGGTCGCGCGTCGGGCGCCCGCCGTCGATATAGAACGTCCCGCCGTTGTAGATCGCCGCGTTGAACACCAGGTTCCCCGCCGCGACGTGGTTCCACGGCGCCCAGTCCAGAATGATCGGTGCCTCGTCGCGCAGGAAGGCATAGCAATCGGTCATCTGTTCCATGTTGGCGCACATCATGCGCTGGGTCTGGATCACCGCCTTGGGCGACCCCGTGGTGCCCGAGGTGAACAGGAACTTGGCCACCGTATCGGGCCCGGTCGCGGCATTGGCCGCATCGACGGCAGGGGTGACGGGGGTTGCCAGCACCGCGTCCAGCGCCTGCCCCGCGCCGGTCACGCAGATCACCGGCAGTCCCGCCAGCACCTCCGACAGGGCGCGGGCGAAAGGCGCGGTATCATCGGCAAAGACCGCCCCCGGGGTGATCTGGTCGCGCACCGAGAGCAGCTTTTCGAATTCGCCGGACGAGGTGGAATAGGCGGGCGCAATCGCCGCCGAGGGAATGCCGACATATTGCGCGCCCAGAGCCATCAGGGCGTGGGCAATCGAATTGGCCGACAGAATCAGCAGCGGGCGGTCGGTGGACAGACCCATGTCCAAAAGCCGCTGCCCGATCGCCCGGACCCGGGCCAGCATCTGGCCATAACTCACCTTGACCCAGGCGCCCGCAGCGTCGCGCTCGGCCATCCAGATCCGGTCTGGATCCAGCCCGGCCCAATGATGGATCCGGTCGGAAATCCGGTCGGGATAGGCGCCCAGCGCCCCCTCTTGCCAGACCAGGATCGAACCATCCTCGCGGTCGGTCCAACGCACGTCAGGACGCCACAGCTTGACCGGGCGCAGCGGTGATTCTGTCATGGGTAAGTCCTCCTGCGAGATTGTTTACACGGAAACTATTTTTCCGCAAAGCGAGGAAATTGTTTACACGGATACTTTTTCCGCCGATATTCGTCACAGAATCGGCGCAACATTCGGCAAGACGGCGGGGCCTGCGATGAAATATCTGACACTCGAGTTCCAGGGCGATGTGGCCGTCGTCGGCCTGAACCGGCCCGAAAAGCGCAATGCGATCTCGGATGCCTTCATCGAAGAACTGAACGACGTGATCACTCAGGTGGAAGCGCGCTGCAAGGCGGCGGTGATCCACGGCCATGGCCCGCATTTCTGCGCCGGGCTCGATCTGGCCGAACATGTGAAAAAGACCCCGTTCGAAGGCGTGCATGGCAGTCGCCGCTGGCACGAGGTCTTTGCCCGCATCCAGCGCGGCAAGCTGCCGTGGTTCGGCGCGCTGCACGGGGCAGTGGTGGGCGGCGGGCTGGAACTGGCCTCGTCGCTGCATGTGCGGGTGGCGGATCGCACGGCGTTCTTCGCCCTGCCCGAGGGCCAGCGCGGCATCTTTGTCGGCGGTGGCGCCAGCGTGCGGTCGGCACGGCTGATGGGCGTGTCGCGCATGACCGACATGATGCTGACCGGGCGTTCCGTGGATGCCGACACCGCGGAACGCTGGAACCTGGTCAACTATGTCGTCGACGAAGGTCAGGCGCTGGACAAGGCCATCGCCCTGGCCCGCCACGCCGCGACCAACGCGCCGATCTCGACCTATGCCATCATCCACGCCCTGCCGCGCATCAACGACATGGGCACCGAGGACGGGCTGTTTGTCGAGAGCTTCATCGCCTCGTTCACCGCCACCTCGCCCGAGGCCGAAGAGCGCCTGAACGCCTTCCTGTCAAAGAAGGCGGGCAAGGTCTCCAACCCGAACGCATGACACCATGAACGCGCCCTTTGCCGGCACGCTGAGCGACGAGGTGGACCTTGGCGATCTGGCCGAGTCCATCGGATTTCTGATGCGTCTGGCGCAGGTCCGCCTGTTCGGCCAGTTCTTCGAGGCTTTCGAGGGCACCGATGTGCGCCCGGGAGAGATGACCGTGCTCTGGGTGATCGACATTAACCCGCAGGTCCGCCAGGGCACGCTGGCCGCGACGCTGAACATCAAGCCCGCGCACATGACCAAACTGGTGCAGCGCATGGTGCGCGACGGGCTGGTGCGGCGTGAGGTGCCCGCCTCGGACCGCCGTTCGGTCCATCTGGAACTGACCCCGGCAGGCAAGGCGCATCTGGAGCGCCACCGCCCCGCCTTTCTGACTGTGCACTGTGCCGAACGCGTCGGCCTGAGCGCGGATGAATACGCAACCCTCCTGACGCTGATCCGCAAGATCGCCCTGATCAAGGAACCCGCCGCATGCCCGTGAACCTCGACGAAATCGTCGCCATCGACATTCACACCCATGCCGAGGAGCCCTGCGACACCTGCCGCGATGACGGCTACAACGAATTCCAGGCGGGGATGGCGAATTATTTCAAGAACCCCGCCGGGGCGGCCGGGATGCTGCCGACCGTGCAGGAAACCGCCGCCTATTACCGCGAGCGCAAGATCGCCGCGGTGATCTTTCCCGTCGATGGCGAACGAGAGACCGGGTTCAAGCGTTATCACAACGAGGAAGTCGCGCAGATCTGCGCCGAGAACGACGACATCCTGATCCCCTTCGCCTCGATCGACCCCCACAAGGGCAAGATGGGCGCGCGTGAGGCGCGGCGACTGGTGCGCGACTTCGGGGTCAAGGGCTTCAAGTTTCACCCGACGATGCAGGGGTTCTACCCCAACGACCGCATGGCCTATGACCTCTACGAGGCCATTGCCGACGAAGGCGCGATCAGCCTCTTTCACACCGGGCAGACCGGTGTCGGTTCGGGAATGCGCGGCGGCATGGGGATGCGGCTGAAGTATTCGAACCCGATGTATCTCGATGATGTGGCAGTCGATTTTCCCGACATGCCGATCATCCTCGCCCATCCCAGCTTTCCATGGCAGGAAGAGGCCCTGTCCGTCTGCCAGCACAAGCCGAACGTCTATATCGACCTTTCCGGCTGGTCGCCCAAGTATTTCCCGGAAATACTGGTACGCTACGCCAACACGATGCTGAAGAAGAAGATGCTGTTCGGCTCGGACTGGCCCGCGATCACGCCGGACCGCTGGCTGAAGGATTTCGAAAAATCGGATTTTCGGGACGAGGTGCGCCCCCTCATCCTGAAAGAGAACGCAAAGAGACTGTTGAAACTCTGAGCATGTCGGGCGTCTTTGGGAGGAGACCATCCATGAAACTGAGAAAGATCGCAGGACTCGCGCTGGCCGCCTCGGTCATCGCCTTTACCGCCGGGGCACAGGACCGCGTGCTGCGCGTGGCCCCCGCCGCACCGCCGCCCCATCCGGCGAACGGCTATCTCTATCAGGGCTTTGCGCGCTACCTGCCTGAGGAATCGGCGGGCCGCATGGGCGCCACGATCCTCGGCCCCGAGGTCGTCAATCTCGTGCAGATGAAGGACGCGCTGCAAAGCCAGGTCGCCGAGGTGGGCAACCTGTTGCCGCTGTTCTTCCCGGCGGACCTGCCCAACATGGCGCTGGCCGGCGAACTGTCGCTGACCTCGTCGAACAGCCACGCGGCGGGCGCGGCGATGACCGAATACATCGTCAACTGCGAGCCCTGCCAGGCCGAAATGCGTGCCTTTGGCTTTGTCTACCTGGGTTCGGGCGCGTCGGACGTCTATGAACTGCTGACCACGCGCCCCGTGCGCACGGCGGCCGATCTTCAGGGCCTGCGCCTGCGGTCGGGCGGCGCCCCCTGGGCCCGCTTTGCCGAGCATTTCGGCGCCGTTCCCGCCCAGATCCAGGTGAACGACCAGTTCGAGGCGATGAGCCAGGGGGTCATCGACGGCACCATGGCCTCGATCGCCGACCTCGTGTCGTTCCGTCTGGTCGAGCTGGTTCGACATGTGACCTTCCTGCCGATCGGCCTCTATCAGTCGACCTCGAACTTCACCACCAACGCCGATGTCTGGGCCAGCCTGTCGGTCGAGGATCGTGCCGCCATGGCGCGCGCCGCGAACCGCGCGAATGCCGACTTCACCCAGCGCTGGGGCTATTCGATGCCCGGCGAAGCCGAGGCCGCTGCCGTCGCCGCCGGGATCGAGATGATCCAGCCCGATGAAAGCCTGGTCGCCGCCTTCGAGGAGTTCCGCGCGACCGAACTGGCGACCGCGGCCCGCGTGGCGCAAGAACGTTTCGGCATGACCGACGCGGCCGAGCGCATCGCGGCCTTCCGCGAGCTCTATGCCAAGTGGGAAGCCATCGCCGAGGAAGTGGGTGCCGATCCGGTCGCCATGGCCGAGCGCGTCTATGCCGAGGTCTGGGCGCACGTCGACTTCGCGACCTACGGCCTCTGAGGCCTCTGCGGGGCGCCCCAGACGGGCGCCCCGCTCCCCTTTTCGTCACCCCCTTCGCCGATAGGCCCCCCCATGGACCGCCTGACCCGATTCCAGGACGGCTTTCTTGCCGCACTGGCCGTTCTGGGTGCGATTGCGACCGTAATGCTGATGCTGCACGTCGGCACCGACATCGTGATGCGCAACCTCTGGAACGCCCCGATCCCCGCAACCTGGGAGATCGTCACCCATTATTACATGGTCGCGCTGGCCTTCATCCCGCTGGCCTGGGTCGAAAAGACCGGTGGCATGGTGCAGGTCGAGGTCATCAACGGCATGCTCTCGCCCCGGATGCGGCTGCTGTCGGATATCCTGGTCGCGGTGATTGCCGTGGCGATCTATGCGACCCTGGCCTGGGTGACGTGGAACGCCGCTGTCGGGCGCACCAATGTGGGGGCTTTCGTGATGGCCAACCAGACGCGCGTCATCACCTGGCCCGCCTACTGGCTGCCGCCGCTGGGCTTCGGGCTTGCGGCGATCAGCGTGGCGCTGCGTGGCTTCAGACTGGCTTTGGGAGGCAAGGCATGAGCGTTACCATCGGGTTCCTCGGCGTCGGAGTGCTCATGGTGCTCCTGATCCTGCGCGTGCCGGTGGCGCTGGCGCTGATTGCGGTCAGCTTTGGTGGCGTCGCCACGATGATCGGCCTTCAGCCGGCCATCGGCATCATCCAGAACACGCCGTTTTCCTTCGTCGCCAACTGGACCCTGTCGGCGGTGCCGATGTTCTTGCTGATGGGCTTCATCAGCTTTCATGCAGGCCTGACCGGCGGGCTGTTCGAAGCGGCCAAGGCCGTGCTGCGCCGGGTGCCGGGCGCGCTGGCGATTTCATCGATCTTTGCCTGCTCGGGCTTTGCCGCCGTCTGCGGCTCGTCCCTGGCCACCGCCGCCGCCATGGGC
>ERZ761602.6954-NODE-6954-length-12294-cov-238.719912_pt1 | contig 12294 bp, 13 predicted proteins | sample MGYA00512165_ERZ761602 | MGnify/ENA primary metagenome ERZ761602 (study PRJEB28899, sample SAMN02445085) | bioreactor sludge metagenome | biome: EBPR sludge; isolation source: Thorneside wastewater treatment plant | place: Australia: Brisbane, Thorneside... | reverse complement strand
GCGGCGCGCTCGGCCTCATGGCGCGCGACCAGCCCGGCCGCGTCCTCGGCAGCCTTTCCTGCCGCAGATGGCCTCCTCCCGGCGCGTCCGGCAACCAGCATTCGCCAGGCGACGAAAGCGACGACCACGCCGCCCAGGATCAACAGCCACACCTCATTCATTGACATTGCATGCCCCTCCGCATCGACCATCAGCGTCAGATACCGAAGCCCCTCCGCGCTCGCCCTTGCCGGCGCAGGCAGGTGGCCCCCCCACAGTATCCGCATGATAAAACGAATGACCGCCGGCTTGCGCGGTGCGCGCGAAGAACGTCGTCGGTCGTCGCTGCCGCGACCCGCCTGTCGTCGGCTGACGGCAGCATGGCGGTAGCCTGCGGAAACTGAGAGAATCGCGTCCTCGAACATCGTTGGTCAGGCGTCCTGCGCGGCGCGTACCCGGCCCCGTCCCGAGAAGCCTGCTGCCGGCGCGTCGTCATGGCGCAGGTGTCGCCGATTCGACGTCTAGGAGGTACTGATGGCACCACAAAGCTCTTCGGCAGATGTATCGTCGATCGAGGAGGTTATCGTCGAAATGCGCGGCGGGCGCATGGTTGTCCTGGTCGACGAGGAGGATCGCGAGAACGAAGGTGATCTGATCCTGGCTGCCGAGCACGTCACTCCCGAGGCAATCAACTTCATGGCCCGCTTCGGCCGCGGACTGATCTGCCTGACGCTCACCGAGGCACGCTGCCGCCAACTCGGGCTGACGCAGATGACGCGCGACAACAAGAGCCCGTACAGTACGGCGTTCACGGTCTCGATCGAAGCGGCGACCGGAGTGACCACCGGCATCTCGGCGCAGGACCGCGCGCTGACGATCAAGGCGGCGGTGGCGCGAAACGCCCGTCCGGACGACATCGTCCAGCCCGGCCATGTCTTCCCCATCATGGCCAAGACCGGTGGTGTGCTGGTGCGTGCCGGCCATACCGAGGCCGGTTGCGACCTGGCCCTGCTGGCGGGCCTCGAGCCGGCGGCAGTGATCTGCGAGATTCTCAAGGAAGACGGCAGCATGGCGAGGTTCGGGGACCTGGTCGGCTTTGCCCGTGAGCACAGCCTCAAGATCGGCACCATCGCCGACCTGATCCACTACCGCAGCCGGCACGAGACGCTGGTCGAGCGGGCGCTGTCGAAGACGGTGCAGTCGGCGCATGGCGAATTCACGCTGCACGCGTACACCGACTGCACATCGGACGAGGTACACCTCGTGTTGAGCAAGGGCGAGATCCGTCCCGACCGGGAGACCCTGGTGCGGGTGCACGAGCCGCTGTCGGTGGTGGATTTCCTCGATCCCGGCGGCGGTCGCCACAGCTTCCCGCTGAGCGTCGCGCAGGCGGCACTGGCGCGCGTCGAGGCGGGAGTCATCGTCCTCCTGCATCGCCCCGAAAGCGGCCAGGATCTGCTGTCGATCCTGCGCGAACCGGCGGCCACACGCCGACCGGCAACCCGCTGGGATCCGCGCATCTACGGCATTGGCGCACAGATCCTGCGCGACCTCGGAGTGGGCAAGATGAAACTCCTCTCGAGCCCACGCCGCATGCCGAGCATGACCGGTTTCGGTCTCGAAGTCACTGGACACGTGGCCACGCAGCACGACCTCGAAAGGCTCTGATGGGAACCCCGAACCGACCGACCAGCATTCGCCCCCTGACCAGCGGCAGCAGCATTCGCGAGTACGAAACAGCGCTCGACGGCACCGGCCTGCGCGTTGCCGTCGTGATGAGCCGCTTCAACCAGGACATCGGCGAGGGTCTGCTCAGTGCATGCACCAGCGAACTCACGCGTCTCGGTGTTGCCGAGGCCGCGATCACGGTGGCTACCGTTCCCGGGGCTCTGGAGATCCCCCTCGCCTTGCAGGCGATGGCGCAAAGCACGCGCTTCGACGCCCTGATCGCGCTCGGCGCGGTCATCCGTGGCGAGACCTATCACTTCGAAATCGTCGCCAACGATTCCTGCCGGGCGTTGATGGAGGTTCAACTGGCCAGCGGGGTGCCGATCGCAAACGGCGTCCTGACCTGCGAGGATGATGATCAGGCTGTGGCCCGAATGCATCAGAAGGGTATCGACTGCGCCCGGGCAGCGGTCGAGATGGCCAATCTGCTGCGCCTGGTCCGGGAGCACACGCAATGACCGCGGCGCAATCGCCGCGGGCCGGCGGCAAGCCGAGGCCACTCACGCCAAGGCGGCGCGCCCGCGAGTTCGTCCTGCAGGGACTCTACCAGTGGCAGGTCAGCGGCAGCGACGAAGCGGCGATCGAAGCCAACCTGCGGGACAGCGAGGGCTTCGAGAAGGCGGACCACGAGTTCTTCGCCGGCCTGCTGCGCGGCGTCCTCGCGCAGCACGAAGCGCTGCAGGAACAATTGCAACCCTGCCTCGACCGTCCGTTTGGCGAGCTGTCGCCGGTGGAAGGCTGCGTGCTTCTCGCCGGCGCCTTCGAGCTGCGCAACCATCCGCAGACACCGTATCGGGTGGTGATCAACGAATCGATCGAGCTGGCGAAGAGCTTTGGCGGAACCGACGGCCACAAATACGTGAACGGCGTGCTGGACAAACTGGCGGTTCGCCTGCGTCCGACCGAGGTTGCCGCCGGCCGTCCAGCCGCCAGCAGGAGCCGATGAGCCGCCACTCCGGTTACACGGAACAGCGCGACGCGCAATCAGGATGCCCAGCGAGTTCGAACTGATCCGGCGCCATTTCACCCGGCCAACGCCGCAGGCATTGCTCGGACCCGGTGACGATTGTGCGCTCCTCATCCCGAGCGAGGGAATGCTGCTGGCGGTGACCACCGACATGCTGGTCGAGGGCACGCATTTCCTGCCGGACACCGACCCTTGTGCGCTCGGCTGGAAGACGCTGGCAGTCAGCCTGTCGGATCTGGCGGCGATGGGTGCGCGTCCACGCTGGGCTCTGCTCGCCGGCAGCCTGCCGGCGGACGACGAGTCATGGATCGCGCAGTTCGCTGCCGGCCTGTTCGCCTGCGCCGGCCGGCATGCGGTCGACGTCGTCGGCGGCGATACCACGCGTGGCCCACGCAACCTCTGCCTGACGGCGATCGGTGAACTCCCGGCGGCCACCGCGCTGCGGCGTGACCGCGCCTTGCCGGGCGACGATCTCTGGCTCTCGGGCCAGACCGGTCTGGCGGCACTCGGACTCGCTCACCTGCAGGGACGAGTCCACCTCGGCCAGGCGCTGCGGGACACGTGCGTCACTGCGTTGCAGCGGCCGTTGCCGCGCGTCGAACTCGGCCTTCGCCTGCGCGACCTGGCGCACGCCGCGATCGACGTCTCGGACGGCCTGCTCGCCGACCTCGGCCATATCGTCGAGCAGTCGCAGGTCGGCGCCGAGATCTCGCTCGCTCGCCTGCCGCCGCTACCGGGCGGGATCGAGCCGCTGCTGGCTCGCCGCTGCCAACTGGCGGGGGGTGACGACTACGAACTGCTGTTCACGGCCGCAGTCGACAGACGCGACCAGCTTGCTGCCCTCGCGGGCGAGCTGGAGTTGCCGCTCTGGCGATGTGGCAGCATCGTTGCCGCGCCAGTCGGCGAGGTGAGAGTGGTGGATGAAGGCGGACAGGTAGTGGATTTTGCCGCCAGGGGATTCGATCACTTTGCCTAGCCCGCCCTCGATCCGCTTCCTGTTCGCCCATCCGGCGCATCTGGTTGCCTGCGGCTTCGGCAGCGGCCTGTCGCCGCGCGCACCCGGAACCGTCGGCACCTTGTTCGCGTGGCTTTCGTACCCGCTCCTCAGCCAGTCGATGAACGAGCTGCAGATGCTGCTCTTCCTGTCGTTCGCCTTCGTCGCCGGGGCGCTGGCGGTGCAGCGGACGGGCGTCGATCTCGGCGTCATCGACCACGGCAGCATTGTCTGGGACGAGATCGTTCCCTTCTGGCTGGTGCTGCTGTTCTGCCCGGGACACTGGCTGTGGCAGACCACCGCCTTCTGCCTGTTCCGCTTCTTCGACATCGTCAAGCCGCAGCCGGCGCGTTACTTCGACGAGCAGGTCAAGAACGGCTTCGGCGTGATGTGCGACGACCTGGTGGCGGCGGGCTACACGCTGCTGGTCCTGGCGATCCTGCGCTTCGCACTGCCATGAACGACCCCGGGCAGGTGGCGCTGGAAGCACTGGCGGCAGAGGTCGGACGCCGGCTGCTGCAGTCTGGCGAGCGCCTGACGACCGCTGAATCGTGCACCGGTGGCTGGCTCGGTCAATGCATCACGGCGGTCGCTGGCAGCTCGCGCTGGTTCGATCGCGGTTTCATCACGTACTCGAACGAGGCGAAGACCGAGTTGCTCGGCGTCAGCGGCGACACCCTCGCCAGCCACGGCGCGGTCAGCGAGACGACTGCCGCCGCCATGGCTCTCGGTGCCCTGGCGCGCAGCCCGGCGGACTGGGCGATCGCCATCACCGGTATTGCGGGTCCCGACGGCGGCACTACGGAGAAGCCGGTCGGCACGGTCTGTTTCGCCTGGGTTCGAGCCGATGCGCAGGTGTTTACCGCCACGCACCATTTCCAGGGCGATCGCCGGGCCGTGCGTGCGCAGTCGGTCGCACACGCGCTGCGCGAACTCGTGCCGCGGGTCGGCCACTGCAGCGCCTGAGGGTGTGGGAAGAAGTCGTCGCCAACCGGAGAGGATGACCGGCGCGGGAACGGGCAACGAAGCGAAGCGCCCCGCTTTCATCGGCGCCAGAGCGGCGGACGTGCGAGCCGACCGATCGGCAGCACAACGGATCGGGTCACGGCCTTCGCGCTTTTTCCGGCGCGGCGGCAGCCGTCGGCCGCGTCGCCTTGCGTGGTCCGACAGATTCTCGGCACAGCGCCCTGCCATGTAATAAAATGAGCCACTTAAACGCGCCCAACCTGTCCCCGATGCTTCCCGGAATCGCCAATCTTCGTGCTGTTGCGGTGGCTGCCGTACTGCCGCCGCTGCTCGTCTGGTCCGCTGGCGCCGCACAGGCCGCCACTCTGGGCAAGATGACCGTGCTGTCGACGCTCGGTTCGCGCTTCCAGGCGGTGGTCCAGATTGCGGACGGTGCCGGCGACGGGAGAAGGATGCTGGCGGAGTGTTTCCGCCTCGCGCCGACGGGCGAAGGCGACCTGCCGACCCTGCGCAACGCTCACCTGACGGTCGAGGAGAGCGGCGGCCGGCTGCACCTGCGAATCGCCTCCGAGCAGACGATCAACGACCCGCTGCTGCAGGTCAATGTGCGGGTCGGTTGTGGCGCCGAAACCGGCCGCAACTACGTACTGCTGATCGATCCGCCGAATCGCCGGGCACAGCCGCCGACCCTCGCGCGACCACAGACCGGTGATCGGCAACTGCCGGTGCCCCCTCTCACCGCCGTGCCACTGGCGACACCCGCTACCACCGAGGCCGCGCGCGCCCGCCTGACGACACCCGCCGCGGCAGCAACGGCCACGCCGTCAGCGTCGCCACGCGAGCCATCCCGCCGAACGGCCGCCACCGGCAGGGCCGGCGACCGCCTCCTGCTGTCTGGCGAGGACGAGGCCGCCAGAGCCCTTCCGGGCGACGCGCATCCCTTGCGTCTGAGCACGCGGCTGTCGACCGAGCTGCTCGGGAAGAAGAGCGAAAGCCAGCGCGCCGTATTGCGCATCGAATATCAGCTGCTGTCAGCCGTGCATACGCAGGCGGCACAGCAGTTGGCGATGGCGCTGCAGATACGGCAGCTCGAGAGCACCCTCGAGGCACTGCAGAGAAAAAGCGCCGAGCAGCCGCTGCCACCGCCGGCCTCTGCCGCGGTGACTCCGGCAGGGGCGAGCGACAGCGACAGGCCGTCGCAGGCAGCGGCGACTCCGGCCGCCGTCAAGCCGAACGTCCCGCCGGTCGCGACAGCGAGCGAACCCGACTGGTGGTTCGAGGCGAGCGTGGTCCTGGGGTTGATTGCCGCTCTCGCCTGGTTCCTGCGACGGCGCTCGGTGATGCCGTCGTCGACCGTGGCGCTGGCAGCCCCCGAAGTGATGCCGGACGTCTCCGCCGACGAGTCCCGCTGGGAATTGCAGATCGCCGACGATGGCGGCCGAACGAAGCCCGGCGGCGCGACCGTCACCACGACCGACAGCCTGCTGGCCCCCGACGACGGAGGCAACGATGCGGCCGCGTTACCGGTTCGCGAAGCCGAGAACGAGGTGACGGCAGTCGTCGAACTGGCCGAGATCATGCTCTCCTTCGGCCGCACCAAAGGGGCTCAGCGTGCCCTCGAGGAATTCATCGCACAGCAACCGACGGCGGCAGTCACACCCTGGCTGAAACTGCTCGAGGTCCATCGCCAGACCAACGAGCAGACCGCTTTCGAGTCGCTGGCTCTGAAGCTCACCAGCCTTTTCAACGTCGCCGCGCCCAGCTGGCAGGCAGCCGAAGAATTGACAGCGCCCATGGTGGCGAGCAGTGAGCTGGCGCGGATGCCCATCGACCAGATCCTGGCACGCCTGCCGACCATTGGCGGGATGACGCACATCAGGCGCGAGCTGCTTCGTCTCTGGGATTCGCCGGAGTGCCTGGCCTACCTGGACAAGCTTCTGCGGGACAATCGCAAGGGGGAACGCAGGGGTTTTGAGATCGCCGCCGTGCGCGAGTTGCTGGTTCTGGCCGACATGCAGCAGGACCGTCGGCGGCCCGCGCGCTGAAAGGCCGGCTGCGGGCGCCGTCCCGGGCGACGATCGATCCCGCCGCTTTCATGCTGTATGTAAATGCAGTATATTGAACAAGTCGGCGGCGGCATCTTCAGCGCTGTCGAACGTGGGATAATTCCCGTCAATCAAGAACAAGGACAGGCGACAATGGACGACAACAAGTCGAAGGCTCTGGCTGTGGCGCTGGCCCAGATCGAAAAGCAGTTTGGCAAGGGCTCGATCATGCGCATGGGTGAAGGGAGCGTGGTCACCGACATCCCGGTGGTCTCGACCGGTTCGCTCGGGCTGGACATCGCGCTGGGCATTGGCGGCCTGCCGCGTGGCCGCGTGGTCGAAATCTATGGACCGGAATCATCCGGCAAGACGACGCTGACGTTGCAGGTGATCGCCGAGATGCAGAAGATCGGCGGCACAGCGGCGTTCATCGATGCCGAGCATGCGCTCGACCCCGGCTACGCACAGAAGCTCGGAGTCAAGCTCGACGAGTTGCTGATTTCGCAGCCCGACACCGGCGAACAGGCACTCGAAATCGCGGACATGCTGGTGCGGTCGGCAAGCGTGGACGTGGTGGTGATCGATTCGGTCGCGGCGCTGGTTCCCAAGGCCGAAATCGAAGGCGACATGGGCGACTCGCTGCCCGGCCTGCAGGCGCGGCTGATGAGCCAGGCGCTGCGCAAGCTGACGGCCAACATCAACCGCACCAATACCCTGGTGATCTTCATCAACCAGATCCGGATGAAGATCGGCGTCATGTTCGGCAGCCCGGAAACGACCACCGGTGGCAACGCGCTCAAGTTCTACGCTTCGGTGCGGCTCGACATCCGGCGCATCGGCAGCATCAAGAAGGGCGATGAGGTCATCGGCAACGAGACCCGGGTCAAAGTGGTGAAGAACAAGGTCGCGCCGCCGTTCCGGGAAGCCATCTTCGACATCCTCTATGGCGAGGGGACTTCGCGCGAAGGTGAAATCGTCGAACTCGGAGTGCTGCACAAGCTGGTCGACAAGTCTGGCTCGTGGTATTCCTACAATGGCGAGAAGATCGGCCAGGGCAAGGACAACGCCCGCGAATACCTCAAGAGCAAGCCCGACGTGGCGCAGGAAATCGAGAGCCGCATTCGCGCCGCGGTGAAGGTGCCGTCGCCGGGAACCAGTGTCGCCACCGCCTGAGGGCCGGTTGATGCCGGACGCGCTGCGCGAGCGGGCGCTGCGCCTGCTCGCGCGTCGTGAGCACACGCGCCAGGAGTTGATGGACAAGCTCGCCGCGCAGGCAGAGGGTCCGCAGGAGCTGTCGGCAGTGCTCGATGACCTGGGCAGCAGCGGCCTGCAATCCGATTGCCGTTACGCCAGCAGCCGCCTCAGGGCGCGTGCCGAACGTTTCGGCGACGCCCGGCTGGCGCATGAACTGCGGGCAAAAGGCGTTGCCGATGAGCTCGTGAATGCGGCGCTGACGGGTGCCGAAGACGAGCTGACACGAGCGCGGCGCGTCTGGGCGCGACGCTTCGGACAGCAGCCAGCCGCTCCCGGCGATGCGGCAGAGCGCGCGCGGCAGATGCGCTTCCTGGCCGGCCGGGGATTCTCCGCCGAGACCATTCGGCGCGTACTGCGTGCCGCCCCTGACGACGAGTGAACATGTCCGAAAAGCAGAGCACCCTGTCCACGATCATGCTCAACAAGCGCTACAAGGCGCGCACCGTGGTCCACGACGTTTCGTTCGAGGTGACCAGCGGCGAGGTCGTCGGCCTCCTCGGCCCGAATGGCGCTGGCAAGACCACCTGCTTCTACATGGTGGTCGGTCTCGTTGCCTGCGATGGCGGCGAGGTTCGTCTCGATGACGTCGAGCTGACCCACCTGCCGATCCACAAGCGTGCCCGACTCGGCGTCTCGTATCTGCCGCAGGAAGCTTCTGTCTTCCGCAAACTGACGGTCAGCGAGAACATCCGGGCCGTGCTCGAACTGCAGCGGCTGCCCGCCGTCCAGATCGAGGAGCGAAGCGAACTCCTGCTTGAGGAACTGCACATCGGTCATCTGCGTGCGAACCCGGCGACATCGCTCTCCGGTGGCGAGCGGCGACGGGTTGAAATCGCTCGTGCGCTGGCCACCGAACCGCGTTTCATCCTGCTCGACGAACCCTTCGCCGGGGTCGATCCGATTGCGGTCCTCGACATCCAGCGCATCATCCGCTTCCTGAAGGACCGCGGCATCGGTGTCCTGATCACCGACCACAACGTGCGCGAGACGCTGGGCATTTGCGACCACGCCTACATCATCAACGAGGGAAGTGTCCTCGCCGCCGGTCGTCCGGACGAAATCATTTATAATGAAAACGTCCGCAAGGTGTATCTGGGCGAGAACTTCCGCCTCTAATCGCGACAGCCCTTCGGTGATGATCAGAGAACCAGACGGGCAGTCTACCGTGCCGGTACGGTGGCTCACCCGGTTCCGCACATGAAACCATCCCTAACGCTCAAGCTAACCCAGCATCTTGCGTTGACCCCACAGCTGCAACAGTCGATTCGGCTGCTGCAACTGTCAACGGTCGAACTGGAGCATGAGCTGGAGAAGTTCCTGCAGGAGAACCCGCTGCTCGAGCGCGCAGAGGAGTATGCGCAGCCGGCCGCGCCGCCGGGTGACCACGCCGACAGTGATTTCCAGGAGAGCGAGCCGAGCACCGAGCCACCGTCGGGATCGACCGCCGGCGACGACGACGGCTGGCCAGACGAGTACTTCGGCAACGGCGGCTCTGCCGGCTCTTTCGACGGCGACGAAGACGGCGACAACGACTATCAGGACGTCCAGGCAGCAACCGTCTCGCTGCGCGACCATCTCCTGTGGCAGCTTGCTCTGACCTCGATCTCCGAGCGGGACCGCGTTCTGGTGGGCTATCTGATCGACCTCCTTGACGACGACGGCTACCTGTCGCAACCGCTCGAGGAGATCGCGCAGGCCATGCCCGACGAACTCGACGTCGGACTCGAGGACTTGCAGATCGCGCTCAGGTACCTGCAGAACCTCGACCCGACCGGCGTCGGCGCACGCAGCGCCCAGGAATGCCTGGCTCTGCAACTGATGGCCATGCCGCCGACCTCGACCAGCAGTCTGGCGCAGGAGATCGTCCTGCAGTACCTCGACCTGCTGGCCAGCCACGACTTCGCGCGGCTGAAGAAGCAGACCGGCGCCGACGACGAGGCGCTGCGCGCGGCCCACGTGCTGATCTGCAGTCTCAACCCGCGCCCTGGCGCTGCCTACGCCAACACCGAAACGCGCTACATCGTGCCCGACGTCGTCGTGCGCAAGATCCGGGGGCAGTGGTCGGCAAGCGTCAATGCCGACGCTTTTCCACGCCTGCGGATCAACAGCCTGTATGCCCAGATTCTTTCCCGCCAGCGCGGATCAGGACTCTCCGTTCAGTTGCAGGAAGCACGCTGGCTGATCCGAAATGTACAGCAACGGTTTGACACGATCCTGCGAGTGGCGCAGGCTATTGTCGAAAGGCAGCGCCAGTTCCTCGAACACGGCGAAGTCGCCATGCGGCCTCTGGTGCTGCGCGAGATCGCCGAAACGCTGGGGCTGCATGAGTCGACCATCTCGCGCGTCACAACGCAGAAGTACATGGCAACGCCGCGCGGGATCTTCGAGCTGAAGTATTTCTTTGGCAGTCACGTCGCCACCGAAGCCGGCGGAGCCTGCTCGGCAACGGCGATCCGTGCCCTCATCAAGCAGATGATCGCCACGGAAGAGCCGACGAAGCCTCTCTCGGATGGCCAGATATCCGAGGTTCTTGGTCAGCAGGGCATTGTTGTCGCACGGCGAACAATTGCAAAATACCGTGAGTCGCTCAATATCCCGCCGGTCAGTTTACGCAAGTCCATTTAGAAGAAGGAGCCACACCATGAACCTGCAAGTCAGTGGACACCACCTCGAGGTCACCCCGGCGCTGCACGACTACGTCACCGGCAAGCTCGAACGAATCACCCGCCACTTCGACAACGTGATCGACGTCAACGTGATTCTTTCGGTGGACAAGCTGAAGCAGAAGGCAGAAGTCACCGTCCACCTGGCCGGCAAGGATGTCTATGTCGAATCGGTCGACGAAGACCTCTACGCCGCGGTCGATGGCCTGGTGGACAAGCTCGAACGTCAGGTGCAGAGGTACAAGCAGAAACTGCAGGACCATCATCGCGGCAACAAGATCACCGACCACATCGTTGCCGAGTGACCTTCAGCGCGTCGACAGCCGGACGATCGCTAGCCGGATCGTCCGGATGTACCCTTTTTCGCTAGCACACGTTCGTCATTCAGGTCTTGTCGCATGAGCCATATCACCCAACTACTTCCCCTCGAGAACATCATTCTCGACCTCGACGTCAGCAGCAAGAAGCGCGCTTTCGAGCATGTCGGGCTGCTGTTCGAGAACTATATCGGCATTGCGCGCAGCACGGTGTTCGACAGCCTCTTTGCACGTGAGAAGCTCGGATCGACTGGGCTTGGTCAGGGCGTTGCCATCCCGCACGGGCGAATCAAGGGTCTGAAGGACGCCACGGGGGCCTTCCTGCGGCTGGCCGCTCCGGTCCCCTTCGACTCTCCCGATGGCAAGCCGGTGGCGCTGCTGTTCATCCTGCTCGTTCCCGAGGTGGCCACCGAGCAGCACCTGCAGATACTCTCCGAACTGGCACAGCACTTCTCGGACCGCAGTTGTCGCGAAGCGCTGAGCAAGGCTCCCGACGCGCAGACCATCCGACAGATTTTCGCTGCCGGGCCATGAACGCCCAGCGTCAGTTCAGTGTGGTCCAGCTCTACGAGGACCATCGCGAGAAACTGAAGCTGACCTGGGTGGTGGCCGTCGGAGTGGACCGACAGATCGAACTCAGGGACCAGGGCTATTTTGGCGCCGAGGTCGTTGGCCACCTCAACCTCATCCATCCGGAGCGCCTGCAGGTCATCGGCCGCGCCGAGAACGACTGGGGCAATCGTGTCAGTGCGGAACGTCTGCGCAACCAGGTGCGGGAGTTGATGGCTGCGCGACCGCCGGCGCTGATCGTCGCCGACGATGTCGAGGTGCTGCCGGCGATCAGCGAAGCCTGCCAGTCGACTTCGACACCGTTGTTCGTCAGTCCGAAGCCCTGTTCGGCAGTGATCGACTTGTTGCGCATCTATCTTTCGCGCCGGCTGGCGGGCTCGACGTCGGTGCATGGCGTGCTGATGGACGTTTTTGGCATGGGCGTGCTGATCACCGGTGACTCGGGTGTTGGCAAGAGTGAACTCGCGCTCGAACTGATCACCCGCGGTCACGGTCTGGTTGCCGACGATGTGGTCGAACTCGCGTGCATCGCACCGACGACGATCGAAGGGCGATGTCCGAGCATGTTGCGTGACTATCTCGAAGTGCGTGGGCTCGGGCTGCTCAACATTCGCACCATCTTCGGCGAGACCGCCTCACGGCGCCGCATGAAGCTCAAGCTGATCGTGCACCTGCAGCGCCCGCTCAGCCGTGCCGATGGGCCACGGCTGCCGCTCGACGCGCAGACGCAGGAGATCCTCGGTGTTGCCATACGCAAGGTGGTGATTCCGGTCGCCGCCGGGCGGAACATCGCCGTCCTCCTCGAGGCTGC
>ERZ761602.6952-NODE-6952-length-12298-cov-5.267990_pt1 | contig 12298 bp, 11 predicted proteins | sample MGYA00512165_ERZ761602 | MGnify/ENA primary metagenome ERZ761602 (study PRJEB28899, sample SAMN02445085) | bioreactor sludge metagenome | biome: EBPR sludge; isolation source: Thorneside wastewater treatment plant | place: Australia: Brisbane, Thorneside... | reverse complement strand
GCGGCCGGCACGGCGCAGCGGCCCGACGCGTACCCGGCCGCAGGGGCGCCGTCGGATGGTGGCGACACCGGGTCCGGCGTCGGGCTTCGCCCTTCGCGATAGCCCCAGGCAATGAAGTGTCGCGCCGCGGCCGCGGTGTCGGAGCCGAAGGCGGCCTGCAGGTCGGCATAACCCGCGACATAACGCTGCGCGTCGAAGCTGAGCGTGCGGCCCTCGCGGAAGCCCCAGGCGACGTAGTGTCGTGCCGCGGCCGTGCCGTCCAGCGCGAAGGCCTCGATCAGGTCCGCGTAGCTGGCCACGTAGCGCAGCGTGTCGAAGCTGGGCGAGCGACCCTGGCTCCAGCCGGTCTCGACGTAGTGGCGGGTGCCGGCGGCGGTGTCGAGGCCGATGGACTGGATCAGGTCGGCGTAGCTGGCCAGGTAGCGCGGGGCATCGAAGCTGGCCCTGCGCCCCTCGCGATCGCCGTAGACGATGAAGTGCCGTGTCGCCGCGGTGGTGTCCGCACCGAAGGCCTGGATCAGGTCGGGGTAGCTCGCGACATAGGCCATCGGGTCGAAGCTGATCGTGCGGCCCTCGGCGCGCCCCCAGCTGGTGTAGTGTGCACGCGCCGCCGAAGGGCTTGCGCCCAGCGCTTCGATCAGGTCGCGGTAGCTCGCGATGTAGCGCAACGCGTGGAGGTCGTCCTGCATCAGCACCGCCGGGTCCGTGCTCTGCGCGGCAGCGGCGCTCGATGCCTGCAGGGGCTGGGCGACGCGATGAGTGTCGGCCTCCTCGCCACCCCCACCGCAGGCGGTCAGCATCAGCGCCCATGCGCCAGCGAGCCATTGCGCCGTCCACCCCTCGCGGACCGCGCCTGTCCGTCTTGCCGTCGTTTCCGCCGTGTCCATGGTTGCGGCCTCCTGCTGCGACATGGACCTGAGGCTACCTCGTCGAGGGCCTGCGACGGTGCCTCTGCGACCACTCCATGCCGGTGTTGCCGGCCGTTTCAGGTGAGGTCACGGGAGCGGCGTGAGTCCGTCCGCGACGGTTGGACGGTCGGGCCGCGCAGGGGGGCTTGTGGTTCGCCCAGGCACGCCCGGGAAGCGGTCCGGGCATCGATGCATCGTGTCGGGCCGCGGCCTCACAGATGGCCCGCTTGCCTCGAGCAGCAGTGGCAAGCCCTCAATGCAGAGAGGGTTGGCAGGTCTGCACCCGCCAACCCTCTCGAAACTTGGCTCCCCGACCTGGGCTCGAACCAGGGACCTACGGATTAACAGCGGACTTCCCGGGGGCCTGACCCGGAGGGTGTCGTCACCAGAACCCTAAGTATATCAACAACTTAGGCGAACCAGGGCGAACCGCGGCGAACGCCAAAACACCCCCGACGAACCCTTTTGCGCTATCAGTTGCGCTATCAAAATCTCCTACGGACTCGGTCGTCTAGATGCGGTGTAAGTCCATCTTTTAGTCCTCTGGGGACCCGCCGAAGGAAATTCTCACAGGCAGCAGTCGGCATCTGAAATACAGCTACTTGCGATATATCTGTTTTGCGGATACATTGCATTTATCTGAAAGACAGATGCTCCATGGCCACCTCAAGCTCCTCCCCAACTTCTGCTGCCCAGCCCCTGCTGACCGCGACCCAGCTCGGACAGCTGCTGCGCGCCGCACGCAAGCAGCGGGGCCTGACGCAGGCCGAGGTGGGCGCCCGGCTGGGCTTGAGCCAGAACCGGGTCTCGCACCTGGAGGGGCACGCGGACGAGCTCAGCGTCAAGCAGCTGCTGACCTGGTGCGCCGTGGTCGGGCTGGAGCTGAGTCTGGCGCATCGCTTGGCCAAGGCGCCTGAAACCAGCGAGGTCCAGGCCCCTGGGTCTGCCACCACCATGCCGCCGGAGTGGTGAGATGGCTCGCCGCGCCAAGACCCAGACCCTGGCCCTGTGGGCCAACGGCACCTATGTGGGACGCTGGACCGTCAGCGCCCGCGGCGGCATGGAGCTGCAGTACGACCCCGCTTGGCGGGCCTCAGCCGTGGGGCGACCCTTGTCGCTGTCGTTGCCCTTCGGCCTGGGCGATGAGCCGCTGAAGGGACCTGCGGTCGAACACTACTTCGACAACCTGCTGCCGGACAGCCTGGCCATCCGCAAGCGGGTGGCGGAGCGCTTCCGCACCGGCTCGGTCGAGGCTTTTGACTTGCTCTCGGCCATCGGCCGCGACTGCGTGGGTGCGCTGCAATTCCTGCCCGAGGGCGCCGCGCCCGAGGGGCACGAGCGGGTCGAGGGCGTCGAGGTGGACGAGGCCGCCATCGAGCGGCACCTGCTTGAGGTCGTGACGCCAGACCGCTTCGGCGCGGCACGCGACCCGGACGACGACTTCCGGATTTCGCTGGCCGGCGCGCAAGAAAAAGACGCCTTCCTGCGCTGGAACGGCCGCTGGATGAAGCCGCGCGGCGCCACCCCGACCACGCACATCTTCAAGCTGCCGCTGGGACTAGTCGGCGGGCGTCAGGCCGATTTCAGCACCTCGGTGGACAACGAGTGGCTGTGCCTGAAGCTGCTGGCGGCCTACGGCCTGCCGGTGCCCGAGGCGGAGATTGCGTCGTTTGGCCAGCAGCGGGTGCTCGTGGTCGAGCGCTTCGACCGCGTGGTGTCTGCCGACGGCCAGCGCCTGCTGCGGTTGGTGCAGGAGGATTTCTGCCAGGCGACGGGCACCTCGCCCTTGGTGAAGTACGAGGCGGAAGGCGGCCCCGGGTTGGACTTGCTGTTCAACTTGCTGCAGCAGTCGGTCGACGCCGAGCGCGACCTGCGCACCCTGATGGCCTCGCAGCTGCTGTTCTGGATGCTGCGGGCGCCGGATGGGCACGCAAAGAATTTCAGCATCCAACTGCTGCCCGGCGGACGCTACCGGCTCACGCCGCTCTACGACGTCATGTCGGCCTACCCCGTCATGGGCGACGGGCCCAACCAGTGGTCGCCGCGCGAGCTCAAGCTCGCCATGGCCCTGGTGGGGAAGAACCGGCACTACGAGGTGGAGCGCATCCAGCGGCGGCACTTCAACAGCACCGCCAAGCGCTTTGGCTATGGCGAGACCGCCGAGCCCCTGATTCAGGAGCTCATTGAACGCACGCCAGTAGTCATCGACGAGGTTCAGCGGGCACTGCCGCCAGGGTTCTCGGACGAAGTGGCCGTCAAGGTGCTGAGCGGGCTGCGGACCGCAGCCCGCGTCCTTGAGGTCATGCCAGCGGACTGAAGCGCTGGCACGGCTGGCACCCGGCTTTTCAGCAGGTGTAGCCCCACGCCCGACCCGTCTCGCGGCAGGCGTCGACGCGACGGGCGTGCTCCAGGAGCTGCGCCCACTCCTTGATGAGCGCGGACCGGCGCAGGAACGGGACGAACGCTGCTTCGCCGAAGTCCTCGATTTCGCCGACCTTGGCGCTCGGATAGACCCAAAACTTCTCCTCGGCGGCGATGACGTCGAAGAGCGTCGACCAGCGCCCGGGTAGGAGTTCAGGGGAGTTTTCTGCGAGGGCACAGAAAAGGTCGACGACGCTTGGGTCGACCGAGGAATTGGTGGAACTGACTGCACTCTGGCCGGGAGTCGCAACTGCGAGTGATGGCCGTGCTGCGACGCTGAACTGGTGCGGGGCGGTCGCGGAGTGGCTGGATTGCGGGGTTTGAAGTTCGGGGCTCATTGCTTCCCAGAAGTTGAGGTGGTCGTAATACTTTGAGTCAATTGCCAGCGTCAAGCAATAAAAAAGTATTACGAAACCGAAACTCCGAAGGGGTCTATACCTGGTGTGCCCTTGCACACAAAGGAAATCAATGCCAAGACCTGGAATATCAAATGCGGATGTGGTCCGCGCCTATGTTGAATTGATTCAGAGACGTCGGCGCCCCTCGCTACTCAATCTCCGATTACAGCTCGGACGAGGAAGCTACAGCACCATCGCGCAGCGTCTTCAGCGGCTCGCACTTGTCGAGCCGAATTGCCAACCTGCCGGCCAAAGCCAGCGCAGGACGAAAAGTCAGCCTCAAGAGTCGAATACGTTCTGATTGAGGTCGCACCTGTGCGACCGAACTGCGGCGCGACAATGTTCGCGCCGCCTCTTTTAACCGAATGTGCTCTGTGAGGGGCTTCCTGCTTTGCGCGGATTGGCTGGGCCGCCGCAAACGGTGGCGGTCTCTGCAGGCGTCTCGGGTGCACGCGAAGGGGGCCGCAGATACCCCCTTCTTGCACTACCGATTCCGACTAGAGAGGTTGGCCGAGGCTGGCCAAACGCCGGGCTCTTACCGGGAGAATTCTCTTCTTCGCACGTATGGAGGCCATCACATAGGGACGCAAAGCTTTGACCATCCTCGCGTGACACTCCCGCAGCTCCACTTCGCTCGGCTCTTGGTCGCACGGCGTTCGCAACCCGAAGTACTCGAATGAATCCAAGAATTCGCGGTAAACATCCATGAACGAATCGAATCCACACAGTATCCGAAGGCCGGTGTACCCCCTCAAGCCCATCACCCATCTCTCCAGTGCACGAATGAACATCCAAGGGTAGTTCACCTTTTTCCATTCAGGCACGCGGGAGTGGATGATTTTTTCAACGACCTCAGCGTATTCTCGGCTTTGAATGCCGAATACAAAACTGGCGTGGTAGGCCTCCTTTACGTACGACAAACTCAACGGAAGAAACTTCACTTCCTCGCGCGCAGGTGAGTTGAAAAGACACAAGTAGTTGTTGACCAGCGTGAAGTTCTGGTGCGGTGCGGATGCAAACAATTTGTCCACGATTCTCATGATGGTTCCTTGAATTCGAAACGACAGTCAACAGCGACTGCCCTTCGTGTAGGCAAGGGACCCATCGGGACCGGGTTTAGGCTGTTTAGGACTTCCGTGGATGGGCTTTAGGCCCGTCCTGCCCGGCCGGCCACGGCGTCAACCCAGCCTGTTCAACAAGCGCAAGACACGGGGGTTGGCATCAGCGATTCCGCGTCCGAGAGGGTCTAGCAACGGAACGCCAAACTTTTCTGCAGCCCACGAGGCCACCGCCGCCGACCGCGAGCTCCCTGCGGAGCAGTGGACAACCAATTCGAGCGCGGCAGCATCGGCGTGGACTTCTGCGAGGAAGTTGGCAATCGTCCTGGCGTGAGCCAACGATGGTGCCAAGTCGTCGGGTGATTCACAGTACTCCGCGTGCTGGGCCACCGTTGGCTCGTCTGGCCATGCTCCGGGCTGAAAGCCCCAATGGTCCTCCGCCACGTCCAGCATGTAGACCGGAAGGACCCGCCAGAAGCCATCGAACGGCGGCATGTCCCGCGATGAAGAAGCGTCGCGAATCGAGATGACCGCCGTCGACGCGTCCGGCGCCAGTTCCTTGACGGCAGCGAGTGACATGAAGGAAATCGAGGTGAGCATGTCTCGAATTTTCCGGTCCCAGTGCGCGCTGGTGGGACCTGCCGGCCTTACTCTGACACGCTGCCGCGCTTTCTTTCTGGCTTCACCATGAGGCCAGCCGTCTGGCATGCCTGCTCGAGCTTCGCAATTGCGTCGACCCGGACGCGGTTGGCTTGCGCCTGCAAGACGTCGAGAGTCGACATGCCGGGCCGCACGGTGGTGTTCAGGGACCGGCGGTGGGCGAGCTGACTCCCAGCGGCGGCAGCTGCCTTGGCCTCGGCGAGCAACTCCTCACACGCGCGCAGGACCGCCGCCTCTGCTTCTATCAGCGCAGCGCCGACCGTCCCGGCCCGCTTCGCTTGCCTCGCGGCAAGCAGCTCTTCCTCGAGCTCCCGGCGGACTTCCTTACGCAAAGCCGCCTTCAGCGCCGTACGCTCTTCTTCGGCGCGGGAGACCTGCTCGGCAAGCGTTCGCCGGAACGTTCCGTGGACTTCCAACCATGACCGGATGGCTTCGAGATGGGTCGGCCCGAGCGTGAACGGTGCCTCGGCGCTGACGGTGATGCCATTACTGCGCTCACCGGGCTGTAGCTCGACGCCACGCGGCACGGCATCGGGGTCAAGGTCGACTCTGAAGGAGCCGACGTACCGGGTCATGGTCTTGCCAGTCGTCTTGTTGTACGGGTAGCAGTAGATGCTGGCCGAGGTGCGGCCGGGACGCGTCCGCGTCGGGATGTGTATGTTTCTTCTCATGGCGTGTGAACAGTGAGGTGACGGGTCTGCGATGCCTCGCATTGACACGTGTAGTCACTGCGCCGTGCTCTCGTGGACTGTGCGCACATACGCCGCCGCTGATGCGCGCAGAGCGGCTAGTCGCTGCGCTTGGACGCGCCGGCCTAGGTGTGCTCGGCCATGTCGGCCAGCAGCTGGCGCAGCGGCTGTCCGCCACTCTTCTGCTTGCGGACGTAGTACAGCGTCGGCAGCTGTCGCGTGTTTGGGAAGCCCTTCGGCGGGTAGTACCGACCGTCCTCGGCTCGGGCCATCCCGGGCAAGGGCCTGTACCGGAACTCATCGTGTGGGTAGCAGACCGGGCACGGGTCATCGCGGCGAAGTTGCTGCCAATCGCGCCGCCAGTACGAGACCAGCTCTCCGACCTGTCGCCGGATGCCGGCGAAGCCTGGCACGCGGTACAGGCTGAACCAGGCTTGGTAAAGGCCAGACCGGTTGTAGTGGGCCGTGTGCAGATGCAGGCGCGCCTTCCAGCCCTCGAACGTCGCGGTGTCCAAGCGCCAAGTCAGCGTCGGTCGACTCCGTCCGGGCAATGTGAGCAAGGCCAGTTCGAACTCCCTGTAGCGCAGGGGCTCGCGCCGGGCGTCTTTGAGCTTTTCCAGGTGGTGGGCGGCATGCTCGCCCTCGGTCACCAGCAGGGCGAAGTCAATTTCCGCCTCCTCGTTGAACCGAAGGATGAGCGTGGCGTTGGCCAGACCCCGGGCTCGGCGGCGGTACCGCTCATCCTTGCCTCGGTTGACGCCGTAGACCTCGGCAAATTTGTCGACCAGTTTCTGGGCTTTGGCCAGAGGGACCGTACCCAGGGCGGCGTGGCAGTAGCCTGCGGCTACTGCTTCTTGAATGCGTTGCAGATAGACAGTCTTGCCAAGCAGGACGGTCGGGTTGAACTTGCTGTGCCGGGCCATTGTTGCGACTCCATAAAGGGATGCAACGTGTAGGCACAGGGACGTGAAGGCTTCGTGCGACCGCCTGCGGCGACCACACTAAAAAGGATTCCAAGGCAAAAACTGGGGGCCCCGGCTGGCCCCGGTGCAGTCGCTATACACATGCAGATTCGATGCTGGCAAGCGGGCCTCTCACCCCCGACCGGCGCATCACTCGTATCCACTGGGTCGAGCGATGCTCCCCAGGAACTATTCGGGGCGTGAGGCCCCTGCAGCTCAAATCTCTCACGAACCCCACCGCCGGACTCTCAACCGGTGGTGGACTGCGGAAGCCGCATGCATCTAACAGTGCTGGTGCGGCAAGCAACGGAGCGCGGGTGGTCGTATCCACGGGCGAAAGCCCGCGGCAGCGACCTAGCTTCGGAAAGGGAGACTGCAACTCCCGCCCGACGACTCCATTCCCAACGCCGGCACGCGCCGGGATTGGGCGACGAGGGCACGCTGTGCATGGGGGAGGCCGATTGGAAAGGCTGAAACCATGCTTGGCGCTCAAATCGATACCGTGCAGCGATGCACGGGCGGGGGCAGCTCGAGAGGGCTGTACCCGTGTCTGAACCGACACGTCTGAGGGTTACCGAAAGGGACCAGGCCGACCGGAGAGTGATTGGACGGTGGTGGCCCCGAGGGTTGCATCGAAACGATGCAGCTCATGAGGGGTTGGCGAATAGCTTGGCGGTGAAGCACCCGGGCCTGCGGGCTCGTTAGCAAAATGGTGCGACAGACTGAACACAAAGGACGTATCGCCGCAGCAGCGGCGACAAGCAAGGCAGTGATGAAGGTTGATGCGAGTAGGGGAGCCGTTACGGAATCCTGGGCCCCTGAAAACCTGTCCACGCCGCGGCGCGATGGAGGGTGAGGCGGATGTTCCGCCAGGTATGCAGCAACTGGAGCTCGCGTTCGTTGTGTTCGCGCGATTTGAGAGAACTCGGGAAGGTCTAAAGCTCGTCGGCGTGAGAAACCGACCAAGAGCCATGACCGGGAGACTTGTTGAGTAGCCATAGCGGGGCCGTTCGCATAGCGACGGACCGGCGAGTGGAAGCCCCCCTGCAGACTTGCTGGATGTGGGAAGGGTCGAAAGACGAGAGCGGGGCGCTATCCGAGGCGCTGATGTTTGTGAGAGAGGCTACGCCGGGAGGCGTTGCCAGAGCTCAAGTCGAACCTGCCGCGCGGGGTGAGAGCCGCGCGGCGCTGGCAGGAGTGCCAGCCATGGGGAGTACCGAATCGAGGAATCGGTAGACGTGATTCTTGATTTCTTGATTCAGCCCCCGGTCTTTCGGGACCGGGGTTTATTCAAGAGACGAGAAGCACGGGTGTTCGGCGAAATGTCTCAAGGCGCATTCGCGGGCACGGGGAGCCGGGCGTAGGGCCCGGCTTTCCTTCAGATAATGCGACCGTTTATCCTAAGGCGTCACTCACCCAAGCTCTCTCATATTCGGACATATCGGAATCGTTGGAGACAGCGGCGGCCGCCAGTTTTGTTCGCAATGTCTCAATGCTGTCCCCCTCTTCGTAGTACCTCTCTGAGATTTGAATGGCTATTCCTTCCTCGTCGAGCTCTCGAAGTACCGGGGGACGGAACCAAGCTGACAAGCCTTGGACGAGGAGACTGTAGTCAACCTGGGAATCATTACGCTTGGAAAATAGCTCAGCAAGGGCGACATATTGCGGCAGGCCGTATTCGCAGGAGCGAAGAAACTTAAAAACATTGTCATAAGCTTCTGGTCGTCCTTCAAACCAAGCGTCGTACTCCCGAAGGAACGACTTTAGCGTTGCAGCAGACCGAAGCTTAGTTATCATGAAGGCCAACTGCCTGGGCGCATAAAAACCGAAATCGTTTCGGACCTTCATGATTACAGAAATCAATGCCTCAATCTTTGGAAAATCAGGGTAGCCGGACCAGCTGAGAGAGGTATTTTCTCGATACTTAGCATCAACCAACTGCTTCAGCGTAAGGGCCGCCTCAATTCCAACTGCGCCGGCTAGCCTCAATCCAGTTGCGTCTAGCTCTAGGCGACTTTGCAGATTGGCAATCCTCGATTTGTGGTTATCGGTTGACTGACTGTCTTCTAGATTTACTACGTATTCGTCTGGCGCATCGTCATCTGCAGCAAATAGGGTTGGTGCAACCTGAAGCTCTTCGGGTTCTGGTGGGGGGTCAAAGAGAAATACTCTCCCGATGTGGTGGTGGCCAAGCCGGCCAGCTCGCCCCCGGATGTTGGAGAAAGTAAAAAAGTCGTAGTTTTCCTTGTTAATCTTCTTGTCGTAAATCAAAACCGTCTTCGCTGCAGTATTGACCCCTTCAATGAGCGTAGAGGTACAGAACATCACTGGCAACTCCTCCCGATTGAATGCGCGGACCATCTGCGCAGCAATCGACCGCTGAATTCTTCCGTGGTGAAGCGCGTACCCTTGTCGAACGGCTTGGACGAGAGGCGACTTTGAGCCAACATTTAATTCCAGCCAATCGGCAAACTTACTCCCCGAATCGGCAATTGGTATCTGTGAGGCCTCTGCTGCCAGTTTGTTCGCCCTGTCGGGCGATGACATGAAAATCAAGCTTGGCCAATTATCTTTGCGCGATATCTCAGAAAACAGTCGAACTTTCGGGGCATCCTTCCCCCTGAGGTCCAACGTGTCGACTGCAACAGTGGAGAACCGAGTCTTCAAAAACTCGAATCGCCACCGCTCGCCGCCCGACACCTTAACTCCATCAATGTTTGGGCCAAGGAAGAAGAACTGTCTAGAGCGATTCAGCAGTTTGTTCACTGCAGCGTTTAGTGTGACGCTGCGGTCATCTCGTCGGGCAGGGTCAAGCTTGTAGAACTCGTCGACCACAGTAAGGTCAATATCGCCCAAGTCAGAGCGATGAATGAGTCTTTCTTGAGTGCCAAGAAATATCACCTTTGGATTGTCCGCAATTTGCGACGGGTGCAGAATTACTTGATAGCGATTGCCGACTCGGCCCTGAAGACGACGACGAAATTCGTCTAGAAGGGCAATTGTTGGTAGAACAATCGCAACTCTTGAATACCGCCCGGAAAGTAGTAGTGCATCGATGAGCAAGCTCTTTCCGAAACTTGTTGGGGCACTAAGAATCAAGTTTTTTCCGGACAACAAAACGTTCAGCGCAGCTATTTGCTCGCGATGAAAGACGATTCCGTCGAGTTCATTGGCCGTGACTGCCTCCGCCACCAAAAGGTCTGTTACATCTGCAGTCTGTTTATCGATGTAGTTCCAGAGACCGCACGAACGGGCCAGTGCACTCAGTGGCACTCTGAAGTCGGCCAACTCATCAGGGCGTCGCTCGACTAGGTCCGCGAGACGAGGGACTGCCTCCAACACGGCGGGAGCATCGCTGGGCTCGACAGCCAATGCTCGCGAGGCCTTCGCGAATGCTCCAAAGACTCGGGCTCGCAATGTGGCGGTGTCTGGCGTTTCCAGCTCCGCCCAGTCAATGCCTATACCTGTCATGCGGCAAGCCCCTTCAGTTGCGTGTCGAATCGAGTGGCGAGTTTTTCCTTTGAGCCAATGGGAACATAGATAAGCATCACTCGAATCTGCTGATTCAAGCCTGATTTTTGTATCAAGGCGGCCAAGTCACTGAACTCGCTTTGAATTTCGGCGTGATATGTACTGTCAAATCTCTTGTTGTTTGCAATGCCGCTACTTTCTGCTGCAATGCAAACAGGGAAAACTGCGGCGTTGAAGAGCTCATCAAGTGATGCTTGGCGAGAGAAGATTCTTCGCAGCTCGGCGGCTCTCGGGGCTTTCTCGGAAATCTGCGGCCCCAATATTAGCTTCTCCCGAGACAGAAATCCTCTGTCTATGTGCTCTTTAATTGAACTGGTGGCGGCCTTTATCGCGCTTTCCCGGTCCTCATAAAATTTTGCCTCGCCCAGCCAAAGTTCAAATCCCTTTGTCCCGAGGTCTCGAATGTGCACCATATCGAATGACTTGACCACATCATTCGATGAAGAGAGGTAGAAGACTCTTGGTGCAATTGGAATGGTGTCGAAAAAATCTCGGCAGATTGCATGCAGGAGAATTTCGCCGATTTCTCCCCGCTTTTGATACTTTTCGCTGGTGTAGATGCGGACGGCGGCCTCCTGCATCTTTATGTACATGTTGCTGTGATTTACCGCAAGAAGCTCCTCTTCGCGGAGGGCGTAGTCGGCTATCCACTCAATAAGATGATTCGCAAGCCCGTCGCAACGCCATTCCTCAAGTTCGAATCCAGCGCAGTAGGCGGAGCCCGGAATCGAAGGCGCGGAAGCGAACGGAACACTCGCCAGGAGCCGGGTCGGTTTAAGTTGATAGGCCGTCACTGCTAGTCCTAGTACCTTCAGTTGGTCCATTCTGCGGAAAGGCTCTCCGCCTGCTTCAGAACCGTCTCCGTCGCCTCGTCCTGCCTATCCGGCGGGTACTTGTATCGCTTGAGCAGCGTCTTCACCATCACCCGCAGGCGTGCCCGTACCGTCTCGCGAACCGACCAGTCCACGGTCACCGATGCCCGCAGCTTCTGCGTGAGCTCGACCGCAATCGCCTTCAACGTCTCATCGCCCAGGTCGCGCACCGCCGCCTCGTTGGTGGCCAACGCGTCGTAGAACGCCATCTCGTCGCCGTTGAGCCCCAGCTGCTCGCCGCGCTGGGCGGCGGCGTGGAACTTCTTGGCCATCTCGATGAGCTCTTCGATGACCTGTGCCGTCTCGATGGCCCGGTTCCGGTAGCGCTGCAGGCTCTGCTGCAGCAGCTCGGAGAACTTGGCCTGCTGCACGACATTGGTCTTGAAACGCGAGCGAATGTCGTCCTTCAGCAGTCGCTCGAGCAGTTCCACAGCAAGGTTGCGCTCCTTCATGTGGCGCACGTCCTCGAGGAACTCCTCGGACAGGATGCCAATGTCCGGCCGGTTCAGGCCGGCCGCCTTGAAGATATCGACCACCTCGGCGCTGACCACAGCCTTGCTGATAATTTGCCGGAGCGCGTGCTCCTTCTGCTCATCGCTGAGCTTCTTGCCCGAGGTGCCGAACTTGGTCAGCGCGGCCTTCACGGCCTGCAGGAAGGCGAGCTCGTCCCGGTGTGCCAGCGCCTCATCCAGCGTGCAGCACAGCGCGAATGCCTTGCTGGCTGCCAGCACCGTGTCGGCAAAACGCTTCTTGCCGTCCTCCAGGCCCAGCACGTGGTTGGCCACGCCGGGCAGCAGCT
>ERZ761602.6951-NODE-6951-length-12300-cov-4.026950_pt1 | contig 12300 bp, 10 predicted proteins | sample MGYA00512165_ERZ761602 | MGnify/ENA primary metagenome ERZ761602 (study PRJEB28899, sample SAMN02445085) | bioreactor sludge metagenome | biome: EBPR sludge; isolation source: Thorneside wastewater treatment plant | place: Australia: Brisbane, Thorneside... | reverse complement strand
CCGCAACTACTTCTCCGCAGCAGGCTATGAGCCCGAGTGGTGAGAATCCGCTCTAACCCTCGCCGGCTGGCGGCCGCTCGGCGCGGGTTTTCTGCGCGCCGCGGGCGGTCCGGGCTGAGCGGCGGGTTGGACGGCGTCCGCCGGCCCGCAACGATCTCCGGCCCCGCGCCGTTTCCCCCCGGCCGGCGCCGCAAGCGCAGAGCTCGGGGCCGTCGGAGAGGCCTCCACAGAAGCCCGGCGCGCCCCTCGGCGCTGAGCGGCCGGGGACATGGGTTGCAGAACGTACCGGGTTGCGCTTTCCGCCTTTTCGCGGCGGGAGGCGCGGATGCCGCGGATAGAGAGCACGGTCATGGAAGAACGTCTGCGCTTCGTCGCCCGGAGGCTGGAGGGCGAGTCGATGACGGCGCTTCGCCGGGAGTTTGGCATCTCGCGGAAGACCGGGCACAAGCTGCTCGCGCGCTGGACACCCCGTTCGGCTCGAGGTGTCACCCATGTGATCGGTACAAACCGTCACCTATGTGACCGGGCCGGCCGCCCCGGTTAACGAAGGTTGCCATCGCGTTAACGCAGGCGATAAAGTTCATTTATATCAGTAACTTGGCATTTTGTCCGCGTGCGGACGCCTTTGCAGTCCGCGGCGCTTGCAGGCTCTTGCAGGGGGGCTCTCGAACTTCCCCGAAATCTGCGACCGGCCCGCGATCGCCCCGGCGGGCGCGCACCCGCCGGACCGCGTCCGGCGGGCGTCGCAGGATCACGCCAGCTGGCGCACCACCGACTCGGTCTCGAAGATCTCGATGACGTCGCCCTCGCGCACGTCGTCGTAGTTCTCGAAGGCCATGCCGCATTCCTGGCCGGCCAGCACTTCCTTGACCTCGTCCTTGAAGCGCTTGAGCGTCTTCAGCTTGCCCTCGTGGATCACCACGTTGTCGCGCAGCAGGCGCACGCCGGCGGCGCGGCGCGCCACGCCCTCGGTGACCTCGCAGCCCGCGACCTTGCCGACGCCGGTGATCTTGAAGACCTCCTTGATCCGGGCATAGCCGACGAACTTCTCGCGCACTTCCGGCGACAGCAGACCCGAGGCCGCCTTCTTCACGTCGTCCACCAGGTCGTAGATGATCGAGTAGTAGCGGATCTCGACGCCCTTCTGGTTGGCGCTCTCGCGGGCCGGGGCGTTGGCGCGGACGTTGAAGCCGATGATCGGCGCCTTCGAGGCCTCGGCCAGCGTCACGTCCGACTCGGTGATCGCGCCGACGCCGGAATGCAGCACCCGCACCCGCACCTCGGCGTTGCCGACCTTCTCCATCGCCTGCACGATCGCCTCGGCCGAGCCCTGCACGTCGGACTTGACCAGGATCGGCAGCTCCTTGACGTCCTTGTCCGCCTTGGCCTTGGCCAGCAGCTGGTCGAGCGTCGTCGCGCTGCCCACCGCCGCGCGCTTGTCGCGGGCGAGCCGGGCGCGGTAGTCGGCGATCTCGCGGGCCTTGGATTCCTCCTCGACCACGTTCAGGACGTCGCCGGCCTCGGGCGTGCCGCTGAGGCCGAGCACCTCGACCGGCACCGACGGGCCGGCCTCGTCGACGCGCTCGCCCTTGTCGTTGACCAGCGCGCGCACCTTGCCCCACTGCTCGCCGACGACGAAGATGTCGCCGCGCTTCAGCGTGCCCTGCTGCACCAGCACCGTCGCGACCGGGCCGCGGCCGACATCGAGCTTGGCCTCGATCACCGCGCCCTCGGCGAGCCGGTCGGGGTTGGCTGTCAGGTCCAGCAGCTCAGCCTGCAGCGCGATGTTCTCGAGGAGCGTGTCGAGACCCTTGCCGGTCAGCGCCGAGACCTCGACGTCGAGCACCTCGCCGCTCATCGCCTCGACCACCACCTCGTGCTGCAGGAGCTGGGTGCGGACCTTGGTCGGGTCGGCGGCCGGGCGGTCGATCTTGTTGATCGCCACGATCATCGGCACGCCGGCCGCTTTGGCGTGGTTGATCGCCTCGATCGTCTGGGGCATCACGCTGTCGTCCGCCGCCACCACCAGCACCACGATGTCCGTCACCTGCGCGCCGCGGGCGCGCATCGAGGTGAAGGCGGCGTGGCCGGGGGTGTCGAGGAAGGTGATCACCTGCCCGCCCTCGGTCGCCACCTGATAGGCGCCGATGTGCTGGGTGATGCCGCCCGCCTCCCCCGAGACGACGTTGGTCTTGCGGATCGCGTCCAGGAGCGAGGTCTTGCCGTGGTCGACATGGCCCATGATGGTCACGATCGGCGCGCGCGCCTGCAGCTTGCCCTCGTCGTCGCCCGAGGCCTGGACGATCACGTCCTCGACGTCCGCGTCCGAGCGGCGCACCACCTTGTGGCCGAAATCCTCGACGATCAGCGCCGCGGTGTCGGCGTCGATGGTCTGGTTCTGCGTCGCCATGATGCCGTTCTGCATCAGCACCTTGACCACGGCGGCCACGCGCTCGGCCATGCGGTTGGCGAGCTCCTGGACGGTGATCGCGTCCGGCACCTGCACCTCGCGCACCACCTTCTCGCGCTCTCCCGAATGCCCGTGCATCCGGCGCTTGTCGCGCTCCTGGCGGCGGCGCATCGCGGCGAGCGAGCGCTGGCGGCCCTCCTCGTCGGTGGCGTTGGCGATGGTCAGCTTGCCCGAGCGGCGGCGGTCGTCGTCGCCCTTGGCCCGCGCGGTCTTCTTCTCCTCGACCGCAGGCTTCAGCGTCGTCTTCTTGAGGCCGCCGCCGACAGGGCGGCCGGCCTCGGCGCGCGCGGCCTGGGCCTGCGCGGCGGCCGGGTCGATCGCCGCGGCGGGAGCCGGGGCGGCGGCGCGCGGCGCCGGGGCGGCCGCGGCCTTCGCGGTCGGCGGCGTCTTTCTCGGCGCGCAGCCGGGCGAGCTCGGCCTCGCGCGCGACGGCGGCCTCCTTCTCCTTGCGGACGCGCTCGGCCTCCTGCGCCTTGGCGGCCTCGACCGCGCGCAGGCGCCGGTCGAACTCGGCCTCCGACAGGTTCTGGGCGGCGGCCCCGCGGGGGTTGGCCGCGGTCGCCTGCGCCGCGCCGGCCTTGGGCACGACCACGCGCTTGCGCTTCATCTCCACCGTCACCGACTTGGTGCGGCCATGGCTGAAGCTCTGCTTCACGTGTGTCGTCTCCGTGCCGCCGGCGCCGCGGAGCCCGAGCGGCTTGCCCTTGCGGTCGCTGTCCTTGGTGTCCGTCATTCCGTCGTCTGCCTTTCCGGGCGGAGGCCTTCCCCCGCCGCTGCATCGTCCGTCGTATCGTCCTGGCCCCCGTCCGCTGACGGCGCGCCGAAATCCTTGCCCCTGAGGCCGGCGAGTCGTCGGGCCTCGTCTCTTATGCGCTCTGCAAGGCCGCCCGCCAGCACGGCGGCATGTATCACACTATCGCGGGCGAATGCCAAACCCAATTCGCGCCCTGCAAGGCAGTCGACGAGGCTGTCCTCGCCGGGGGGCGGACGCAGCTCCGAGCGGCCCCGCACCGACCCGTCCGAGGCCTGCACGAGCAGCGCCGCCTGCCCCGCGACCAGCGCAGCCTTGGCCTTCTCGAGCCCCGCGACCGCCAGTCCCGCCTTGCGGGCCATGGCGATCAGGTCGACCACCCGGCGCGCCTGCGCCGCCTCGACCTGCGCGGCGAGGTCGTCGGGCACGCGCACTGCGCGGCGCGCCGCCCGCGCGAAGTGCCCTCGCGCGGCCGCCGTCTCCAGCGTGGCGCGCTCGGCGGCGACCCAGAGGCCGCGGCCGGGCAGCCGGCCTGCGAGGTCGGGCACGACCTCGTCGCCCGGCCCGATCACGAAGCGGACCAGCCCGGCCTTGGGGCCGGTCCGCCGCGTAACGATGCAGCGCCGCTCGGGCGCGTCGCGGTCCTTCACTCTGCCTCCGCGCCCCACCCGGCCCGCCTCAGCCCCTGGCGCCCTCTTCGGGAGCGTCGTCCGCCTCGACCTCGGCCGCCGGCTCCAGATCCGCCGGGTCGACCCAGCCGAGCTGCACCCGCGCGTTCATGACCAGCGTCTGCGCCTCCTCGAGGCTCATGTCGAACTTCTCGAGCAGCCCGACGTCCTTCACCCGCTTGCCATCCACAGTCGTGTAGCCGCCGGCGAGCTCCCAGTCGGCGCAGGTGGCGAAGTCCTCGAGCGTCTTGATCCCATCCTCGGCCAGCGCCTGGATCATCTGCGGCGAAAGCCCCTCGAAGTCGAAGAGGCTCTGCTCGACGCCCAGCTCCTTGGCCCGCTCGATCGCCTTGGCGTTGATCTCGTCGAGACTCTCTCGCGCGCGGGCCTGCAGCTCCTCGGCCGTGTTCTCGTCGAAGCCGTCGATCGAGGTCAGTTCGTCGAGATCGACATAGGCGATCTCCTCGAGATTGGCGAAGCCCTCGGCCACGAGGAGCTGGGCCACCATCTCGTCGACGTTCATCGTCTCCATGAAGAGCGCGGTCCGCTCGGCGAACTCCGCCTGCCGCCGCTCGCTCTCCTGCGCCTCGGTCAGGATGTCGATGTCGAAGCCGGTCAGCTGGCTCGCCAGCCGCACGTTCTGTCCCCGACGCCCGATGGCGAGCGACAGCTGCTCGTCCGGGACCACCACCTCGATCCGCTCGCTGTCCTCGTCGAACACGACCTTCGACACCTCGGCCGGCTGCAGCGCGTTGACGAGGAAGGTCGCAGGGTCCTGGTTCCAGGGGATGATGTCGATCTTCTCGCCCTGCAGTTCGCCGACGACGGCCTGCACGCGGCTGCCCCGCATGCCGACGCAGGCGCCGACCGGGTCGATCGAGTTGTCGTAGGAGATCACGCCCATCTTGGCGCGCGAGCCGGGGTCGCGCGCGACCGCCTTGATCTCGATGACGCCGTCGTAGATCTCCGGCACCTCCATCTTGAAGAGCTCGGCCAGGAATTCCGGCGCCGTCCGCGACAGGAAGATCTGCGGCCCCCGCGTCTCGTGGCGCACGTCGCGCACCAGCGCCCGGACCCGGTCGCCGTTGCGGAAGGCCTCGCGCTGGATCAGCTGGTCGCGGCGCAGGATCGCCTCGCCCCGGCCGACGTCGACGATGACGTTGCCGTATTCGGTCCGCTTGACGACGCCGTTGATGATCGTGCCGGCGCGGTCCTTGAATTCCTCGTACTGGCGCAGCCGCTCCGCCTCGCGGACCTTCTGCATGATGACCTGCTTGGCCGATTGCGCGGCGATGCGGCCGAAATCCATCGGCGGCAGCGAATCGGTCAGGTAGTCGTCGAGCTGGGCGTCCGGCTTGATGGCGCGGGCATCCTCGAGCGTCAGCTCGGTGAAGAAGTTCTCCACCTCCTCGACCACGTGGCGATAGCGCGTCATCAGCAGCTCGCCCGACTTCGGGTCGATCTTGGCGCGGATGTCGTACTCGGCGCCGTAGCGCGAGCGCGCGGCCTTGCCGAGCGAATCTTCCATCGCTTCGATGACGAGCGCCGGGTCGATCATCTTCTCCCGGGCGACCGCGTCCGCGATCTGCAGGAGCTCGAGCCGGTTGGCGGAGGTCACGCTCATTTCACTTCCTCGTCCTCGTCACGGGTTGTCTCCTCGTCGTCGTCCATTTCGATCTCGTCGAACTGGGTCTCGTCCACCTCTCCGGGGTCGAAGCCCGCGGCCTTGCGCCCCGCGAGGCTCTCGGCGATCAGCGCATCTGTCAGGACCAGCTTGGCGTCGGCGAGCAGGTCGAAGGACAGCCCGATCGTCCCCTCGGGAATTTCGATCAGCACCTCGCCGTCCTCGACGCCGGCCAGCACGCCCTTGAAGCGCTTGCGCCCGTCAATCGCCTCGGAGGTCTCGATCTTGACCTCGTAGCCGTCGTAGCGCTCGAAGTCCTTCAGCCGGGTGAGCGGCCGGTCGATGCCGGGGCTCGAGACCTCGAGCACGTACTCGCCGCCGATCGGGTCCTCGACGTCGAGCACCGCCGAGACCGAGCGGCTGATGCGGGCGCAGTCCTCGACCTCGATCCAGCCCTCGGGCCGCTCGGCCATGATCTGCAGCGTGTTGCGCTTGCCGCCCATCAGGCGCAGGCGCACGAGCTCGAAGCCAAGCCCCTCGATCGTCGGCGCGACGATGCCGGCGAGGCGCTTGTCGATGGCGGCTTTGGCGATCAGGTCGGCCAAGTCGGACTCCGGAACGAAAAAACGGGCTCGCGGCCCGTTGAACTTTCCGGTGGAAGGAGACCCGAGGATCAACCTGCCGCTGACAAGCCGCGATATAGGCCCCTGCCGCGCCGGATGCAAGAGCGGATGCATTGTGCAGCGACGGCGTCGAAGCCGCGAGCCGCTGATCTGGCCATGCACGGCTGGAGGTGCAGGCGACCGAGTCGTCCAGAAGGCCGTTGATACTAGGCGTTCGCCGCGGGCACGTACGAATTTCAACTGATCCGGTAATTCGGGCTCTGCCGCGTAGTTTGCACGTCGTGCACGACCCGATCACGCGGCCGATTGACCTTGCTTCCTGGGCTTTCGCGCCGTCGGCGCTTCAGGAAGCTTCAGATCGAACTTGAAGTTCTTCTAGGCCACTAGGCGCGCTCCAGCATCTTGGCCACGTGGTAGACGAAGGCCAGCTTCCGCCGCCTGTAGATGTCCGTCGTCGGCGAGGACTCGTCGAAGATCGAGCGGAGCTGAACCTCGTGGTCCCGACGGCATCAGGCTCGTCTACCTGCCGCCCTACAGCCCGGAGTTGCAGCCGGCCGGCGCCTGTGGCCGCTGGTCGACGAGCCCATCCCCAGCGGCGATGGCGCAGACTGCGCCTCGCGCGACAGCTTCCCGATCATCAGCCTGCCACGGCCCGGATGCCGCCGACGACCTCGGGGGCGGCGACCTGGTGGAGCATGTGGCCGATGCCCGGCAGAACCGCCAGGCGGGCGTGCGGGACCTGGCGGGCGAAGGGGCGTGAGTGGATGTCGAGGCCGACGGTCGTGTCCGCGTCCCCGTGAACGAGCGCGATCGGCATCGGCAGGCGTGGATAGGCGGGAACCATCGGGCGCAGCTCCTCCTTCAGCGCGACGAGCTGGCGCGCGTTCTCGCGCAGGCTTGCCGGCTGGAGGATGAGACTGAGGTCGAGGTGGTCGAGATAGCCGCCGGGCGGCGCCTGCGGCGCGAAGACCGTGGCGAGCGTCCGCTCGGCGAAGCGGTCGGTCACGAGGCGCGGGACGCTCCAGGCGAGGGCGGGGCCGGTCAGCGGGCTTGCCAGGAGGTCGTTCGTGAGGCCGAGCCCTCCCTCCCAGACCTGCGACGGCGTCGCGAGGAGAACGAGCGCCGCGACGCTGCCCGGCGCGGCGACGGCCCAGGCCAGGGCGACCGACCCGCCGTAGCTGCGGCCGTGGCCGGGGCGGTCGACGGCGATGACCTCGAAGCGGTCGGCCAGCGCCGGGGCGAGGCGGAAGGTCATGTCGTTGAGGTTGCCGCTCGCGCCGTGGATCAGCACCAGCGGGCGGCCCCGGCCGGAGCGGACGAGGTGGATCGGCACGCCCTCGACCTCGACCATGGCGCCGGCGAAGGCGGGGGTCACGGCCGGCGCGGGGCGGCAGGCGGCGAGGGCGGCGGCGCCGGCGAGGACGGCGCGGCGGGAGAGGCTCGCCACGTCATCGCCCGGCTGGGCGGATCGTGCCGACGATCTCGCCGAGGAGGATACCGAAGCGGCGGAACTGGGCGCGGTTCACGATCACGCCGTCGGGCCCCAGATAGAGCCAGTCGGTCACGTCCACCTCGCGCCCGCCCTCGGGCAGGCGCAGGCGGTAGCGCAGGACGGCGGCGGAGCCCACGGCCTCGCCCTCGCCGATCCCGACGACATCGTCCGCCGTGGCGGTGAAGCGGCCATCCGCGCCGAGGACGATGTGCCAGACGCGGTCGAGCTGGCGGCCGCTGTCGAAGCGGAAGCTCTCGGCGAGGGTTCCGCCCTCGGCGCCCCAAGTCCCCTGCATCTCGGCGGCGAAGCGTGTGGCGACACGGCCGGTCGGCCCGTAGATCACGCCGCTCGAGACGAGCGGGCCGTTCAGGACCTCGCGCAGCTCGAAGGCGGGGGCGCCGGCCGCGTAGTCGGCGGGCGCCTGGGACATGAAGCCGAAGAACAGGCGCTGCGCGACGACGAGCGCCAGCGCGAGGCAAGCGAGGGCGAGGGCGATCTTCGCGAAGAGCCCGGGAATGCCTTCAGGCATGGGTGAGCTCCATCTGGACGACGTCGGTGCGGCCGACCGCGAAGCAGGCGGCGCAGGCCTCGAGGTAGTAGCGCCAGTGGCGCAGCGTCGGTTCGCCGTAGCCTAGGACGGCGAGCCGGCCGGAGCGGTCGGCCAGGCGCGCGGCCCATTCGCGGCAGGTGCGCGCGTAGTGCGGCCCGAAGGCGAATGGCGCGCCGGCGCGGAGGCCCGCGGCGGCGGCCTGTTCGGCAATAGCGCGATTGCAGAGCAGCATGCCGCCGGGAAAGGTGGAGTGGCGGATGTAGTCGGTGCCGCGACGATAGGCCGGGAACTGGTCGTCGGCGACGGTGATCGCCTGGATCATCGCCCGCCCACCCTCGGCCAGCCGCGCCTTCAGCGTGGCGAAATAGGTCGGCCAGTAGCGCTCGCCGACCGCCTCGATCATCTCGATCGAGACGATGGAAGGATAGCGGCCGCTGGTCGCGCGGTAGTCGCGGAGCTGGACCTCGGCCCGGCCGTCGAGGCGGGCGTCGGCGAAGGCGTGCTGGCTGGGCGAGACGGTGACGGCGGTGACGTCGTGGCCGCGGCCGGCGGCGCGCTCGGCGAAGCCGCCCCAGCCGCAGCCGATCTCGAGCAGGCGCCCGTCGCGCCCGTCGCCGAGCCGGTCGAGGATGCGGTCGTACTTGCGCGCCTGTCCGCGCCCGAGATCGTCGTCTCCGGCGAAGAGGGCGGAGGAATAGGTGAAGCCCGGGTCGAGCCATTCGCCGTAGAACTCGTTGCCGACGTCGTAATGCGCGCGGACGTTGCGGCGGGACCCGGCGAGCGAGTTGCGCCGGACGATCCGGTCGACGACGCGAAAGGCGACGCCGCGCCAGCGGCTCGGGAAGGCGTAGCGGCGCATCGAGGCTTCGTTCAGCAGGCCGAGGGTGACGAGCGGCTCGATCGCGGGCGTGTCCCAGAGGCCGGCGACATAGCCCTCGCCGAAGCCGATGTCGCCGCGCGCGAGCAGCGCGGTGACCGCCGCCCAGTCGCGGATGCGCAGCTCGGCCTCCGGCCCGGACGCGCCGAAGTCGTGGACATGGCCCTCGGGCGTGCGCAGGCGCAACCGGCCTACCTCCGTCGCCTCGCAGGCGGCGAGGAAATCGGCAGCGACGCGGGCGGTCAGGCGGTGTCTCATGCGGTGACATCCTCGTCGGGCGGCAAAGGGCGCGGGCGGAACGACGCGCCCTTCAGGCGAAGGCGCAGCGCCTGCCAGAAGATCAGCGTGGTGGCGCGGATACCGGCGAAGGGGAAGCGGAGCGCGCCGCGCAGGACGCGCGCGGCGGTCATCGGCAGCCGGCGGCCCTCCAGCGTGGCGACAAGGCCCTCGGCGCCGTCGCGGAGGGCGACGCGGATCGCGATGGCGTCAGCATCGATGCGGAAGCTGAAGGCGTAACGGCCGGCGATCTCGAGGAAGGGCGACACGTGGAAGACCTTGCGGGCGGTGATCACGTCGCCAGGCAGGATGGCGGCGAAGCCGGGCTTGGCGCAGAGGTAGCTGTGACGATCGCCATAGGTGTTGTTGACCTCGGCGATGACGGCGACGAGCCCGTCGTCGCGGAACGCCAGCCAGAAGCTCACCGGGTTGAAGACCGTGCCGAGCCAGCGCGGCTGGGTCAGCAGGCGCAGCCGGAACCCGTTGGTCAGGCCGGCAGTCGCCAGAACCCGGCGCGCCCAGACCGCGCCCGCGCCCTTGCCCGGCGCGCCGCCGTGGTCGCTATCGCGGACGCTGGCGACGCCCGGGCGGTTGCGGTGGAACAGCGGCCCCTCGGCGGCGCTTTCGGGATCGATCAGCACGAAGTCGAGGCGATAGCGGAAGGCGTGGCGCAGGCGGCCCCGGCGGCCGTGCCAGGTGGAGGCCCGGACGATCTCGGGCGCTACCATGCCGGCACGCCCATGCCGCGCGCGACGCGCAGCGCGCTGGCGATGCCGTCCTCGTGGAAGCCGTTGCGCAGCCAGGCCCCCGCGAACCATGTGCCCCGTACGCCCTGTAGCCCGGCGATTCCGCGTTGCGCCGCGAGGGCGGCGCAGTCGAAGACCGGATGGCGGAACTCGGTCTCGTCGTAGATCGCGGCCTCGAGGATCGGCCGGGAAGGGTTGAGCGTCACGAACAGCGGGTCGTCGGCGGGCAGGTTCTGCAGGCGGTTCATCCAGTAGGTGACGCCGATTTCCGCCCGCTCCGGCCCGCCCGAGACGGAGTTCCAGCTCGACCAGCAGGCCCGGTGGCGCGGCATCTGGCCGGAGTCGGCGTGCAGCACCGCGCGGTTGCCCCGGAACCGGATGGCCGAGAGGAGCCGGCGCTCGGCCGGGCTCGGGTCGGCCAGCAGGCGAAGGGCGTCGTCGGCATGGCAGGCGAGGACGATCTGGTCGAACCGCTCGGGCTCGGCGCCCTCCGCCCGGACCAGCACGCCGCCGGGGTCGCGCAGGACGCCCCTCACCGACGCGCCGGGCAGCAGGCGGACGCCGCCGGCCTCCAGCCGCCGGGCGAGGCGATCCACATAGGCGCGGCTGCCGCCCGAGACCGTCCACCACGAATGCTGGCCGGTGAGGCCCAGCAGCCCATGGTTGCGGAAGAATCGCACGAGAAGCTCCGCCGGCATCGCCTCGACCTCGGCGGCGGGCAGCGACCAGATCGCGCCGGAGAACGGCCGCAGGTACATCCGCCGGAACCCGTCGCCGAGCCCGAGCGTCCGGATCAGTTCGCCGACCGTCTGGCCCTCGGCCACCGCCGCCTCCGCGCCGCGGTTGAAGCGCAGGATGTCGCGCAGCATCCCTAGAAACGCCGGCGACATCGCATTTCGCCGCCGGGCGAAGAGGCCCCCCAGGTCGCGCAGCGCGTATTCGATGCGGCCGCCGTCGAGGCTGGCGGCGAAGCTCATGTCGCTGCGCTCCACCGGCGCCTCGAGTTCGCGGAACAGCCGCCCGAGATGCGGATAGGTCGCGTGGTTGAAGACGATGAACCCGGTGTCGACGGCGCGGTCGCCCCGCCGCCCGGCTATGACGGTGCGGGCATGGCCACCCAGGCGGCGCTCGGCCTCGTAAAGCGTCACCCTTGCATGGCCGGCCAGCGCCAGCGCCAGCGCCGCGGAGAGGCCGGCGATCCCGCCGCCCACCACGGCGACGCGCTGCGAAATCGGGTCGGCGTCGTAGGGCATCGCGCATCCTCGTCTTACTGCAAGGCCTACGGGCGAGCGCCCGCAGCGGATCAAAAATAGATCCGGCGGCGCGCGTGTCGCGTAAGGGGGTTGACGAGCAACGCGGCGTCCGCTTGCCCGATGCGAGGAAACCCTTGGCGGGCGCGGGACTGATGGAGCGAATGGAATCGGATGATCCGCCCCCCCTCTCGGAGCAGACCCGCTGGATGCTCGCGGTCCGCGACGCGGACGATCGCGCGGCCTTCGCGCGGCTGTTCGACTTCTATGCGCCGCGGGTGAAGGCGATGGCGATGCGCGGCGGCGCGCCCTCGGCGGCGGCGGAGGATATCGCGCAGGACGTCATGCTGCGGGTCTGGCAGGCGCGGGCGCAGTTCGACGCGACCCGCGCCGAGGCCTCGGCCTGGATCTACCGGATCGCCCGCAACCGCCGGATCGACCTCGCCCGCGCGGCGCCGCCGCCGACGCCCGAGGACATCGAGCCCGCGCCCGGGCCTGATGAAGTCGGGGCGGCGCTGGCGCTGGCGCAGGAGGTCGACCGGCTCCGCTCGGCGCTGCGCAGCCTGCCCGAGGCGCAACGCGTGATGGTCGAGCGCGCCTATCTCGGCGAGTTGACGCATCAGGAGATCAGCCGCGAGACGAGCCTGCCGCTCGGCACGGTGAAGTCGCGGCTCCGCCTCGCCATCGACCGGCTGCGCCACGAACTCCGGGGGGTGCGTCGATGACCGCGCCTGCGCATCACCCGTCCGACGCGATGATCGCCGCGCTCGCGGCGGGCGCCCTGCCGTACCCCTTCGCCATGCTCGTGGCCGCCCATGTGTCGCTGTGCGACGAATGCCGCGCGCGGCTCGACGCGCACAACGTCGCGGGAGGCCTCGTCATCGACGACCTGCCGCCCGCCGCGCTGGCGCCGTCGACGCGCGCGCGCCTGCTCGCGACGCGGGACGCGACCCCGGCGCCCCAGCCAATAGGC
>ERZ761602.6949-NODE-6949-length-12307-cov-206.258733_pt1 | contig 12307 bp, 9 predicted proteins | sample MGYA00512165_ERZ761602 | MGnify/ENA primary metagenome ERZ761602 (study PRJEB28899, sample SAMN02445085) | bioreactor sludge metagenome | biome: EBPR sludge; isolation source: Thorneside wastewater treatment plant | place: Australia: Brisbane, Thorneside... | reverse complement strand
ATGAGGGCCGCCCGCTCCTGCTGCAGCTCGTCGCTGGCCTGCGTGAGTGTCGCGAGCTTCGCCTGCTGGTTCGTCACGAGGACTGTTTGCTGTTCAGCCGTCTGCGTCAACCGAGCCACCCGCTCGGTCTGCTGAACGAGCTGTGTGCTGAGAACGGCCTTCCAGTCACGTACGTATAGCGCCAGGCCGACCGCCGGATGCCGCTCGGTCTCAAGAGCCAGACAGCGGTAACCCTTCGCAAGCAGCACTTCCTCGACCTCATCCTTGCTTGCGCCGCTGTCGAGCAGGAGTGAGCCGTCGATCAGCACGCGGGTGAGTACGACGTCCCAGTCCTCCAGGCTTTTCTCCGCGCCCGCCAGAATCCGTGCCGCCGGGAAGCAGTCGATGATTGCCCAGTTGAAGCCGTCGGTCGCATGGCCGGCGCTCATTGATAGCTGATCGAGGGTCGTGGTTGGCAGTCGCCGCGCTTCGCGTTGCCGAAGGTTGCACCATACGCCCGTCAGCTTCTCTGGTTCGATCAGGCTACTCTCATTCTGGCTGGATGCCACGTAAAACGCGTCCTCGCGTTCGCCATCAGCCAGCAGTGCGTTGGCTGCAATCCATCTGGTCCTTCCCGCAGTAGCTGCTGCCAGGCGCGCGGCGAGACCCTCGTCTGCCTCGACAAACAAGGCCGCAGCAGCGTCCATCCGGCTGCAGAACGCGCTGGCCCGCATCCCGCTGCCTGCGCCTGCATAAACGATTCCCCGCGGCGGCGCGATCTGCTTCACCACGGTGAGCCATTGTTCTATTGATGGTTCGGATTGCATCTGCACCGGCCTCTACCGTCTACGCTTCCAGATTGCCCACCAGGGGAGGGGTGGGCTCGTCTTCGACCAAGGGGCTGTTTCATCGGCCACTCGCAGGCACAGGGAGGCCAGCCGAATCGCCAGGTGGCGCTGGTCGTCGGAACCGCGCTCGGCGGGCGATACCAGCTTGCTGAAGGTGAATGCGAACTGCCAGACGGGCGCCACGTCTGTTTCGGCCACAGTGAAGTCGGCCTGCACCAGCTTCGGGTAGCGATTGTCGTCCGGAACGGCGATCGCAATCGGCACGTCGTTCAACGACATCGACATGCCGAACAGGATTTCCGGCTCCATTGCGTCCACAGCACAGAGCTCAAGGCGATAGTGTCCGGGTGGCAGTGCCGGAACCCGCAGGGTGCTGCGCATTTCCGGTCCCGCCCAGCGGCCATCGTGCTCCGCGTAGTACCAGTTCTCGCCGTCGATCTCCTGGCGCAGGTCGTAAAGTATCTCTGCTGGCACGAGTTCGCTGGCGGCGAGGGGAGCCGGCGGCAAGTTCCTCGTGCCGTCAAGCAGCGCGCGGTTCTCGAGGTAGTAACGCTCGAGCTCTTCCTCAACTTGGTGCAATTGCAGCAGCAGCAGCTCGTTTTCCTCGAGGAGACCCATGTACTGCGCCTTGGTCTCGGCGAGTTCCAAGGTCGCAGGTGTCGACGCGGACTGTGCGGTGGCGAGCTGGCGATGACATTCGGCGATCACCCTTGATTGCTCGTCGCGTTCCCGCAGCAAGGTCTCGATGTCCCTTTCCAGTTCGCAGCGGCGCGTGACCAGCGCTGAGCGCTGCTGCTCAAGCTCCGCTCGGGCCGCGTTCAGCGCTTCGACCTGCGTTTGCCGTTCCGCCGCCAGCTTGGCATGCTCGACACGGGCCTGCCTCTGCGATTCCACCTCGCACTCAAGCTCGCGGATTCTTGCGCTGAGGGCAGATGCTCGCTGCCTCTGTTCGTTCAGGGTCTTGTCAAGAGCTTCGAGTTGCACCTGGCGCTGCGCCGCTGCTCCAGCCTGTTCGGCGTGGGCGTGAGTCAGGGTCTCGATCTCCTGTTCGAGCACGCGGCATCCCGTCGCCAACGAAGCCCTTTCCGTCTCCAGGGCATCGGTCCTGTCGCTTTGGGTACGGAGCTGAGCGGCGCTTGCTGCGAGGATCGCAGCGTAGTCGTTCCACGGCGAAGAGGGCGACGGTAGCAGGGCAAGTGGCATGTCGGCAGTACTCTCGAACTCTTCATAGAGTGCCCGGGCATCGTCGCGGTCCTGCAACAACTCCTGTGCCAGATACTCGAGCAACCTGGCATCCGCGGCACGCGCGGGCAGACTCGAGGATCCCGCGGCCGGGATCGTCAGGTCGACTCCGAAAGCCCTTACGACCAAGCCGACCAGAGCCTCAGGTGCGTGGCGCACGCTACTGGCGTTGACCAGGAGGCAGCGCTGGCGATTGGAGTAGTAGAAGCGAAGAAGTTCGGCATTGAATGCGCACCAGGCTGCAAGAACACCCGCGACATCGGCTTCGGTAACCTGCTGACCACGCAGTACTTCACCCACAACGGCTGCCGGAGGGTTGTAAGCCAGAACGAAGCCGATCTGGGGTTCGAACGCGTGCCAGAAGTCAAGCAGGTATATGAGCCGGCTCTCGACCCAACCCCAGGGACCGGTTTCGACGTTTTCCCTGAAGAGATCTGTCGCGAGTTCCTGCCAGCGCTTGCCCGGGACAAGCTGCTGGATCGATGCCGAATCCCTCTCGATACGATGACTATCGACAATGCTGTCGAGCAACGCCGCAGGAGCGAGATCCTGCCCGCGTGCGCACCGCGCAGCGGACAGCCCCGCAGCTTCAAGCGCCTGATGAGGCAGTTCATACCCCGGCTGCGGAAAGGCGCAGGTGAGGATTACATTCACGTATCTCTCCGTGGGTCAGGTCTAGGGCGTGGTTGGTAGTCAGAGACGGTGAACACGTTTCACTGTCGCGAGACGTCAACATGGCGTCTGGAAAAACAGGAAAATGCCCAGTTCACCGCCATGATCGGTGAACTCGACGTGGAAGCGGTGCACCCCGGCATTCTGAAGAATGAACAGGAGTTCGTTCAGGTTATAGGGGTTCATCTGCATTTCGGGGTCCGCGTCTGCCCGTCGTGTGGCAGCGGAGGCCCTCCATGCCTTGACCATCCCGGATACGGACCCGCCGGTCGGGGCGGAAGCAGGGGCCGCAGGGGCGATGCCATGGGTTTCCGCGTAGCAGGTCTTGGCGTAAGCGAAGTGGACGGCGCCAACACCTCCGGCAGCGAGGCGGGTCAGCAGCCGGCGGAAGATCTCGCGGCCGCGATCGGCCGCGATGTGCTGAAAGACGATGAACGAGTGGATCAGATCATAGTGGCCGTCCACGGTGGACAGCAGGTCATCCGACACGAGTAGCTGAACATTGCTGGCGCCGAAGTCTTCGCAGTTTCTCTTCGCTTCCTCCAGCATCGACGGGGAGACGTCCAAGCCGACCACCTGCATCGCAGTCCGGGAAAAAGGAACGACAAGTCGCCCGACGCCACAGCCGAAGTCGAGAATCGATGTCGGCTGAAAGCCCGGTGAGATGTATTGCCGGATCATCTGCAGCACATAATCCACATGCACGCGCCCGGACTCGAAGAACTCACTTCTGGCGGCTTCCGTAAGCTCTGTCCGCCGAAACTTCGGGTTGGTGATGACCCCAAAATAGGGATCCCGGCGACCCCATTCCTCCCATGCGATGTCGGTTGTCAAGCCGGCCGCTCCTTCCCGTCTCCTGGACCGGCGTGCAGCCTCTGGTGCAGGAAGTCATGCCACTTGGGAAGAATCCGATCGGGCAGGTAGCGCAGCGAGTTCGTTGCCCCTTTGTCGATGAGTTCCAAGCGCCTTTCTCGCCGCAGCGGATCGAGCACGCTGGCGATCGCGCGGGCGGCGTCTTCAATTGAATATGGGCTGAAGTATTCAGCCGCATCGTCGTAGATCTCGCGGTGCACCGTGATATCGGAAGCGACAACTGCGCCGCCGCTACGCATGGCCTCGACTCCAGAAAAGTCAAACCCCTCACCAAAACTGGGGCAGACAGTTGCACGTGCATGCCGGTAAAGCAATCGCAACTCGGGAGCTGGAACGTCGGTGAGCACAAACAACTCACCTCGCTCGATCCACGGCAGGAACTTCTTGACGATCGCCTTGTGGCCCCAGCCAAGCATGCCGACGATTACCAGCTTCAGGTCGGGGAACCTTTCGGTGCGCAACTGTTCCCATGCGGCAAGCAAGGTCGCATGGTTCTTGCGCGGTTCGACGGTCGAGACCACCAGGAGAAAGTCAGGCGTCGCGGCCTGATCCTTCATCCCGCCGTTCCAAGCCACGCTCGGGCGTGCCGGAATGCGGTCATTTCTCCTCGTCGAGATGATTTCTGGCACCCGGGCCGGAGAAGACTCTTCAGGGAAGTAATGGTGCGAGACCATATTGTAAATGGTGGTCGAACGGCCTTCGGCCTGCGGGAATATGGAGACCAGATCCTTGCGTGTCGCGTCCGAGACACACGAAAAGACGGCGCCATGAATCACGTTGTTGCGCAGTGCATGGTAGTGCGACGCCTGATGATAGACCTTGTCGGAAATCGTGTGTGGCATGAGCAGCGGGATCGCGTCGTGATAGCGGACGATCAGTCGTGTCGAGGGCGAAACGATCGCCGGGTAGGGCGTCTCGACGATCATTATGTCATAGGCTGAGGTGTCGAGGCGAGGGTACAGGGCGTACCCGACCTTCCGGGTAAGCAGGGCGCAATGATGCATTGCGGTCCACGGAACGCGGGCAACGCGGAAGTCAGCGCAAGTCACCGCCTCGAAGTTCTCGTACGGTAGCGTCCTGGCAAACAGCATGCGCCAGACGAAGTCACGGAAATGGGTCGCCTCGAACCGGCCGAGCTTCTCGCTGCCACCCAGAAGACGCCGCACCGCCATGCCGACGGCGGCCAGATGGGCATTGGAAACCCTCTGCTGCAATGAGATCACGACGCGGGACAGGCGGTTGATCTGCTTGTCGCGGGTCAGTGGTGCCTGCCACCGGCTGGCGTCCGCGGGCAGCCCCTTGGCGAGAACATGACTGCTGCTCTGAATGAGGCCGTCGACATTGACGCCGTGCAGGCTTCGCAGGCCATTGAACAGCAGTCGGGTTTCCTGCGGAATGCCGGCGTAGCCGTCGAGAGCCGGGCGCATTTCGAGAAGCACTTTCATACCGATGTGAGATTCGGGCTGGGTCGTGGTCATGGCACGAGTCAAGTCAGAGTTCCTTCACCGGTAGGAGGTCTGGCTGCCGGTGAATGATCTCCTGATAGTAATCGTAGGCATGCTCCACGCTGTCACAATGATGCAGCTTCCCGTCATGCAAGACATGTGCCGTCTGGCAGTACATCTTGATTACGTTCGCGTCGTGGCTGACGAGAATGTAGGCGCGGTCCTTGCGCTTGTGCAGGAGTTCGTAATGGCTCTTCTCATGGAAACGGGCGTCGCCGACGACCATCGCCTCATCGATGAGGAAACAGTCAAACTCGATTGCCATCGAGAGTGCGAAGGCCAGGCGCGTCAACATGCCATGGGAGTAATGCTGGACCGGCTCGCGAAAATAGGGTCCGAGTTCGGCAAAATCTTCAACAAAAGGCAGGAGAGGCTTGTAATCCACACCGTAGACACGGCAGACGAACTTCAGGTTGTCGAGGCCGGTGAGATGGGTCTGAAAGGCGCCGCCGAAGGCGAGTGGCCATGAAACACTCATGTCCCGGCGGATGGTTCCGGCTGATGGAAGGTCCGCCCCACTGAGAATACGGATGAGCGTGGATTTGCCGGCGCCGTTGCAGCCGACGATGCCGAGCTTCTCTCCCGGATGCACCGTCAGGTCGATCCCATCGAGCACGGTGTGCAAGCCATTGCGCGTCGGGTAGGTCTTGTGGACGTCGCGCAGGGTGATCATCTCATCCGTACCCTGCGGCCGGTCTCACGCGCCAGTGCGAGTCCAATCAGCGTCAGCACGAGGTTGGCCGCCGCAAAATAGGCTGGGTCAGCATGGGTGGGCACCAAGTCGCCAAAATAGCCTTCGCGGATCATCTCCACCCCGTGCACCATGGGCAGCCAGAGAACGGTTTCCTGGGCAGGTTTTGGCAGCCACTCCACCATATAGACGGCGCCGGAAAGGGGGAACAGCAGATAGGTGATGATGGGCCAAGTACGTTCGAAGGTTTCCGAGCGCTCCGACAAGGCACCGACAGTCAGTCCCAACCCGAGAGAGAACCAGGCCAGAAGAAGCCAGCCACCGATGATCGGCCACGGGTCTTCCGGCCAGTTCATGGCGCCAGCGCTGGCAAAGATGATGGTCAGTACCGCGATCGAGGCGGTGGCACCCACCCACTCGAGAATGACTCGCGCCAGGAAGATGTCGAGGACGTTCACGTTGCGGTGATACATCAGCGGGCGATTCGACTCGATCGCCTTCGAGCAGCGGCCCGAAGTATTGCGCCACATCAGGACCGACGAATAGCCGGTTATGGCAAAGGCTATGATCGGGATACTGGAGAGGATGTGCATCTTGGCTAGGTACCAGAAGGCGGCAACTCCCAAGGTAAACAGGGCGGGCTCGATGATGATCCAGAGCACCCCGAAGCCATGCCTGCCATAGCGCGTGATCGCTTCGCGCAGCAACAACGCACCGATGACGCGCTGCTGGATGGCGACGGAACGGGCGAAGCTTGTTCGACCGATGGTTGTCAATCCTGATGCTCCCTGATGCCGGCGACCAGCATCGTCAGGACGCCCCAGGCGATCAGGCCGAGAACGAAAACAGCAAGGATGGCACGCAGGCGGCGTGGCTCCATCGCCTCGTCGGGCAGACTGGGTTGCGCGACGCGCTCCAAGTAGAGCGCTTGGCGCTGCGCGTCGTTGCGCGCCTGTTCAAGCGAAGCGAACGCGCTTGCGAGCTGCTTGTCGGCAAACTCCTTTTCCAGTGCGAGCCGCTGGAACTCGGCCGCCTTGCTGGCCAGCGAGCGGCCGCCGCCGGTAACCCGGGCCGACTCGAGTTCGACTTCGTGTTCGAGGATCTCGATGCGCTTCCTGAGCACCGGGATCTGTGGGTTGTCTTTGGTGATCATCTGCAATTGCACCAGTTGCGTCTTGGCGGAGATGAGCTCTTCCTGCAATCTGGCGATCTGCTGCAGAGGAATGGCGGACTGTCGCTCCGGGTCGATGACGCCTTTCTCGTTGCGGTAGCGGGCCAGGGTCAAGGCCGCGAGCTTCGCTTTCTTCTCCGCGTCCGTGACCTCGTTGGCCGCAAAGCGAATCATGTCCTGCCGTCCCCGTTCGTTGAGGCGATTGACCAGCTTCTCGCTCATCTCGAGCAGCCTCTGGTTTATCCGCAGGGCATCCTCGGCATTGAACGCGCGAACGGTCACCGTGGCGATCGACGACGTCGAATCGAGTTGCGTGCTGACCACCATCTTCTGGTAATAGCGGTGCAGGTTCTCGAAACTGTCGTCCCAGTCGAGGCCGGGAAAGCGCCTGAACAGATCCCCCTGGCCGAAGGCGCGCCGGAGGTCCAATTCCTGGTCGAGCACGCGCAGCGCATCGCGCGAGAGGACGAAATCCTGCACCGTGTAGCTGTCGTCCTGCGAACGTGTGAACCCCGCGCCCTTGAAGATGATGCCCAGGGGTGAGGTCGCTTGCCGCTCCGGGCTGCGTACGACGAAACGGGATTCGCTGATGTAGATGTCGGAGGCGATGAGACCAAAATACAGGATGGCCAGAAACGTCGGCACGACCACGGTCAGCCAGAAAAGTCTGTGGGTGGTCCAGGATCGCACGAGGCTCGCGCGGTTGCACTTGCTGGCGATGGAATTGATTTGGGTCATGTTGGATCGCTCGGGCGCTGGCGTGGGCTATGCGGCTATCGATGCCTTGCGCTGACAGATTGATGGGGCTGGGCAGAATGCCGTGCGTCGCCGACGGGCTCTGCTCGTTCCTTCGCCGTCGCCACCGATCGCAGTCGCTCCGGCGGTCGCGCGATGTGGCCGTTCGCCATGGAACGTATGCCGAGTGGGCAGCGAAGCAACAATCAACACAGTGCTGGTTGCCTGTTATGGCAAGGAAAATCAGACATGAGCATCATCGTCGAAACGGCGGTTGGGGCGGCCCCCGTCCACTGTCCGCCCGCACCCGGCAGGGCGGATGGTCCGCCACTGGCAGGGGAATCGGAGTGAGAGCGGGAAAGGGCGCCAATGCTACACCAATGACGGCCGTTTTTGCTGTTCGAATGAGTGGTGGTGACATGCAGCAGAGGCGGCCAGCCGGGTTGCACGTTGCTGGCGCGCTCTCGGCTCGGACGTTCGGTCGGCACGAAGGCCCATGGCAGTCGTTTGTCGACCGCGGTTGCCCGGGTGAAACGGGGGGGCAGGCAAGGGGATCGCTGCGAGTCCACTGAAGACCGATCGACACCTCCCGGCAGGCGGGTGGGGCCGCCGGCTACACCTTGCGGGTCCTGCTGCTCCGTGCCTCCTGTCGGCCGGGCGCCGACTCATCGACCGCGCGTTCGGGCAGCCACGGCAGCCCTTCTTCGAGGCGCTGCACCGTTGCCGGTACCGCCATCTTGAGCGCCTGGCGCGTGTAGTAGCCGCCGCGCACGTGCAGTGCACCAGCGAGGAGACGAATGAAATCGCCGACGAGGTCGGCATCCGGTGCTGCTGGCGCTCGCCAGAAGCGATCCAGCTCGCCGGCGAAGCTCAGCCCGGCAACGTCGAAAATGGCACTGCCCATCACCTTGAGCGGACAACCGACCAGAAGAGCAGACAGGCCGACGGTGCTGTTGACCAGCACGCAGCCCGTCGCCTGGCGCAACATGGCGACGACGTCGCCGCTGCTGACGCAATGAACACGGCTGGCGACCCCAAGTTGTGCCGCGACCTCGCCGATGACCTTCGGCCAGGGGGTGAGACCGGGGTCGAGCGGGTGCACCTTGACGACCAGGCGGGACGGTGCGGGCGAGTGCGCGGCGAAGGAAGCGATGATCTCGCGCGCAGCCGTCGGCATGTCGGGGTAGCGCGAATGGTCGCGAATCTGGTAATCGGTCGAGAGTTGCAGCGGCAGGACGAAGGTCGGCACTTCCTGCCGTTGCAGCGCGTCAAGTGTCTGCGCCGTGCGTCGTCGCTCGCCGCCGCCGCAGATCCAGCGTCGCAGCCAGCCCGCGTACTCGGCGAAGGGGTGGTGTATCGCGTGCCGACGGTAGCCCGGGTAGAGTGGTCGGGAAAGCACCTCGGCGACGTTGTAGATGACGTCCAGCATGGCCAGCCGCCAGAACGGTGTGGTGCAGCGCACGGCCAGGTCAGGCACCGGGTACTGCTGCGCCAGCGAGCGGATGAGCGCGGGATCGCGCGGCATGCGCGAGTAGGTGCCCATGCCGTCACGTTCGAGAACCAGCCAGTCCGGTCGCAGGTAGCCGAGTTCGCTGCAGATGATCTCGGCACCACGGGCACGAGCCTCCTCGATGGCAATCCGGTGATGTGGTCGCCGGTCGCCGAGCAGGAAGAGATGCGTGATCGGATCGGCATCGAGGAAGCGCGCGACGTAGCTGCGCCAGCCGTCGATGCCGCCGCGGTAGTCGCGCGCCGGCAGGCGCCAGAACAGGCGGTCGCCGAGATGCAGATTGATGCGCGAGACGCGGTGGCCGCGCACGACCAGCTCGCGTGCGACCTCGTGCATGTAGAATGACGACGGTCCTTGGAGAAAGAGAACGTGCAATGTTCTGTCGAGCTGTTGTCGGCTGAAGTGGTGGCCGGCTATGCGCGCGACCGGTCGCCCGCCTGCGACCGGGGTCCCCGGACTGGGTCGGGCTGGCGATGATACGGCAAACACGTTGTCTCGTGGTAGCTCCGTGATGCCGCGGCGCGGAACGATGGAGCCGCGCAGCGTGCTGATCACTGGTGCCACCGGCGGCATCGGCGGTGCGTTGGCGAGAGCTTATGCCGAGCCGGGGCGGACACTCTTCCTGCAGGGGCGGGACACGCAGCGGCTCGCGGCGGTGGCGGGGGAGTGCGCGTTGCGCGGTGCGCGCGTGCTGACCAAGGTCCTCGACCTGCGTGATCGCATCGCGCTCGTGGCATGGCTGCAATCGGTCTCGTCTGCGGAGGCGCTGGACCTCGTGATCGTCAATGCGGGCGTCAATACCAGTATCGGGGCTGACGCCGCGGGTGAGCGCTGGGCCGCCGTCGAGGACCTGATCGCGGTCAATGTGCTCGCCGCCATGGCGACCGTCGACGCCGTGTTGCCGGCGATGCGCGCTCGCCGTTCGGGCCAGCTGGCGCTGATCAGCTCGCTCGCCGCCTACTACGGTCTGCCGGTGACGCCGAGCTACTGCGCCAGCAAGGCGGCCGTCAAGGCCTACGGCGAGGCCATCCGTGGCTGGCTGGCGGGCGAAGGCGTGCGCGTCAGCGTCGTCATGCCGGGCTACGTCGAGTCGCAGATGTGCCGCGAGATGCCCGGGCCGAAGCCCTTCCTGTGGTCGGCCGAGCGTGCCGCGCAGCGCATCCGGCGGGGGCTGGCGCGCAACCGGCCGCGCATCAGCTTTCCCTTTCCGCTCAATCTCGGCACCTGGTTGCTGGCGGTCCTGCCGCCGACGCTGTCCGAATGGCTGCTGCGCCGGCTCGGCTACAGTGGGTGATTCGTTCTGGTCAGCCGTGCTGCCGGCGATGGTCTGCAGTGGCGCCCTGGCGCTGCTCGTCGAGCGCCTGCTCAAGCCGCCGCCGCGGACCTGCTGGCGGCGACCCGTGGCGGCACTGGCCATCCACTTCGGCCTCTGGCTGTGGTTTGCGAGCGTGCTGCTGCTGCTTCTGCAGCGTCCGGTCTTTGCCGCCAGTTCGCTGCTCGCGGGTTTCCTGTTCGTCGTCCTGGTCAGCAACGCGAAGGTGCATTCCCTGCGCGAACCCTTCATCTTCCAGGACTTCGAGTATTTCAGCGATGCCCTGCGCCATCCGCGTCTCTACATGCCGTTTCTCGGCGCTGCACGGGCGCTTCTGTCGCTGTTCGCGCTCGGTCTGGCGATTGCCACCGGGTTGACGATCGAGGATTCTCTGCTTGGCCGGATGTCGGTCGGGGAGTTCCTCAGCGGCGCGGCAACGCTGGTGCTGGCCGGGCTGCTGCTGATCGGGTTCGGGGCGCGGCACAGGCTCGCCGTCGCGTTCGACCCGATCGCCGACTTGCGGCAGCTCGGCTTGTTGACGGCCCTCTGGCGCTACGGCGAGGAGGAGCATGTGCCCTGCCAGCCGCAGTCGCCCTACGAGCGGCTGCCCTGCGCTTCCGCGGTCACCGCCGGGTCGGCGACGCTGGTGGTCGTGCAGAGCGAGTCGTTCTTCGATACGCGGCGGCTGTTCTCCGGCATTCGTGGCGATGTCCTGAGCGAGTTCGACTCGCTGTGCCGCAGCGCCGTCTGTCATGGGCCGCTGCAGGTTGCCGCCTGGGGCGCCAATACCGTACGCACCGAGTTTGCTTTTCTCTCCGGTCTGGCTGCCGAGTCGCTCGGCGTACACCGGTTCAACCCCTATCGCCGGCTTGGCCGTCAGGGCGTGGCGACTCTCGCCACCTTCCTCGGGCGCCGTGGCTACCGGACGATCTGCGTACACCCGTACGCAGCCAGCTTTTACTCCCGCCACACGGTGTTCCCACTGCTCGGGTTCGATGAGTTCATCGACATTCGTGCCTTTGCCGGCGCGGCGCGGGAGGGTCCGTATGTCAGCGACCTGGCGGTTGCCGAGCAGGTCGCTGCCCTGCTCGAGAAGGCTGCCGGGCAGCCGGTGTTCGTCTTCGTCATCACGATGGAAAACCACGGCCCCCTGCATCTGGAGAAGATCGCTCCGGGTGACGAAGAGCGGCTCTATTCGGTTCCGCCTCCGCCAGGCTGCGACGATCTGACTGTCTATCTGCGGCACCTCGTCAACGCTGACCGGATGGCTGGCCGGCTGCGTGCGGTGATCGATGGCCTGCCTGGCCCCGCCTGCCTGTGTTGGTTCGGTGACCACGTGCCGATCATGCCCGGCGCCTATCACGCGCTCGGCGTGCCGGACGGACGCACCGATTACCTCATCTGGCGCAAGGGCGATCGCCCCGGAGCGGCGGCGCCGCGCGAGATGCGGATCGACGAACTGGGCGGCCATATCCTGCAGCAGATGGGTCTGCTGGCAGCGCGCGAGTGAACCGGGGGTCAGCTGTGGCCGCTTCGCCGGAGCTACAGCCGCTGCATTTCGGCGGCGAGCGCGCCGACGGTCTCGCGAATCTGTTGCTCACTATGCTCGCAGGAAACGAAGAAGCGCAGACGGGCCGCTTTCTCGGGAACGCCAGGGTAAACGATTGGCTGCACATTGATGCCGCGGGCAAAGAGTGCGGCGGCCAGGCGGGCTGCCCGGACCGACCCGCCGGTGATCGCCGGGATCACCGCCAGACCGGCGCTGGTCC
>ERZ761602.6948-NODE-6948-length-12308-cov-7.143067_pt1 | contig 12308 bp, 10 predicted proteins | sample MGYA00512165_ERZ761602 | MGnify/ENA primary metagenome ERZ761602 (study PRJEB28899, sample SAMN02445085) | bioreactor sludge metagenome | biome: EBPR sludge; isolation source: Thorneside wastewater treatment plant | place: Australia: Brisbane, Thorneside... | reverse complement strand
CCAGCGAATCGTGTACCGCAGTCGGCAACACGGACATCATGCCCATAAAGACCATTCCGAAGCAGACAAAGCCAAATGCCACGACCGCCGTTACCGTCATATTGCCGGTAACATAAACCCCGAGAGCGGCAGCCGCTATCACCAACCAAAGTGCGATATAGATCTTTGTCAACATGATGTCCTCCTCGAGAGACTTTCCGCTGCCTTGATGGCAGAAGTTGGAGCCTTCTCGCCCTCGGTAATTTGCAACGCCCGTGCCACTGCGAACTACCCGTAAAATCAGCATCTGCACAGGTTGCGGCCGCGAAATCCTCCGCACCGCGGCCGCCGCCTGCGCGTGTTTGTTCGCAACAAAAAGGCCCGGCGGATGCCGAGCCTGTTATTGATGCGATTTTCAATTGTTTACAGCCGCCGAGTTCTTTCGGGGTTTCCGGCCGGCACCATCGGAACCTCGTTTCCCTGATTGTCCACGGAGAAGCGGCCGGTCATTACGGAAGGCGTCAGCTTCAGGATCACTTCAATGTTCTCCCGGACCCAGCTATCCATCCAGCGAATGCTTACCGCCGGCGTCAGCGTCGGGTTGATCTCGGCAACAAGTTTTAGTGCCTTTTCCCGCTCTTCATTGTCGGTAACCTGTGCCGCCTCGCCTTGAACAATGACGCTTCGCCAATCGCGTTTGTTCTTCACGTCCTCAAGCTGGAGACAGACCTTCGGGTTGCCGCGGATGATCTCCGCCTTTTTGCCCTCGGTCGTGTAGATATATATCACCGGCTTTGCCCAGGCGAAATGAACCGGCACAACGTAGGGCATTCCGTTCTGCGAACATCCCAGATGGCCGTAATTAACCTCATCAAGCAACTGCTCGATCTCGCTCATCTTCATTTCTACAACTTCGATCATAATTTTGACCCCTATGATAGCATTGCCTGCGGGCGCCGCTCGCATTTTTTCAAAGTGAATGGAAGCAATGCCCATTCCCTTAAACGGCTGTAGCTTGGAACGTAGTTTGCCGTTCAATATCAGCGAACAGAATGTTCGGAGGTTATCATGAAAGTCATAATTGCTACCGATGGATCAAGTTTTAGCCTTGCAGCGGCGAATGAGGCCTGCCGACTTTTTGGAAGGTTGAAAGAGACCGAGTTTACTATCGTTTCGGTCTTCGAGGACGTACCGATCGCGGCGACCGAGCCATTTGCACTGCCGCCTGAGTATTATCAGGAAATGACCGATGCGGCCCGCAACCAGGCTCAACATAACGCGGATCAAACGGTCGAAGCACTGCGGTCCGGGTGCCCGGACGCGAGCGTCACTATCGAGGTGCTCAGTGGAAAGCCGGCATCGCAGATAGTCGATCTGGCCGAAAGGATCGGTGCCGAAACGATCGTCGTCGGGTCGCACGGCCGCGGATTCTGGGGACGCCTTCTTGGGTCGGTTTCGAATTCGGTGGTCAATCATGCTCCGTGTTCGGTGCTCGTGGTTCGCAGCGAACCGGCAGGTGAAGAATGATCTGGCTGCGGGCCCTTGCCGTCTGGCTCATAATGATGGCAGCGGAAACGGTCCACGGCATTTTGCGCACCGTGTTGCTCGCACCGCAGGTCGGTGATCTCCGTGCCCGACAGATCGCGTTTTTCACAGGCTCGGCGATCATACTTGGAACCGCTTATCTTTTCATCAATTGGATCCGGGCTCGCTCGTTCAAAGAACTACTCGTTATCGGCTTGATGTGGATGTTGCTCACGCTCGGCTTTGAAGCCGTTGTCGGGATCTACGGCTTTGGGTTTGGTTGGGAGCGCATCATCGCGGAGTATGACCCGCGGTCCGGTTCGCTGATGCTCTTCGGCCTTTTCGTTCTTGTTCTCGCTCCGCTTATCGCATTCAGGCTGCGCCGCGGTCAGTGATCGTCGTCGTTCTTCTCCGGACGCTTGGGCTCGCTTTGGGTCGCCGCCGCGTCGCCGGCGCGGATCTCCGTGTGCCGGATCTGGCCGCCAAGGTTTGCCGTCCAGCCCATCAGGCCGAGCGTTACGACCGCAAGCAGCAGAGCAGGTGTCGCAGCATATCGCTGAATGGCCGGCTTGAAAAACCCGATCGCGAGCCCGACTGCCGCGGCGATTCCCGTCACGACAGCAAAGCCCAGGGCTATCTTCGCCGCGTCCTCATGGCTCTCGATAAAAGCTTCCGATACTCCGGGGAGATTTTCTACGATATCCTCGGCGGGTTCACCTGTTAAGTAGGTCGGCACAGCGACCACGGCCGCCGCAAGAAAGATGATCAAACCCGTGTTCACCATCGCTTGAGAATTTCGTATCGCACCGTAGAGCACGATCGGAACCCCGATCACCAAGGCGAATAACGGAAAATGGTTGAGCATTAAATGTAGATGAGCGCTGTCCATTGCTTGTCTCCCGGAAATAATTTCCATTCCCCGGATCAAGAGTCGATCTGTGCTCCCGATCTCGAGTACCAAACAACTGTGCAATCGCGATACCAAAAAAGGCAGGCGTCTCAGCCTGCCCCGAAAAAGCGTGCCGTGGCCCGAGTGAACTAATCAGAACGCAGGGTCTTCTTCAATTCTTCCAACAGATTCTCGGCAGTAAAGGGTTTTGAAAGCACCGACGTGATCCCGAGCGTTTCGATCTCGCTTCGCTGATTCTCATTCATCAGCCCGCTCATCATTATCATCCTGAGCTTCGGGTCCATCTTGCGCATCGCTCTTACCATTGACGGCCCGTCCATGTAGGGCATCGCAACGTCGGCAATCACCGCGGCCGTTTCGGCGCCGTGCTGGGCAAAGAGGGCGAGGCCCTCCGTGCCGTCCGCTGCGGTCAAGACGCGATACCCGAACTTTTCAAGCGTCGCCTTTGTCACATCGCGAATATACTCTTCGTCATCGACGACGATCACCAATTCGCCCTTGCCTGCGAGTTCGTCAAATGTTGTAGGGGAACTTTCTTCTATGGCCGCAGAATCTGCGACCGGGAAATAGATCGAGAACCGCGAGCCCTTACCCGTTTCGCTGTAAACATTGATGAACCCGCCGTGGCTCTTTACGATCGTCAGCACGGTCGAGAGCCCGAGTCCGGTTCCGCGGCCGATGTCCTTGGTCGTAAAGAATGGGTCGAATATCTGCTTTTTGACCTCCGGCGGCATTCCGAGGCCGGTGTCGCTGACGGCGATGACGATGTGCTCGCCCGGAACGGCGTCCGGGCTCATCCGAGCGTAGTTGTCGTCGATGTTGACCCGGCTCGCCTCGATCGAGAGCATTCCGCCCTCGGGCATCGCGTCACGGGCGTTGATCGAAAGATTCATCAGTACCTGATGTATCTGCGTCGGGTCGGCGGAGATGACCGGCAGCTCGGCGGGAACATCGAACTTGACCTCGATGTTCTTCGGCAGTGTCTCGGAGAGCACCTTTATCAGGTCCTTTACGATGTGGCGGACCTGGACGGCTACACGTTCGCCCTTGAGCCCTCGGGCAAAGGTAAGCACCTGCTGGACGAGCGAGCTGCCGCGCTGAGTGTTCTTCTCGATCATGTCCAGCCACTTCGTCGTCTCGTCGTCCGGATTCCGGAGCTTTAACATCCCGACCGACATAAGGATCGGCGAAAGGATGTTGTTAAGGTCATGGGCGATGCCGCCGGCGAGCGTGCCGATGGATTCAAGCCGCTGGGCACGGAAAAGCTGTTCCTCGGTTCGCCGCTTTTCAGAGACGTCAGTATTTATGACAAGGATGTAGTCCGGCTGGTCGTGGTCGTCGCGGACGAGCGTCCACCGGCTCTCGACCACCAGCGATGTCCCGTCCTTTGTGAACTGCCGCTCTTCAAAGCGGTGTTCGTCATGCCGTTCAAATTCGCGGCGAATCTCAAGTATCCGTTCCGGGCCGCCGCCGGGAACTACCTCGGTGAATGGACGGCCCAGCGCCTCGTCGATCGTGCGGCCGTAAATGCGTTCTGCGCCTTTGTTCCAGAAAATGACCTGGTAGTTCAGGTCGCAGACTATGATCGCGTCCTGCGCCTTTTCAAGCAGCGATGCCTGCTGCCGGATGCGTTCCTCAGCAAGTTTTCGCTCGGTTATCTCATACCGGATCGCGATATATTGAAACGGCTTTTTGTCCGCGTCGAGCATTGGCACGATGGTCGTATCGACCCAATAAATGCTGCCGTCCTTTGCCCGGTTCCTTATCTCGCCCCGCCAAACGCGGCCGCGGGCAATGGTCGTCCAAATGTCGCGGATGAACTCCTTCGGATGGTATGCGGAGTTGATGATCTTGTGGTCCTGCCCGATCAGTTCTTCGCGGGTGAACTTTGATATCTCGCAGAACTTGTCGTTGACGTAGGTGATGCGTCCGCTTTGGTCGGTGATCGCAACTATCGCGGATTGGTCTATCGCAAACTTGAGGTCCGAAAGCTCCTTAAGTACATCCGTGTTCGGGCTGTCAGTTTTCTCGTCGTTCATTCGATTTCGCCGGCCGCAGACTCTTTCTCGCTAAGCGAATCGTAAAGACCGGCCTTCCGCAGTTTATATCTTAGCTGGTCGCGGGAGATACCTAGAAGTTTTGCGGCCTGTGTAAGGTTACCCGCGGTTCGTTCAACGGCCTGGCTTGCAAGTTCGGCCTCGACCGCGTCGAGCGTAACGCCGGTCGAAGGGAGAACGATCCCGCCGCGTTCCGGTGCAACTGTCGCGAATTCCTCGAGCATGTCTTGCGGCAGATGCGATGTCGTAACAAACTCGCCGTCCTCGAGTATCGACGCACGCTCGATGATATTCCTCAATTCGCGGACGTTGCCCTTCCAATCGTATGTCCGAAAGATCCGTTCGACCTCGGGCGTCAGCCCCTTGAGCGGTTTCTGCTTTCGCTTGATGTTGACTCGGTCGATGTACAGCTTGGTCAGCAGCATTACGTCGTCGCCGCGTTCCCGAAGCGGCGGGATATCGACCTGGATCACCGAGAGCCGGAAATAAAGATCCGAACGGAATCGGCCGTCCTCACCGGCCCGCTTGAGGTCCTGGTTCGAGGCAGCAATGATCCGGGCATCCATCTTGATGTCCTTTAGTCCGCCAACGCGGCGAAAGAGCCCGTTCTCTAGCACTCGCAAAAGCTTTGCCTGGAGCGGCAGTTCCATTTCGCCGATCTCGTCCAGAAAGATCGTTCCGCCGTGAGCCTGTTCGAAAAGCCCTTCCTTTCTCTGCTTCGCATCGGTGAATGCGCCTTTCTCATAGCCGAAGAGTTCCGATTCGATCAGCGTCGCCGGAAGTGCGGCGCAGTTTATCGCAAGATAAGGCGCTTTTGCACGATCTGAGGCAAAATGGATCGCCCTCGCAAAAAGATCTTTGCCCGTTCCCGTCTCGCCCTGAAGAAGGATCGAATTTACGTCGGAATCCGCGACCCGCCGGGCAAGCTCCTTTGCCTTTTGCATCGCCGGTGATTCGCCGATGATCTCATCAAAGGTAAGGGTCACGGCGCGTTCCCTTCGTGCGGCCTTGATCTCGCGGCGGAGTGTTCGCGTCTCGACCGCGTTGCGAAGCGTGACCTCAAGCTCTTCGAGCCTTACCGGCTTTCCGATAAAGTCGTGTGCACCGGCGCGGAGAGCCGCGACCGTATGCTCAACATCGACATTGCCGGTGACTATTATAGCGACGAGTTCCGTATTCGCTTCCTTAAGTTTCTTGAGCAGGTCGATGCCCGAGCCATCCGGAAGTTCGACGTCGATCAAAGCGATCGACGGTTCAAACTCTTCGAACGCTTTTGTCCCTGCTGCAATGCTCTCGGCGGAATGCGTTTCATAGCCCCAGCTCGAAACCGCCTCCGTAAGCGCCATGCGGATGAAGCCGTCATCGTCGATTATCAGTATTCTCTCGTTCTTTTCCGGCATCGGATGCAATGAAAATTAGGGTCGTGCAGGGCGTGTCTCAACTATCTGTATATCGCGAATGAATTCGGGCATCAAGCCTATATTCGCGAATTTTTTCGCGCAGATAATTTACGCTTTGCACAAAACCGCTGAAAGTGACCAACCTGCTTGAATGTATGTGCTGTTGGCACATACATTGCACTTTGTGGCCATGCCTGAGTTAAAATTGTGACTTTACCGGCAAACTTATTATGAAATTACTGATCGCATACGATGGTTCCCGGTGTGCTGAGGCGGCGCTCGATGATCTTAAACGGGCTGGGCTTCCGGCCAAGGGAGAAGCCTTCATACTTTCGGTAGCGGAGGTTTGGCTTCCGCCGGCCGAAAGTGCGAACGGCAGCCTGACCGATGATCCTTACATCCGCAATTTGGTCGAACGCCGCCGCGAGAAAGGCGAGCGGGCGCTTGCCGAGTACGAGGCTTATGCTCACCATGCCGAGTCGCGTATGCGGACGCTCTTTCCCGAGTGGACGATCACGGCGGAGGCGACATATGGCTCGCCGGCCTGGGAGGTTTTGGCAAAGGCCGATGATCTCAAGCCCAACCTCATTGTCACCGGTTCGCAGGGACAATCGGCATTGAGCCGCTTTCTTCTCGGAAGCGTTTCCCAAAAGGTTTTGAGCGAAGCAAAATGCTCCGTTCGCGTAGCCCGCGGCAAGAATGAGGTCGATCCGACCCCGATCCGATTGACCATCGGATTTGATGGAAGCCGCGGTGCACGTGCGGCGGTTGATTCAGTAGCCGCCCGCGTCTGGCCCGAGGGCACTGAGGCACAGCTTATCTCTGTGACCGACCCGATCTCGCCTACGGCGATCGGCCGTTTCGTCCCGCCGGTAAATGCCGCTGTCGAAGCGGTTAATGAAGCCGAGACCGACTGGCTGACAACGCAGGCCGCCGAAGCGATCGCGGACCTTGCCGCGGCAAATGTTACGGCAAGCCATTTGATCATTCCGGGTGCGCCGAAACGTGTCATCGTTGACGAGGCCGAGAAATGGGGTGCGGATTCGATCTTCGTCGGTGCAAATGCATTCGGCAGCAAGCTCGAACGTTTTCTGCTCGGTAGTGTATCGTCGGCGGTCGCCGCACGTGCACACTGCACGGTCGAGGTTGTTCGTTAGAGTTAGAGTTCTTTCCTCCAAATGAAAAGCCGGGCAAGTGCCCGGCTTTTTATTGCCTTGAAGGATCGATCAGTTCTGACCGATCTTCTCGATATCTGATTGAAGCTTCGCGATAGCGGAGTTCGTCGCATCGGCCGTTTTCAACCGAGCGAGTGTCGCTGTAGCGTTTGCCGCATCGCCTTTTTTCGTATAAGCGACCGTCAGGTTCTGAAGAGCTTGAATGTGGTTCGGATTCTTCTCCAAAGCGCCGTTGAATTCATTGATCGCCTTGTCGTAATCCGGGTTCGGACGAAATACGTAGGTCAGCCCGAGGTCCGTCCGGACGTTTATGTCATCCGGTTTTTTCTCAATGGCAAGTTGATAGGTCTTTTCGGCCTCTTCGTACTTGTTAGAATCGAAATAGGCATTCGCGAGGTTTACGATGGTGTTGTAATCATCCGGCTTGATCTTCCGTGCCTGCTCGAGAAATTCGACGGCGCCGTCGAACCGCTGTATCTGGTAATACATCTCCGCGGCCTTGATCTGCGCGTCAAAGTTCTGCGGCTCGGCACGTGCCGTATCGATAGCAGCCTGTACTTCAGGGATCGAGCCGCTTTGCGTGTCGCCAATGTTCGGATGCCCCGAAGGAAGCCCCGCCATCTGCTGATTGGCCTGTCCGGCCTGGAGCATCGCCTTTTGGTTCATTGAGTTGGCGAACATAAAGCCGATAATTACGCCCCCTAGGAGGCCGACGATGCAGAATAGAATGTTCTCTTTGTTGATCATGGTGTTATGCGTACGAGTGAAGCCCGGGCAGCAAATAGCTTACACCGAGATACGTAAAAATGATGAATAGAAATGCAACGATCGCGAAGTATGCCGACCGCCGGCCCTGCCATCCATAGGCTACGCGCGAATGGAGGAACCCGGCATAGGTAAGCCACGCGACCAAAGCACCTGTTTCTTTGGCGTCCCAACCCCAGTATCGCCCCCAGGATTCGTTCGCCCAGACGGCTCCGGTTATGAGCAGCAATGCTAAGCCTGCAAATGTTATACCGCCGAGTTTGTACATCAGCCCGTCCAGCGTGGCAGCGGCGGGAAGTGACTCACGGATCCGCTCCGGTTTCGCGGCCATCAGCACTATAAAGAACGTGCCCGTAAAGGCAGTGATCAAGGCTGCGAGCTCTATCGGATTTGCATTAAGGCTCAAACGCAGCGAATCGCTGTTCTGGCGGATCCAGGTATCGGCCATTCCGGCAAGCTGCATCGCGGGAACGGTCGCGATCTGCTGCGGCGTCGCTCCCTGCTGCTGAAGCATCCAGATGCCGAACCGTTCGTACTGCTCAGGAGCGATCCGGGAAACGACGTTCGTGAGCGTCCGTACCTGATATACAAGCATCCCGATCGCGGCTCCCTGCGCGACCAGCGAAGCGGCCATCAGCCCAAGGCCGATCTGCTGTGACCGCTTTCGGCCATTCGAAAGAAACGATGTCCAGGCTCCAAGCGAGGCGAGCAGCAAAACGGCAGCAACTACGATCAGCCAACCGACGTAGGGAAGATCGGCACGCAGCGGTATCGATACCCGCGAGGTGCCGACAAAAACGGAAGACGCATAGGTAGCGAACGTGTCGAAAGAAAAAACACCGAAACGCGAAATGGTCGCGAAGACCCCGAGTACGAACGCGGCTGTCCAGAATGCCATCTTCTCAGGCCGAAGCCCGTCCTTAAGAAGATAGAGAACCGCCACGGCGAAACAAACCAGCCCGACGCCATATGCGATCGAAGCTACTCCAACATGTATCGGCCGCCAATATGAATCGAGCACCGGCGGCAGGTCAACGAACTCGCCGCCGATGAAGCGGGCGAGTACAAGAATAATCGCCGCCAGCGGAAGCGCGATCGCGGCTATACCGCGAAGCTCGCGTCGCCGCATCACGATCAGCGTCGTCACACCTGCACCGAACGCAAACGCAAGGCTTAGGTCGTAGAGATTTGCGAACGGTACATAACGGAAGAGCCACGGCATCTCCGCGGCCGAGCGGCCTTGCGACTGAAATATCGCCAACTCGCGGTCATAAGCTGCAACCCACCGGACGAGCCAGCTAGCCAGATTGAGCGCGACACCTATCCCGGCCGCCCAGAGGCCGAGACGCTCGGCAAAGCGGAACGGAACATAGAAATTGGTCAGGTAAAAGATCGCAGCGGTGAGATATGCCGCGAGGGCAAGCATCATCAAAGCCTCATCGCCGATGAACCGCTCGCCGCCGATGGCGAACCGAAGGCCGAAGATGGCCGCCGCTGCCGTCATCGCGAGCAGGAAAGGAATATGCCCTTGAAGGCCTTTCGTTCTGCTCGCGGGCTCAACCGCCGCTGCCGCCTGCGGATATGTGATCGAGTGTCCGTTCATTCCCGTTCCTCCCCGAAGCCCTTGACGGCTTGCGTAAGCTCGTCAAACTGCTCGTCAAATCCATTCGGATTCCGGTTCGTATGCCCGCCGAGTGTGACCTCGGTATTTCCGTCCGCACCCTTTTCTACTGCCGCCCAGACCCTTCGGTGCGAGAAGCCAAATACGCTGGCAAGCGTAAACGTCAGCAATCCAAATCCGATGTAAACCACCGTCGAGCCCGGATCGCGTTGCACCGCAAGAACATGCTGGTGTGAGACGCGTTCGAAATCAAGCATTCGAAATATGTAGCCGCCGTATGGCTTCTTTGCGGCGGGAATGTCCGCCATCTCCGGCCCAAAAACGGTTGCCGTCTCAAGTCCGCTGCCCGGCGGAGCAACGTGAATGATCGCCGCCGGATTTGGATAAGAGGTCGTATCCTCGTTCGGGTCCTCGGGCCCAATGACGAAATCCCCGCGAAACTCGCTGAATATCAGCTTCGTCCCATCTGCAAGCTGATGCGTCCCGTCGCGCTCGAGTGTGACCTCTTCGGTTGACCCGGTCGAAGCATTCGTGACAGCCATTCGAACGGTTCGTGCCCGCCCGATCGGTACAAAGCTCGCCTGAAAAAAGCGATAGCCGCGGTGATCGTATGGCCGGTTCATTCCGACCTCAGCAGTGTGAACGCCCGTCTCATCGCGTATGGTGAACCGCGTTATCCAGTCGATGGTATTATTGGCCGTCAGCGGTCCGTCGTGGCGGATCAGCCTCTGCTCGATGTCTGTGCAAGTAACCTCGAAGGGAAGTTGCTTCGTTATCTGCCGCATCCGGTCAAGGTCAAACGCGGTGTCGAAAATAAGATTCGTCGTCTGGCCCGGGTAAAGCGGAAGGTTGCCGTTGCTTCCGAGTTGGGCCGTCAGGAATCCGCCGAGAAATATGGTCAGCAACGCCACGTGAACGGCGCAAAAAGCAAGCCTGTTCCATTTGCCCTTTTCGGCAAAGAAGTATGTGATCCCTCTTCGTTCGCTGCGGACCGGCTTTCCCCAGCCGGCCTTCATGAATGCGTTCTCGATCGCCGCAGCCGTTTCGTCAGGCGCCGCCCCGAGCGTTACCGAAGCCGAGTTCCTTTGGTCGCGGAGCCAGCGAAGCGGAACCGTCGAGGCCGGCCGCGAAAAGTAGGGCAGTATCTTTGGCAGACGATCGAGCGTTGAGATGATGATGTTTAGCGAAAGGGCAGCAAGCAGAGCATTGAAGTACCAGGCGTAGTAGATATTGAAAAAGCCGAGAGAACCATAAACCGTTCTCTGTGCCGGCGTCAGCTCGGCATAATACTCCGAAAAGCCGTTAACGTTCTGCTGCATCACCAGCATGCCGATGGTACACGCCGCCCCGAGAAGGACCAGGAGCACAATTCCGACCCGAACGGAACCCGCAAACTTCAAAACCTTGTCCAACGTTCCGCGGCGAAGGCGAACTTCGCCGACCGCTCCTATCGGTTCCGCGTTCTGGACTGCAGGTAAACTCATTTGTTCTCCGGATGTGAGCGCGAGGCCCCTTTTGGCATCAATCGGCATGTGGCAAGCCTTGTGCCGTTGATGAATTTTGCCCGGATCCGGCCCCGGATCGCAGAAAAACACGTGAGGCTGACGGAATTGCTGCGAAGTTTCTCGCAGGGAAGTTTAGCAACCGGTCTTTAGGCCGGATGTGACCTTCATCACATTAACGCGGCGTTGTAGCGATTAGAATGACGTGGCTTGCGCTTTCCAATAAGTCTGCCGCTTGAGGCGAACCGATGAACAGGACCGGACGCGATCTTAGGTTGAAGCTCTTCGCCGCTGCACTCTGTGCGTCGGCGGGATTTATCCTGTTCGCGCTCATCGGCCAAACAAGGGTGATACATGGCTCGCCGCTCGAACCCCCTGAAGCCTCCCCGCAGTCAAAGTACTCAACATTTTCACACGATGTTTCGGCACACAAGATGGATTGCTCAAAGTGCCATAGCTTTCCCTCGAAGAACTGGAAAGCGGTCAGGCCGGCGGACAGTGCGTTCCCGGACATAACCGAATACCCGAGCCACGCCTCGTGCATAAACTGCCATCGCCAGCAGTTCTTTCGCGGTGCACGCCCGCAGATCTGCACCATCTGCCATACGAACCCGGGACCGCGTAACAGCACTCGCCATCCGTTCCCGAACCCTCGCGAGACGTTCGATGCCTCACCAAAGGGCAAGGACGCAGAATCGGACTTCGACATTAACTTCCCGCACTCGACGCACGTCGATATCGTCTCGCAGCTTCGGCCGCAGGCGGTCGAATTCGTCCGTGCCGGATGGACGCGGATGCGGCGGAGCGAGGAAAGCTGCAAGGTCTGCCATCAAACACATATGCCGCAGGGCGATTCCGACGCTGAATTTGCGGCGGCACCACCGAAAGACCTCGGCGACAATTTCTGGCTGAAAAAGGGAACCTTCAAGACATCGCCGATCGGCCATACGACGTGCTTCACTTGCCACTCGACCGATACCGGCATCGAGCCTGCACCGACGAACTGTGCCGCTTGCCATGCGATGAAGCAAAAGCAGCCGCCGGCCGATTTCGACAAAGAGCTATGGGCACGCGTCGGGCTCCGCGACCGGATCATCCGCGATGCCTGGTCAACCCGCTATTCGTCCGGGACATTCCGTCACGAGTTCGCGAGCCACGCCGAGCTGGATTGCTCCACGTGCCACGATGTCTCAGCACTAAAAACGCTCGATCCGCGTTCGATGAAGGTCGCCATCACATCGTGCAACAACTGTCACATTACTGCGACCTCGGACGATGGCGGGATACTGAACTTTGAGATCGATTCGCGAAAGGCCGATGCCTCATTTCGCTGCGTCAAGTGCCACTTGTCCTTCGGCTCGCAGCCGATACCCGA
>ERZ761602.6946-NODE-6946-length-12322-cov-5.613679_pt1 | contig 12322 bp, 9 predicted proteins | sample MGYA00512165_ERZ761602 | MGnify/ENA primary metagenome ERZ761602 (study PRJEB28899, sample SAMN02445085) | bioreactor sludge metagenome | biome: EBPR sludge; isolation source: Thorneside wastewater treatment plant | place: Australia: Brisbane, Thorneside... | reverse complement strand
CGTTTGCACAAACTCTCGGATACTCAAATGTCTATTCTGCTTTCATAAATAGCAATCATGCAAAAGAAATAGACTGTTCAAACGAGTTTTTTGACCGAATGGAGTCAATACTAAAGGAATTTGGTGCCGTTAAAATAAATATGCCCTTTCGTAACTATTCCAAATATGAAGTTGCAAAAATTGGTATTAGTTTGGGCGCCCCAATTGGGGCTACGTTCTCGTGTCAGGCGTCTCCAGTAGTTCCATGTGGTGCCTGTCCGAATTGCGTTGACAGATTGGATGCACTTAAATTGATAGAAACCGAATCAATATGAATCTTGCTGTTGAAGCCCGAAGATTAGCAGATTACATTCAGGAACTAAACCTGCCTTCCGAACAGGAGACCAGAAGCGATAATGCATACACGCACATTGGCGCGTTGTACACCAACGTTATTCTGCAAGCAGGATTGAATTATCGGACTGTCGTTCAGCCACGAGTGATGCGCGTACTTCGTGAGTATCCCAACGCTAATACGGTGAGAGGCTTCATCGAGGTTGTGAAAATGGACGGGATATCGACTGTTATCAACTGGAAGCACCCGGATAAAATTGATCGGATGCATAGGCTTTTGGACTTTTCTACAGAGATGTCTATCAATACATGTGAAGATTTGTCCAGTTTTCTGCGTAATGAATCAAACCAAGAAAAGTTTCTATCTGTAAAAGGAATTGGCAATAAAACTCTGGATTATACACTTAAGTTGTTAGCGTTCGATACGATCGCGGTGGATAGACACATCTATTCCTTTGTTGAACAAGCAGGCTTGTCTATTATTGATTACAGAACAACAAAGAAGGTTGTTGAATTCGCTGCAGACATTCTTGATGTCTCCAGATCTGCGATGGATTACCGGATATGGTTATATATGTCGAATAAAGGAAACAGGCAGACTGCGATTCAATTCTTGTAACACTAACTGCATGACACTACAACTGGTCTTTCAGTTTCTTGGATAAGTGTTCAGAAATTTAAACTAACTGATCACCCCTAATCGGTTGTGGCGAGACTGTCCCAAAATCAGTTACGAATCGTGTCGTCATGGTTCTCAAATCTCTCCGTGGGTTTGCTCCAATTCCCATCCGTAGTGCTTCCACTCCGGGGATTGACAAGAACGAGCTTATCACCAATCGGCCCTCATAGTCGTCAGACGCCTTGCATCGGGTAATCGCGACATAGAACAACCTTCGGGCCTCTTGAACGACATGATCTATTTGATCCATTCCAATTCCGCTTCCAATAAAAGGCATCAATGGATCAATCATCGAAGCCAGGATTACAAGTTTGGCGCTCAATCCTTTTGAGGAGTGTAAACTCATAATACGAATATGATCAACGTTTTCAGGTGAGTCTGGCAGCGCTATTGTTTCCAATACCTTACGCATAACTTTTGAAAACCAATCATCAAAATTGTTTGGATCAGCCAAATCTTCTACACCGATTTCTTCAACAACAGCTCGGTATATCTGATCGATCTCATAGAAATCTTCCTCATCTTCCGCCCCATCAACAAAGAAAACAGATAATCCATCAGCGGGATTCTCCAATATTCGAGTTCTCAATGCTGGTAAATCAATCAGTATTTGCCGGTAAACTGCAATGATTGGTTTAATATTGGTATCAGGAATTTCTTGTTTTAAGACAGAATCAAGAATTGAGCGAATCGAGGCGTTGTGCTCCGATGCTAAACCCTTTAATATAGAATACTGATTCCTTCTGAAATCAGATGAACTATAACCTAATAGGAATCTAAGGGAGATTGAGTCTTCGGGACTTGCTAATAAATTCATTAAAGAAAATGCCCTTTGGACTTTGGGCTTTTCGATTACCTCTTCACGAAAATATGACTTGACAGGAAGTCCTCCAGTGAGTAATAAATCTCGGAGCCTGTACCCAATTTTCCTTCGTGGAGCCAAAATTAGAACATCTTCAGGCCTCAATACACCTTTCCCTATTTCGTTTATCACAAAATTGGCTAATCCTTGAATCTCATTTTCGTAGGTCGGCCATTGGACAACATTAACTATCCCGTTTGGGTTTGGAGGAAAATGATTTAATACTCCAAGGGTTCGGTTGGGATTCCTTGAAATTAGTTCCGATGCCATTCTCGTTACCAATATTGGACACCGCCTGCAAACATCAAAAGGTACATCAGTGAAGTCTCCAAAAAGCTGATCGACTTCCCGAATACCTTGGGGGTGGGCATGCTTAAACCCATAAATTGATTGATCATCATCACCAACTATAACAAGAGGAGAAGCACCACGTAGCAATCGAATGAATTCTTGTTCGCTTTTGTTTAGATCTTGGAACTCGTCAACCAAAATATATTGATATTCTCCAATTTGTGGGACAGCAGGATTGTTTCTTAGGTAAGCTATCGCTATTGGTATAACTTCACCAACTAAAATTCCGCCATGATAACCAAACCAAGCCAGCAGATCTTGTTCAAACGCAGCATCCAATGGAGATTGAACAAAGCCCGCAGCATCCTGTTGTAGCCTGGCCCAACCAGCTAGGTATGCAGCCAGAAGTTTTTCTTTGTCTCGAACGCCACCAAATTCATCACGGTTTATATCACGAAGGATTGGTTTCTGTTCGTGATCGATCACCATTCGCAAATCTCTTCCTGTTTGTTCAAGCACGCCCTCCTGCATCAGGATTCGTAGAGCATGACTATGAACCGTGCGGGCATGCACCTCGTTCGCTCCGTCAAATCCAAGAGAAGCTATTTCTGTTTTGAGGTCTTGTGCGGCAGTTCTTGTAAATGTAAGAGCTAAAATGCTCGAAGGTTGAACCCCTTGTTCAAGGAGTCTTAATATTCTCCTTTTGATCGCAAAGCTCTTTCCAGAGCCAGGGCCTGCTACTGCCCTTATTGTTTGCGCGGTGCTCGCTGCCAAATTGTAAGCAGCGGAGTTATTGTCGAGCCCATCGTTCCAAGCCATTGTTCAGAAGTCTTCTAAAATACCTATTGCCTTTTAACTCAATCCTCAGTGTGACATTGAGAATCCGTAACAACAATGTAAGAAAGAATTTTGATCCTTGTATAAAACATCTCATATTTCGAGATATTTTCTATTGCCTATTTCGACCTTATTGTATCATGAATAGAATTAAGGATATTCTTAAGCAAAAAGGAATAAAGCAGACTTGGTTGGCAGAAAGGCTCGGTAAAAGCTACAACATGACCAACTCCTATGTACAAAACAGAACCCAGCCAAGCCTGGAGGACTTGAACCGAATTGCTGATATCCTTGATGTAGATGTTAAAGATTTGATTGTGAGCAACAGAAGAAAAAATCGACAATGATTACCGCGAGACTTAGATGAATGCAGTAGAAATAGAAGAAGCTATATCATTATTATCGGAGCAAGCATTTGATCCGACTGAATTCCCCTATTCTTTTTTGGAAGCATTTGGAAATAAGTCTACTACAATCAAACGTCTTAAAACCGGCAACAATAATAAATCGGATATCGATGGTGGTGTTCTACAGCATAACAACATTCATATCGCTGTTTGTGACGAAGGGCAGGTTATTGACACACTTAAGAGGCTAAAAGAAAGCCCTGCGACTGCCAAAGCCAAGGCTAAGTTCATTTTGACTACAGATGGAAAAGACTTTCAGGCAGAAGATTTAACAAGCGGGGAAACCGTTGCTTGTGACTATACAGACTTTCACAACCACTTTGGCTTTTTCCTGCCGCTGGCTGGCATCAGCACAGTGAAGCAAATACGAGAAAATGCTTTTGACATAAAGGCTACAAGCCGCCTGAATAAACTGTATATCGAGTTGCTTCGGCACAATCCGAACTGGGCAACATCCGAGAGGCGTCATGATATGAATCATTTCCTTGCCCGGTTGATCTTCTGCTTTTTCGCTGAGGATACGGATATTTTTAGCAATGATTTGTTTACCACTACGGTGCAGCAAATGAGTGCCAGTGATGCATCAGACACTCACGAGATTATCAGTGAAATCTTCCGGGCGATGGACATCAAGCAGGAAGATCGTGCTAATCAAAATGTCAAAAATTGGGCAGATAGATTTCCTTATGTAAACGGTCATCTATTTTCAGGATCAACGGAAACACCGAAGTTCACAAAGATTGCCAGGTCATATTTGTTGCATGTTGGGAATCTGGATTGGAAGAAAATAAACCCGGACATATTCGGCTCGATGATCCAGGCTGTTGCTGATGAAGGTGAGCGTGGAGCATTGGGTATGCACTATACCTCTGTTCCAAATATCCTTAAAGTTCTCAATCCATTATTTCTTGACGATTTGAGAGCCCAATTGGATGAAGCTGGTGACAACGCACGAAAGTTACTAAATCTCAGAAAGCGTATATCTCGAATTCGTGTATTTGATCCGGCATGTGGTTCAGGAAATTTTCTTGTTATAGCTTATAAGCACTTACGTGAAATTGAATACGAGATTAATAAGAGAAGAGGTGAACTGGATCATTTAACAGAGATTCCTCTTACGAATTTTCGAGGGATTGAATTGAGAGATTTCTCTGCGGAAATTGCCAGACTTGCACTTATCATTGCTGAGTATTAATGTAATGTGATTTACCGGGGCCAGAAGCTCGCTTTAGCTGAGTTTCTCCCTCTAAATGCACAAAATTGGATAACTCAAGGAAATGCGCTCACAATCGATTGGTTGAAGATATGCCCACCAACTGGTATAGGCGTCAAACTCTATGAAGACGACTTGTTTAGTTCATTAAAAGATCAAGCCGAAATAGATTTTGAAAATGAAGGTGGGGAAACATTTATCTGCGGAAATCCACCCTATCTGGGAAGTCAAGATCAGTCTTCGCAACAGAAAAAAGATTTGGCTCTGGCTTTTGGTGGAGCGATTAAGTCTACAAAATCAGCAGATTATGTTTCTGGATGGTTTATTAAGGCGAGAAATTATATAGCTGCATATGGAGGAGTATTTGCATTCGTTACTACAAACAGTATTTGCCAGGGTAGACAAGTAGCACTTTTTTGGCCAACATTCTTAAGAAACGACTTGGAAATTCGTTTTGCTACTCCTTCCTTTTTATGGAGCAATCTCGCATCAAAAAAAGCCGCTGTCACAGTTTCTATCATTGGACTTGGAGCTCGTTCAAATAAACCGAAGCTTCTATTTAATGACAGTCATGTTCAGGAAGCAAAATTTATTGGTCCATACTTAGTTCCTAACAACGATACTGTCGTTTCCCCTTCGCGTAATCCCCTGTCCAAAGTAACACCGATGACGAATGGCTCGATGCCTAATGATAATGGGGGTCTATTGATGAGGGTCGATGAAGTTAAGGAGTTAATTAGACTTCGACCTACGGCTGAAAAATTTTGCAGAAAATTCCTTGGCTCAAGTGATAGCATAAAAGGTGAGATGCGTTATTGTCTATGGATTGACGAGTCTGACGTAGATGAGGCTATGGCAATACCAGAAATTCGTAAGAAAATTGAAATCGTTCGTGAGCATAGAATAGGAAGTGATAGACCAGAAACGAAAGCTTTGGCTGAATCCTCATTTGCTTTTGGGGAGAGAAGGCACGAAGAAGGACAAGCATTACTAATTCCAAGACATAGTTCAGAAAATAGACCTTATCTTCCATCGTTGTTAATTAGAAGTGATACGATTATAGGTGATAGCGCTATAGCGCTGTATAATGTTAAGCTATCAGACTTTGCCATCGTTTCGTCAAAATTACATCTGGTTTGGACTGCGACCGTTTGCGGAAAAATTAAGACTGATTATCGATATTCGAACACATTGGGTTGGAATACATTTCCTATTCCGCCACTTACTGAAAAAAATCGAGAAGATTTAACCATCTCAGGGGGAGAAATATTGGTCGCTCGCGAACGACATTTTCCAGCTACAATAGCGGACTTGTATGATCCAGAAAAGATGCCTGAAGATTTACTACAAGCACATGAACGTAATGACGAGGTACTAGAACGCATCTATATAGGACGCAGATTTAAAAATGATACCGAACGTCTCGAAAAACTTTTTGAACTCTATACTAAAATGACCGCCAAAGGGAAAGTTACATGAGAAACAAAGCCATACCATCTGTTACTGTCAGTTATAAAAGTACTGGGAGCTCTACCAAATCGAATGAATTGGGTATGCGAGCGATGCAAGAAAGAGCCTATGAAAAGCGTGGTGAGCAATATCTGCTAATCAAATCGCCTCCTGCCTCTGGAAAGAGTAGGGCACTCATGTTTATCGCTCTTGATAAGCTGAATAATCAAGGAATAAAACAAGCTATTATTGCTGTGCCTGAAAAATCAATTGGTTCAAGTTTTGCAAATGAACCATTAACCAAATTCGGTTTTTACTATGATTGGTACATGGAACCGAAATGGAATTTATGCAATGCTCCGGGTGAGGATGGTAGCAAGGTTAATTCTGTTAAGTCTTTCCTCGAAAGTGAGGATAAGATTTTGGTATGTACCCATTCAACATTTCGATTCGCTGTTGAGCACTTTGGAATAGAGGTTTTTGATGATCGACTGATCGCTATTGATGAATTTCATCATGTTAGCGCGGAAGAAGATAATGTGCTTGGATCACAGTTGAAACAATTGGTGGGAAGAGATAAGGTTCATATTGTAGCAATGACGGGCTCTTATTTTCGTGGAGATGCAAATCCTGTTTTAATGCCAGAAGATGAGGCCAAGTTCGAGACGGTAACTTATACCTACTATGAACAGCTTAATGGTTACGAATACCTCAAGACACTTAACCTCGGCTATTTCTTCTATAGCGGATCTTATGTTGAAGATATTCTAAATGTCCTTGATCTTAATGAAAAAACCATCATCCATATACCCAATGTTAATTCACGGGAAAGTATGGGTGATAAGATCAAAGAAGTTAATCACATAATGGATGAACTTGGAGAGTGGCAGGGAATTGACCCGAATACAGGTTTCCATTTAATAAAAACATCAGAAGGTAAGACGTTAAAAATTGCAGACCTTGTAGATGACGACCCAACCAAACGTAATAAAGTCTCTTCCGCACTAAAAATGCCGGAGGCAAAAAGCAACCAGGATCATGTAAATATCATTATTGCTCTTGGCATGGCTAAAGAAGGATTTGATTGGATATGGTGTGAACATGCCCTTACTGTAGGCTATCGATCCAGCTTGACTGAGATCGTACAAATTATTGGTCGAGCAACACGCGATGCACCTGGAAAAACACATTCACGCTTTACAAATTTAATTGCGGAGCCCGATGCTTCAGAAGAAGCGGTTACAGATGCTGTTAATGATACCCTCAAAGCTATTTCAGCAAGTTTGTTGATGGAGCAAGTACTAGCTCCAAGATTTAATTTTGTTCCCAAAAAGCCTCAAAACGAACCTGACCCTAACTACTACTACGGAGAAGATGGATACGATCCGAAAAAATGTAATATCGGTGTTAACGAAGAAACAGGTCAATATCAAATTGAAATTAAGGGGCTCACTGTACCAAAAAGTGAGGATGCAAAACGTATTTGTAGAGAAGATCTGAATGAGGTAATTGCGGCCTTTGCTCAAGATAAGCAGACACTTGAAAGAGGCTTATTTGATGAAGAAACTGTGCCTCAAGAATTGACTCAGATTAGAATGGGCAAAATAATTAAAGACAAATACCCAGAGCTGGATGAAGAGGATCAAGAAGCGGTGCGTCAACATGCCGTAGCAGCCCTGAATTTGACTCAAAAGGCAAAAGAAGTTCTAAATAGCAATCCTGAACTGGAAGGTCGAGGAAGTACTGCTCTTATTGAAGGAGTGCGTAGGTTCGCAATGGATGTGAGAGATTTGGATGTTGATTGGATTGATAGTATTAATCCATTCAGTGAAGCTTATTCCATTCTATCGAAAGCGATGACCGAACAGAGCCTCAAAGCGATGGCCGAAGTCATTGCTGCGCGGAAGCCTAATCTTTCCTTGGACGAAGCTCGTGAATTAGCAAAACGAGCATTGAAGTTTAAGAAAGAAAGAGGGAGATTGCCGGACATAAAATCCACGGATCCCTGGGAACAGCGAATGGCACAGGGAGTCGCTTATCTTGCAAGATTAAAATCTGAGGAAACTAATGGCTAAGAAGAAGACACTCACTGAAGAAGATGATGCTTTATTAGCTGAGCTTGGAATAGAGGTTGAGGCTAAGAAATCGGTTAGGCATACACCTCGTGAGGAGCGTATAATTGCTGGCTTTGAGGAAATTCAAAAATTTGTAGAAGAACATAAAAGGCTGCCCGAACATGGAGAGCATAAGGATATTTTCGAACGACTCTATGCGGTAAGACTTGATCAAATTCGCAAACTGAAGGAATGCAGAAGTTTATTGAAGGATATAGATTTCCAGAACCTCTTAAGTGACGGACCAAATGCAGATGAAGGCATTGATGAAGACTTAGACGATGAGGAATTATTGGCTCAACTTGGTGTGGGTGAAAATGATGAAGATTCTATAACCAATTTGAAACATGTGAGAACTACGGCTGAAAAGAGAGCTGCCGAAGAAATTGCTAACCGAAAAGTTTGTGAAGATTTTGAGTTGTTCAAACCTCTATTCGAAGCAGTTAGAAAAGACATTGACAATGGATTTAGATCAACTATTCGCTTCAGAAGGGACGCGGGCTTTACAAAGACGACACTGACAAAAGGAAAGTTTATTATTATCGGAGGACAGACGGCATACATTGCGGAAGTTGGTGATACTTTCAAAGCTCCTAATGGTGAGGACGATGCCAGATTGAGGGTAGTATATTCCAATGGTACCGAAAGCAATATATTACTTAGATCACTAATTCGGGCAATGTATAAAGATGAGACAAGCAGATTCATTACAGATTCAAACTCTGGCCCACTCTTTTCAGGCGAAAGCAGTGAGGATGATCAAGAAAGTGGTACTATCTATGTCCTTCGGAGCTTGTCTGACCTTCCGACTATTAAAGAAAGAAGGGAGATTGTTCATAAGATAGGCGTGACCGGAGGGGAAGTTGAAAAACGAATAGTCAATGCTAAGAATGATCCAACGTTCCTTTTGTCAGACGTGGAAATTGTTGCTACCTATAAGCTTGCCAATATTAATCGTGTAAAGCTGGAAAACCTCATTCACAAATTCTTCAACTCGGCTAGGCTTGATATCGAAATAAAGGATCGTTTTGGAAAACCAGTGAGAGCCAGGGAATGGTTCTTAGTCCCCATTTTTGTTATTGATGAATTTGTTGAAATCCTAAAGGAGGGAAATTTGAAAGATTATTATTACGATCCTAAATCTGCAAAATTAAAGAAGGGTTAAATTCAGGGAGCTGCCGAGTACTCAACAGCTCCCATACAAGTTTTAACTAACGAATTGCAGATAAGGACTTTTGTCTTTCGTTCTGTAAGAATTCAATCCAATCCTCACCGACCTTCAAGTATCCAGCTTCAATTTTCTGGAGAAAAAATTCAGCAGCAGGGATGTCCGAGTTGTCATAAGCAACCCAGGCATCCCAAAGTAGTCCTCCATTTGCTATGGCATCATCTCCAATTCTTTTGAGAAAGGCGAATAATTGTTTTGGCATCAGTCCAACTTTCCTCGCCAGTGTCAGGTAGTAGATCGGCTTGCGAGTAGCCTTCACATAGTCGATAATTGTCTGAATAATTAGCTCTGTCTTTTTCATAGTTATTTGTGCCTTATTGTTTAGTAAGACGGTAGCAATTTGGGATGTTGGATCGAGTTGAGAGTAGGTATTTAATTGAGCCTTCCTGATCTCGACTCCGGAATACCCAAGAAGAGCCGTGGCCCTCAAGAACGGGCGGGACGCTGGGTTGCCGTCTTTGCAGACTACGCTGGGTTGCCGTCCCCAAGCCAAGGAAGGCTGGGGTGCAGACCATGCGAAGTCTGCACCCGGTTGCCCCGGCCCGTTGCCGCTACTTTGACCTTCGGTATTCCCCATAGCCTGTCTGTTCCAGGTGCCTTGACTTGCACAAGGATGACAAATAATCTCCTACAGACCGCTCAGAAATTTTGATGGATCTTCCAAGTTGAATCGCCTCCTTCGTCTTGAATAATCGCCCTTCAGGAAGTGAGTTTAAAAACCTCAACATGTTGTGACTCTTCATGTCCATCGGTTTACTCTTCGAGTTTGCATTTATATTTTCAAGCATGAGGAGAGAATGCTGTGAACAAGTCTTAATGATATCCATCACAATTTCAACAACATGATCACCCGGAACAATCAAAGTCTTATTTAATAGATTTCCTTTTTCAAATTCCTCTATAGTTGTTAACACCATCCCCAAGCGAGTTGCAGCAAGCATATGTCTGAGTATTATTGAATTTGAGTTGTCCCCAAACAATTCACCAGCATTCTCAAGGGTTTTATTAAAATGTTCGAAAAGCCTATTAGACTGATCTGGTGTCCACTGAAATTCTACTTCTTTCTTCAGCTGACTCAGGCATTGATAAAGTGAGTAGACTATGTTTGATGAATCTTCAACAATGGTGTCAAAATAGTCCACATTGTCGTTTGTAAAAGGATTAAGTAAATTAATTTGCTTCAATTGATAACAGTACACAAGAAATCGACTAAATAATCCATCTTCAGAAGACTTGAACAAACTGAAAAACTGGTTAGGCGTCCCCCCCATCACCATGGCTATTTTTGGCGATTCAACGAATAAAGGTTTTTCAAAACCTTTTCGATCAAGTAAATGAGGTTCGTGGTGCGTTGCCTTTCGATTTAGCAAACTGTAATTACCCCACTCCTGCTTTCCTGCATTTACGAAACTGTCAATTTCGGTTTCCAACATCAGACCTGAACCATCGTTAGCAACCAGTTGCTCAAAGAGAGCAATAAATGAAGTGTCCGTAGGGAGTTGAATGGTTCTGAGGATAGGTCGTATTGGTTCGTCTTCTATCTCCTTTGCTTTGAACCTGCTGTATTCATATTTGTACTCCTTTAACTCCTGATCGTACTTATCCCTAAAGTCTTTTTCAATCTTCAGAATTACTTTGATGGCATCAGCTATAACTCCCTTTCCACTTGCAGGCGGTGCAGTTACCACCAGGTATAAATGAGCCCAAATCTTCTTATTTCTATGTCTGCTGATTACATTAGGAATCACGCTGCTTAACACCACAAGGAGTGAAAGCAATGAAATGTCCTTCTCCCTTGGCAATCGAAATTGTTCAATATAAGATTTAACAAGGCTCGGAAGTTTAGCAAACAAACCGTACGGCAGTAGAGGTGTTTCAATGCGATCCTTCTCATTGGACTCCCGTTTCTTGATTTCAAGCTCCTCCGCTTTTTCAATAAATTCTTCTACGTTTACGATCTCGTTCAAAATTGCTAAGAATTGCCTATATGGAATTTCATGGGGAGGGTCATTGCTTGTAATCGGGTTAGTGAGCAAGTTCTCCCTCTGTTGATTTTCAATTAATAATGGCCACCCCGACCTATCACACAGAGAAATTGATTCAGCAATTGGCTTTTTCAATTTCTTATCACCAAGGTGCAAACTGGGTGACAGGTCATTCACCCTCAAAAGGACAACCAAAGATTCTGGAGATTTGATCGACCAGGTGTAGTTGTTGGTAAGACCTAGTTTCGCGTAGAACTCCTCGATTAAAACAGTGTTGGGTTTCTTGAATGAGATTCCAATAATGTCATATTCGAAACGAATGCCTAATCCCTTGATTTGACGCTCTTGATCCAATAAATAAAGTGACCTTTCATTTATTGCTATCCATTGATTCATATTCGATTTCTCATTGAAATAAAGCATAGAAGCTGCAATTCTATATTCAGTCAAAAGCTTAGTTTTCTCCTTCATATATTTTTGTTTGTTGTAAGTCGGGGCTATTCACCCCGACTTGAGTTAGTATTCACTTGCTTTAAGTACCTGGATTAATCCATAGAATCGACCGATTCAATTACAGATTCATCTTTTGGAATGCTGACCATGATGCCTCCTCTTAATAGTGGATTATCTCGCCTGATGAATTTATTGTAGCGAAAGCGGCCTGGTACACCAAATTCACTACGTAGATTTTCAAAATTGTTGCAAGCCGAATTGTACTCTTGCTCTCCACTTGGAAACTTTTTGAAGTTATCCTTCAATACATGATACTTAGCAAAGTGGTTGATGAGCAATTCAATCCGATCGATTGGCTCTTCAGATAACGTTGGCGACAACCCAACAAGTAATTCACCGCTGCCTTCACTTTCATGATCCTTAATAGTCGCGAATCCAAGTTTGCACAATTGCGCAAGAGTGGCTTCGTCA